>ERZ1292623.372-Hain-H51-01um-R1-372-length-48900-cov-21_pt2 | contig 25476 bp, 36 predicted proteins | sample MGYA00564398_ERZ1292623 | MGnify/ENA primary metagenome ERZ1292623 (study PRJEB36523, sample SAMEA6512633) | groundwater metagenome | collected 2019-01-07 | study: AquaDiva: Metagenomics assemblies of 32 groundwater samples | reverse complement strand
TTGAACCAGAAGAATAATTTCCACCAGCTTGAAACTCCTCGGCTCTTTTTTTCATTTCTTCAAGCGTTTTTTGTATTTCTTTTTGGTCTATGTCGGACATATTCTAATTTTAGAACAAATGCAACAAAAAAAGAAGTCAAATTGAAAACAGTTTTTTAAGTTTTTCATCTATCTTAGTTACATATTCACTCTCCAAAATACCTATTTCTCCAAGAATAATTTTCTTTTCAAGAGTAGCTATTTTGTCAACTTTTACAACCGAATCAATTTTTAATCCGTTTTTTAAAGACAATTTCACAGAAACATCAAACTCAGATCTTTTTATACCAAGAGATGAAATAAACGCCACTAAACAATCTTCTCCTTTTTTGTTATTTGATAAAATTATTGCAGGTCTTACTTTGCTACCAGAAAGATCAGTGAAAGGAAAAGGAATAAGAACTATTTTACCCTTAAACATATCTCTTTTTAAGATCAGAGAATGAATAGATATTCGGTTCGTATTTCAAGAAATCAAAACTTTTTGAATTAGTATTGATATTTGTTATATCATTTAGATTATCATTATAGTTTGGGGGAAATTGCATAATCACAGCATCTATAATTTTTTTAGTTCTCACGGCAAAAACATCTCCACGATTTTTTACTCGGTTTATTATTTTCTGCATATCTCTTTTAGCTTCGGATATAGTTATAGTTTGCATAGTTAAATTTTAGCAAACCCCCAAAAGAAGTCAACCCAGTAGTGAATTTTGGCATCGCACAAAGTGCATGAGCTAAGCTCAATGCCAAAATCTACTACTGGGTCAAATCTTATTACGGATTGTCATAACACCCAGGATTACCACTATAACTAGCATACTCCCCTTTTCTCCCGCTACTTCCAGAACAATACCATTTGCCATTATTCAGGGCTATCATAAACGAATAATTTGTATTGCAATCAGTCCCATAAGAATATATGCGGCTAGCTCCTGCCGGTGCCCAAATATCCCCAGCATTATTATATATATTATTACAAACAGATCTGGCTTGAGTTACATAATTACCAGAAAATATGGTATTGCAAGTGCCACCCTGAGAGGTAATCCAACCATATTGCAAATTGCAATAATTTCCATATTCGTCATAATTCATAACCATCAGATTAGCCATTTGGGTCATTGCCATTTTTATAGTGGCATCTTTTGCTCTAGTCCTAGCATTATTAAGACTTGCAAGCACAACAGATGAAAGCACGCCTATGATGGCTATAACCACAAGAAGTTCTATGAGTGTAAAACCTTTAGATATTTTCATTGTATTGGATTTGGATTACGAAGCATTTGTTGCACCGAAGGAGGTGGTTTTGTCATTTTTTTCGTCTTGCTTTTAGTATAAAACAAAACAGATATTACTAAAGCTAATATAACTCCAACAATCGTTAAAATCAGTTTCCAGTTTGTTGGAGAATCAAAATGACTTGAACTAGAAGAATAATTACCGCTAGCCTGAAATTCCTCGGCTCTTTTTTTTAATTCTTCAAGCGTTTTTTGTATTTCTTTGTCGTCTGGATTTGTCATGTTGTTTTTTCTTTTCTCCCCTCTCCTGCTTCTAGGAGAGGGCGACTTGCGGAGCAAGCGGGGTGAGGTTAAGCAAAAATGCCGGAGGTTGCGCGTTTGAGGCGAGAGAGTTCTTCGGAAACAATTTCATTAAAACCGGGCACGCGAGATTTGAGAAAAGAAATAACTTTTTGATAATCACTGCCGGCAGTGCCGACAACTTCGTCAAAATCATTCATCATTTCTTCATCCATCACATCCACCGCTCTCTCCACCACAGACTCAAAAAGCATGTTGCCTATTTTTTCAATCATTTTCTCCTGCTCCCGAGAATCCATATTCCCGAGCCCGAAATCCTCCACTATTTTTTTGTTAAATTCATTATTCATTTTATTATTTTTGTCTCATTAAAAATGTTCCTAATCTTTTTATAAAGGCTTCTATATTTTCGCCATTTTCATACGGTTTAAAATCATCCGTTCCTCCGTTTTCGGTAATTTTTTGACTAGCTTTTTGAATAAGAAACGAAATATGATCCATCAAATTTCTGTGTCTAGTGGAAGTACCAAGTTCTGATAAAACTTTTGCCGGTAAATCTCTTTGCAAATCAGGATTCTCCGGATCTCTAAAATATTTTAGCACTTTATTGGCTTCCAGTCCTTTCATAAATTTCCAGTCTTTAGTTTCTACCCCCGGTGTTTTACTAAAAAATCCCTTAAGACCATATATATTATTAATATCATTTCTAAACGCCAACTCCACTTCCTGCCCTGCTGAAATATCGCTCATCATTGATCTCATTCCTTCTTTTCCTATTTCTCTACTTTTGCCAACTTCTAAATCTTGAATTTGTCTTTTATATCCGGCTATATCATTTTCAATTTGTTCTTGGAGATTTGGATTAGGAACAATGGGAATTTCTGGTGGAAGCAGAGTTTCTGGTATTTCTATTTCTGATTTTGGTGCGGCCAAAATTTCTGATACATTGTCAGGAGTTAATTTAACATCGGGATTATTTTCTACCCAATCAGAAATTTTCTTTTTATTTTCTAAAATTGATTTTTCTTGCGGGCTTCCTTCAATAATAGTTTCTTTTGCTTTGGCAAAAATTGATTTTATTTCTTCACCGTTTTCAAAAAGTTTAGAAAAATTCAGTTTGTCACCGACTCGTAAAATTCCATCTTCATTTAATCCGTAATCTGTTGGATTTTTATATATTTTATCTATCAACATACTCAAAACAAAAGTTTTTTGAGCCGGAGTAATACCCTTAAATTGATCGTTTAAAATACCCATTATGTTTCAAGTGTTCTTGTTAAAACTGTTTCCAAGTTATCCCCTTCAATTACTTCATGTTTCATTTTTGATAAATCAACCCTTTCCGTAGCTACAGGTTTAAAACCTTTTCTTACTAATCTTTTTTCATCAAAAGAAAAATCTTTATTTTTTGGAACCTCGTTTTTGTTTTTGTCAATAACCTCTATTAAAAATGGAGCGCCGCTTATAATATTAGAAACGAGAGGGTGTCTTGCTTTTTTTGTTGGTTCCTCAGTTTCTGCCACTGCCAAAACAGCATTTAATTTTTCTAAACCATTTTGTCCTTCCCCTAAAATGGTTTGCTTTTCTTCCAATGACAAATTTGGATTAATTTCCATGGCACCCATACCTAAAATTATACGTTAAGGATGCTTAAAAGAAAAGTGGAGAAGGTGCTTGACCCCGTAGTGAATTTTGGTATTAGTTTTACTATGCACTTTCAGTGCAATACCAAAATCTACTACGGGGTTGACTTGTTTATTACTTTGGGTATATAATGACCGTGATACTGAAAGATAGTTACTCCGCCTGAAAGCGGATTTTTTCTTTCCGATATTCGTAGCAATTCGTTAATTTATTCGTTAATTCGTATATATGTTTGATTTAAAGGTTATACATTCGGTCTTAGACCAATTAGAAGAAGAAAGAGGTATAGCCAAAGAAAAAGTTATTGAGGCCATTGAAATGGCTTTGGCAACCGCTTACAAAAAAGAATACGGCAAACGCGGACAAATAGTGCGCGCCAAATTTGATTTAAAAAGCGGCGGGGTGGAAATGAACCAAATAAAGATTGCCGTAGATGATACTAAAGTTTTTATGGATAAAGAATCTTTGGAAGATGCCTTAGAAGAAGCCGAAGCAAGAGACGACGACCGAGTACTCTTTAATCCAGAACATCACATATTATTACCAGATGCCCAAAAAATAAAAAAAGGGGTGCAGGTTGGCGATGAGATTATATTCCCTCTTGAATCAAAGGGAGATTATGGGCGTATCGCCAGTCAAACTGCCAAACAAGTCATTATGCAAAAAATAAGAGAGGCCGAAAGAACTTCGGTGCTTAAAGAATTCGGCGAGAGAGAGGGTGAAATAATTTCAGGCACTGTTCAAAGAATTGAGAGGGGTAATATTTTCGTCGATGTCGGCCGAGCTGTTGGAATTCTTTCTTATGAAGAGCAAATCCCCGGCGAAAGATTTTCTCAGGGCGAAAGAGTCCGCGCTTACTTATATCGCGTAGAAGACGGTCCCAAGGGCGTGGCTTTGCGTTTGTCTCGATCTCATCCGCGATTTCTCATAAAACTTTTTGAAAATGAGGCGCCGGAATTGGCCAACGAAACAATAGAAATAAAATCCGTGGCTAGAGAAGCTGGCTCGCGTTCAAAAGTAGCCGTAGCCACAAATGACAATTACATTGATCCGGTTGGTTCTTTGGTTGGCCAGAGAGGCGTTCGCGTTGCCACTGTCACCAGCGAACTCGGCGGAGAAAAAATAGATATCATAGAATGGTCAGAAAATCCTTCTGAATTTATAGAGGATGCTCTTTCACCTGCCAAAATTGTTTCCATTGAATTGGACGAGGAAAACCATCAAGCTAATGTTGTTGTTTCTGAAGATCAGCAGTCACTAGCTATAGGCAAGGGGGGTCAAAATGTGCGTCTGGCGGCCAAACTTACCGGCTGGCGCATAGATATAAAATCAACAAAGGGCGAAGACCTGGAAGTGGCGGAGTAAAATATGCTATAATGGGTGTGTCTGCTATGGTTATTATAATTAATTTAAAAATATGAAAAATAAAATGTTACTTTTGGTTTTAGTTTCTTTGTTGGCTTTGCCCAATTTATCATTTGCTGAAACAAAAAAAGAAACTATAAAAGACGAGATAGAAGCTAAGAGAGAATCAATAAAAAATTCGGTTGAAGAAAGAAGGCAAAACGCCGTAGATAAAATAAAAGAGAGGGTGGATCAGTTTGTTCAAAATGTAGTTAATAGATATGAGGCGGCCATAAGCAGACTAGAAAAATTGGCGGATAGAATAGATTCTAGAATAGCTAAAATGGAAGCAGATAAAATTGATGTGACAAAAGCTAAAGAATTAATGGTTAAGGCTAAAGCCAAAATTGAAATTGCTAAAACCAGTATTAACGGCATTACTACTACCATAAGTACCAATGCCACCACTACTGCTTTAATGAAAGAAGAATTTAAGATTATAAAAACTCAAGTTGAAAAAGCCAAAGAAGATATTAAAACAGCTCACGCAGTATTGGTTGATGTTGTTAAAAATCTCAAACCGGGACAAAATAAATTGGAAACTGAAAATTAAAATTATAAATTAAAAAATAAAAATATGGACACATTCAATCCAAATCAAATGCCTCCAATGTCGGCAACGCTCGAAAAAAAATCAATGGGACCGCTGATCGCCGTCATCATAATTTTGGCCCTCATAATAATTGGCGGTTTGTATTTTCTTAAAACCAGATCATCCCAGCCAATTTATATCCCATCACCCGCTAATGACACAATAACCGAATCACTAAACACCCAGAGCACATCCGATAGTTTAAATTCGATAGAAGCCGACCTTAACGCCACTGATTTAAATAACCTTGATCAGGGCGCCGCCGCCATTGAGGCAACATTGCAATAACTAAAATTTTTGCTAAACTGCCTTCGTGCCATACGAAGTTAAAATAAAAAAACTGCCAAAGTCGGAAGTAGAGCTGGAAGTATCATTGTCAGCCGAATTTTTGACATTTGCCCGCAAAAAAGCGGTCAGTATGTTTTGTAATTCTTTGGATATTGCCGGATTTAGAAAGGGCCACATTCCCGAGAATATTGTGGTTGAAAAAGTAGGGGAAGGTAAAATTTTGGAAGAAGCTGTTGATATTTTGCTTAAAGAGCACTTTTATAAAATTATAGAGCAGGAAAAATTAGATATTATAGGCCAGCCTAAAATATCTATAACCAAATTGGCTTTGGGAAATCCCGTTGAATTTAAAGCTGTTTTTGCCGTAATGCCAAGTTTTGAATTGCCGGATTATCGAGCGATAGCGTCCCACTCCGCTTCCGCCTTCGCTAAAGCTTCGGTGGACAAGGAAGCTACGGCGGGCGAAGAAGAAATAGAAGATGTTTTGTTGCAGATAAGAAAAAATAAAGCTCACTTTGATTATCATAAAAATAATCCTGAAGAAAAAGGGCATGATCACCAAAAATTAGACCTAGAAAAAGAAGAAAATTTACCGGAGCTCGATGATGAGTTTGCCAAAACCGCTGGAAATTTTAAAAATTTGGATGAACTCAAAGAAAAAGTGAAGCAAAATATAATTTCGGAAAAGAAAATAAGAAATATTGAAAAAAAGAGAGCTCTGATTATGGAAGAGCTTGTTAAAAATACAAAAATAGATTTGCCTGAAATTTTAATAGAAAGTGAAACTGAAAAATCTTTGGCTCAAATGAAAGACGATATAACCCGAACAGGATTAAAATTTGAAGATTATTTGGTGCAAGTTAAAAAAAGTGAGGAAGATCTAAAAAAAGATTTAAAAGAAAGTTCAGAAAAGAAAGCAAAAATACAACTTATATTTAATAAAATAGCAGAAACAGAAAAGTTAGAACCAAACAAAGAAATTTTGGAACAAGAGGTAAAACATTTGAAGGAACACTATGGAGCCTCCGACTTGTCCCGCGAAGCTTTAGCGAAGTGGGAAGCAAACGCCCGCATTTATGTCGCTACTATTCTCCTCAACTCTGAAGTTTTGAGGCTTTTGGAAAATTCCTAAGGTGCCACCTTAGGAAAATTTTGAAATGGCAACAATAGCCGCCGTCTCTGCTCTCAATATTAATTTTCCCAAAGAATATATTTTAGCGTTTGCATTTTTAAACATTTCCAATTCTTTCTCCGTCCACCCGCCTTCCGGTCCCACAAAAAGGGATATGGGATAAGTATTATGTATTACGAAAAAAGAAAATGGTTCACCTGTTTGATCAAAAATTATTTTTTCTCCCCTCTCATCCATAATACATTCTTCTAATCCCATAATACATTCCAAAACAGGCACATCCGCCCTTCCACACTGCTCGCTTGCTTCTATTGCTATTTTTTTTGCTCTTTCAAGATTAAAACTTTTTTTCTCACTGCGTTCGGAAATAATAGGAATTATTTTATAAACACCGAGTTCTGTTGCCTTTTCCACCACCCACTCCATTTTGTCTTTTTTTATAAGTGATTGATAAAGTGTAATTTTTTTATCAGGCACAATTCCTTTTCTTTCAGAAACCAATCTCACTTCCGCTTCCCTATTATTCATTTTTTCAATAACAGAGTCATATTCATTGCCACTGCCATCAAAAAGTATGACTTCACTGCCGATATTGTACCTAAAAACATCTCGCCATTGATGAATAAGTTTTTCATCTTTTATAGTTGTTTTTGTATGCTCAATTAGAAAATTGACAAAAAATCTGTGCAATCTCATAAAAGTATGCTAATATGTTTTATATGAAAAAACAAGAACAAAATTCAATATTGGTGCCTACGGTGATTGAAAAAACACACAATGGCGAGAGGGCTTATGATATTTATTCGCGTCTTTTGAAAGACAGGATTATATTTTTGGGTGGCCAAATTGAAGACACCATGGCAAATTTGATTATAGCTCAGCTACTTTTTCTGCAATCAGAAGATTCAAAAAAAGAAATCTCCCTTTATATAAATTCTCCCGGCGGTTCAGTCACTTCTACTTTGGCCATTGTTGATACTATGAAATTTATAAAACCAGAAGTTTCCACTTTTTGTGTTGGTATTGCTGCGAGTGGTGCCGCTTTAGTACTTTCTTCCGGAACAAAAGGCAAAAGATTTATTCTAAAAAATGCCGAGGTTATGATTCATCAGCCAATTGGTGGAGCCGAGGGCCAAGCGACAGACATTGCCATCACCGCCAAACATATTTTGAAAACCAGAGAAAACCTAAACAAAATGCTGGCTGAAAATACAGGTCAAACTCTTGCCAAAATAGATGCCGATGTTGAACGCGATTTCTTCATGACGGCCGACGAAGCTAAAAAATACGGCATTGTGGACAAAATTTTATAATTTTGTATACTATGAGTATTAGTATTAAATTATAGTGATTTCGTTAATTTTCTTATGTTTTCAGCAAATTTAAACAAAAAAAATCAGAAAAATAGGTTCAAAAAAGACGGGATTGCTCCATAGTATATGTCATTAAAAATAGCGATGCTCTTTGCTGGTTTTGCCGCTCTGGTTGGTGTTGGATTCGGTTACTTCCTGCGCTGGATTATTTCTTTGGGACAGCGAGGCTCGGTGGAACTTCGTATTAAGCAAATGGAACTCCATGCCAGAGAAGAAGCTAAAAAAATAGCGGAAGAAGCCACCACCAAGGCCGAAGAAACAGCCAAAGAAAAAAGGGAAGAATTCAAAGAAAGAGAGGAAAAAATTCAAAAGACAGAAGATCGCCTCATTAAAAAAGAGGAGTTTTTGGATAAAAGACAAGTTGATATAGACAAAGAAATTGAACAGGTAAAAGAAAAAGTTGTTGAGATAAAAAACATAAGAGAAAAAGCTGAAAATCTGGAAAAAGAAAGATACGAAGAACTGCAAAAAATTTCAAAATTAACAGAAGAAGAAGCTAAAGATTCTTTGATCTTGGAAATAGAAAAAAAGTTTGAAGAAGACATAACCACCAGATTGCAAAAACTGGAAAATAGCGGGACTGAAAAAATTGAAACAAGAGCCAAAGAAATACTAACTTCTTCAATTCAGAGATTGGCTAATTCTGTTTCTTCCGAAGTTTTTTCTACCACCGTTGTTATTCCTTCCGATGAAATAAAAGGCAAAATTATAGGCAAAGAAGGCAGAAATATAAAAGCTTTTGAAAGAGTTTCGGGAGTGGAGGTAATTGTTGATGACACGCCGGGACTTATTACTCTGTCTTCATACGATTCAGTTCGCCGACAAGTGGCCCGAGTAGCTTTGGAAAATCTGATTCAGGATGGCCGAATTCAGCCGGCCAAAATTGAAGAAATGGTTGAAAAAGCCAAGCAGGAAATAAATAAAATAATAAAAGAAAAAGGTGAAGCGGCTGTTTATGAGTGTGGTGTTTTCAATCTTGATTCAAGAATTGTTTCTATTTTGGGCCGATTGCATTTTAGAACTTCTTACGGCCAAAATGTTTTACAGCATTCAATTGAAATGTCCCATATTGCCGGTATGCTGGCAACAGAAATAGGCGCCAATGTGGCAATCGCTAAAGCTGGTGCCCTACTTCACGACATAGGCAAAGCGGTTGACCATGAAATCGCCGGTACTCATGTAGAAATCGGTCGAAGGATTTTACAAAAATTCGGCGCTGACGAAAAAATAATTCGCGCTATGGAAGCCCATCATGGCGAATATCCTTATTCTTCGTTAGAATCCTGCATCATTCAGGCGGCAGACGCTATTTCTGGCGCCAGACCCGGTGCCAGGCGTGATAGTGTAGAAAATTATTTGAAACGACTGGGCGAGCTCGAAGCCATTGCCACTTCTCAAAATGGCGTGGAAAAGGCCTACGCTTTGCAAGCTGGTCGTGAAATTAGAATATTTGTCACCCCATCAGAAGTAAACGACTTACAAGCCAAAGAAATGGCTCGCGACATAGCCGTCCGCATAGAAAACGAACTCAAATATCCGGGGGAAATTAAGGTTGTTGTCATCCGCGAATCTAGAACAATAGAGTTTGCTCGTTAATCTCACCCTTTTCGACCCCACCCCGTTTCGCTAAAGCGAAACTGCCCCTCACCTTGCGAAGGTGAGGGGAGAAATAAAACCAAAACACAAATTGCATAAAAAATAATGATATGGTAGCCTTCTGCTTAGAAGGAGGCTCCATGAAAGAAGCTCAAAAAGCACAAATTCTCAAAGAAGCCCAGGAAGTATTTTTCGAAGCCATGCTCGATGGGTATTGCGGAGAGCGCAAACACTCGACCAAAACTTCAACTCCCGATGGTCGGAAGGTTATCACTTTCGTCAAAGGAGATTTCACGGTCATTGATGAGTACAGGGTCACACCCCACTCTGACAAGTCAGCTGGGACAACTTCGATCCTTTTCAAGGGCGATTTGGTTTGGTGGATGTCGTATGGAGGTCATTACCTCAAATATACCATTCCTCTCTTGAAAGCGATCATGAAAGCAAATTACGAGAGAGGGGTGTTCAACGGAGGACGTGGACCCGAAAACGTTCGGTGTAAAGACGTTAATTTGATGAATGTTGTTTATGATGCAACAGAATACACGAATGTTGGAACTGGGGATTTTTCCCTATTCAAGGGACGCGAAGAGATATTCGATTTGACCTTTAGCAGATCACTTGGCTTTCACATATACTTCGGCATGAGTATGCTCTAGCCGTTCCCGCCGCCACCTCAGACGTGGCGGTTTGCTTTTTTGTTTGGTTCCCTTCTCTTGTTGTAAGAGAAGGGTTAGGGATGAGTTATTTCAATTCATATTCTTTATTTTCCTCCGGATAAACCGCATCAATGTCCAAGTAGTCGCGGATGCGTTGGATGAGAAAGAGGGAAGATTTTGGTTCGCCCATTATGACAAATACTTTTGAGGGAGCGACTTTTTCAACGAATTCTAAAAGATGTTCACTATCTTTATGTGACGAATAACCTGTAATATTTTCTATTGTGGCTCTGACTTTTACTTTGTCCGCCGTAGCTTTAGCGAAGGAGGATTCTTTTTTCCATATCTCCACCTCCCTTGCCCCGTCCTGAATCTTCCTCCCCATCGTTCCCACCGCCTGATAGCCAACTAAGATAATCGTCGCGTTTAGATCAGGCAAATAATTTAATTCGTGATTTACTATTCTACCTCCTTCAGACATACCCGAACCAGCTAAAATTATTTTGGCACTTTTTATTTTGTCTATTTCTTCTGACTCGTCTCTTGTTTTTATAATTTTTAAACCCGGAAAATCAAAAATATCATCTCCTTTTTTTATTTCTTCTTTAACCGACTTTTTAAAATCTTTTTTATATTTTTTATAAATATCAGTCACTTTTTCAGCTAAAGGTGAGTCTAAAAATACCGGCACCTGAGGAATTTCTTTATCTTCAATCATATTATTTAATTCATAGAGCAAAACTTGAGTTCTTTCTATTGAAAAAGCTGGTATCACTATAGTTCCATCTTTTTTTATTCCTCCTAATATTGCTTCTTTTAATTTATTTCTTCTTTCTTCTTTGCTTTCATGATTTCTATCTCCATAAACACTCTCCATCACCAAATAGTCAACATTTTTAGGGATATCAGTGTTTGGCAAAAGTGGCGATGGTGAATTGCCCAAATCCCCCGTAAAAGCTATTTTCGTAGAGCCGCAAGAAACATTACAAATAGCCGAACCTAATATATGCCCCGCGTCTTGCATTTCTAAATTACAATTTTTAAAAAATTCTATTTTTTGTCCATAATTTTTGCCCTCCCAAAGCAAGAAAGTATTTTTTATATCTTCTTCTTCAAAAAGAATTTTATTTGGATGTTTTGCCTGCATTACTTTCAAAGCATCTTCCAACATAGGCCGAGCCAGTTCCATTGTTTCTTGGGTAGAAATTATCTTACCCCTAAACCCATCTCTTACTAACTTAGGCACTCGCCCTATATGATCCATATGAGCATGAGTGATTAAAAGAAAATCTATATCTGCTGGATCATACTTAAGATCTTCAAAATTTTTATCCTCATTATTTTTTGCTCCCTGAAAAAGCCCGCAATCTACTAAAATTTTATGATTATTAAATTCAAGCATTATGTTTGCCCCCGTTGTTGAACCGACCCCACCACAAAAAATTAATTTAGAATTTTGCATTATGTTCTTTTAAATAACCATAAAAACAACCCACCACTGCCCCCAAAAAGTCCATTATTAAATCCATCATTGTATCGTACGGATAAGTCACTTTTTGCAGCAAAGCTTCACCTAAAATAAATTCAAAAACTTCCCATGACACTGCCACAAACATTGTGCCAAATATAGAAATTAGAAAAAATTTTGTTAAACTCTTATTTTGAGAATTAAAAAAACCAGAATAAAAATAAAGCCATATAAAAAATAAAGAGAGAGAAGCGCCAGCAATAAAATGAACCGGAGAGTCAAATTCATAAACAGACCAGTAGAGGTGATAAACAGTAGCAACACGGTGAAGCACTCCGACCACCATAAATAAAATAAATATTTCTACAAAAAGAGGTTTTTTAAGCATTGATTTATTATAACAAAAAACACCGCATTTGGCAGATGTTTTTTGTAGGATTGCTTGAAATAATTTCCTAATTAAAAAATATTAGGTGGGTGGCCTCGATTTCAACTTTATGTTGAAAAAAGTTAGCCTCCCTGAATATATGTAGTTAGAAAATATCCAAGCAACCCTGTTTATATTATACTCTTACTCTAATATCCCGTCCAAGTTTACATCATACAAAATTTGTTCTTGAATTAAACGGTAATCTACAAGCTCTTCTGATTTAAACCAATGCTTTATTTCTGCTTCAGATTCCTTAGCTGAACCGGAAGCATGTATCAAATTTCTCACTGCCCGGCCGTCGGTGTCAGCCATAATGTAGGAATCTAAAACGAAATCCCCTCTTATTGTTCCCACATCTGAACTTCTTGGCTCTGTGCCGCCTACAATTTTGCGAACCAATTCAGTAGAATGCGCCCCCTGCCAAACCATAGCCACTACTGGTCCAGAAGTCAGATATTTTTTTAGTTTTTCCAAAATGACAGCAGTAATTTCAAAAGGGTCCTCAGTTTTCAATATTTCTCCTTTTTCTTTTGCATTTTTTATTCTCTTTTCTCCCGTAATCCTCCGCCACTCCGGGTCAAGAGTGTAGTGCTTCTCAATATGTTCTTCCGTCGGCACACACATTTTCATAGCCACCAATTTCAAACCCAATTTTTCAAATCGGCCTATAATTTCACCGATAAGTGTCCTTTGCACTCCGTCTGGTTTTATAATAACGAGAGTTCTTTCTTGTTTTGGATGATTCATAAATAAAAATTATAATTTTGTTAAAACTTCAATACCATTTTTGGTCACTGCCACCGTATGTTCAAAATGAGCCGAAAGAGATTTGTCACGAGTAATAAAAGTGTAACTATTACTCAGCCTCTTAATATCCCGACTACCGAGAGAAAACATTGGCTCTATGGCGATAACTAATCCTTCTTTAAGCTGGGGGCCTTCGCCTCGCTTAGCCTTATTGGGCACGAACGGTTCTTCATGCACACTATAGCCCACCCCATGACCAGAAAGTCCTTCTATAATACCAAATTTATATTTCATAGCCACCTGCATAATAGCATCTCCTATATCTCCAATGTGACCATGAAGTTGCATTGCTTTAATTCCCCTGTCTAAAGCTTCTCTAGTCGCTTGAATAAGGGTTTGAGCTTCTTTGCTTATCTTCCCCACTGGCATAGTTACAGACATATCTGTAATTAAATTATTAAAAGTTAAACCCATATCAAGAGAAACAATATCGCCTTCAAACAAAATTCTTTCATTGCCGTCATTCGGAATGCCATGAACGATTTCCTCGTTTATGGAAACACAAAGAGCTGCTGGGTAAGGTTTTTTGGCGTCTGGCGATTGATAGCCCAAAAAAGAAGCCGTGCATCCCGCTTCGTCTATCAATTGTTCGGCGTAAGAATTGAGTTCATCGGTCTTAACTCCCGGTTTAACTTTTTTAGCCACCTCTTTCAAAATCCTTGCGTGAATTTTTCCGCCTTCTCTCATTATGGCTATCTCTTCTTCTGTTTTATAACGAATCATAGCTGTATTTTTTCCATTATTTCTTGGTGTACCTCTTCAATCGTCTGTTCGCCGTTTATGGAAATGAATTTGTAGTAGGGATTATTTTTGAAATATTCAATGGCTGGAGCAACATTTTTATGATACCAATCCAATCTCTTTTTTATTTCTTCATCCGTATCATCGCTCCTACCTCTGTTTTTGAGCAATCTTGTTGCCCATTCATCTGAAACTTCTATCGAAACAACAAACGGATTTTGTCTCTTATAAAATTTAATGGCTGAATCCAAAATCGGCGCCTCCTTGGGTTGTCTAGAAAGCCCATCCAAAAAAATGTGTTCATCGCCAGTTATATTTTCCATCATAAGCCCAGTCCAAACCCATATAGGCAAAAACTCCGGCAATAATTCTCCTCTATCTACTATTTTTTTTATTTCCTTGGCAGTAAAAGAATCACCCTCGGCAAGTTCTCTAAATTTCTGGCCAGTTTCTATATAAATAATTTTTCTTTCAGGATCTTTTTGTTTAAGAATTTCCTGTAAAAGTTTAGCCTGTGTCCCTTTGCCCGATCCCGACGGTCCAAAAAATATAAATGTTTGTGGTTGCATAAAAAAAGTATTATGGGTTAAGTATTATGTATTAAGGATAAACGAAAAGAGTATTTTTTACCATACCCCATAATACTTACTACATAATACATCCCTAGTATTCCCTCGCGGAGATTTGGGCGTCTACCTTTTTTATGAGATCAATGACGACGGAGACAACGATGAGCAAGCTGGTACCCCCTATAGCCACAGCAGATATGTCAGTGAAATATTTTACAATAAGAGGTAAAACAGCAATAGCGCCAAGAAAAAGAGCCCCAACCATTGTTAAACGAAAAAGAGTTTTACCTATATAAGAAGAAGTGGAAACACCGGGACGAACACCGGGAATAAAGGCGCCACTTCTTTGCAAATTTTTGGAAATTGAATCAGGATCGAAAGTAATAGCGGTATAAAAATAAGTGAAAATAAAAACCAATAAAAAGTAAGCCACCCCATAAAATAACTGATTTGATAAAAGAGAAAGTATAAAAGCGGAAACTTTTTGAACAATAGCAACATTAACATTAACCAAAAATTTCATTATCATTTGGGGAAAAAGTAAAATAGAAAGAGCAAATATGATTGGGATAACTCCAGCCTGATTTACTCTAAGGGGCAAATAAGTTGAGACCCCGCCATAAACTTTATTGCCCCTAACTTGTTTGGCATAAGTAATCGGTATTGGTCGCTCGGCTTCTGTAATAACAACCACACCCCAAATAACAACAGCGGCGGCAACTATGAAACCGATGTAAGCTGGCAATTGTGAAGGATCAAAAGTAAATAAAAGTTGACCCACACTGCCCGGCAAAACAGAAACGATACCGGCAAAAATGATAAGAGAAACACCATTGCCCACCCCAAATTCAGTTATGAGTTCACCGAGCCACATCAATAAAAGCGAGCCAGCACTAATAACAATTAAATTTGTCACCAAATCAAAAGTGCCGAGTTTGGCCAAAATTCCTTGATTTTGAAGCAGGGTAATAAAGGCAAAACCCTGCACCAAAGCCAAAGGCACGGTCAGTAATCTTGAATATTGGGCAAATTTCTTGCGACCGGCATCTCCCTCTTCCTGATACATGGCCTTAAGTTTTGGAAACATTACGGTCAAGAGCTGCATAATGATAGAGGCGGTAATATAGGGAGAAACGCCGAGCATAATAATAGAAAGATTTGAGAGTCCGCCACCGGAAAATATGTTGAGCAAACCAAAAAAGTCATTGCCCGTTAAAAATTGTTCAAGACGAAGAGTATCAATGCCGGGAATCGGTATAACTGCCATCATACGAAATAAAACCAAAACAGAAAGAGTGAAGAGGATTCTGTTTCTTAAAATCCTGTCTCCTAACACTAATTTTATTTTGTGAACAATATTAGCCATTTAAAATTTTTATTTTAGGAAGTTTTCCGTTTCTGGTTTTTATGAGGCCTTTTTCTAAAAGAGTTTTGGTATTAATTTCTTCCCCCTCTTTAAAATATTCTTTCACCTGAGAAATATTTATGGCCAAAGGTTTTTCAAATCTGGATTTTAAGAAGTTTTTTCCTCGCCCACGCAATTTTGGTAGCCTTTTTATTATATCACGCATTTCAGGCCTTTTTTTTCGGCCGGCTCGAGCGTTTTGACCCTTAGTGCCACGGCCCGAGGTTTTACCACGAGTGCCGCCCCGACCAACTTGTTTAGCTTTTCTATTGGATTTATTCTTTTTTAAATTATGAAATTGCATATTTTTTTAATTGCAATAATGCTTTAATGGTGGCTCGAGCAATGTTTAATTTGTTTTTAGATCGAGAAAGAATTTTGGAAGAAACTTCTTTTATACCGGCCAATTCCAAAACCACTCTGGCAGCACTTCCGGCAACCACCCCCTTGCCCGGAGCCGGCATTATGATAATTCTGGCGCTAGAATATTTGGCCTCCACCGGATGAGCAATTGAATTTTTATCGGTTAAAGAAATTTTGATCATACTTTTTTTGGCAGCTCGCATAGCTTTATCAATTGCTATGGGTGTGTCTCCGGCTTTGCCTATACCTACTCCCACTTTTCCCCTCTTATCGCCCATAACCACAGCAATGCTAAAACTGAACCGACGGCCACCGGCTACCACGCGAGTAACTCTTCTGACACTTATAATTTTGTTATCAAATTCTTGTCTCACCCTTTCCGGTCGGCGAGAAGGTCGGCGTTCGTTTTTGTGTCTTTCTTCTTTTTTTATTATTTTTTCCTCTTGATTTATCATCTTACTTTAATTAAAATTTAAGACCGGCTTCTCGGGCACTCTCTGCCAAAGTCGCCACTTTACCTGTATAAATATAGCCACCCCGGTCAAAAACCACCTTGACTATTTTTTTGGCTTTAGCTTTTGTGGCTAAGTCAGCCCCAACCACTTTGGCGTTCTGGCCTATAGCTGAAGCCAAAGTATTTCCTTTAATATCATCAATAAGCTGAGCGGTAATATATTTGTTTGACCTAAAAACAGAGAGGCGCGGCTTTTTACTTGTGCCAAAAATTTTAGCTCTGATACGCTTTCTTCTTCTGTCTCTTTGTTCTTTTTTTATTTTTGTATCCATGATTATAAATTTCCAATTTTCAATTTAAAATTTTCAATTAAACGCTCTTTTTACCTTGTTTTCTCCTTATAATTTCATCAAAATATCTAAAACCTTTGCCTTTGTATGGTTCTGGTTTTTTCAAAGCTCTTACTTTGGCACTAAAACTACCAACCAACTCTTTATCAATACCCAATATGGTCAAAAGATTTTTTTCGGCCTTAACACTCAATCCTTCTGGAATTATAACCTCTACGGGATGGGAAAAACCCAGAGCCAAAACAAGTTTATTGCCACTTACTTGGGATTTAAATCCCACCCCTTCCAAAATAAGTTTCTTTTCAAAACCGTCGTTTACTCCCTTTATCATATTATTTATATGAGAAGCGTAGGTACCCCACAAAGCTTTAGTTTGTTTATTTTCCTTAGGAACAGAGAGGGTTACATTTTTGCCGTCTATAACAATTGAAATATCCAGGCGGAAACTTCTTTCCAAAGAGCCTTTTGGGCCTTTAACAGAAACCGCACCAGAATTTATAGAAACTTCTGTTTTTTCAGGTATCACTATTACTTTTTTACCTATTCTACTCATTACCAAATATTAAATAAAAATTCTCCTCCTAAATTATTTTTCTTGGCGTCTGCATCAGCCATAATACCTTTTGGTGTTGAAAAAACTGACATACCAAATCCTCGACGAAATCTTTTTATGTTTTTAGCGCTTTCATACAATCGTCTGGATGGTTTTGAAATTCTATTTACTCCAGAAACAACCGGCTGGCCCTCTTTTGTATAAAGCAAAGTTATATCCAAATATTTTGCATCGCCTTTACTTTTTTGGCTGACAACTCCGAGATAACCTTTAGCCGAAAGCAATTCGGCTATAGCTAGTTTCATTTTTGAAAAAGGCACTGAAATGCTTTCTTTGCCCACATTTCCCGCATTTTTAATTCTTATTATAAAATCTCCTATTGGGTCGCTTACCATGATGATTTTTTTACTCCTGGAATTCTGCCTTCATTTGCAAGCTCCCTAAAACAAATCCTGCAAAGACCGAAATCCCCCATATAAGCCCGACCACGGCCACACTTAAAACATCGGTTGGTAGCCCGAGTGCTAAATTTGGCTTTTTTAAGGGATCTTGCTATGACTGAAGTTTTTGCCATATTCCAATTAAACTATTAAAAAGCCCCCTAGGGCTTCCTTAAAGCTAACAAATTTGAGCAAAAGAGTCAAATTTTGTTGAAAAATTACTGATTAAGTAGGCGTGTTATTTCAATTATTTCTTTATCGCAATTGGGACTATTGATGGTTTTAGTTTGGTTTTGCCAATAAACATCTAGACTAATGGAACGGTCGTCAGGCCGTTTTGCACAATCTTTATCCATAAGCTGTTTGATTATATCTTCGATTTTGGTGATAGTTTCATCCTTAATATTGGAAGTTGTTGTAATAGCAGGAACCGGTTTGTATGAACTACCTTCTTGTTTATAAGAAGTTTGTTGATTTTCTATCTTTCCGGATTTGTAAAGCGTTATTTTAGTTCCAACTCCAGGAGGATCAGAATGACCCAGACCATAGGGACTAAAAGATAATTCTAAAAGTTTCTGTTGCTGGCCTAATTTTAAACTTTGAATAATGGATTCAATAACATCAGTATAGGTATTCTTCGGAGAGCCGGAATTATAGCTGAATTCAAACATAAAATGGTCTTTTTGGACTAGTACATTATAAAGGAACAGACCAGACCCAAAATCAACACGATCATATTTTTCTCCGGCTATAATGAGTTGGCCAGAAACCATATCTTTTGAATAAAATTTTGGCTCAGAAAATTGAGGCCAGGAGTAAATAACTATTTTTAACCATTTACCAATTTCCCCCTCTTTGGCAGAATTTTGCTTAAGATCAAGCTGGGCAAGATTTTTATTTTTCGCAGCTGTTTCTTTTATTGACCAGTCTGATGGATATCTAAATTCATATTTTTCTGTAGTGTAAGTTTTGAATTTTTCCAAACCGCTATTTTGAGATTTTTTTAAAAAAATTACAAAACCAAAAACTATCAAACAAATTAGAATCAAAACGATAATCAATATTTGATACATACTTATTTCTTTAAACACAGAGATTTATTTTACCTTGAAATCAGCTATTTTTCTAGCTATTGTTTTTGATACTCTCTTATCCAAGACGCTTGGTAGTATCTTATTTACATTTAGTTCGCTCTTTTTCAAAAAACCAGCCAATGTTTCCGCTACTGCAATTTTTATTTCATCGGTTATCACTTTAATTTTATTGTCTAACACTCCCCTAAACAAGCCCGGGAAAGCCAAAACATTGTTTATTTGATTTGAAAAATCGCTTCGGCCGGTGCCAACAATATAAGCCCCGGCCCTTTTGGCGATATCAGGCATAATTTCCGGAACCGGATTAGCCATAGCAAAAATGATTGGCTTATTTGCCATCAATTTTACAAACTCCGGTTTTAATATATTCGGAGCGCTCACACCTATAAAAACATCGGCTCCCTTTAACGCTTCCCCTAAATCTCCAGCAATATTTTTGGGGTTAGTTATTTTGAGCATTTTTATTTTTTCTTTATTTAAATCAGTTCGGTTTTTGGAAACAATAGCTTTTGAATCGACTAGAATAATATTTTTGATTCCGTATTTAACAAGCAATTTTGTTGTTGCCATACCAGCCGCACCAGCACCACAAATAACTACTTTAATATTTTCTTTTTTCTTTTTGACCAATTTCAGACTATTTATTAGAGCTGCCAAAACTACAATAGCTGTGCCATGTTGGTCATCATGAAAAACCGGAATATCTAATTCTTTTATCAATCTTTCTTCTATTTCAAAACATCTTGGAGAAGAAATGTCTTCTAGATTTATGCCACCAAACGTTGGCGCAATCGCCTTCACTGTTTTTATAATTTCCTCTGTATCTTGAGTTGAAAGAACGATTGGGTAGGCATCAACATTGCCAAATTCTTTAAAAAGCAAGGCTTTGCCCTCCATGACAGGCAAGGCACCGTAAGGTCCTATATTGCCAAGCCCCAGCACCGCCGAACCATCAGAAACGATCGCTATCGTGTTTCCTTTTATTGAATGGCTGAATGCTTTTGAATTATCGCTCGCCAAAAGCCGAGAAACCTCTGCCACCCCCGGCGTATAAGCTACGCTTAAATCATCTCTACTTTTAAGTGGCGGGAATTTGCTCTTAATCTCAATCTTACCTCCAAATTTCAAATGCCTTTTTAATGATTCCTTTTTGTAGTCCATGATATTTTTATTTCTTTATATATTATATGCTAGGTTATTACAAAGTTTTTGCAACTTTGATAAAAGCCTAATTTCGTGCAAGAATAATTGAGTCCGAAGGAAGGTTGCCGGAGCGGTTAACGGAACGGTTTGCTAAACCGTGGCCTCCTTAAAAGGGGCCCGTGGGTTCGAATCCCACACCTTCCGCCTTCGCCTCGCTGAAGCTCGGCTACGGCGTGACGAAGTCCGCCAAAGACGAGCGAAAGCGGGCTTCGGTTAAAAAATTGTATGAATAAATTTTTCTATGTTTATACTTTGTCTTGTAAAGATGGGTTTTATGTTGGGTGTACCAACGATTTGAAAGATAGAATAAAAAGACACAAAGCTGGACAGGTTAATGCAACAAAAGAAAGATTGCCCATCAAGTTAGATTTTTATGTCGCATTAGATAACCAATACAAAGCTTTCAACTTTGAAAAATATTTAAAATCCGGTTCCGGCAGAGCTTTTATAAAGAAACACTTGGTATGAAAAATATAAAAAAAGTAGTTATAGCTGGAAGTGTAAAACTTCAAAATGAAATAAATAAATGGATTGTTTACTGGAATAGTAAAGAGGGTTATTCGGTTTTAGATTATCCCAAAGTTATACCTCAAGATAATTTTGAGAAACTCTATTCCGATATTCATAAAAACTTTTTCAAAAATATAGTTGAAGCAGATGTGCTGTTTGTTGCCAATGATAAAAAGAATGGGATTGAAGGATACATAGGTGCTGAAACTTTCGCTGAACTGGGATTTGGTTTGGCTCAAAAATTAGTTAACGGAAAAAATATAAAACTAATACTTGCTAATATGCCAGCAAAAGAGGTGGCCTGTTATGATGAAATAGTTTTGTGGAAAAAGCTTGGATGGATAGATGAAATTATTGGATAATAAAGTAAACATAATGAACAATAAAATTTTTATTCTAATATTTATCATCGTGGTCTTTATTCTTGGAGGACTGCTTTATATTTATAATCCCGACCCTGTGGAATACAAAAGGTCTGAAAATAATTTTGCCACAACCACGCCATGACCAGCTTGGATACACCACTTGAAATCATTTTCTAAAATTGACCCTGTGTATAACTCCTTGACTTCTTGCACCACGAGCGTATACTTGCTCTAAGTTACCTCGCCAAGCCTTGAGCTTGGTTTTTTCGTTCATTTTTTTATTTGGTTTTGTATTTGAGGTTTTTTTCTTTCAATTTCTGATCTGATTGAATCCAGGGAAATAAACCATGAACCAATTCTTATCTCCCATGCACAATTATTTTCATAAGCCACAAATTTTATATGTTTTTGATTTTTTAGTATTTTCTCTTTGGTTCTGATAAAATCGCTGTCCCCACTTGCAATATAAACAATATCTAAACCATCAATATCTTCCATAATTTCATCATGCATTTCTACATCAAAATTACATTTATTTCTGAAACCATTTATTGAATTTGAATCTTTTAATTTCTTCAAATCTTTGGCTGTCACCTTAAAACCAATTTTTTCAAAATATTTTTCCAATGCTTCACTGATTGATTTGGCTGGTTCATATTTTGGTCGCCCCATATATACTCTCGCAGAAACTATTGTGTTCAACTCTGCTACCCATTTATACAATTTTCTATAATCAGTCATCCACCCACTGGCTTTACCTCTTTTGTAAAGATTTGAATCGTCTATATACAATCCAGCTCTTGGTTTTTTAGGAAGTTCCATATATTTATTATTTCACTATTTTATAATTTATACAATAAATTTGTTGCTTAATAATTTTTTAAAAAATTGACACAAATACAGATAGATTGGCGGATTTTAGTGATTTTTGATATAGTAAAAATATTAATTTATTAAAAGCTCTTTAATTCAAAAATATGAATAAATTAGAAAACATCTTTATAACTTTTAAAAATCAATCGTTTGATGAAATAATCAAATTTAATCTTGATGGTTCTATTTCAAATAAGGAGAAATTAATCTTTAGAGCTGTTTTTGAAAATTCCGTAAATCTGATCACTTCGTTTATTAAAGAAATGAAAGCTAATAAATTAATGGAGGAAAAAGATTTTAATTGGATGATGTTACTTTATGTTTTTGTTTGTGTTCAAGAACTTCACGATATACTAGATCGGATTGAAAAAACAGACGACACACATATAAAAAATACACTGGATGTGAATAAACAAGATTTGATAGATCATCTTAAAAAGATATTAGGAGGTAAAGATATAGATAGTGTTGTAGATAAGACATTTAATCACATTGAGTCTTCTGATAAGGAATCGGGCAATTACAATGAGTTTGTTGTTGGAAGAACTTATGTAATTTTCAGCATGTTAAAAGAAAATAAAGTGAATATTGAAAATATATCAAGTGAAACATTGTTACAAATTTCAGAAGAAAACTATAAAAATAGTATAGTAAATTTTGCAAAAATTTGTATCCAATAATGAACAACAAAATTACAATTGAAACACCCCTTGAATCAGTTTTTAAACTTTCGCCTTTTCAAAAAAAAGCGCTGGCCAAAATGCAGCTTAAAAAGGTTGAGGACCTTTTGAGGCATTTTCCCGCCAGATACGGAGAGGCCGGCGCCATCAAAGCTGTTGAATTTTTAATAACAGGAGAAAATGCTGTCGTTTTTGGCAAGATATCCAAATTAAAAACAGCCAAAACTTTCAGATCAAAAGTGCCCATTTCAACAGCAGTGCTTGAAGATTCAACGGGCAAAATAAAAATTATTTGGTTTTCCCAGCCGTATATTGCAAAAATGTTTTTTGAAGGAATGTTAGTGAGAATTGAAGGAAAAGTTTCAGAGAGGAAAAATAATCTTTACTTTTCAAATCCAAAAATAGAAAAAGTATCTCAGATACCAGAAGGCACCAGTGGTTCATTATTTTCAGGAGAAGACAACCATAATCTTTCGCCGGTTTATGCAGAAAGCCGAGGCATTTCTTCAAATTGGATTTATCATGCTATCCAAAAAATATTTAAGAGTGGAATATTAGAAAGTTTAGAAGAATCCATACCAGATGAAATTTTAAAAAAATATAATTTACCATCACTCAAAACCGCCCTGATTTGGATACATGCTCCCCGCAAAAAAGAAGATGCTGAAGTGGCTAGGAAAAGATTTGCTTTTGAAGAAATATTTTTTATTCAACTGGACAGGCAAAAAGAAAAATATATAGCCCAAAAAGAAAAGTCTTTTATTATAAAAAAGTCAGAAAAAGAAATGATAGACTTTGTTAAAACCTTTAATTTTCCTTTCACTGGCGCTCAAAAAACTTCTGTGGAAACAATATTAAATGATTTCAAAATAGGTCATCCCATGTCGCGACTTTTGGAAGGAGATGTTGGTTCGGGCAAAACGGCCGTGGCGGCAACAGCTAGTTATGCCGTTGTTTCAACTCCCCCACCAGACAGAAAATTTGGCAATTTACAAGTGGCCTATATGGCACCAACAGAAATTTTAGCCGAACAGCATTTCGAATCTTTTATAGAATATTTTTCTAAATACAAAATACCGGTTGGACTTATAACCGGCAGTGGTGCTAAAAAATTTCCATCTAAGACAAGCCAAAGTCGGACTTTAAACTGCCCCGGTCCCAAAAGTCCGACTTTGGCTTGGACTAAAATATCTAAACCCCAACTTTTGAAATGGGTGCAAAACGGCGAAATCCCCATACTCATAGGCACTCATGCCCTCATTCAGAAAACAGTCAAATTTAAAAATCTGGCTTTTATAATTATAGATGAGCAACATAGGTTTGGTGTTAAACAAAGAATGCAACTCAGGCGCAAACACGATATAGCTCCCCATCTTTTATCAATGACGGCCACTCCTATTCCCCGCACTTTGGCTTTAACTATATTTGGAGATTTAGATTTATCTTTGCTGGATGAATTGCCCCCAGGCCGTCAGGTGCCAGAAACAAAAATAGTTTTGCCTCACGAGAGAGAAGAAATTTATGAGAGAGTCAGAACTGAATTAAAAACTAGCAGACAAGTTTTTGTTATTTGTCCAAGAATAAATGACCCAGATCCAGATAAAGAAAATACTATCAATGCTAAGTCTGTAAAATCAGAGGCCGAAAGATTACAAAAGAAAATTTTTCCTGAATTCAGGGTATCTAGTATAACCGGAAAAATGATGCCAAAAGAAAAAGAAGAAACTATGAGAGATTTTAAAGAAGGAAGGATTAATATTTTAGTCGCCACTTCTGTGATAGAAGTGGGAGTTAATATACCCAATGCTACCGTTATGATTATTGAGAATGCCGAGAGATTTGGTTTAGCTCAACTACATCAACTTCGAGGCAGAATCTTGAGAAGTTCTCACAAACCATATTGTTTTGTTTTTGCTGACATTGGAAGCCACCCAGCCTCCGCCAAAGGCTACGGCGGGCAAGGAAAAACAATTTCTCGTCTAAAATCTTTTGTTAATTCTCATAATGGCTTTGAATTAGCTGAAGCTGATTTGCAACAAAGAGGCACGGGCGACCTTGCCGGCGCTAAACAATGGGGCGTTTCCGATTTGGCAATGGAAGCCCTTAGAAATTTAAAAATGGTTGAAGTTGCTCGCCTTGAAGCTCGCAATTTAATTGAAACAGATCCTGACTTAAAAAATTACCCCCTCCTCGCCAAATACCTCATTTCAAAAACAGCAGTGCATATGGAATAAAAGTGCGCGGTGAGGGATTCGAACCCCCGACAGGACGAGTATAAGTCGTCTGCTCTACCAACTGAGCTAACCGCGCTCAGCTAAAAATATAACACAAAAAAAGAGAGTTGAAAATTTATTTAGTTGCAGGTATCGTCACCATCTGGTTGAGTAGCCGCTTGAAGTTTAGAAATTCCTTTGTAGTCAACACACCAGAATCCGGTGACGCTCAAGAGGTTTGCCGATATTGCATATCCGGGAGTAGCAGTTGCCACACATTTTGCCGTAACGCCGGACGGGAGATTATCAACATAAGGAGCCACAATAGAATCATCAAAAATATTATTGCAAGCGTTTGTGGCAGTACCGTATGTTTTATAAGTGTCGTAATAAAGTTCCATGGCCGACCGCACACCAGAAAGTTGAGCTTTAGTTTTGGCATCATTACCTCTGGCTCTAGCGTTATTAAGAGAAGCCAACACTATGGACGAAAGTACTCCTATAATCGCAATTACCACCAAAAGTTCTATTAAAGTAAAGCCCGCTCTAAAATGTATCAAGTTTTTATTCATAAAATAAATTGTAAACCAAACACCAAGTTAGTCAATCATTATTTGTTCATAAGTTATTAAGCTAAAACTTCTTTTTTCTTAGGTTGAATACCATTTGAAACCAAAATGTTTTCAAATT
>ERZ1292623.1201-Hain-H51-01um-R1-1201-length-25478-cov-6_pt1 | contig 25478 bp, 30 predicted proteins | sample MGYA00564398_ERZ1292623 | MGnify/ENA primary metagenome ERZ1292623 (study PRJEB36523, sample SAMEA6512633) | groundwater metagenome | collected 2019-01-07 | study: AquaDiva: Metagenomics assemblies of 32 groundwater samples | reverse complement strand
CCAGGCTGGTGGCGTCTTTATCGCCAACTCCGACGAGCATGACGTGTACGGCCATGCCAACGAAACGTCAGAAAATCGGGTATTGCAATACCGAAAACGTGAGCGCAAACTCGAGGCAATCCTACCGCTCTTGCCGCCGCGCGTCATCCTGCACGGCCCAGCCGATGCCGACGTCACGCTCGTCACTTGGGGTTCGGTTACCCAATCCTGCCGCGAAGCCGCGCGTAAACTAGCAACCATGGGCATTCGCGCTAACGTCCTGCAAGTGCTCTACATTTTGCCATTCCCCGTGGCAGAGTTACAGCAGGCAGTGCGGGCGTCGAAGAAAACTATTCTCGTCGAGAACAATGGCACGGCCCAACTCGGCGGCGTGCTAAAAGAGTACGCGGGCATTGCCTGCGACTACCAGTTGCTCAAGAACGACGGTCGGCCATTCTGGGCCGAAGATATTGCTGCATTTGCGAAAGGCAACGTATGAGCAAACCCCTCACCAATACCGATTTCAATTCCCCGCATTTTCCCACCTGGTGCCCGGGCTGCGGCGACTTTGGCATTTGGACAGCGCTCAAGAACGCGTTGGCGCAATTGGGCTGGCAGCCATCCGACGTGCTTATTGTGTACGGCATTGGCTGCTCGGGCAACATGTCCAGCTTCGTCAAAGCCTATGGTTTCCACGGCCTGCACGGCCGGGCTTTGCCCGTGGCTATTGGCGCAAAACTGGCCAATAAAAATCTCAAAGTTATCGTCGTTGGCGGTGATGGCGACGGTTACGGTGAAGGCGGCAATCACTTTATCCATGCCTTACGCGGAAACGTGGATATTACCTACCTGGTACACGACAACCAAGTGTACGGCCTCACCAAGGGGCAGATGGCCCCCACTACCGAGCGCGGGCAAGTGACGTCATCCACACCCGAGGGCACAATTGACCAACCTATCAATCCGGTCGCCTTGGCCATTGCTGCCGGTGGTTCTTTTGTAGCTCAAGGTTTTTCGGGCGATACAGCCCAACTGACACAGCTCATCATGGACGGCATCGCCCATCCGGGCTTCGCGCACATTAACGTACTGCAACCCTGCGTGACCTTCAACCACCACAACACCTACTCGTGGTTCTACGATCGCGTCTACAAGCTGGAAGGCTCGGGCCATGATTTTAGTAGCAAGCCGGATGCCTTTGCGCGGGCGCTCGAGTGGGGGCAGAAAATCCCGACTGGCATTCTCTACCGCGAAATCCGCGATACCTACGAGCAGGATGTGCTTGAGATGCGCGAACAATCTCTGCTCGAACAGCGCATAGATTCCGTAGACATTTCGACCACGCTCACGCAGTACACCTAAGTAAAAATACCCACCCTTTACAGCTACGCCGCAAGGTGTAGACTCCTTTTTGCATTCAAGGAGGATTATGCTTTTTCAATGGTTTCGACAGTTCTTTGCTGGTACGTATGTAGCGCCGGGTGATGGTCCCAGATGCCCAAGGTGTGACGAGGCAACCGAGCTCATCGACATTGGGGCACACCGGGGAAAATGTTTTTGCAAAACCTGCATTCGACACTACATCATCAAAAAGTCTTAAACCCATGCACCGCATGGGTTTTTTGCTATACTACCCTCCTATGGCAAAGCAGTGGCGCGTGGCTGACCCGGTACCCGAGGACGTCCGCAAACAATTTCCCGAGCTCCAACCCCTCGTGCTCCAGTTGCTCTGGAACCGGGGTTTGCGCACGCAAACTGCGATTGATGAATTTTTGAACCCGGATTGGGGTACGGACATTCATGATCCTTTCCTGTTCAAGGATATGCAGAAAGCCGTGGCGCGCATTCAAAAGGGGATAGCGGCCAAGGAAAAAATTATCGTCCACGGCGACTACGATGCGGACGGCGTATGCTCGTCTGCCGTGCTGCACACTACGTTGCAGGCTTTAGGTGCGGATGTGGAGGTGTATTTGCCGCACCGCGAACGGGAAGGCTACGGACTCAATTTGCAGACCATTGACCATTTGCACGAGAAGCACAAAGCCAAACTTATTGTGACGTGCGACTGCGGCACTAGCAACGTGGCCGAAGTGGCCCGGGCCGCCGAGCTGGGCATGGACGTGATTATTACCGACCACCACCACGAACCCCCGCAGCGGCCGGCGGCGTATGCCCTTCTTAATCCGCAATTAGTCGATAGCGGCTACCCGTTTCCGCACTTGGCCGGTTCGGGCGTTGCTTTTAAATTAGCCCAAGCGCTCATTCGCGCTTCAGGGCTGGAAAAAGTAAACGGCCTAACCAAAGAAGGTTTTGAAAAATGGCTGCTCGACTTTGTGGCCATTAGCACCGTGACCGACTTCATGCCGATTATTGGCGAGAATCGGACTCTGGTGAAGTACGGTTTGGTTGTGCTGCGCAAGTCGCCCCGGCCGGGTATCCGCGCCTTGGCCGAAGCCATGAGCACGCGGCAAGAGAATTTTGATACGACCAGCATTGGTTTCCAAATTGGCCCGCGCCTTAATGCCGCCGGTCGCATGGACCATGCCAGCACGGCGTTCCGGCTGCTCATTAGTACGAACTTCGAGGAAGCCCAAGCAATTGCCGCGGCCCTTAACCAATCGAACACCGAGCGGCAGAAACTTACCGAAACCATAGTGCGACAAGCCAAGCAGGCAATTGGCGAGGTCAACGACACGCGGAAACTCCTGGCCGCCGTTGGGACGGGTTGGCCGGTGGGTGTGGTTGGCCTGGTAGCAGGCAAGCTCGCTGACGAGCACCACCGGCCCGTGCTGGTGATGGCCGACCACGACGGCGAGGTAACGGGTTCGGGCCGCAGCATTCCGCAATTCGATATCACCGCCGCGCTGCACACCACGAAGAGTATATTGGAGCGCTTTGGCGGCCATGCCGGGGCGTGCGGTTTTACTTTAAAACCAGAGAATGTGCAAAAGTTTGTTCAGGCCATGGAAGCCGAAGCGGCAAAACAACTTACGGCGAAAGATCTCATTAAAGATATTGCCATTGATGTAGACGTGCCGTTACCCGCGGTGGACTGGCCGCTCCTCGACACGCTGGAGCAATTCGAACCCTTTGGCGAGGATAATCCCAAGCCGCTCTTTTGCTGCCGTAACATGGTCGTCACCGAACTGCAGCCCGTGGGCAAGGAGGGGAAGCATTTGCGCATTGTGGTAAACCACACCGTACCCGAACCTCGTAAGTTCATTGCTTTTGGGGGTGGGCTTACCTATGGCAAACAGCTCACAGTTGGCGATAAAGTGGATGCCGTGTTTACGGTCGATCGTAATGAATGGAACGGGACCCGGGAGCTTCAGTTGAAAGTAGTGGATTTACGACTTTCCGAAGCAAAGTAACCCATGCATACGCACCTTACCCTGCATACCGATGGCGGCGCCCGCGGCAATCCTGGCCCGGCGGCTATTGGCTACGTCCTAAAGGCCGGTAGCAGCGTGGTGGCGCAACACGGCGAGAAGATTGGTGATGCGACGAATAACGTTGCCGAATACACCGCGCTCTTGCACGGTCTGCGGCAGGCAAAAAAACTTGGGGGCACGCACGTAGACTGCAAGCTGGATAGCCTGCTGGTGGTGGAGCAGCTCAACCGCAATTACAAAGTGAAAGACGCAAACCTGGCCAAGCTCTTTACGCAGGTGTGGAACCTGGCGCAGGATTTTCGTAAAGTCACTTTTAGCCACGTGCCCCGGGAGCAGAATTCCCACGCCGATGCGCTGGTGAATCAGGCGTTGGATGCGGCGTGAGTGGTGAGGTAGTCGAGCAGTACTTCGGGGGTAAACAGCGGCCAATCGTGGTCCCCCGGTACTTCGGTGATGCTGGATTTTTTACAGTGCTGGGCCATGGTGCGGGCAGTACTTAGGGGGGTGTAGATATCTTCCGCGCCCCACAGGAATTCCACAGGGATGCTTTGCGTCTCGAGGAGAGGTAAGATATTTGCTGTACGTGCGTAGCGGGACATGCGGCCCAGGTGTCTTTTTCGAATGAGCGCGTGCTTGGCTAGGGCGCGGTCCAGACGCGTGACCACCTTTGCGCCATAAGCCTTGTACATGCGTAAACGCTTTTGTATCCACATTTTTTTCCAAGTGGCATGGTCGCGAGCAATGGGTACGCCTACTGCATCGATGAGGACTAGCCGGGAAACCGCCTCTGGCCGTTGTGCGCACAAATGAATGGCCGCCACGCCGCCGAGCGAATGACCAAGCAAGGTTATGTTGTGTAAGCCAGTGGCATCCAGCCAGTCGCCCAGCGCGACAAAAGCCCGGGTTGGGCCTGCTTCATTTTCCAGTGAGTACGACGGATGCCAGCCCGGCAGGGTTGGAATGTATACCTGGTACACCGTGGCTAAGCACCGGAGCAGGGCAGTGCAGGTTTTTGCATCGGCACTCCAACCGTGCAGAAAAACCAACGGCTTGCCACTGCCTGCCTCTAGGGTGTGGATACCGCCGAAAGGCGTTTTGACGAGTTGCGTACGATACTGCATGATATCAGTGTACCGTACTTCACTTGTCACTGACGAGCATGCGCGTCCACATCCTTGGTTCCGGAGCTTACCCCCTGCGATTCAGTGGCGGGCGCTCCCTCTCTATTTTCTTCCCCGAGCACCACGTGGTGCTGGATGCGGGTTTGGGTTTGCTGGCGTTACCCGTTGATGCCCCCCAGCAAGAGCTTGCAATTATTTTAAGCCACTTCCATCATGACCACATTCTTGGTTTAGCTTCTATAGACAATCTCTTGCAAAGCGGGCAGTACAAGTTCATCCGGATTCTCGGCGATGAACGCATCAAGCACTTGGCCACATTCTTCCGTGAACCTTTCAACCCGGATTACGAGGGAGCACCCGCTCTTCCCATTCTCATGGAGCAATTGGCAACGGACGTAGATATTCGCGGCCTGCACATTCGGCGTCGGCAAGTACCCCACGCCAGCGGCTTCTCTAACCTTTTCACTTTTCAAGCAGGCGCGGCCCGGCTCGGTATAAGTACCGATACCACTGCCAGTGTAGCTAACGCAGATTTTTTTACCGGTTGTGACGTCCTCCTGCACGAGTGCAATTATGACAACGCCCACGCCCAGCGCGCCACTGTGGAAGGACATTCCTACCCAAGCATCATTGCCGCGCTCGCTAACGCCGCCGGCGTCCGGCGGCTGGGACTCATCCACACCGACCCGCGCTACCCCTTGATTGCTGCGGAAGCGCAGGCTGCTTTCCCGGGTGCCTGGGTAATGCAGGATGATGAGATATTGGAAGTACAGCACTAACCCTAAACCCATGCACCTCCGCGATATTCGCTCCAAATTCCTGAAGTTTTTCGCTAACCACAAGCACGTGGTTATTCTCTCGTCCTCGCTCATCCCGCAGAACGATCCCACCGTGCTGCTTACCACGGCCGGCATGCAGCAGTTTAAGCCGTACTTTTTGGGAGAACGAGATCCGGAGTCTGACCTGAAATCTCGGCGTTTAGCCAGCGTGCAGAAGTGCTTCCGCACCTCGGATATTGACGAAGTGGGCGACACCACGCACCTGACGTTCTTCGAGATGCTCGGCAACTTCAGCGTGGGCGACTACTTTAAAAAAGAAGCCATTGATTTTGCCTGGGAATTTGTTACCAAGCACGTCCACCTCAACCCCGAGCGCTTGTGGGCCACGTACTACCACGCAGACAGTCACCCTCGGAAAAATGCGCCACACGTACCGTCGGACACGGAATCCGCGAAGCTCTGGCAAAAGCACTTACCCAAAGAACGGATTGCGGGCTATAACCATGAATCCAACTTCTGGGGACCGCCAGGCAAGACCGGCCCCTGCGGGCCATCATCCGAGCTGCACTACGACCAAACCGGCGAACCGTGCGACAAAGGCGCCAAGTGCTTACCCAACACCTGCGACTGCGGGCGCTTTGTCGAAATTTGGAACCTCGTCATGACCGAGTATGAGAAGACCGAAAAAGGGGAGTACGTTGCGCTGCCCATGAAAAATATTGATACCGGCCTGGGTTTGGAGCGCCTGGCAATGGTGGTGCAAGGCAAAGACAGCGTGTTCCAGACCGAAGCGTTTGCGCCGATTATTGAAACCCTGAAGAAAGATCCGCATTTTGGCCTGACGGGGAATGACCTTGAAGATGCGCGTCGGCTCCGTATCGCCAGCGATCACTTTAAAGCGTCGGTGTTCCTCCGTGGCGATGAAGTACGTTTCAGCAATAAAGAGCAAGGCTACATTCTGCGCCGGGTGTTCCGTCGGGCCTGCGACCAGTACTTGCTGCATGGGTTTGACCTGGCGGTGGTCGTGGATGCCATTATCAAAGAATATGGCGAGGTGTACCCGGATATTAAAGAAAAGCGTCGCGCTCTGCTCGAGGATTTTCAAAAGGAATACGGGAATTACGAAAAGGTCCGCCTGTTGAGCATTGATAAACTGGTGAAGCAGCTCCCCAAGGAAGATGTCCTTGCCCAGCACGAAGGCCCGGCGGGCATGTCCCACATCCAAATAACCGGCAAGGCCGCCGTACAACTCTTTACTACCTTTGGCTCAACGTTTGACCAGCTCAAGCAAAAAGGTTTTGTCTTTGATAATGCCGAAGTCGAAGCCGAGCTGGATAAGCACCGCGATGCCTCGCGCGCCGGCGTGGTGGCCAAGTTCGGTGGCCACGGCTTGAATAGCGCAAGTTTGTCGGATACCGAGCGAACCGTCATGACCCGCCTGCATACGGCCACGCACCTGCTGCAGCAAGCCTTGCGCGATGTGCTCGGTAACGACGTCCACCAAGACGGGTCAGATATCAATGCCGAACGTCTACGCTTTGACTTTACCTACCCTACCAAGCTCACGCCCGAGCAGATCATGCAGGTAGAGGCAATCGTCAATAGTAAAATTGCGGAAGATTTGCCCGTGACCAAAGCTGAAATGTCTTTCGAAGAAGCCAAAGCCGCCGGCGCGCTGGCATTTTTTAAAGAGAAATATCCAGAGCGTGTGACGGTCTACAGCGTCGGAAATTATTCCAAAGAGCTTTGCGGCGGCCCGCACGTAGAGCACACCGGTGATCTGAAGAGTTTTAAAATAATTTCCGAAAAGTCCGCCTCGGCCGGTATCCGCCGCATTAAGGCCGTGGTGGGGGAGTAATGGACGAACAACTTCTCCAGCGTTTGCGCAAACGCAAAAAAGTCCTGGCAAAATGCACCTTGGCCCTTTTGGTTATCGCGGTGGCCTGCACGTTTGTCAGCCTGTGGTACGCCCCACTTAAATCATTCCTCTTGCCGGTGTGGGCTGCAATGATTATAACTTTTCTGGGAGCAAAGCATTTGCAACGGTTGGAGAAAAAAGTGCAGTAAAAGTTTTTATGAGTCTTACGATTTATACTGCACAACGACCGGATGGTTGTACGGACACTTGAGGATTCCCACGAGTCTTCGCCACCTTTCTTGGTGGCAAGAAAGGTGGCCCCAAAGAGACCAGCAGGGGGTGCTCGATTCGCACTCGGGAAGCATTTGCAGTCTCACTAAATATTGGCTCAGCGATCACCCCCTACAACCCCAAAGTACTTGCAATGCATCTTCTTTTTTCCCTTACAGAAGAAAATAGGATCAGAAGTCCGGGGGTTTGGGGGCGAAACGTGGTGCAAGTAAAAACGCGTTTTTCTTAACCCTGTTTCCTGAGACCACATGTTGAGCCCCCAACGGTCTTTTGGCTCCACCTTTTCTGACGCCAGAAAAGGTGGTAATCCGTGATTAACCTTCAGTATCTGCAAATCCAGCAGATCGCTCACCGATACAACCCGACGATCACCCCTACCCCTCCTTATGCAAGGAGGGGATATTTGGGGTTGACACCCCTCCAGCCGCCTGGTACAGTATATTTGTTATAAAAATTCGTCTCCTGCTGCTCCCGAACTTGGTCCGCCCGGCTGTACACTTATCCATCCCCATTCCTGGGTGAGGGAGTTGTGCAGACCCCGCTGTATTGACGCGGGGATATCTTTTTTCTCACAGCATGCAACAGAAACCCAGCGATCGCCCCAAGCCAGAGGCCCGGGGCGTGAATAAGAAAGGCTTCCTGGAAGTGGAAGGCATTGTGGAGGAGCTCCTCCCGTCTGCCACCTTCCGGGTGAAGCTTGCAAACGAGCACATGGTGCACGCGCACCTTTCGGGCCGGATGCGAATGAATCGCATTAAAATCCTGCCGGGCGACACCGTGATTCTGGAAATGACCCCCTACGACCTCAAGAAAGGTCGCATCACCTATCGTAAATAAGCTGCAATGAAAGTCCGATCAAGCGTCAAACCCATTTGCCCCAAGTGCCGCGTCATTCGCCGGGGCAAGAAGCTGCTCGTCATTTGCAGCAACCCCAAGCACAAGCAACGTCAAGGATAAATTTATGCCCGCACGCATTGCCGGTATCACCCTGCCAAACAAACCGCTCCGCATAGCTTTGCGGTACATCTACGGCATTGGGCCGTCGAATGCCGTCAATATTATTACGCAAGCTAAGCTCAACCCTGAGCAGCGCACCAACGATTTAACCGAAGCCGAAGTCAACCGCCTGCGCGAGCTTATCGAGAAAGAGCACAAGGTAGAAGGCGATCTGCGCCGCGAGGTGCTGCTGAATATCAAGCGCAAGAAAGAAATTAACTCGTACATGGGCATGCGCCATGCGCGTAACTTGCCGGTCCGCGGCCAGCGCACCAAGACCAACTCCCGCACCGTGCGCGGTAACGTCCGCCGCACCATGGGCAGCGGCCGCAAATCTGCCAGCGAAAAGACCTAACGCATATGGCTGACGACATTAAGAAACTCGATCAATTGCTGGATAGCACCGCCGCGACAATGGCCGCGGCTGGTGAAACCGCGAAAGCTGAAGTTACGGACGCACCCAAGAAAAAGAAGAAGACCAAGAAGGGTAAGAAGTTCGTGCAGCATGGCATTGCGCACATCCAAGCCACCTACAACAACACCATTGTGAGCATTTCGGATTTGGGCGGCAACGTGCTGGCGTGGGGTTCGGCCGGCGGCCAGGGTTTCCGCGGCCCGAAGAAAGGCACGCCCTACGCCGCAGGGATTGTCGTGCGTTCCATTTTAGAAAAGCTGCGCGACGTGGGCCTGAAGCAAGTGGACGTGCGCGTGAAAGGCATTGGCAGCGGCCGTGAAGCCGCCGTGCGCTCACTGGTTGCAAATGGTCTTACGGTTACTTCTATTAAAGATATTACCCCTATCCCGCACAACGGCGTCCGCCAGCCGAAAGTGCGCCGCGTCTAAATATTCCTATGGCACGCTACACCGGACCCAAACACGCTCGCTGCCGCCGCTACGGCGTCAAACTCTGCGACTCGGCCAAGTGCCCTGTCCAGCGCCGACCCTACCCCCCTGGCCAGCACGGCCCCAAAGGCACGTCGCGCATGTCCGAGTACGGCATCCAGTTGGCCGAAAAGCAGAAGGCCAAGGCCATCTACGGTTTGCTCGAACGCCAGTTTGCCAACTACTACAAGAAAGCCAAGACCAAGAAAGGCGACACCGGCCAGCTGTTGCTGCAGAATCTGGAGCGCCGCTTAGATAACGTGGTCTTCCGCCTCGGCATTGGCGCAACCCACGCGCAAGCCCGCCAGCTCGTGGGCCACGGCCTTATTACCGTTAACGGCAAACGCGTGACCATCCCTTCCTACAGCGTCCGGCCCAAAGAAGCCATTGGCGTTTCGAAGAATAAACCCAAGATGCAAACTGCCGTGGCCGAGCGCCTCAAGGGCAAGACCGATGTTCCGGCCTGGCTGGAGCTGGATAAAGACGCGCAGACCGGCACGGTGACGCGGCTGCCCGAATCTACCGACGTCAACCAGCCGCTCAACTTGCAACTCATCGTCGAACATTACTCACGCTAAACGCTTTCACTTTCACACGCCTATGGAACGCATTCAACTGCCATCAAAAGTAATCCTCGCCGAGGCCGGCCCCAACACCGCCGAGGTGGTCATCGAGCCCTGCTATCCGGGCTACGGTACTACCCTAGGGAATGCGCTGCGCCGGGTGCTCTTGTCATCTTTGCCGGGCGCCGCGGTAACAGCGGTGAAGTTTAGTGGGGCAACGCACGAATTCTCCACCATCCCGCACGTACAGGAAGACGTGGTCGACATCATTCTCAACCTCAAAGGTTTGCGCTTGCACGTGTTTGAAGGCGAGACAGCCACCATCATGGTAAAAGCGAAAGGGGAGAAGGTGCTTACGGCCGGGGACTTCAAGTGCCCAGCCAACGTGGAAGTACGCAATCCCGAGCACGTCATTGCACACCTTACCGACAAAGCCGCAGATCTAGAACTGGAGCTCACGGTGGGTGTTGGCCGCGGGTATATCCCGGTGGAGCAGCGCGAGAAAGAACGCCTGGATTTGGGTGTGATTGCCATTGATGCCATTTACACGCCCGTACGTAACGTGAATTTCAAAGTGGACAACGTTCGCGTGGGCCAGATGACCAACTACGATAAAGTGACGCTTACCATTAGCACGGATGGCACCATTACCCCGGCGGCCGCTTTCCGCGAAGCCAGCCAAATGCTCGTGGAACACTTCCAGCACCTCCTCACTTCGATTCCGGAAGAAACCACGGCCGTAGAAGCCGAAGCGAAACCGAAGAAGAAGGCGAAGAAGGAAAAGAAAGAAGAAAAAGCAGAATAATTTATGCGCCACCAGAAGTCCCGTCCCACGCTCGATCGAAAAGCCGCCCCGCGCAACGCCATGTTGCGGTCGTTGGCCAATTCGGTGGTGTTGCTGGGCCGCGTGCAAACCACGGTGGCCAAGGTGAAAGCCGTGCAGCCCATTGTAGAACGAGCTATTACCACTGCCAAAACCACTACGCTTACCTCGCGCCGAACACTGCACCAGACCTTTACCGATATCGCCGTGAAGAAACTCCTCACCGAACTTGGCCCGAAGTACAAAGACCGCAAAGGCGGCTACACGCGACGCATTCTTGCGCACCAGCGCCAGGGCGACCGCGCGCAAATGGCTATTTTGGAATTTGTCTAAACCCCTATGCGCAAGCCTACGCCCCCAACGACCACAGTCACCCTCGATGCCGATGGCAAAGTCCTCGGGCGCTTTGCTTCGCAGGTAGCGTACCTTTTGCTGGGGAAGAATACTCCGGCGTACCGCCCCGACGTTATTAGCGGCGAGAAGGTCATTATTCTCAATGCCAAGAAAATCCGCGTGACCGGCACGAAATTACTCACGAAGAAATACGCGCACTTCAGTGGTTACCCGGGGGGCTTGCGCGAAACTATCCTGCGCGACAAGCTCGCCAATGACCCAACGAGCGTGCTCATTACCGCAATTAAACGCATGCTGCCACAGAATCGGACTCGCAAATTCATTCTCAAGCGTCTCGTGGTAAAAGCTTAATCCATGCCTACTGCCAAAGTTCCTGCAAAGAAACCCGTAATAAAGAAAGCAACGATTAAGAAAACCGTTGCGAAAAAATCTACTGCACATCCTGCCCGCCATGCTTCGCCAGGCGTTGCAGGCGGGAAACCCGTCGTACACAAAGCGGCGCACAAGGCTGTTGTCCATGCAGTGCATCCTGCCCCAGTCCACGAGCAGTTGGCTCCCCGCGAGAAGTACACCTTTGCGGTAGGCAAGCGCAAGACCGCTATTGCCCGCGTGCGCTACTACGAGCTCGGCACCGGTGAAATTGTGGTTAACGGCATGACCCCAGAAAAGTATTTTGCCTTTGGTTCGTGGGTGGAGCAATCCCGCTACCCACTCGTGCTTACGGGGTGGGCAAAAGGCCGCTGGTCGATTAAGGTCAACGGCGGCGGTACGCACGGCCAAGCCCACGCCACCGCGCACGGCATTACCCGCGTACTCTTACTGCTGGATCCCGCCCTGCGACCCACGCTGAAGGCGGCTGGCTTGCTCACCCGCGATTCCCGCATCAAAGAGCGCAAGAAGCCCGGCCTCAAGCGCGCCCGCCGCGCCCCGCAGTGGCAGAAGCGCTAGGAACGCTTTGGCAGCCCAGCGCTGCCCAAGGTACACTTTACCTATGGTAAAAGCCGTGCCAACCACCGACGTGAATAGCGGCCAGTCCAAAATTCTCCGCAACACCTCGTACCTGACGGGGGCTTTTGTGCTGCAAAAGCTCATTTCTTTCGTGTACTACACGGTGGTGGTCAACAGCATTGGCGTTACCAAGACGGGGGAGTACGGACCGCTCAAATCGCTCATTCCCATTGCGCTCATTCTCATTGACTTCTCCCTCTCGCAAGTGCTCACGCGGGAAGTCGCCCGCCGGCCCGGCAGTGTGAAGAGCCTGTTGGGAAATGTGCTCGGCATAAAACTCGTTTTTGCCGTGGCAGTGCTGGCGGCGTTTGGCTTTGTAACCAGTTTTGGCAATTTTTCCGAAGACGTACAATCGTCACTCTACTTGGTGGCGCTCATTGTAGGTTTCGATACCTTCACTCTGTCTTTCTTCGCTATCCTGCGGGGCTTGCAGAACATGAAGTACGAAGCCGGCGGGATGATTCTCAATCAAATCCTGTCCGTCACGGTTGGGTACATTACCCTCAAGCTGGGCTTGGGGTTCCAGGGCGTGTTCTTTGCCACGTTACTGGGCAGCATACTCAGTTTTGGGTGGTCGGTATTTGCCGTTCGGCATTACCTAAAAATTTGGCCGCGCCTGCTCTGGGAAAGCAAGTTTATTAAAGAGCTGCTCAAAATGGCTTTGCCCTTTGCCATTGCGGCTATGTTGGTAAAAGTGTACACCTACGCCGACCGCTACTTACTCATTGTTATAAAGGGGCGCGATGCAGTTGCGTTTTACGAAGTAGCGCACAAGCTCACGTTTGCCCTGGAGTTTTTACCCTCGGCTTTTGCTGCGGGCTTATATCCAGCTTTGAGTTCGTACTTTGTCGATGCCAAAGAAAAACTGCAGCAAACTTTTGAGCGCGCACTCACGTACATGATGCTCATTGCGGTGCCCCTTTCCATTTTTATTTTCGTCGGTGCAGAAGAAGTGCTGGGCCTGGCTTTCAAACCCTTTTTCCAGCCTGCGGCCGAACCCTTGCGCATTCTCATTTTGAGCTTGCCAGTCATCTTTATGAATTTCCCGGTGGGGACCTTGCTGAACGCTGCCAACCGCACGCGGTTAAATACCGTGAGTATGGCTATAACCGTGTTGGTAAACATCTCGCTGAATGCTTTGCTTTTGCAAAAATTTTCATACATGGGTTCGGCCATTGCCACGTTGGTCAGCGGCGTAACCCTGTTTAGCTTGGGCATGTACTGGACCAAAGGGGTGACGAGTGTTCCCTGGAAGTCGCTGGGCATACGTTTGGCCAAAGTCTACGCGGCGTCAATTGTAGCCGGCATTGCCGCCTACCCGGTGCTCCAGGCGTTCGACTGGATTGTGTACAGCCGTCACGCCGAAGTCGTCCTGGCTGGCATTGTTTTCCTGTGCGTATACGGCGTGGCCCTCTACTTTTTCCGCGGCATCCACCCCTCCGAATTTGTTGCCGTACGCAACGCTTTTCTCCATAAACGTTCTGCCTAAGCCCATGCGCGTGCTTTTGATTACCACCACCTTCCTCCCGCAGTTTGGCGGGGTGGAGCGGTTTTTGGCGCACCTTTTTGGCAAACGTGAAGATATCCATGTGGATGTGCTCACCGAGCCGGGTACCGATGTGGTTTCGGGTTGGAAGCTTATTCGCACGCCCTTGCTCACGGGAAAAATCCGCCCACGTTGGCTAGGCACGTATCGCAGCTTCCAGCACTACACCGAAAAGCATGACTACGATGTGATTATCCTGGGCCACTACGCGCCGTACCTGGCAGCAGCTCTGCACTGCCGGAAGAAATACGGCACTAAAGTAGTAGTCATTACTCATGGCATGGATATATTGAGTTACGACACTGCCGGAGGGATTCGGCGCCGGATGCTGCGAAAGAATCTGCCCAAGGCAGACCTTGTCATCGCGAATAGCCAATTTACCAACACCCACCTCAAGCGTTTGGGTGTGGCCGAAAGCCGTCGCGTCGTGGTCACGCCCGGTGCAGATGCACCCGAGCAAAGGATGGATAAAATTGCAGCCCGCAAAACCCTCAAGCTTTCACCAGACGCCCAAGTACTGCTCACAGTTGGCCGGTTGGTACAGCGCAAAGGGCACGTACTTGCTATTGATGCGGTAGCGTCGCTGGCCCAGAAATATCCAAACCTGCACTACCTCATTGTCGGCCGGGGCGCGGAAGAGACTCACATTCGTACGCGCATTGCCAAGCACCACCTGGAGCAGCGCATCCACGTGCTCAACAACGTGGAAGATACCAATACAGTCTACGCTGCCGCCGATCTGTTTGTCTTCCCGAGTTTCGAAGGTAAGCGCGGGGATGTGGAAGGTTTTGGCCTGGTGAGTGTGGAAGCCCAAGCTCATGGCCTACCGGTCATTGCCAGCAACACTGGTGGCATACCCGAAACCATTAACCCGGGTATCACTGGTGAATTGGTAGAGCCAGGTGAGGCGGATGAAATTGCCAAAGCAATAGAGCCATTCCTCAAAGATCCGTTCCGCTTACAGCGCTATAGCGACCGGGCGCGGAAGTTTGCGAAAGAGCAGTTTAGCTGGGAAACTCGGCGTAAGCGTATTGCGGAATTGCTGCAGCACGTCACCACCGTCCCAAAGGTGAAAGTGAGTGTGGTCATTCCGGCCTTCAACAGCGCAAAGACCCTGGCCACCACCTTGAACGGCCTAAACGCGCAAACCTTAAAGCCCAACGAAATTGTTGTTGTTGATGACGGTTCTAAAGATGATACTTCCGAAATTGCCAAGAAGTTTAGCGTCCAACTCATTCGCCAAGAGAATAGGGGAGCACCCGCAGCACGCAATGCGGGGTTTGCCAAAACCACCGGGGACTTCGTGCTCTATTGCGATGCCGACGTGCAGCTGCAGCCGAACATGCTGGAGAACATGGCCCGCGCACTCCTTTTGCACCCGGAAGCAGGCTACGCCTATTGCGACTTCAAGTTTGGTTGGCTCACCTTTGATTTGTTCGACTTCGACCCCGAGCGTTTGCTGAAGGCTAACTACATTTCCACCATGTCCCTGCTCCGGCGGGAGCATTGCATTGGGTTTGATGAAAGCCTGAAGCGGTATCAGGATTGGGATTTGTGGAAGAGGCTGCTAGCGAAAGGGGTAAAAGGGATTTGGGTTCCTGGGAGATTGTTCAATGCTGGGTTCGGTGGCATAAGCAAAGACTCTGCTAAAGACGTTTGGAAACTAGCGAAGTCGAAAATAGGTTAGTGGAAGCTTAATATTTGCAGAGTTGATGTCCCTCTTGCATATATCAACTAAATAACGTTTTTTTGATATTACTGTGGGTTTAAGGGCGAAAAGTAGTTAAAGTAATCTAAAAAATGTTTTTAATTTGGCTAAGGTTAGCGAAATATTTGGTTATTGACAAATAATATAATCATGATTATACTAATCTTGATTGTACTAATTTCAATCTATTTTGAAGGCCCGCATGCCATTTATTAATCGAACAATTGAATTAGCCGACTTGGAACAACGTTGGGAATCCGGTAAACCGGAATGTTTTATTGTCTATGGCAAACGACGAGTTGGAAAGACGGAGTTGGTGAAGCATTTCATCCAGGGTAAATACGCGCTGTATTTTTTAGCTGATAAACGAGCAATGATTGATCAGTTACGCGAAGTAGCTCGGCTTATCGGTGAGTCATTTCACGATGAAGTTATTGCCCGTCAAGGGTTTGACTCCTGGTTGGATGTTTTTGCTTACCTGAAGCGTAATGTACGCGATCGCTTTGTTCTCGCGGTGGATGAATTTCCATATTTGACAGAAGTTGACCCGGCTATGAGTTCGGTATTCCAAAAGGGTTGGGACGAGTACCTGCACGGCAGCAATATCATGTTGGTGTTGCTGGGGTCTAGCATCGCTATGATGGAATCCCAAGTCCTTTTGGAAAAGGCACCCCTTTTTGGGCGCCGCACTGGCCAGCAACTCCTGCAGCCGTTGACTTTTGCACAGAGTCACAAGTTTTTCCCGCACACCTCCTTTCGGGATGCTTTGGAAATATATACCATCACTGGCGGGATGCCTGCGTATTTAATGCAGATGGAGGAAGATCGCACGCTTGAAGAAAATATCAAACAACATATTTTCCCAACCACTGAGTTTTTGCACAATGAAATTGAATTTATTCTGAAAGAAGAATTGCGCGAGCCAAAGCACTACCTGTCAATTTTACGAGCGATCGCACTGAATAAGCGTAAACTTTCCGAAATTGTGAATGAAACTGGCTTGTCAAAACCCAAGGTGAACGTGTATTTACAGACACTAGCGCATTTGCATATTACCGAACGGGAATTACCGGTGACAGAGATGAATCCTGAAAAGTCTCGGAAAGGCTTGTACCGCCTTCGAGATAATTTTTTTCGCTTTTGGTTTCAGTACGTTTTCCCATACAAAAGTGACTTGGAAATTCGCCGCTACGATGAAGTGTTGCGAAGATTCCATGAACAATTCCAGCTATTGGTATCGAAGGTGTATGAGGATGTTTGTCGGGAGTTCGTTCGTGAATTCCGACAACCGTTTGCCGTGGAAAGGGTGGGGAATTGGTGGGAGAAGAATGAAGAGGTGGATGTGGTGGGTTTGAGTGTCCGAGAAAACAGCATTCTTTTTGGCGAGTGCAAGTGGTCCGAAAAGCAGGTGGGAACAAATATTTATCGTGAATTGCAGCGGAAGGCAAAGTTGGTACAGTGGGGTAAGCCTGGCCGAAAAGAATTTTTTCTACTCTGCAGCAAAAGTGGTTTTACCCCAGATATGCTAGCCTTGGCAAAACAAGAACACATTGTACTAGTGCAGGAAGGGAAGGTAGTAAATCAGTAGATACACTACCTGTAATGCCACTTCAGTTTTTGTATAATTTGCTAGAAAAACTGAAGTGGCGCTCGTAGTGTACAAAGGCCAATTTCACTTATTTAACATAATTGTTAATAATCTGAAACGTGATATACACGCCATGCACCTGCGGGATTTTAGGAAGGTGCTGGAGCAGAAGCTTGAAGGTATTGTCTAATATGGCGCACATATTTATTGACGAAAGCGGACAATTTGTAAAGCATAATCATGAAGAATATTTTGTGGTTGCTTCGTTTACTGTGGGTGATCCGCGCCGTACGGACAAGCAATTTAAGGTTTGGCAGCATAACCATTTCCCTCGAAAGCTACGACATCAGGCAGAAATTAAGTTTTCTGAGGTAAAAATAACCGATACGTTACGGTTAAAAACATTGCAACAAATTTCGCGTTTGGATGTCCGCATACGGTATACGTACTTACGAAGAGAGAACATACCTGATACGTTTCGTAAGGATGAAAAAGTGAGCTCTGGTGAGTTGTATACGCAAGTTATCGGCGAAACATTAGAAATGTACCTGCCAACCAGTGAACAGGAGTTTCGAGTATTTTGTGATCGACGACATTTAAAAGGGAGCACCGAGGGGCAGTTTCGATCCACGCTAACCGCCCGCATCCTCCCTAATTTACCTGCTCAATCGATAGTGCAAATTCAAATGATTGATTCAACAACGAATCGAAATATTCAAATTGCCGATTGGATTGCTGGGGCCTTAGCGCGATACCTGGAAAAGAAGCCTCTGGGCACAGATGGGTATAGCATTTTAAAAAATAACATCATCGGGGAAGGCAAGGAGCTATTCCCACATTCACCGCTCGCGGATAATCAAAAAACCCAACCAATAGGTTGAGTGCTTTGAGCGAAGCAGCGTCTCACAAGGTGGTTACCCACGGCTTTGGTTCCGGATTCTCCGGAGGAATACCGCAGCACCTCATAAGCTATTATTGCATGCTTCAATACGATTATACCCTAGTATTATCAGCATGTCAATGGTAGTAGACATGCTAAACAAGAGCCCGCTAGTTGGTAAAAACCCGGCCGGGGTTCCAAATCGAACTTGATTTCTTAGTAAATCTAAGCCAAACTGAAGTCAGCATGATTAGTATTTATTAGGATAGTTCGGGTATGAATTTCAATATTATTAAAGGAAATGAGATGGTTGATTCTCTAAATAAATCAATGCACAACCGATTGACTAGTCCTCTTTACGGAACATTTTTATTGACCTATTTTATATTTCATTGGGAGATGCTGTATACAATGTTTTTTGTGAGTGATGAAAAAATTTGGGAGTCAACTGGCTTACTAAAAAACGAATACATACATCAAATGTACTTTAATCTTCATAATCCCTGGTTCTATTTTTGGTTACTCGTACCATTTGTTTCCACCTTTCTAATCATTTGGGTATTTCCTAGATTTTTGGCTATTCCCGCTTTTAAAAAAGATGTGAAGGACAAAGTACAGAAGAGAATTATAGAAATAATTGAGGAGCGGAGGCTAGAAACAGAAGATATAAAAAAACTTGAGGTACAAAAGGAAAGGGTAGTAAAAAAACAGGAGATAACCAAATTAGACCCAACGGCTGAATGGGCTGAGGAATATAAAGTATTTTCTCAAACAAAATACTATCAATTATTCCAGTATATTCTAGATTCTATATATCAATATAATGGACATATTGAAATAGAGTATAAAAATTTTAGTATCCCCAGAGATATACTAGTTTATACTCATGCGAATGATATTGTAAAAATGAACGAGAGTAAGTCAAGCATAGAATTAACAGAAAAAGGTAAGTTTTTTGTCAAGCAATACGCCTCTGGGAAGTCACCTCAATAAGATTAATTTTATTTTTACCACATCTTACTAAAGAGATCATAAAATATATAAATTAATGATGCATGAGTTAGATCGATTAATCAAACAAATCAAGCAATTCCGTGATGAGCGGGACTGGAAGCAATTTCATACCCATAAGGATATGGCGCTTTCGGTTATGCTTGAAGCTGCTGAATTAGCTGAGCATTTTCAGTGGAAAACCAAGGAAGAGGCAGAAGAGTACGCCAAAACCCACAAAACTGAGATTGGGGAGGAAGTTGCCGATGTCGCCGTCTACTTACTAGAGTTTTGTGACATTTTAGGTATTGATCTAATTGCAGCTACTAAAGACAAGCTCGCCAAGAACGCGGCAAAGTACCCGGTTGAGAAGGCCAAGGGGAATGCCAAGAAGTATACAGAGCTATGAATAAAGATCGTAAAATATTTTTTGTTGTTGCCTCTGGTGGGCAATCAACCCCGCAACACTATTTTGATACTATAAAGAATAAGCGCACAATCGAAGAGGCGAGTCATTTTCTTGATGTCGCAGACGCGAAAAAGCTTCGTGAGAAGATGCATGGTCAGGCGTTTGCAGTTTGGGGAGCAGTTCCGGGTGATAGGAATGTACCTACCTGGGAGGGCATGGAAGAAGGTGACTACCTGCTTATCTATCGAGACGGAAAAATAATTCTCGCTTCTGAGGTGGCTTTGAAGGTACGGAATCCGCAACTTTCAAGACACTACTGGAAAGAGGATGCGAATGGGAAAACGTGGGAGCTCATGTTTTTTCTCTATAATGACAATGAAGTAAACGTTCCAATGAAGGCATTGAATGCATATTTGGGTTACGCAGAGAACTATCATCCCCAGGGTTTTATGGCAATTGAGCAGAAGAAAGTTGATGCCCTTTTATCCCACTATGGCGACCTGCTATCTTTCCTCGCCAAAATTGAAGCAGGCAAAAAGCCTGAAGAAATAGATATTAAACGAAAAGCGGAATTTTCACAGATTGTTGAAGAAAAAGTCGAACGTGCGCCAACAGAACACGATGAAATGCAATGGCGACTCATTCGCTTAGGGAATAAGTCACACTTTGATGTTTGGGTACCGCCAGGTGATCAACATCGAAGTTTTGAGGGTAATGACTTTCGAAAACACGTCATTCCAGAGTTTCAAGAAGCAATTGATGTACCAAGCTACATTAAGAATATTGATACTGTTTGGAAGCTTGGGTTATCAATAAAGTCCGCATTTGAAATAGAGCATTCGACCTCCATATATTCAGGCATTCTCCGATTGTCGGATTTACGAACACTGGCGCCAAATTCAAACTATCCATTGTTTATTGTGGCCTCGAAAGATCGGAAGACAAAAGTTTTTGACCAACTTCGACGTCCAACTTTTTCAAGTGACTATTTGCAACTCGATAGAGTAGTACACTTTCTTTCATATGACTCAGTGAGGAAGCTAGACGATGATCTGAAAGATGCAAATGCAGGATTTGATTTAAAGTGGTTGATGGAGAAGGCCGAAAGTCATGCGTAGGTTTTTAATATGGCCGCAGATCCACAAGTAGTTGAAGCAGGCGGAAAATTCGCTTGGGGAATAGTAAAGGTTGCTGCGCCTGTTCTTTTGGCAATAATTCTGGTGCTCTTGGGGATACTGTTTTTCCGTAAAAGAAGTAATCTAGCAACATACCCACCCTTATCTTCGAACCCCACGGCGGGGGAGGTGGGTAGGGGTGTAGCAGTAGAATAGAGTACAATATCACTATGGGCGAACGTGAACACAATCCACAAGAAGGTGAACAGGTTGATCGTTTCGGGTTGACGAAAGAACGACGTTTGGAAACAGTAGGTACGAACATCGACCTGACTCTACGGCGGTGTGACCGATTGCACGTGCAGCCAAGAGATATGTTACTTCGAGCGTACGGTGATCGTGAAGGGCTGCAAGAGGAACTCGGCCCGGCAGCAGAAGAGCTCCTCGACATCATGGCGAACCTTCCTGACTACAACCTTGCAGATCCTGCAGACCGAACGGCTGCATCCCAAGCAATTGCAGAGATTTTTTCGCATGTCGTCGAAGCACAGTTCGCGCGCGATCCCAAAGAGCAGGCAGCAGCCCAAGAAGCAGAAAAGCAATGGAAGCGCGCAGGGATCTTCGCCTATGAGGTGGTAGAAGATGGAAACCTCGTCATCCACGTTCCGCCCATGGCCGAAGCTCCGACTGCGAGCCAGCTGAAGGAGTCTTTACAGCAGCTTGCAGTTGTCCTTGAGGAGCAGCCAGGTATTGCTGAAATACACAGTAGCTCACTCTTGCTCGAGCACCCTATTGCAAAGCGTTTTGGGTTTACCATCGAACCAGAATCTGATGGTGAATTTTCACCAAGTTTCCATATTGCACGGGAAGATTTCCTGAAGCGATTTCACGCATAGATCCTCCACACTATGGTCACTCCGCTTCACTATCACATCCGTAGCCGGTTTACCATCATTACTACCTTCCTGTGTATGGCGGTATTTTTTTTCGTCAGCATTGTGCATCCGGCAAATGCGGTTACCCTTAAATCCTATAAACACGTAACTGATGGGTACCAGTTCCAGCACCCCTCAACTTGGTCGGCCAGCACTGGGACGAAAGCCGTAACGTTAAAACCGCCGGCGGGGACGCTGAAAACGCTTTCGGCGAAAGGCGTGTCGTACACGTTGAATACCAGTTGGCTGAATAATGAACCAACCGTGTATACGTCGGCGATCAAGACTGCCCTAGCGAGCAGCTGGACGAAATTCGTTTCGGCGTACGGTGCGGCGCTGGGCAAGAAGTACGGCGTGAAGCCGACGGTGCGAACCTACGCTAAAACGAATTGGACGGCTACGGAATTTATATTGAAACGGAAAGTCAACAACGTCCCAACAACCTGGCGTTTCGTCGTCCTGTCGCGAGATAAGAAGAAACTGTTCTCGGTGGGTGAAAAGTGGACCAAGAACGCGGCCAGTCCCTTTGCCGGTGACGTGGCGACGCTAATCAAAACGTTTACCAGTTACACGCCCCCAGACACCTGCGGCAACGCCATCGGCAACGGTAGCACGATTATCGCCGGGCCCAGCGCCCCAAACGCACCCCAGGGTGGCGGTGACTACGACTCGACATTCCACTCCCTTACTGTCCACCCGACGGATGCAAACAAAGTCTGGGTTGGGACGGAGCGCAACGGCCTGCTCTACACGTCAGACGGCGGTACGACCTGGTCCCGCTACCGCTACGGCTTCCGCCACATTAGCACGGCAGGATACACCGAGATGTGGAACATGGATATCTCTGCTGCAGACCCGACGAAACTGCTCATTGCCGCCAACGACGCGCCTGGCCCTCTGGCTGGTGACTACCCGAGCAATACCGCTGGTATCTACCGCTCAACGGACAGCGGCCAGAAGTGGACGCGGAGAAACTGCGGCTTGACGAACGCCCAGGTATCCTCGATTGTTTTCGACCCAGCAAACCCGAACATCGCCTATGCTGGTGGTCGCAGTGGCTACCCGAGTTTTGCCAAAGCTGGCGACGCCGTCTACAAGCTGTACTCTGGCGGGGTGTACCGTACAGCCGACGCTGGAGCAAACTGGAAGAAGGTGACTTTGCCCGGCCCCGGCACCGCCGCCAACAACGATTTCTGGCAACTCATTGCCCGCGGTACGCCAACGACGTACTTCACCTTTGGCCTCAACTATAACAACCCGGCCGACAATGTGGGATTTGTGAAGAGTACGGACGGCGTGACCTGGACCGCTATGGGCGGCGACTACCGGACGCGATTCATAACCGAGTTTGACGTCTCGGCTGACGGTCAGCACATCATCGCCAACGTCCGCGACGGTTTCGAGTACATTATCTCTGACGACGGGGGCGCCACCTGGTCGAGTCTGTCGTATCCGGCGAACGGTGTCCTGGTTATCTCGCCAGCCGACCCGAACCGGATTGTGTACTCGACGCATAGCGCCGTCCACTTGACGACCGACCGATTCCAGACCAGCGCGGAAAAAGCCAACCCGGGTGTGAAGATCCAGGATATCGTCTTCGCACCAGCCGATCCGAACACCGTCTACTTCGTGGCCGCTGGATACCTGTTCTACAAATCTACGGACGCCGGGGCGACGTTTACGCTCGTGAAGAATTTGCGGAGTGAGGTGATAAATCAGATTCCGTAAAAGAACGGGGAACCGGAAGGCCGCGCCGCCGAGCTTCGCACGGCAGGCGGGCAGGGGGTGGTGAGGGGGAGAAATAAAGCTGTAGTGCGATAGAGCTTTAGAGCCATAATAGGGTGGCGGATAATCGTGAAAAAATGATAAATTATGAATATTTTCACGGTTATGTTGACAAAACCATGAAAATTGGAAGAAACGATCAAATTGCCCAAAAGTGGTGCGGGGTTGACGTCGTATTATAATGAGATTATAATACGGATATATGACCCAAAAAGTCCTCAAAGTCGGCGATTCCGCGGCGGTGACGATTAGCAAAGACCTCCTGCGCGCCTTTCATTTGAAAGTCGGTGACCGCGTGCAGGTTGAGCATGACCAGAAGCGGGGGGCGATCGTTGTGCTGCCTGTCCGTGCTAGTAAAGACGAAGCGGAGTTTTCGTCTTGGACCAAAGAGTTTTTGGACCAGTACGGCCCGGCGTTGAAGGCATTAGCCAAGAAGTAACATGGTCTATCTCGACGGTGAAGAGCTATTGCGGCTTCATAAGATTGTCATTGACTTTGCCGGAGGCAGTCATGGCGTCCGTGATGCCCACCTTTTAGCATCTATTCTGGAAAAACCACAAATGGAGTTTGGCGGCGAGGTATTTTACCCGACCGTTTGGGATAAGGCGGCGTGCTACTTGGAAAGTTTGGCAAATTTTCATGTTTTTGTAGATGGAAATAAACGTACAGCGGTTGCTGTAACCTCTCGTTTTTTACGGTTGAATGGGTACCGTCTTACTGCTACCAATAAAGAAATTGAATCATTTATTGTTGAGGTTGTTGTGAAAAAATTTAGCGTTACTGTAATTGCCGCTTGGTTGAAGAAACATGCGAAAAAACTAAGTAGGTAAGTATCTATGATGTATAGTGAGTTTTTTGCTAAGCGATGGCATACCATGACCCTTCCCGAGCAATTGGGAAATGTCGGTAGTGAGTATAGCCGCGCCCGGCGGTGGAAAGAAAAGGGGAATGTGGAGTTTTTTGATAAAGCTTTTATTCGGTTTCTGGAGCTGATGGACCTAACCATTACTGATAGCCGCTGGCGTGGGGCCCGACGTCGCGAGCTTGCCCGGGTGCGGGGCGGAGTGTGTGAGGAATTTATGAGCACAGAAAACGTCCACGTCAGTTTTATGAAGTACTTTGACGTAATGGCGGTTGTAGCACGATCTACCTACACCGGTAAATAAAAAACCGCGCGGCTGGGTAACCAGAAGCGCAGTTTTATAAGGTGCTTGGGAGGGTGAGCGGTGACGCTCGTACACCATCCATGAGCTCGGTGACGAGTTCGTGAACAGTCATAATCCGGTCAATGCGGTGCACGTTCGCTCCGGCGAAGATAAGGCCATTTTCGACATCACCTTTAAAGGAATAATCCAGGCGTTCGGCGATGCAGAAGCCTGCTTCATCCCGTTCGCAGGAATGAATGCACTTGAAAGGGCAATGTATTTTTGGAACATTGCCACTGGCTTGACGCTGGGCATACTCTTTGTAGAATGCATTGGCAATGACGCGGCCAGGCATGCCGACTGGAGTTTTGACGATTCGTAAGTCTTCAGCCCGTGCGTTGATATACGCCTGTTTGAATTCCATGGATACCGGGCATTCAACCGTGGCGACAAAGCGCGTACCCATTTGCACAGCCGAAGCACCCAGGGAAAGCATGCGGGCAATATCTTCGCCCGTGTAAATGCCGCCAGCAGTAATGAGCGGGATTTTTCGACCACATTCCTGCTCGTACGGCTGGATAATGAGTAGCGTTTCTTGGAGTATTTTCTCAAGTGAGAAATTATCCAAGTCTGCCAACTGCTCTAACAAAAAGCCTAGGTGTCCTCCGGCCAGCGGGCCTTCGATAATAAACGCATCAGGTGTGCGACCATACCGTTTCCAGTAATTACAGATCATCTTCGCCAGTCTGGCAGAACTGATAATTGGCACGAGGGCAACGTCGGGGTTTTCGACAACCTTTGGTAAGGTTAGCGGAATGCCCGCGCCATAGACGATAATCTTCGCGCCTTCCTGCACGGCCGTGGTGACTAAATCATCGGCATTGGTTAGTGCGCCCATGACATTCACGGCAAAAGGTTTGTTCGTCATGGCCCGTAACGCACGCATATCACGCTGTAGCGCTTCCCGAGATGTCGTGATGAAACGGCTCCAGCTAATGCCGGGCGCCAGCTCACCTAAACCCATCGACGTGAGTGTGCCGAGACAGCCTTCCTGTAGAACTGCAAAAACCAGTTCTTTTCCGGAAATTTTTACGCCCATGCCTCCAGAAAGTAGAGGCACTTCGACGATGTACGGCCCAATTCGTAAGGGTCGATAGTCCATGTGTACCTCCTGTTTTTTGGAGTTAAATTGTTAACGATCGTGGAAAATTGTTTTTTTGCTGTACATGCTCATGTTGAGGGGATTACGGGTAGTTGTCAAACCAATAGTCTCGAGGGGTGCACAAGATGAGATACATCGTGTGCAGTTTGAAGTATCGAAAGCGGGGTAG
>ERZ1292623.803-Hain-H51-01um-R1-803-length-31992-cov-13_pt1 | contig 25554 bp, 39 predicted proteins | sample MGYA00564398_ERZ1292623 | MGnify/ENA primary metagenome ERZ1292623 (study PRJEB36523, sample SAMEA6512633) | groundwater metagenome | collected 2019-01-07 | study: AquaDiva: Metagenomics assemblies of 32 groundwater samples | reverse complement strand
TCTTTCAAAATATCAAACCGTCTGCATCATCCTAGCATGAACAAGTCCCTTCATGAGATTTTACAATTCAAGCTGATCATATTAAGCATGCGCCGGATCAAACGTTCCGAGATCCACGACCGCCCCCCCCCATACGTGCGGCACTCCATTGAGCGTGAGGTCGTAGTTTTTCGTGTGGCCAACGTACCGAGCGATACATGCGTCCACGTACCCGGGCGCGATCTCACAAAAACGTCCGCGCCGTCCGAGCCGCTCGCATGCGATCATCGTCGATCCACCTCCGAGGAACGGGTCTAACACAATTTCCCCTTTGTTCGATGAGAGCGCAATTGCTTTGGCGACCAGCTCCACCGGTTTACAAGTTGGATGCGTCGGGCTTGTCCCCGGACGTCGGAAGAACCACGCATCGCCTTCATCCCGTCCGCCGTTCCATGCGTGGTCAATCCCGTCTGGCCAGCCGTACAAGATCGGCTCGGCAGGCGCAGTCTTAACCTTGCGTCCGACCATGATCGGTTCATACTGACGCTGAAAATCCGACCGGCCGAGAGTGAATTGATGTTTGATCCACATGATTGTATCCGACCAATGGAATCCCGTCTCGATGAACGCACGCATGACGCTCAGCCATTCCTTCGTGCTCATACAAATATAAACACTTCCCGCCGCGCGCTCATGAAGCCGAGCCATCCAAGCGCGGACGAAAACAGCCCAATCGCCAGCGTTGAGATGGTCATTGGCGATCTTGTCATGACCGGCATTGTCGTAGTCCACATTGTACGGCGGATCGGTGAAGATCATCCGCGCCTTATCATCACCCATGAGTTTGACGTATGAATCGGGATCGCACGCGTCTCCGCAATAGAGCATGTGATCGCCGAGTTGCCATAGATCGCCGGGCTTGGTGATCGCCTCGGCGGCGGCTATGGCCTCGACCTGATCTTCCTCGGACGCTTTCGTGTCCGGTCCGTACTCATTCAAGATCGCGTCCATGATGTCGGACGGGATCGCACCCTCGATCCTCGAAGCGTCGAGCATTATGAGCTCGGCCAGCATTTCATTCTCCCATTCGCCATGGTGGCTGTTATCTTTCAGGAGCCATCGTTTTTCGGTCGCGTCATCGGCTTCAACCTCAACAACGGGTACTTCGGTCATTCCGAGTGCCTTGGCCGCCTCAAGGCGCATATTCCCGCCAATGACGATGCCCCTGCGATCCGGCGCGGTGTTTACGATGATCGGTCTGACTTTGAGAAAGTCCGGGTCGGCTTTCAAACTCCGCTTCAAATCCTCAAGGCGCGCGCGTGAAAGCGTGCGCGGATTGGATGGGTGCGGCTTGAGATCGGCGATCGGCCAGACGGCTTGTTTTGGTTCCATGGTTATTTTTCAAATAATGAGTTTGGTATTGTGGCAATACGTTTTTGTGCGATCTCAATGTATGCCGGATTCAATTCAATGCCGATAAAATCGCATCCAAGTTTTTTCGCAACCACGCCAGTCGTACCGCTCCCCATGAATGGATCAAGAACGATCCCACCTTTCGGACAACCGGCTTTGATTGGTGTCTCGACAAGCTCCGACGGAAATGTGGCGAAATGCGCATCCTTGCATGGCTTGGTGTTAATGCTCCATACACATCGTTTGTTTTTGCCTTCCTGATTCGGCCGACGTGCGCGATCCTCGCGTTCCAGCACCGCGTATTCATCACCCTTTCTATGTTCGCCAGATTTCGTTTTTGGTCCGCCCCAACGATTGAGCGGAGCCGTGTATGAATCAAGCTGCTGTCGGAAACAATACTTTTGCGATTTGGTGAAAAAAAATAGATATTCAAAATCCATTGTGAATCGATCTTTGACCGATTGCGGCATGGCGTTCGGTTTATGCCAGATGATCGTATTGCGCAGAATCCAACCGCGTTCAGTCATGGCAATGGCGAATCGGCTTGGTATTTGTAACAAGCATTTCTCCATTCCTTTCACACCGGCTTTACCATTTTCTTGCCAGCCCCTGTTATATTGCGTGCCACGATTCGTGGCCTGTTTGCCTTTCCGCACGCCGTTTCCGCTTCTGGTGCCGTATGTATCGCCAAGATTCACCCAGCATGTGCCGGTCGGCTTCAATATGCGCTTCGCCTCATCGAATATGTCGCACAACTTTGCAATGTAATCCTGGAAGTACCCCTCCAACCCGATCTGTTCGGCGATGCCGTAATCGCGTAATGCCCAATATGGCGGCGATGTTACGATGCAATCGATCTCATCGTCGGGCAAACCGCGCATCACATCGAGCGCATCACCTTGGATTATGCGTTGCTTGCTCATGGGTCAATAAATACTTTTTCAGATTCGCGTTCGCCTGCTCCAATCCCTCGCGAAATCTTTTTAGATTGCCGGCATCCGGCGGACCAACTTGCGGGATTGTGACGTGTGCCGTGCCGCGCTGGATCATGCGGCGGAATCGTCCGGGCAAACTGTTTATTCTTTTGGTCGCGAGCATCTGTCCGTATTGAAACGACATGTATTTCCCAAGCTCGATATCATCCAATCTGAGCAGGGCTTCATGTTGCGCGATCACGGCGAGCGCGTCGGCTTTATTTTTTGGCAGCGGCATAATCAATGGGAATCAAGATAACCGCTTGCCTCGAGACCATTGCAAGCGGATTTTTCTTGCTCGCCGTACATGTGGATAAATAGATTCTCGATCATTATGCGTGTTTTCTCATAATGGCCAAAAGGGTATTCCGTGACGCTCTTGTAAATACCAAGACGCTGGTACATCTCTGACGTGAGCCGTTTTATTTGATGCCTACAAATAGCGCAATTCATATCGGGATTCCATATTCCAGCAACATCATGGCCACGTCCTCCCAGCGTCTTGCCAGAATATAAACGCCACCGGCGCGTTCAATGTCGCCCTGCCATCGTTTCTGATTCACGTCCTGCACGCCTTTCGCGCTCTTGACCTCGATCCCAATAAAACGCCCGCCGATCACGGCAATGATATCCGGCATGCCATTTGTTCGTGGATCGCTCTTGCGCTGGCCTATTATCGCTCGGCCGCGTCTGATCGGGATAATTCCCTTTTGATTGCGCCACGCCAAGACTCCCCTGTGGATAAGATTATCCAATATGCTTGCTTGGATCGGTGTCTCAAGCGGATTTCCTTTTCTGTCTCGTCCCTGTGCCATAGATGATTACATCGAATAAATTGATTGTCTTGATTATAGCATACAAAAAATGAATCTTGACACAACCGCCCTATCCCTTGTATTATGCAGGCGAGGGTTTTGGTGCGCGGTTTGTTAGCACGGCTTCACAAGAGCCGTGTTTTCAATTTGCCTTAAGAGCAGACAAGGGACCGGGTCGACGGCGGTGGGTCGTTGCCCGGGTTTGGGTCTGATCTCAAGGGTAGTGACTCTGTTCGGTTATTGCATGCTTGCCAATAGCCACGGCTTCGGAGTTCCGTTGCGGGATTTACGTCCTGCCTCGGACGGTCAAAACAAAACACCTACCCGAAGGTAGGAGCTTTGCTGATCGGAAAAACGCTGTTCAATTGTGATGCCGCCGGCGCAGCCGTGGCACAAAAGAATGATAGCACTTTTTTGAATCCGATCATAGACCTGTCAAGGATATATGATCGGTTGGAATCTAGCCAAGTGCATATCCTGTGGATAAGTAAAAGGCACCGATTTTTGCGGTGCCGAGAGGGCCTGCTGGCGAGGGCCTGCTGGCGAAGTCATCCGTCCGGATCGTCAGTGGCTACGCCGGAAGGCGGCGATTTGATCGTGTCCGGTGGCGGCGGAATGGCATCATGCCGGCCTGCTGGCATTGGTTCCGCCGCAGGGCGGCGGAATGTCCGGTCCGCGTCGATCCGCGCGAAGTCGTAGAGAATTCGACCGCCGCGAAATGGGACGCAGATTTTGATTTCCGCGATGCCGTGTTTCACGGCTGACCACCATGACCAAGCGGTATCGTGATCTATAGCCAGCTCGATCGGCTTGTCATCCCAGAAGTAGATTTTCATGTCAGCACGTCCTTTCCGTTAAGCGTCTTGGTGTGCTTGCGTAGCAAGTAGTAGCGCGTGAGCGACATCCGATCATAGGCGTTGACCCACTCACGGAAGATTGCCTTGCACGCCACGCCGCAGAAGACGAGGCGGTCGCCGTCCTCATCTTTGCCGTGGTAGTCGAACATGCCGCCGCAGACGAAGCACGCTAGCTTGAGCATTTTGCCCTCCTTCTTTCCTCGAAGATTTGTTTGGCAAACGCTTCCAGCGAATACGCGCCGTGGATGAATTGCGATTCGCTCCATACGCGATAAATGTTCTGGCAGTCGGGAGAACCGCAAACGCTGTGGGAGATAGCGAGCTGATCGCCGTTGCCCGTGTTCACGAGCGAGCATTTGCCGCAGACGTAGCATTTCTTAATCATCGCCTTACCTCGATTGTGAAAGAACCTGTCCCTTTCGTTACGCGGATTATCCCCCGCGAGGGATGTCTCCTCGCCAGCATTGTATGGATGTTATAACGGCTTTTTGAGCCGATACCATACGGCCGATGCTGGCGGCGAAAGCCGATCTTTTGGATCGGCATCACCGTATGTCCCACAGCTCTTCAAACCATGGTGCGGATTCTATCCCGCCGCGAAATATCCACGCCTGATCTCTGTTGTTGTAACCCGTGGATACCGCGCGGCGAGACGGGAACGAATAGAGCCGCGACGGGTATGTCTATATCACGCCTATCACGCGGCCGTTCCCGTTTTGGTCCCGCTTGCGGAGATCATCCGGCAATATCGGAGGAGGAAAACCGACATTGTAATCGCGCTAATGCGCCGATTGATGATCTCCGGTAGCGAGAGCGATCCATGCAGAGATCGCTGCTCGTCCTCCTATTTTAGCACGGTTACTTCAAGTCGCGTTCGGCCAGCTTTCCAAGCCAACCAATGCCAAGCATGCCAAAGAGAACCCACGCGAATATGCTATGGGTAACCAAGGCGAGCAATAGCAAGCAGCCCGTAAATGCGCCGAGTATTGTCGTGTGTTTCATATTAGTTATAGTTACATAAGCCCACACGCACACCGCTAGAAACAGGATGACGGAGAGGATAGCGACGGTGCGCCAGATTCGGAACGGGGCGCGATGTTCGGTGATTATGGGAGATTCGCGCATTGCCTCCCATATAATGTTGCTGTCGTATTTCTCCAATAATTCAATTAAGAATGATGTCGATATCCGGCTGGCAGTTTGATTATCTCGCCGAGTCGACCTGCTCGGAATAAATCCTTTTGGAAGTTCTCCTCTGTGTAGACTGATGCCCATCCGGCGGCTCCGAAAACTTTGTATGCTTCTTTGTTTGCCGTTTCGATATTGTCCGCTACTATTTCAACCCAGCCGTGCCGGAATGGAGATTTCTGTCCGAACGTAACGTAGAATGTTGGCATATTATTTTTCCAATTTTATGTTCCATTTATTCTCGTATTCTGAAAGACAGGCATTGGCGTAATTGCAGGCAAAGCGCGCATGTCCCTTCGAATCCACTACAGAAAACCCATTTTCTTTTAATTGTCCGGGATATGCGATCAAACCCGTCAATGCCGCTTTCATGAATTCCAAATGAACCTCATGTGTTTTCATATTATTGCGGTAATTTCTTAATGAAGTAAGATTTGATTCCGTGCTCGAGCGCGCCGTTCAAATCATCGCCTGCGTACCAATCGATCTTATTCTGTCCCGTGTATCGGCTATTCATCCTGTCACGTATCGTACAAACGCCGAGTCCCATGATTTCGATATTCGTTCCGAAGTCCAGATCGTTCGACGCGCACGTATTTTTGCCTTCTTTCAACAGCGCGCAAATATCCGAATTGTTGGCCGAGATACAGGGACTGCTGTCCGTTTCCTCCGGCCGGCTGGTGTACATGCTCACAATCGCTATCTCCGGCTTTTTTCCGGCGTTGATCGCGTTAGCTATCGTCTCGATGAGCAGTTGCTGTTTCATCAGAACCTCGGCCGTACTGGTTGCCAATCCTTCTATACCTTCCTTATGGTTTTTTAGTATCTCGCTTGTTTTGGCGGCGAATTGATTTTGTGCCTGTACGGATCGCTCGATCCGTTCCGTCTGTCTTGTAAAAAGAGCTAGGGCAATCGCCAAGAATAAAAGTATGATTGCAGTAGTCATGAAACCGATCGTGATTTCTTTCAAGGAAAGCTCCCGTCTTGGCTCGATCGGCTCCGGTCCAAACAGATTTATTTTCATATTGGAATTGTTAATTGATTTGGATTTATAGTTTGCCTGCGGCATGAGCGGCAGAGCTTGATTCGCGCGCGGCTGCGCCGGAAACTGACGGCTCTTTTGCCATTGCATCCCGTGCAGTGGAAATAATAGAGCCGCCGCTCATGCCAGTCTTTTTTCATACGATAACCGGCACGGCTTCCGTCCATGTTTTCACGCCAGGGATCGCCATGCCGGCTTTCACGGCAGCCGCGATTTTTTTCTCATCTGGTGTCCAATATCCGGCCGGCAATACTTCGAGATCGATGAGCTCCCATTTTAGCGTTTTGCGGAAGCGTGCCTCGCCCGTTGCCGTCTCGACTTTTTTTGGCGCAGCTGCCGATGCCGCCGCATGCTCATCCGCCAATTCCGTCAGGCGCGGTGAGTCGCCTTCGCGTATGGCTTGCCTTGCTTCTCGCTCGATCTCAAGCCGACTGCGTTCGGCATCAAGAAACTCCGGGCTGTTGCGGTATGCAATCATGCCTTTTTTCACAAGTGCCTCGGCCTGCTCGAGCGGTTGCGTGGTCTTTTTGAATTCGGCATTTATCATCTTGACGTGATCGTTCAATGGCTTAACCAGTTTCGTCCGGGCATCCTCGGCTATGCTGTGTCGCGTCTTGATCTGTTTCAAAAATTCCGCAGCGGTGATCTCGCTCGGCGCGTCAATTACGGTTGATATGCTGTATGCCTCGCCAAGAAGTAGTGTGGCTTCATGGCTTACGCGATCGAGCTCGTCTCGCTCGTCGCGTGTAATGATTTCGGTGGTCATACGTTTTTGGTATTTCGGCATCCCTTTGAGTAATTTGAGCAACCGTAGAACGGCCCTTTGACCCCGTTCCGTTTGCGTAGCGTCCCACCGCATCCGGCTATGTCGCACGGCATGCCGTCATCCAAGGCATCCACGACGCGCTGCCCCTCAGCGTTAACCGTGGCTGGCTTGGCCTGGGCTTGCTCATAGGCCGGTTTTCCAGGGAATGGCTCGTCCGCGCCCAGTGTATCGTCCCAGCCGCGTTTTTGGGCCTCAAGCGGCGGTTCGGCCATATCCTCAATATCTTGCGTAAATAGATCGCTCATGCCCGTGGTGCGGATCACCGCGTCAACGAATGCGCTTTTCTGCGCCATTTTAATCGCCTTATTCAAAGCCAGCTGATCGAAAACCGGCGATTCTTTGACGCGCCAGTATGTATATGGCTTGTCCGTGCTTTTGCTTTTACCTTGCAACGGCCCCTGATATTCGCCTTCGGATAGCGTCATCTTGATCGTCTCCCATTCCTGCGAGAAAACCATGCGATAACTGTTGCGTTCCCATTCAATGAATGTCGCGCCGCGCCCTTGGCCTGCTACTCGACCGCCTCGATTCAAGTTACAAATATAGGCGATGTATTGTTTGCCGTTGGCTGTCGTTCCGATCACGTCCATCGTTTCTTTGTCGACCGTGAAATCGGCCGTGAGCCCGAATAGCGCAGCCAGCTTTTCCGCGCCAGGTTTACCGAGCGACGGCTTTTTCATTCCGGGCAACGTGTAAATATCCACTTGCTCGATGAGCAGCGGCTTTACTCTTTCAACGATTGTCGCGCGGTTGGCGATCATCGTTTCGACGCGCAATTGCACGTCTGTCGTTGACGGCACCAATGCGTCGGGCATTGATACAATCGAGTGTTCGTCTTGGGTCATAGTGTTTCGTTTGCGCCGCGTAAATCCGCAGCTGTTTCGTATGCTATTTTTTCGCAGATCGCGCACTCGCTTTCTTCGTCGAGCAGCCTTCCGCACTCGCATCGGCCTTCGCGCGATAGATGTCCCATCTGCGCCGGACCAATTCCTTGAAATATGGCTTGCCGTATTTCTTTACTATCGCTTCCCCACCCATTTGCGGGATTCTCTCTTTTGGCTTTTTCATAAATTGTTATACAATCATATTGGGTCATTTGGTTTCGCCGCAGCTCGTCACTGCGGCGGTTTGTTAATTATTATGGTTGAGCCGGAAAGGATGGGTTCAAAAAGTCTGATATCTTTTGGGTCGGATATTAGCGGCCTATGGCCTCTCCGCCTCCCCATCCTTTCTTTTCATAGTTTATACGGCTTGCCGTATCTTGTCAATAGCCCTGATTGTGGATAAGTAGATACGAAAAAACCCAGCATTAGCCAGATTTCCGTTATTTGCGATTCTCGCTTCCTGTGATTAAGCAGGCCGACGATATTGTCATCAATCGGAAGAAAACGCAAAGGACGTATATTGTATCAATTGCGCGTCCGTTAATCAATCCAGCTATGTGAACGTAATTGAAATATCCAACGTCAAAGAAAGTAGCGCGGTTTTTGCGATTGACGGGCTGAACAAAACACGCGAGAAGATTTGGCCGGTATTCACCGTCGCTGTCCCGTCTATGAAAAGTCCGCCCTCCGTGTGCGTGCCGGTAGCGGACCCGGCTGCGATGAAGCAGGAAAGATATGCGATATTATTGACGTATGTTTGGCTTGACATCGTTTGGCGATATACTTCCGTGCCAAGTTGCGTGTTTCCATTCGTCGGCGCGGTCGTTCCGCTTCCTATAGCCGCGTAGTTGATTGTGCCGGTGTATGTGAGCGTTCCTGCTATGCGCTGCGCCAAGACGCTGCGGCCGACCGTCGGCGTTAAGTTGACGTAGCAACGCTCTCCGATTTTCGCTTTTGCGTGATATTCGGAAAGCAAAAAGCGATACAATACGTCCCTTACTCGCTTTGCTGACGGCGCGCTGTCGCGACAATTCTCGATCGGATGTTTTGCGAGGAAGTCGGTCAGCTCTTTATATTCCTTCGGTGCCAATGCCGGATCGGCATATATGAGCCGATAGAGGCCGGTTGCTTTTATTTTTTGTGCGATCTTCATATCAGAAAATAAAATCACGCGGCACGATTTGTCTCACTTCGGATTGTCCGGCTCCACCGGCACCGCCTGCGCCGCCATCGCCCGACGCACCGCCCGCCCCACCCGCAACCGTAAATGTCGCGGTGTTCGCCGTGACGGAGCCCTTGTAAAAAATCCCAATAAATCCTCCGCCGCCACCCCCACCCCCACCTCCGCTATTCGTTCCATCGGGAGCCGCCGTTCCATCACCGCCTGAACAATTGAATGTGCTGGTGATGTTTATATTTCCACCGACAATAAAGATTATTGAGCCGCCGCCATTCCCGCCTGCCCCGCCGTCATTTCCTGATGAGCTGTCCATCCCACCACCGCCCCCACCGCCTCCGATAAAGGCGTGAGAAATGATTTGGAAGATCGGACGAAGCGTTGCGTATGGATTTTTCGCGCCGGCTGTTCCTTGTGTTCCTCCTACGCCTGCCCCGCCTATGGCTCCGGCATTTCCATATCCTCCGCCACCTCCGCCGCCATATCCACTGTTGCCTGTCGATCCGCCTCCGCCTTGATTAGCGATATAAATCGTTCCGCCCTCCGTCCCATCGCCACCAGCCCCAAGCGTTCCGGCGGTCCCGCCGCCCCCGCCTTTCCCTTTTCTGATCACGGCTGGAACGGTCGAAGACGTTACAGTCAAATCTCCTTGAACGAGAATCAAGAGCGGTTTATTATCAAGATTCGCGCCGGTCGCCAAATCAGCCGTCCCCGTAAGAGCGAAAGACGTATATTGATAAACCGTTTTGCTCGCCGTGTTCAGCGTTGTTGTCCCGCTTGATTGTGCAAATGCGCCGTCTGAACCATCTCCCACCGGATTGACTTTTGTGTCTCGCAAGACAAGCAACGTCGTGGTTGAAAGCGCAACGCCGACAATAAGCGCGATTGTTCCGGTTGTTGCCGATAATCCGCCTGCCGTATTTGAAAGATAATAAACCGTTCCTGCCGTCAGCCCCGAAAGTCCCGTTGCTATTTTCCCCGGCGCAAAGATTCTGTTTGTGTCATTCAAAACTCCCGCTACCGCCACGATTCCAACGTATGCGTCTATCTGCGTTTGAACATCCGCGTCGGCTTTATAGATTTTACTATCCGATGCTTTGAGATATACAGCGTCGCCCACGGCAAGAGTTTCGCCGTAGGTATACGTTGGATTCATCGAAAAATCGTTGAAATCTGCTGCAAGGATTTGATCGCCGGCGACGGCTGCGGTTGGATATGGCATGTTTTATGGATTATAGAATGGTGGCTAGCTTATCGTGATCGACCAGGAGATCGTCATTGTTTGTGCCGTGGTTTTCGCGATGTTCACTGAAACCCGCGATAATAATGTTCCGGTATTCGCCGATGCGGTTCCTGCTATAAATAATCCCGCCTCTCGGAATGTACCGCTTGTCTCCGCCGCAGTATAAAATCCGGTGATCGATGCGACATTCGATACGTTGTTCGCGCTGGCCGTGACTTTACGATATGTCTCGGTTTGAAGCGTGGTATCGCCAGCAGCCGGTGCATTCGTTCCTGTACCCAGCGCAACATAATTGACCCGGAGCGGGGTTGGGCTTGGTGAGCCGGCTGTGAGCTGGTTTGCGATGGCTGCCTTGCCGACGGTGCAGACCGTGTTCTCGATGATCTGCTCCTGCGCCAATGAGCCGTCGAGATTCCAAACGGCAATCCGTATGCGGCCTTTGATCTTTATGGCCTCGGAGAGATCAATTTGCATGCCTTGAAGTATAACATAAAAAGCCGCTCCTCGCGGTTTTTTATGTTTCTTCGTTTTAGTATTGAACCGTTGTTATACGGAGAGCGGACGATGGCGTAAGCGTTATGGCAGACGAAGACGTATTGCACATCTGAACCGTTGCCGTTCCTGCAAACCCACTTGCCTTGAACATCACGGTCGATGTTGTCCACATGAACGGTGGGGTAATCAATACAGCGTTACCTGAAACCGCCCCGGAGAGAGCTGTTGCGGTGGATGTGCATTGATATCCTCCTATCGCGTCAGGAGAAAGTGTCAGGATCGCAGTTTGTGATCCTATAATTGTCGCCCCCTGTCCGATAATCAAATTTGTAGAGCTAGCTGTTGTGGCGTGTACCACGAGCCCGCGCACCGTCGAATAGAGCATTGTGCCGATATTGGTGCTGCTTACGGTAGTCCCGACCAATGTCGTGATATTTCCAGTCGTTCCTACGAGCGTCGTGCCTTCGATCGTGCTGGACGCTTTCATGCCTCCGTCGGTAGCGATCGCATTGGATGCGGTCGAAGTCGAATAGAAACTCGACGAACGAACCGCTTGTCCACTTATGGCGGCGGTGATTAATGACATCGCAATGACGACCGCGCCTGCTGTTCCGGCCATTGCTGCCGCTATTGCGGCCAAAGTTGTACGTGGGTACGTTGGCATAAATTTATACGTTAGTTAATTTGTTGAGATTATTATAGCACATATCGAAAGTCGCCTAGCCGAGGAGCGATCCTGACGCGATAAAAACCCTTTTTGTATCGGCGAATCCGGTATGGACATACGGGCCATAGACGAAGATCGTGCCTTGATCCACGCCGGTATCCACGGAATCCGACGGCGTGATCGTTTCCGTTTGTTCATTTTGGCTGGCCTGCGTCCATGTATCTGTAGCCGTTATTGTCTCGCTCAATTCCTGCACAAAGTCGATCACCTCATTGTCATTGATTTGTATTTGTTTGCGATCATTTCGGAGCAAGCCGAGTAAGTATTCTATGATCCCGAATGTGCGTGTTGAAACAAGCCGCACGTCATAGAAAAACTCGGTCGGCGATTTCGTCCGAAAATTGACGCTCTTGATTATGTAATCGTCGGCGATTCCGCGCGCCGTGATATTTATGTTAATCGTTTGTCCGGCTCGAAGCCCGGACGTGTCGGTAGTGAAGCTCCCCTCGGTTAAGCTGTTCCTGTAATTGCGAAGCTCCGCAGTAGCGCGATCGCGGCCACCCTGAAGGGTAATAATGGATTTATCCAAAATCACGAATTCATAGATGCCGTTCGCGGCGATGCTTGCAGGGTCGCCTTTTTTTATGATAACCGGAGTCATCGGATTACCAGTCATGCGAATCGTTTGTCCGGCTGTCGGCAGAGTACTGGCCTTGAATTTTAGCGTCTTCTCTTGATAATTATAGAGACAATCGAAGCTGGCCGGATCATCGAGATAATCCACGCCGACCGTTTTACTGGCGGCCGCCACTGTCACGCTGATATTTTTGATTCTGTATGGCGATCTCCAATTCAAAGCAATGCCATCGGCTTCGACATCGTAATTGGTTGATGCACCCTGATATTCGCCGCCGCGTACGTAGATTTGGTTTTTGATCGTGGCGTTATCTTTTTTTATCACGAGACTATTCCATACAAAATTGGCCGATGTGTCTGTCAAAGAAAACGGCGCGGCCACGGATGCCGGCTGATAAAAATACAGATCACGCGACGGGTCGATATACCAATCATCCCCCACGGCTTCCGCGATCTGTTTGATCGCTTGGCTTACCTGCTCATAATTGAATTTCACCGAGCCCAAGAATGGCGTATCGGCATCCTCGACGTTGGCCTGTGAGAAGTATGTGCTGGCCTGCACCATTCGGATATCGTCTATTTGCACGTTTACGGTGCCTGCCGCGCTCGCCGTGGCGCGATACTGGCGTTTCAGCACAGATGCCCAGCTTGGCGCGCCGGTGCTTGTAAAGGCCGACTTGGCGATCCTGGCTTGATTCCAGCCCACCACCGGCGTTGCACTGATTGTGGTTTCGAAGTAATTGGTATACGTCGCGCCTGAATCGGAAACGAATCGCACGCGGAGCGATGCGAAATTGGTCGCGGAATCGACTTTGTACCAAAATGTGATGATGTCCGATGTGGTTGATGCGCTTCCATCGTCGAATAATGTTAGATCAAGTGTAGTCTCGCGCCGCGTGGTCGCGGTATTCGAAGCTGTCGCCGTAAGTTTTTGGCTTTGCTCTCCGGCGAGAAAGTTGCCGTTTGTGGTATCCGCCGCCAGCGTGCCATCCTCTTGCACCCACGTTTCCGTACTTTCCATCGTGTCGATGCTTTTCGACATCCGATTCACGAATTCGTCTAGGATCGTATTGATAACATATCGCGCGCTCCGGTTCGTTATTTCACGGCTCACAAGATAACGGTCCAGCGTGCGCTCATGGCTGACGGCGGTGATTGATAGATATGTCAATGTGCCGGCATCGATCGTGTCATCGATACGGACAACGGTGCCGCCGAAAATGTCAGTCGCACCGTCCGTGATCGTAACTGAATCGCCGAGCGCGGGTGCGTATGTTTTGGTACCGTACTTTTTGATGCGAAATGTCGCCGTGTCGACTTGGCTTGTGATCTGCTGATCCACGTTCAAGCTGTCCCAATCTACGGAACCGGATTTGTCGACGCTGGCAATGGTCACGACCAATGCCATATCATCCTACAGATTTTCGCAAACCCTTCGGAGGTGGATCGTGGTCTACCAACATTGCCAAGCAGACATCTACAATGCGTGAAATTTCCTCACGTTCAATCGCCAGCATATTACCGCCATTATCGCTTGTCACTGCAAGATACCAACCACTGTCAGGCGTTTTGCCCGCCTGTCGTAGTGCGATATTTCCATCCGTGTATTCTTTTTTTTTCATATCAACCTACTCGAGCATTAAGCTGCAATCGTTTAATGATCAAATCTCCCAGCTCACGCGCGGCCGCCTCGGCATTGCCGCCGACGAACGTGCCGATGTTGATCACGATGCCGCCTACCCCCATGCCGCCGTTAGAGCCGTTTGGCATGATCGTGCCGTATTGACCCGGCACAAACAATTCCGGCCCTTGTTCGCCGACGATGTACGGACGCCCGGATGACACTGGGCCGCCCGAAGCCCGTCCGGGGATAGCCCCGATTGATCCGATGTCCACACCGGGGATTCTATTCGCCATGTCGATCGCTCTATTTACGATTGCGATGACTGCGTCGGCTTTGCTGATGATCCAATCGAACGCGCTACCGATGGCGGACTTGATGCGATTGCCGATGGAGGCGAGGGCGTTACCCATAGCTTCCCACCCTGCCGTGATCGCGGCGTTTACCTTGTCGGAGTTATTCCCCAGCCAGATGAGCCCTGCCACGACTGCGGCAATGGCCACGATGATGATGCCGATCGGGTTCGCGGCGAGGAACATGAAGGCCGCGCCGAGGGCTGTGACGCCCGTGATGATGGTCGGGATAACAAGGCCGAGCGTTCCGATCACGACGAGCACCGCCGCGATGGCGGCTGTTACCATTACGATGTTTTTTGTGAGCTCGGGGTTGGCCTCGATCCACCTTTGCATTTTCTCAAGCAGTGGGACGACCGCTTTTGTGAAATCCGCAACGATCGGTGCGAGGACGCTGCCCATTGCCTCGGATAGGTTGCCCGTAGAGACTGCCGCCTTCGCCATTTTTCCTTCGGTCGTTGAGAGCGCGACCTCGTTTGTGAACTTGAGATTTTGAGCGAAGCCCTGATTGATCGCGTCGACCTTCTCCATCTCCGTACCGAACTTGATCGCGGCGATCTGTGCATCGGAGAATCTGATGCCGCTCTTTTCCAATATTCCGAACTGTCCGTTAAGAGCTTTTGCGATCATGTTCGCCGAGTCCGAGAGCTGTTGCCCAGATGCGCTCACGCCAAACTGGTTGACCGCGAGATCCGCCAGCGATCCGCCGAGTCCGCGCACGGCATCGTTCGACAGACCGAATGTGGAAAGTTGCGCCAGACCTGTCCTGATGTTGTCGCCGTCGAGCACACCCTTGCGCTCGAGCGCGTCCGCCAGATCATTCGTTGCTTGGAGTTGTTGTTCTGTCGCGTGCGATACGTCGATGACGGCATGCTTAAGCATCGCCGATGATGCCTCGGCTTCTGCAAAATCTGCGACCGCCTTGCCGCCGATCGCGGCGATGCTGCCGAGGGCAACCGTTCCGGCCGCGGCCATCCCGGCAAACGCTGGCCTCATTTTATTGAGACTGCCACTGATCCTGCCGAAGGCAGCTGCTGCCTCATCTTTTACGCGGACGAGGATTGATAATTCGGTTTGACTAGCCATAAAGATTGCTTTCAGTATACCATTCTAGCCATGGCGAGCATAAGTTGCGCTCTTGGCGAACAGAAATGGGAAAGCCATTTGAGCAAAATCAGATTGACTGAACGGGAGATTATGATCTCCGCTTTGAATGGTTCCGTGCTTTATGGCGGTGAATCGGATATACGATTGCCGGTGATTAAGATCGCCGGCATTTTGTTGTATAAAGATGCACGCCTTGGCATCCTTTTATCCAACGAAGATTTGATTGATATTCCGGTCGCACCGCCTGACAAAATGGCGATCGCGCGCGCCGTAACAAAAATGGCAGGCCTCTTATCGGCCGCCAATTAAATGCCGCGCGCGGCTTTTTTGTCTGCCGCTATTCTCGCTTTCGATTCCGCCCGAAGCATGGCCGTGATTTCATTCAAAAATAATTGCGGTTGATCTTGGTATTCATGCCAAGTCCAGCCGAATCTGTCGCATATGACCACGGTCAGCATTTCCTCGGTGAGACGGGCGCGGCCTTTCTCGAAATAGTCACGCCATTCGAGGGCTATTTCGTCAGCGTAGGGTTTTGCGTGAGTTTTTGTGCCTCGATGAGTACGGCTTGGAAGTCCTCGTCTTTGCCGTCTAGGAGACGCGCCAGCATGTCCTCGGACGATCCATCGTAGCTGACGAGCGCGGCAGTAATGAGCACGTCCTCATCGTCGTTCGCTGCACCCTCGGCATCATAGCCCTGTACGCTTGGCTTTTGCTTGAGCTGTCCGCCCGGTGCCTCGACTTCGCTCATGCCTACTTTGAGATGGCGAAGCGGGACGTTTTTGATATCGCGCACCTCGCGCGCGGTGAGATACGTCTTGAGCACGAATGCCCTACCGGATGGCGTAGCGAATGTTTGTATTTCACGCTGTTGTGGTTCCATATTTAAGTAAGAATCAAATGGCATGATCCGGTTATATTCGGATATGCTTTAAGTACCAATTTCTTTTTGCCGTCAATCGGATCGGCACACCAATAATCATTGCCGGCTATTCCGGTTGCTACGACCCAATGCTTTCCATTATTCACTTGCAGAAGGCAAACCAATTTGGGGCCGCCAAGAATGGATTTTTTGATCGCGGCATCGTCGCGCTTCCAAAACTTCTTGGACCCAATCCGGCGTTGGAATGTCATCCGGCCTTTGAATGTTTTGGCGAGTTGCATCCAAATGATTTCACCCAGCGCGTTGAATTGCCCAGGCGCGCGTGCGATCTGCGCCGGTGTCAAATAAAATCCGCCGTAACTCGATAGCATGGAAATCGACGTTGCCACGCACCCCCAATTCGCAACCGTCAGCCGCGTGGCTCCGATCCTAACGCCAGCCCATTTCGGATCGCGTTGCGAAAGATAAAACATGGCCGGCATATCAATGCGTTGCTGTTATGGTCGCCTCTTTAACGGCTCTTTTTAATCTGTCGCCTACTTTGAATTTCGCCGTGCGGACGGCCGGTATCTCGATGCTTTTGCCGGTCGCCGGATTATGTCCGATCCGGCCTTTTCGCGAGCGCGTTGAAAATGTCCCAAACCCGACAAGCGAAACTTCACCGCCGGCGACAAGTTCGGTCGTGATTGTATCAACGAGAAAAGCGAGCACCAATTCGGCGCGTGCTTTATTCATTTCCGACCCGAGACCCGTTGCGAGCCGGTCTATCAATTCCCCCTTTTTCATACGATTATTGCGCGGCGGTTTCGCCCTCCGGTTTCACGGCACAAACCAGATTGCCTTCCGTGTCTTTTACAACCACGCCTTCCGAGCCATCTTCCATTGTGCATGCGTCGCCTTCTTTTACTTCGACAGCAGCGGCCTTTTCGCCGAGTGCTTTATCCTCTGCACCCTCGACGTTTTTGCGCGCCGCAAATTGCGCCGTGTATTCTTCTTCGGTTGCCGCCTGCCAATCGTCGGCAAGATACATATCGCGCTTTACTCCCAACGCTTCCTCGGTTTCCGCGCCGATTTTGCAAACCGTAAATTTCCCCTCTCCGTCCTGGACCAATTGCTTTAGATATTCGTACATCATAGCGTTTCGCTTGGTTAATAATAATTGTTTAATTATAGCAGATTTTTCTTTTGGCTATCCTGTGGATAACTACAACTTATTTTCGATCGTCGTTTTCAATTCACGAATGACCTCCGTGTGTGTTGCGATATTTGCGGAAAGATTTTTGCTTATCTCGGTGTGATCTTTAATAATCGCATCCGTGTGTTTGCCGTGGTTCGTAACTACCTTGTATACCAATGCCAATGCCGCCAAAGCCACTCCGGTTGCGCCTGCGGAAGCGTACTCGGAAAACATATCATGCCGCGCCGTCTCCGGCGTTATCGTCTGTCGATAATTCGTGGATCGTAACCGCCGTTCCGTGTCCTGCGGCGATGTTCACGAACATGAGCAGGATTGATGTCAGCGCGTCCTCCGTGAGCGATCCTGTAAGAAATGCGACGAGCAAAGACAGAATCGAAACCGTCGCAAGAACGATGAGATGTTTGCGTGGCTTACCGTCGCTTTTTTTCAAAAGATCGAACCATGATGCACTCTTGAGATAATTGACGATGTGCTTTGAAGCTATGCCGACGAGCGGAGCGAGAACCGTGGAAAAAGACAAGGAATCCATATCGCTTTTTGGTTAGTACGAAGTCGCGAGATTTCGGACGTATGCCTTTAGCATTACGCTGTCCGCTTCGCTATAATGAATCTTGAAGCTCAATGTTTGGATTGTGAGATCGCCTTTCGCATAAGATGGCGGTGCGTCCTGTAATTGCACGCGATACAGATCGAATCGTAGGCGCGGATTGGTCGATGCGCCGATCGTAACGTCCGTGTTTGTGATATCAAGTCGCGCCGCGTATGCGGTGCCGGCTAGAAGTGCCGTGATATACGTATCGGCTGAAAGCACAAACTCAATATCGAGCGTGCCGGAGAATTGTTTGTTGATGATGTCGGTCGGTGCAGTCGCTCCGAGCGATCTGTCATCTTCCGCATTTTCTTCGAGCTTGAGTTTCGCGCTTCGCACATTGATCGCACCAGCCGCATCAAGTCCTGATTGCGTCGAAGCGAGTTTGAAACTCGCATGTTGCGGCAAAAATGTGTTCTCGCTCGCATAGGTGATATAGCGATATGAGAGAACAAGCGTGTGCACGCCGGACTGTGTGCCGGTCGTGGCGATTTTTGTCAGAGCGAGCGCGTTCGCGAGCGTCGTCGCAAACCATCCAGCGTCTGCCGTGTCCTTGATAAAGTAGTACGTTGTGCCTGCTGTGAGACCTGTCGGCAACGCGCCGGTCGTTGAAAGTACCACCGCGTCCCCTGTCGCCAGCCCGTGAGCTGTGAGCGCAACAACGCCTGGTGTTGCGATCGTAACCGTGAATGTTCCGATTGTGGTTGATTTCCGTGCCTTGCTGCGGAAGGAGGCATTGAACATGACCATTTTGTCCGTCTCCACTGAGACTTCCATGCTGCTTACAACGGCCAGATTATGGTCTTGGCCGCCGTTCGCATCCTTTTTAGCGATTGTGAGTGATTGATGCTGGTTGCCTTCTTGTAGCGTGATTGTATGCTCATAGGCAGTGGTTTCCACTGCGGCCGAGGCAACCGTCCCCATGAGAGAATATAAAAGCAAACCGATCGATCTGTCGCGTACCGGTCCCTCAAGTTCCCCTTCCGCAAAAGTACCGACGACGTTCGTACTACGGCTGTCGGCGATTGTTCCGCTTCGACTCTCATCGATTGCGGCCATGATTTTGTCCACGACGGACAAGTCCGTCCATTTAAGACCGTATGTTGGCGGAACGGCCGTGCCGCGCGTGGTTTCGCGGCCGATTGCTACTTCTTGAAGATCACCGGAGAATTTGGCCATAGAATTATAAGCTTAATGATTTTTTATAGATTGTTTCGGCTTCCGCCACCGTCGGCGCGTCGATATAAATTCCTTCGCCATTCTCGCCCGGGAAATAAAAACTAAACAGCGGTGCCTTGCTTTCCGGCGGTTTGCTCATCATCTTGTTTTGTATGTTCTGTTGCATATACCCGAATTATAGCACGTCTCACGCCATGGTCACGATTTTCCTGCATCGCAAGAAGATCGTGTCGCGTCTAATGGGCTTTCCAAGCCATGATGTGAGCGATGCCGCGCATTGAATCGGAAGAATCCTGCCGTCCACGGTTCCGGTGAGACCGGCATCATTCAAAAATGCCTGCATGATCGTATCGAGCGTTGCGTCCATATTCGTCTCGACCGTCGCAAAATCATTTTCCTCAAGTTTTGAATAGATATTGATCGCAAAAACATACGTCTGCATGTCATCCCGATTCGTCAAGAAGTCCGGGTCGGTCTGTATCCGCACGATCTCGGCCATCGGGTATGCCGTGATTTCAACGCCCTGCGGCGGTTGTTCGCCGTTCATAACCGAGCCGAGCGTGGCCGGCACGAGCGAATCCAGCTTGGTTTTAATTTTGGCGCGTATAGAAGCGAAGCTCATACTTTTTTGGCGATGTCTCGCGTTATGTTTTCGAGTGCCTTCATAAAAAACTCCTTGACCTGCGGTTGCGCCGCATCCGCTATTCGCGGCATGAATTTATTTGGCCGCTTGATCCTGTCCGTGCCTTCATGGACGAATATCGCGTATGGTGCCATTTTCGCGTTCGGGCCTATGCTCGCATATAACTCGCCGATCATGATCCCCTGTCCGAATGATTGCACGAGATTGCCTGTGCGCCATGGCACGTTCTCACGCGTCGCATGCCGGTGCACCTCGGCGGCTGATGCGACAACGGCATCTTGAAGGCGCGGCCTTGAGATTTGTGGATAATCCCTCATCGCGCCCATGAGCCGGTCCAGCCCCTCGATCTCCACTTGAACGCTCGGCATATCAAAGAAAAATCTGACGGATATAGCGTTGCAAAATCCGCTTGTCATCGTCCGATAATCCTTTTTGCCAAGTCACCGTTCCGCCGGCTGACGCACTTTCGGTATCCTTGCCTTCGGCCTCGCGCTTTTTGAACGCGCGCACAGCCAGTCGTTCGCAAAGATCGGATAATTCATACGGCAACGTATGATTCGCCGCCGTGGTGAAATCTATCTCGTAGCCGGCGACGTATGTGATCCGCAAGGCGTTGATGTCATTCAATGAAATGAGCAAACGAATCACGCCCATTTTTCCGTCCCCTACGATCTCCCAATCGTTCGCATTGATCGTAGTCCAGCTAGGGCTGGAAATGCTGCCGGCGCGATATTGGATCGATGAGACGGATGCGACCGGCCATGCGCGAAGCGGAAGCAATTTTTGCCCGTTCTCAATTGAATAGACCTCATTCGTTTTTGTTCCGCTCAGGAATACGCGGCCACATTCGCCCTCGATGTATTCTGTCGCGGCGTTAATCAATTCCGCGATGAGCGCGTCCCACGTTGTAGTGCCACTGGCAATCTCAAGACGTGATTTCACGCGAGCGGTTGTAGTTAATGCTTTCGCGAGTATCGCCATAGATTAAGGAAAATGGGGATGCTCCGGCATGGAAGCGGAGCATGGCCCACGTCTCTTATTAGACGCTAACGTTCGGTGCTTGAGCCGGATCGCGATCTCCTTTGGCCAAGATAGCCGTACAAGATACGATCAGGGATTTATTCGATCCCGCCGCCGTCAAGCGAATGAATTGATAACGTTCCCGACCGCCTCCGAGCTGGATTTGGATTTTCTTGAGCGTATTGTCTGCCGTGATAGCGACAACGGCTCCGCTGATCGCGACGGCTGAACCGCCCGCAGAGTCCGAATCCTCTAACACTTGGAAACTGTACGTCTCATCCACGAATGTCCCATCGCCTGCGCTCACTTCCCAGCATACATTGTCGAATCCGAGGGTATCGACAATCGGCTCGCTGGACGTGGTCGCTGTTTTCGTGGCGGGATACATTCCCGAAACGAGCTTAACTTCTTCTCCGATAGTGCGACGCATAATGTTTAGCGTTTATTGAATTATTCCGAGCCGTCTGCGTCCGCATCTGCGGCCGCCTTGGCTTCGCTTTCCTCTTTGGCTTGCTGTTCAGCCGCGAGTCGATCGGCTTCTGCCGCATCTGCGGCCGCCTTGGCTTGCGCTTTCGCGTTTTCCTCGGCGGCTGTTCCGGCTTTCGATGTCGATTCGACATTGGACAGAACGATGTCGGAATTGTCGCTTACGCGGCCCCACGAATCCACACTGACCGGCTTGAGATATTCCGCGCCGATGTTTTGCGCATCTTCGAAAAATAACTCAACGATCTCTCCGCGTTCCTTGCGACCGGACAAGCCGATCGGACGCAAGATTTGGAATTTTAGTTTGTTGCTCATACTTGTGGGATTCTGCTATCCGCCGGTTTAGGTAGCGGCGGTCTTTACCACGTTGATGGCGGCCGGAAGCGTGATCGCCACTGCGTGTTCATGCTCGATCACGAGTCCGCGCTGCGCGGCGAGAGCGATTTCCTTGTTGCCGAACGTGCCTGAATTGTATTGCTCCATTCGCATTGCTCCCTTTTCTCCGTATCCGACGGCTTTCAGGTTTCCGAATACGCCGAATTTCGTTGATGCTGCGGTTGCCGTAAGTGCCGGCAAATGTCGGCATGTGAATACAGGGAAGCTGAGAATCGATCCTGCGGCCTTCGGGCCTGCCGGTGATTTCGGATCGGCGGACACGATACGTGCCAACATATCCGAACCCTGCCCCGCCATTGCCAAAAGGAACGCCCCGTTATCGTCTTTCTGCACACGCAAGTTCGCCCACACGGTGCGGGAGAAATAAAACGCTGCTTCTCCGAGCACGGATTCCTCGACGTTGCCGATAGCGATCGACGAATCCTCAATGATCCGATATTCCTCGAACGTGTTTTCTCCGGTTGCGAGCGTCTGAACCGTTACATCTCCGCTGTTCAACAAGCCGACGAACGGATCGCCTGCATTGCTACCGCCGAGAAATACTTGACGATCGACCATGTTGGCCAATGCCTCGCCGGCAAGAGCCAAAAGCCATTCGCCAAGAGCGACCGGCGCGAGATCGAGCAGTTTGCGGCTGACCGCAAATGCCAATTGCCACGTGGCTGTGATCAGGCGTGCGTCCTTGAACGTCACGGCCGTGATATCTCCGGCTGCGTTGAGTCCGAGATATGCGCCTGTCAATACCGAGCCGTCATAGGCCGGTACGTCAAGTTGGTCCGAGCTCATCGGCCATCTCTTGCATTGGCTGAGTGCCAATCCAACGGAATAAGCGATGCGCTCAATTGCTCCGGCTACTTCGACCGGCAATAAATAACCACCTCGGCTATCAACCTCGGCGATCAATTCTTCACCGGATTTCACGGAGACGCGCGTTCCAGCTCCGGCTGCTTTCATGAGCAAAGCCAGACTGCCTTTTTCCTTATCGCTCAATCCTGAGCGATCGTATCCGTACACGGCTTTTTCAAGTCGCATTTCCTCGACCAATTTACGCGCCGCTTCTGCGATCTCCGGCGCAATCACTTCTTTCAAGCGGCTTTCGATGACATCGTTCACCGCTGTCTTGACGGCCGCCAATAATGCTTCTTCATTCATATTCGTAAAATGATTTGAATTATTTTTGCCTACGCTGCTTAATTTCGCGCAGTGCGTCACTAGTTGCGATATTGATGATCCGCAGTACCTTCATTGCCTCATTGTGCTTTATCAGCCCCTCGTAGAGCTTTACGGCATCGAGTGTTGGCGTTGCGGGAATCGACCTTTCTTTTTTGGATGCGGCTTTCGCCCCCCCATCCTCGCTACCCTGCGGCTGCGTCGCGTCGTGCAGTTCCTTCAAGGCGGCGATTACTGATTCCAAGGAATCAATTTGTGCTTTGATTGTATCACGATTCTTCTCTGATAACACGCGACCGGTTTTAATGCTGAATCGTTGCATGGTTTTTACCGCCGCATCGAAGCCGCACCACATCATGTCGCCAGGCAATTGATCCAATGTCATGGCCGCAACCTCTATTACCGCTGTTGCCATTTCCGCCGCGAGCGTTTTGATATCCTCGGACTTCACTGAATCGGAAGAATACGCATCGCAGAAATCGCAAAACTTCATCCAAATCAGATCCATGTATTTGCGTTTAATCTCCATCATCTCACCATGAGCCGCGATCGTGTCCTCGGTCATCCCTTTTTTCTCGTCGGCTGGCTCGGCTTTCAACATACAAACCATATTGCCGGATTCATCCATTCCCATTTCGCCGTCCGTTCCGTCCGGCATCTTACATGGATCGCCTTCTTTTGGTGCCTTTTCCTCTGTTGGTTTCAACATGCAAACCATTCCGTCATCGGTCATTGTCATAACTCCCTCCGTGCCATCTTCCATCGTACAAGTATCGCCTTCTACGGGTTCCGGCTTTGTGCTTTGATCGTCATCGCTTTTCAAAAATGCCTCAATCGCTTTCGTCTCATCCGCATCTATGGATTTCACCGCCAACATCCGCGCGTTTGGATTCGCCGGAACGGCCACGAAGCTGATCTCCATCAATTCATTTTTCACGTTGCCCTTCTCATCCTGATTCCGCATAAATCCAACGGAGACGGTATCCAGTACTCCTTCGATGACCATTTGAGCGACCGTCTTGGCAAGCTCCGTGATCTCATGAAACTTCGGCGTAAATTTCAATTCCTTTCCCTCGACGCGCGTTTTGTCGGCAATGCCAACGATGCTTTCCACCCGATAATCATGATCGACAAGAAGCCGTGGCGATTTCAGATAGTTGGTCAAGTCCCAGCTTGAAGCGGGTATGCTCTCACCGGACCGGTCGACCGTCTCATCACTGGCCACGAATTCAATCGAGCCGTCGGCCGCCTTTTGTAGCTGTGCCTTGAGATACAGTTTATTCATACAAAATGTTGGTGAGTTTTTGCTTTAATTCAGATTGGCTATGAACGGCTCCGAGCTCCTTTCCACCTCTCAATTCCTGATTCAATATCCCAAGAAGTTTTTGATATTCGTCCAGCGTAAGAGGATCATTTATCGAGACTTTGTCTGCCAATCCTTTTTTCAAGTTTCTGTATTCCGCTTTCGTGTATGTATCGCAGACCTGATTTAGCGGAACGCAAATTTTTACACTATCCAAAGCCAGCGGGAATACCAATGCGCTCGATACGATGATCGTATAAATCACTCCCAGTTTCACGGCATCGGCGATTCTGATCATATCATTTCCTCAATAACTTTTTCAACGCGTTTATTTCTTTTTGTTACGCTTCCACTTTCGCGCCGTGATCGAAACAGAGCGCGAGAGCATTACGCAACCCTCTTTACCGTCCACCGTGAGTTTTGCTTCGGGTGGATTTTCACTGAATGAGATTTGATAGTTCATATTTTAGTTTCTACAATCAGTAGTGGTTATGACGAATTGATCGGATGCGTTTATGTATACATACTTCGCTACGCCATCAGTACTTGGCCACAGCACACACCCCTTACTAGAAAAGCCGATTGAAGACGTTGCTGTTCCTGATGTCGGCGGAGAGACGGTTAATGCGCCCAGAAATGTTGATGTCGCCGCTATAAGTCCGCCAAAACCTGATGTTCCTCCGTTAGTGATTTTAAGCGTGCTTGTCGGACTTTCGATGATAGAGAGTGTCTGCGCTCCAGCTCCAAGCGTCTCGCCCGAGAGTATAAACTCCCTTGCTAATACCCCCCTATCTCCTACCGTTCCAAAAGAAAAAGCTCCCGACACCGTTGATGAAGCCGCTGATATGCTCTCGCTGGATAAAAGCATATTGCCGGTACTGCCGAATAGAAGGTCGGAAGACTGAACGCGACCTGATGACGTTAGCGAAGCGACGGTTGCGGCACCGCCTAGAGAGAGCGTTCCCGAAGCGTAGATGTTTCTCCAAGAATTACTCGCCAATCCGATGTCTTTCGTGTTGTTATTATTCGGATTAGCATTTCCCGAAACATATAAGTCTGCGCTGGTTGTGCAATCTCCTGCGTCGCACTTGAATCTTTGAACGCCTGCGGTTGTAATGCCTACGCTATATCCTGCGACAGGTGCGAAGATACCGAACCCAGTGCCTGAGTCGCCTATTTGAACCGACGGGACGGCGGCTGAACCACCCGGGACGACGAGAGATGTGCTTGCGTAGATGTTTTTGAACGACTGAACAGTAGTCCCTAGATCATAAAGATTATTGGTAGCCGGCAAGAGATGAGTGTAAGTATAATTATTCCCGCCTGTCTGAAACTTAACACTACCGTCTGATGTTACGTACACCGTTCCTGCTCCATCCGAGTATATTCCAGTATTGCTGTCTCCCTTAAAAG
>ERZ1292623.1199-Hain-H51-01um-R1-1199-length-25555-cov-13_pt1 | contig 25555 bp, 25 predicted proteins | sample MGYA00564398_ERZ1292623 | MGnify/ENA primary metagenome ERZ1292623 (study PRJEB36523, sample SAMEA6512633) | groundwater metagenome | collected 2019-01-07 | study: AquaDiva: Metagenomics assemblies of 32 groundwater samples | reverse complement strand
CGTCAGTTGACGGATGGAAGCAATGAAAATTGTAGTGGTAAGCATAACCAGAAGGTTGCAGGTTCAAATCCTGCCCCCGCAACAAGGAAACGAAAATCCGCTAAAATGGCGGATTTTTGTTTGATATTTGAGGGGAAATTGGTATGATACTTTTATCATGAAAGAAATCATTATTGACTCCCCGGAGGAGGAAAAACTCAAAACCGAACTGGGGAAAAGAACGGATGCGGATGGCTTGCGGATGAAGAGGTTTTTGGATATGCCGGATCTCTCCCGAACGGAGGGCAGCCCCATTACGGAAATCGTAAACCGGATACTCAAGAGCCCTTATTTTAAAAGCTTGGATATAATCAAAACCCCCGAGATCGTGCCGGCGAGCATAAGCTTCGATTTGTTCGATTTTCCGGCTGATCATCCGGCTCGGAACCCATCGGATACGTATTATGTGGACAGCACAAATATCCTACGAACCCATACCACGATCATGTGGTATTACTATCTTCTGGATGAGGATATAAAAAAACGGATTGCGGCGAACGAGCCTGTAGGCGCCTTCAGTTTCGGCAAGGTTTACCGCCGGGATGCAATAGACAGGAATCATATGAACGTATTCCATCAAATTGATGGTTGGTATCTGGCGCCCAAATCCCTAAAGACGATAGGAACGAAGGAGCTGGAAGAGGCCTTAGGCAATATCGCAATCGCAGTATTCGGGTCGAACGTCAAATATCGCCTGAACAAAGACATTTTTCCATACACAGACCCATCTTTGGAAATGGAAGTTGAAATCGAGGGCAAGTGGGTGGAGGTGGTCGGTTGCGGCGTGGTAAAAGGCAACGTGCTCGAGAAACTCGGAGTCGATTCCTCCAACTATACCGGCTGGGCTTTCGGTTTTGGCTTGGAGCGCCTGGCGATTGTGAGTATGAACTTGCCCGATATCCGGCTTCTATGGTCGAATGACCCGCGTGTGACAAAACAACTTCAATTGGGGCGAAAATTCGTGGAGGTCAGTAAATTCCCACCCATTACGCGCGATATCTCGTTTGTTGTCGAGGCCGACTTTATACCCAACGATTATTTCGATCTGATTCGCGACCTCGGCGGCGACCTGGTGGAGCAAGTGTCGCTCTTGGATAAGTATGAAAACGCGGAAAAGTTCGGGGCGGGTAAAATTAGCTATACCTATCGCATCATCTACCGTTCTAACGAGCGCACGCTCACTATTGAGGAAATAAATCCCATTCAGGAGAAAATAATTGAGGAAACCAAGATGCAATTCAAAGCGGAGGTTAGGTAGAATTTAAAACTTATTTTCCTATTCCCAATGGATTTGCTTTTGGAATTCAGTCATTTTTTGAGCCAGGCCCGGATATTTTTTTAAATCCGAATCCTTTTTAATTATATCGACTGCCGCTTCGCGGGAATTTTTCACCATCTCCGGATTTTGGAGAGCGACCATCGCCAGATCCGGCATGCCAGATTGGGTTTGGCCGAAAAATTCTCCCGGGCCACGCGTCTTCAGGTCTTTCTCGGCCAGCTCAAATCCATTTTTGGCCTCAACTATGTATTTCATCCTTTGTTTAGTACTTCCGGATGACGAGTCAGTAAAAAGAAAACAATAAGACTGGTGTTCGCTCCGGCCGACTCGGCCGCGGAATTGGTAAAGCTGAGCCAGGCCGAAGCGGTCGGCGCCCTCGATCATCATTACGGTCGCGTTCGGCACATCCACGCCGACTTCGACGACGGAGGTGGTAACGAGAATTTGGCCACGTTTTTCCAAAAAATCACGCATGATATTTTCTTTCTCCGCCGCCCTCATTTTGCCGTGGAGCATCAGAATATTGAGATCGGGAAAGATATTTTTGGAGAGTTTTTCATACTCTTCTTTGACGGATTTCAGTTCCATTTTTTGCCACTCCAGTCTTGTTATTAGAGTTTCGGCTTTCTCATTTGGCTCGATGCGCGGACAGACGACGAAGGCCTGCCGCCCTTTCTTTATCTCTCCGCGGATGAATTGGTAGGTCGCCGCCCTTTCTTTCGCATCCACCGATTTGGTGACGATGGATTTTCGATTTTTTGGCATCTCTGTGATTATAGAAAGGTCCAAATCGCCGAAAACAGTCAAGGAAAGAGTACGGGGAATAGGTGTGGCGGACATGCTCAAGAAGTGGGGAATTAGGAACAACGAATTATGAATTATGTTTTTTTTATTTACTATTTTGTTTCCATTATTCTTAATTCCTGATTCATTATTCTTGAGCAATTCAGCTCTCTGATTCACGCCAAAGCGATGCTGTTCATCGACTATGACGAGGGCGATTGATTTGAATTTCAAATTCTTCTGGATCAAAGCGTGCGTGCCTATTACCACCCTCACTTTGCCGTTTTTTATTTCGTCCTCCAGATATTTCTTTTTAAGTTCCGTTACGAGGCCGTGGCCGTAAAATATCCTCCGCTCGCCGGATGTGAGGAGCGCTACGCCGCCCTCGAACTCCGGAAAGAATTTCAGGAAGGTATTGAAATGCTGGCGGGCAAGAATCTCGGTTGGCGCCATAAGCGCGGTTTGGAAGCCGCCTCTGGCCGCGTTTAGAGCCGCCAGTGCGACGATAATGGTTTTCCCGGAGCCGACGTCGCCCTGGAGCAAACGGTTCATTGGGAAGCCCTTTTCCATATCCTGAAGAATCTCCCAAAGGGATTTTTTTTGGGACAGGGTCAAAGCGAAGGGCAGACGTTTAAGCAAGTCTTTTATATAATCCACGTCGGCCGTAATCTTTGGCGCCTTGTTTTTGGCGAGCTCGATTTTTTGCTTGAGATTCCAGAGCTGGAGGAAAAGCATATCCTCGAATTCAAAGCGTTTTTTGGCTATAAATGCTTCTTCCAATTCGTCCGGAAAATGAATTTGTCTTATGGCACGATTTATTCCGGGAAAGCGGTTTTTTTCGATTATTTTTTCCGGAAGATATTCCGGTAATTCCGCAAGATTGTCGAGAATAGGCTTTATTAGATAACGGATGCCTTTGGATGTCAGTCCTCTGGTTTCGGGATAGATACCCACGATTCTTGCCGTATGTTTCGTATCCATCCGGTCATTGGTTATCACTTCATAAGCGGGGTTTGAAAGATGGATATCGCCGTCCTTGCTTTTCGACACTTTGCCCGAGAAATTCGCCAGACGCCCTGGTTGAAGAGTGTTCTTGATATAAGGCTGATTGAACCAGACAGCTTTGATACTGCCCGTGCTGTCGGTGATGAGACACTCGGTAATGTGGAGATTCCGCCGGTGCCAGGCGCGGCGTCCCTCGATTTCTTCCACTTGGCCCCGAATAGTCGCCTCCTGATTGGGGATTAAATCGGCGATATTGTAGATTTGCGAAAAATCTTCGTAGCGGGCGGGGAAATGGTTCAGGAGTTCGGTCACGGTCGTAATGCCGAGCCGCTTCAATCTCGCGATGAAGTTTTGGCCGATGCCCTCTATTTCAATTAAAAGCGTCTTGGGGGTTATCATTGCCGCATATTATACTAAATTGCGGATAAGATTGAAATAAAAGCAGGGAAGATTACGGAGTGGAAAAAACCTCGCTCAGTTTTGTGCCCCCACCAGGATTCGAACCTGGGACCATTTGCTTAAGAGGCAACTGCTCTACCAACTGAGCTATGAGGGCCCTCTCTTTATAAATTAACTGGCCTATTCACTTTAGTCAATCTAATCCATTTTCTTTCTATGTTTTTTGTTTTTCTCCGGGCCTGCCCCGTAGTCAACTGTAGGTTGTACTACTGGGGTTCCTTTGCGCTTTTCTAAAGTGTCCCCTCGGCAGGAATTGAACCCACAACCTCTTGGTTCGAAGCCAAGCGCTCTATCCAGTTGAGCTACGAGGGGGATATATCTAACAGAGCAGGTTGAGCTAATGGCGCTTCAAATTGATTGTATGCCAAATTCTGAAAATAAAAAACCACCTGAGAATATAGCAGGCGGTTTTTAAAATGAAAGCGGCAAATAAATCACATTCGGCTCGTAATTTGCCATACCTCCTGAAATACTAGATTGTCCCGCTTGAGCAGTTCGAGCAATTTTTCGAATCTCTCTCGCAGGCGACTATCCGGTTCACTATTAAGGATATCTTGAATGGCGCCTACCATAGCATTAAACCGTTGGTCTTTTTCTTTGAGTTCGCGCACCTGCTCTTCCAATTCTCGCTTTTCTTTCTTGAAATCGTTCAGCTCTTGAATGATTGACGTGATTGACATGGGTATTTCCTTTCCTTATTTATTTTTTAATTGTTTACAACTGGAGCCATAGTACCGTGATTAGAAAATTCTGTCAAATGACAGTACAATATCAGGGATGGTGAATCGAGTTCCATTCGAGATCAAGACAATTGCCGAAACGCTCACTGAAGCGGGATTTGAGGCATTTTTGGTGGGCGGTTGCGTGCGCGACCTGTTGCGCGCGGTTGTTTATGGCGAGTCTGCCGAACCAAAAGATTGGGATATCGCGACGGACGCAACGCCCGAGAAAATCCAGAAAATCTTTCCTGAAAGCGTTTATGAAAACAAGTTCGGGACGGTGGGGGTGAAAACAGATTCTAAAGACGAGAAATTGAAGGTGGTGGAGATAACCACTTTTCGTCTGGAGGGAAAGTATAGCGATAAACGCCATCCCGACGAAGTGAAATTCGCGAAAACCATCGAAGAAGATTTGGCCCGCCGCGATTTTACAATCAACGCTATAGCGTTGAATATTGATGTCAATAAAGTTATTGATCCTTATGGAGGCCGGGAAGATTTGAAGAAGAAGATGGTGAGAACAGTTGGGGACCCCGATAAGCGTTTTGAAGAGGATGCTTTGCGCTTGATGCGGGCGGTGAGATTCGCGACTGAACTGGGTTTTGAAATAGATCACGCGACTCTCGGGGCTATCAAAGATCAAGCTGGGCTTTTGGAGATGATAGCCAAGGAAAGAATCCGCGATGAGTTTGTGAAAATTATCATGACGCCGCGGGCCACGGAGGGAATTATTCTTTTGGAAGATACCGGATTATTGAAACATATAATCCCCGAATTGCGGGAAGGAATCGGTTGTGGCCAGAACAAGCATCATATTTACACGGTCTTTGACCATAATGTGCGAGCCTTGAATTATGCTACCGAGAAAAATTACTCGCTCGTCGTGCGCCTCGCCTCTTTGTTACATGATGTCGGTAAACCCAAGACCAAAGGGGGCAATGGTCCCGATTCCACTTTCTATAACCATGAGGTAGTTGGGGCGCGGATGACGGTCAAGATATTGGATAGATTGCGTTTCTCGAAGGAAATTATCGATAAAGTGACTCATCTCGTCCGCCAACATCTTTTTTACTATAATGTCGGCGAGGTGACCGAGGCTGGCGTGCGCCGCTTTTTAAACCGCGTGGGACCAGAAAATATTGATGATCTATTGAAGGTTCGCGAAGCCGACCGAATCGGTTCGGGCGTGCCAAAGGCCTTCCCCTATAAGCTCCGCCATCTGCTTTTTATGATTGAGAAGGTGAAACACGACCCGATCCACCCGAAAATGCTCAAGGTGCGGGGCGATGACGTGATGAAGATATTGAAAATCGAGCCGTGCCCCAAAATCGGCAAGATTCTGGGTATTCTCCTCGAGGAAGTGCTCAATGACCCGAAAAAGAACGATAAAGAATATTTGAAGAAGCGCGTGGAGTATCTGGGCGAACTTTCGGACAAGGTACTCGATGAAATGGCGAAAAAAGCCAGGGAAACCAAGGAAGAATTTGAGTCCGGGGTTGAAGAGGAGATGAAGAACAAGTATTATGTTAAATAATATGAATACCAATATCAAATTTTTTGATAAGTTTGAAGATAAGATACGGGGATTTTTGAGCCACTATCCGATTCTTTATGGCATAATCGGTGGCCTCGGAACGGTGCTTGCTTGGCGCGGCATTTGGCACACGGCCGATTTTTTCTCCGCCCGCTACATCCAAGATGGCGGGGAGAATATTTTGAGCACGATAAACTACCCGGCTTTTTGGGATGGTTTCATTTCCCTCGTGGTGGGCGTGGCGATCCTTCTGGCTACCGGCCTTTTTGTGGCCAGTTTCATCGGTGATCATATCATCATCTCCGGTATCCGCCACGAGAAAAAAGTGACCGAGAAGACGGAAGAAGAGGTGACGGAGGAGGCAGGCTCCCTTTCTCTAATTCACAAGGAACTCCATAAGATATCCGATAGGCTGGAATCGATTGAAAAGAAGGTAAACAAAGGGTAGGATAAAGTGGCTTTCGGGATGGAGTATGTCGGTAGTACGCACGCTTCGGGTGCGTGTAGACCGGGTTCAATTCCCGGCATCCCGACAAAATAACATTACCAAGGGGCCCATAGTAAAGTGGTATTACGGTGCATTCGCATTGCACAGGCGCGAGTTCGATTCTCGCTGGGTCCACAAGTTTGTGTGCGTGGTTGCCGATGATAAAGTGGTTTCAATAGAGCCTTTTTGCTATAATAAAGCCACGTATCAATAAAGGTCGGTATTTATTAAATTAAATCATGTTCATTCAAGATTGGGCTTCGGTCGTAGTGGGTTCTATGCAGAATCTTTGGTTCGGTTTCATCAGCACTCTCGCGAGCATAGTGGGCGCTTTAATCATCCTTATTATAGGTTTGATCGTGGCGGCCGGCATCGGAGCGCTCGTGGAGAAGTTGATCAACTTCATCAAATTGGACAAATTGCTCGTGAGCCTCGGGGTTCAGGAGTATTTTGAACGCGCCAATATGACCGTAAACAGCGGCAAATTCTTCCAGAAACTGGTCTATTGGTTCCTGGTCGTCGTCTTCGCCTTAGCGGCAACCGACATCCTAGGCTTCTATTCGCTTTCCGGTTTCTTGAGGGAGGTTTTGCTCTACGTGCCGAACGTTATCGTGGCGATATTAATTATGCTCGCCGCTTTCGTAATCGGTCACTTCCTGCGCAACGTGGTGCGCGCTTCGATAAAAAGCGCTCATTTGCACGGCGCCGGATTTTTGGCATCGCTCACGTGGTGGGCGATTGTGATCTTCGGATTGCTCGCGGCTTTCTCCCAGTTGGGAATCGCCGTGGCAGTGGTGAATGCTTTGATAACGGGTTTGATCGCGATGCTCGCCTTGGCCTTCGGTTTGGCCTTTGGTTTGGGCGGTAAAGATTACGCGACTTTCCTTATCAGCAAGCTTCGGGAACACACCGAACGTTAGTTCTGGGATTTTAACCTAGATTCTAAAGGGGACCTGCCCTCACACCTATGAATAGGTGTGGGGGTGGATTTTTTTCGGGGGGTTTGGTATCTTTAGGAAGTTATGAAATTCGCAGTCATCCAAACTGGAGGCAAACAATATAAAGTGAAGGAAGGGGATAAAGTCAGGGTTGAGAAACTCGACGGGAAGGCCGGCGACGCTTTGAAATTCAACGAAGTTCTTCTCAAGGCGGAAGGTGACAAAATCGAAATCGGCATGCCTTTTGTGAAAGGGGCGGCGGTTGAGACGGAGGTTTTGGGCCAGGTCCGCGACGATAAGAAGATAATCTTCCGTTATCATTCCAAAACGAGATATCGGAAGTTCAAAACGCACCGCCAACCTTTTACCGAATTGAAGATCAAAGAAATCAAATAGAAAAGAGAATCCCGCCGGTCTATGGACCGGCGGGATTATTCCCTATGTTCGAAAGAACTTTCAAGTGTGCTTTCGTCGGCGAACTCTATCTCTCCGCCAGTCGGAAGTCCGCGGCTCAAGCGGGTGATTTTACCCGCCAATTCCCGGAATTCCCGCTTTATCATGATGGCGGTGAAATCCCCGATGGCACTTGGATTTAAAGCGATAATCAATTCTTTTATGATGCCACCCTCGCTCTTTATGCGCGATTTCAGGTACTCCAGCCTTAATTTCTGCGCGGTTTCGAGAACGCCCTTCTCGGCCAGTTTCCCCAAAATGAAATAGTGGCCGGTATAGGCGCCGAGCTTTTCGAGCGAAAGAAGGTCTGTTTCTTTCTCGATAATCGCGACAATTTCCCTATCTCGTTTAGGGTCGCCGCAGATTCGGCAGACCTTCAGATTAGCTTCTTTGAGAAAGAAGCAACGTTCGCACCGACCGAGGTCCTTCAACTCCCTAAGGGAGATTTCCAGTTCATGAAGAGTCGCTTTGGGAATGGAGGTAAGATAGAAGGCGAGTCGGGTGGCCTGGCGCGGCCCCAAGGCGGGCAATTGGGAAAAGGCGTCGATAAACTTCTTTATCGGTTTCGGAATCATTATTATTGTTCGATGGAACGCCGAGTGTCCAGATTTTTAAATCCGACTTTTTCCGGATCGAACATTAATTTTATGCTCCCGACCGGGCCATTCCGGTGCTTGGCGATGATTATTTCAGTAATGTTCTTTTCGCTTTCAGGAGCGTCCAGACGGTCGCGGTCTTTGCGATAGATGAGGAGTACAACATCGGCATCCTGTTCCAGACTGCCAGATTCCCTCAAGTCCGAAAGGCGGGGAATCTTCACTTCCCGTTTTTCGACGTCGCGCGAAAGTTGGGAAACGGCAAGGACGGGAACATTCAGTTCACGGGCGAGCGCTTTTAAACCCCGGGAGATTTCGGTCACTTGCTGGACGATATTATCGGATGAAGTTCTCGGCTGAATTAGCTGGAGATAATCGATAATAATGAGGTCAATGCCATGCTCGATTTGGAGCCGGCGGGCCATGGAGCGCATTTGAAGGAGAGTGGGGGAAGCAGTGTCATCGATGAAAATTCTGGATTTGGAGAGTTCGTCGAGAGCTTGCTGAACCAGCGAGAATTCCATTTCGTCGTTCAATCGGCCGGTCCGGAGTCGCCAGAGGGGAATTTGGGCCTGGCCGGAAATGAGCCGATCGATAATCTGCTCGCGGGACATTTCAATCGAGAATATCGCCACGGATTTTTTGCTGACCGTGGCGGCTTGCCTCGCGATGTCCAAAACAAGTGAAGTCTTTCCATAGGAAGGCCGGGCACCCAGAATAATTAGGTCGGAGGGCTGGAGTCCGGAGAGTATATTATCCAATTCCGTGAATTGGGTGGCGACGCCGCGAAGCATGCCTTTCTCGCCCTGATGGAGCTTCTCGAGGCGTTCGTAGGCGGCGGGCAATTCATCTTTCAATTGGACGAATTTCTGCGGGCGCGAACGCTGGGAGATGCTGAATATTTTCTGCTCGACGGATTCAAGAAGGTCCTCAAAATTCCTTTCATCGAATGTCCGCTCGTTTATCTCAAAAGCGGCCTGGATGAGATCGCGACGCACTCGCTGTTCTTTGACGATATTGGCGTAGTGGCTCACGTGGGCCGAGGTCGGCGTGGCGGAGACGAGCTCGGTCAGGTACTCCACGCCGCCGACTGAAGCGAGCTCTTTTTTCTCTTTCAAGATATGGGAGACGGTCAGAATGTCGATCGGCTCGCCCTTGCTGAATAATTCCATAACGGCCTCATAGACCCGCTGATTTTTTGTTTCGTAGAAATCCGAAGGCGCGATAGAATCGGCGACTTGGATTACCGCGTTCTTATCCAAAAGGAGCGCGCCCAGGACCGACCGTTCCGATTCGAGGTCTTGAGGGGGGAGTTTTAGTTCGTTCGCGCGGGTTGTTTTTTTGGGCATAACGGTTAATTTTTTTAATTTTGTAATTTTATAAATAAATCTAAATGTTTCAATTTTTAAACATTAAAAATTAGGACATTATTTAAAAATTCAAAAATTATAAAATTACTCTTTATATACAAACGGTCCTTCGGGCGTATCGTCTACTTCATATCCTAGCACGCGGATTTTCTCCCTCAAGGCGTCGGATTGGATAAACTGTTTACGGCCTCTGCATAACTCGCGCTCTTCGGCCAGTTTCCTCACGTTTTGGGGTATGGTCTCGCTTTTGAAGCCGATACCGAGGATATTGAAACTTTTTTCCAGGAATTTCTTAATCTCTATAGTTTCGGTCGGCGCCAGTTCCCAGATCCGTTCCTGAAACTTGCCGATGAAGTCGAGAAGGGAAGCAAGTGCTAGGGGAGTGTTAAAATCATCGTTTATGGCGTTTCCGAATTCTTCGGAAGCCTTTCGGATTAATTCTGCGGTATTTAATTTTGGCGCGTTATTTTTTTCCGCTTTTATCGCGGCGGTGCGCCCAAGCTTTTCGATGAAAACCATCGTCCGATTGTAAACCGTTTTTATCTGCTCCACAGATTCCGGGGAATAGTCCACTGGCGTCCGGTAATGCGCGGAGAGGAAGAACCAGCGGAGGACATCCGACGAATATTTTTGAAGCGCGTCGCGGATGGTGACGAAGTTGCCCAGGCTCTTGGACATTTTCCGGCCGTTTATCGTGAGGTGGCCGGCGTGCATCCAAATCTTCACGAACGGCTTCTTGCCCGAGGCCGATTCCTGTTGGGCAATTTCCGCTTCATGATGGGGAAATTTTATGTCTATGCCCCCGCCATGAATATCATATTGCGGGCCGAAGTAACGCTCCGATATTGCCGTGTCTTCAATGTGCCAGCCCGGCCGGCCCCAGCCGAGCTCGGTGCGCCAGGCGGGTTCGCCGTCGGGAGTGATGATGAATTTTTTGAATCTGCCCAGGAAAGTTTTAGGAATTGCCGTTTTCGGGAATTTCCAGAGGACGAAGTCGGCTTTACTCTTTTTGTTGATGCTCTCGTCTATTCGAGAGACGGAATCTTCGGCTTGGGCCGCAGTGCGACCGGAGAGCTTGCCGTAATCCGGGAATTTCATGACGTCAAAGTAGATACCGTCGTTCCTAATCTCGTAGGCAAAATCTTTTTTCAAAAGTGTTTTCACTTGCTTTACGATATCGGGCATGAAATCGGTTGCCGGAGCGTACTTGTCGACGGATTCAATGCCGAGTGCTTTCATATCTTTCAAATAAGCTCCATAGAAAAAATCGGCGAGCTGGATGGGATTTTTATTCTCTGCTTTCGCTCGGACGATGATTCTATCGTCCACGTTCGTGATGTTCTGGAGATAGAATACCGGCAGGTTAACGTGGCGGAGCCACCGGACGAAAGTATCGAAGACGACGTAGGTGCGGGCGTGGCCGATATGGGAATAATCGTAGACCGTCGGCCCACAGACGAAGAGTCTAATCTGCCCGCCCTCGGGCTTCACTAGTTCGTCCTTCTTCCCGGTTAAAGTATTGAAAATTCTCATAGTCCATTTTTTTAAAACCAACCCTTCCTCCTAAAGACCATCAATATCCAGACCATTACCATGAAGATGAGAGCGAAGATGAGCCAGAATTCCAGGGGGTTTGCGAAGAGCGTGGGGGCGATTTCCGGTTGAAGCGTAATCGTGGCGAAAAGGAGGAGGGGAAAGCTTAAAAATCCCAGGATGGAAAAGCGCCGGACAATGTTTGAGGTATGGAACTGGAATATCTGCGAAACGGTCTCACTGTATGAAACGATGGTTGCGCGGAGATTCTCGAGAAGATAGTGCGTCTTCAAAAAATCGCCCAAGAGATCCGAGAAATAAACCCTCGTGTTCTCGCCCCAAAAGCCGGCGCCCACATGGACGAAGGATTCCAAGGTAGTCTTCTGGGCGGCGGCGATAATGCCAAAATCCAACAAATCTCTTTTAATGTATGAAATCTCCTCCAAGAGTTCCTGATCGGGATGTTTAAAAATCTCTTTTCCGACGGTTTTCACTTTTTCCTCTATGTGGCGCAATTGCCGCAAAGAAAAAACATTCACTTCCTGAAGTACGTAATAGATGAGCTGGGCCGGATTTTGGATGTTCTTTTTGAGATCGGCGTTCCGCTCGAATTTTTTTATAAACTCAAGGAGCGGTTCTATCTTTTCATAACTTACCGTGATGAGCATATCTTTGGTCGCGATGATGTCGAGCTCGACCCGGCGAGATGTGCGTTCCTTCGGGTTATAAACGGGCAAGTGATAGACGGCGAAGATATAACCGTCGTAATTTTCCACCTTGCTTCGGTCGGAAGGGCGGTAAATCTCTTCCTGAATAATGGGATGGATTTTAAAAAGGCCGTTTAGACTCTTCACCTCCTTTTCGGAGGGGGAGAGAAGGCGGATCCAGTTTATTTTGTTTATTTTGGTTTTCTCGGTCATTTTTACTACCTGGCTTATCGGCTGAAATTCAGTATAACATCGTCGACTCTCGGCGTCTGGGTCTGGGTTACGTTGCTTTGGAGTTGGGCTTTATAGCGGTAATATCGGTAATTATTGAACTGACTGGAGTTCACACAGATCGGCGTATCGGTCGAAGCACAGCCCAGGCCGCCATTCGGACTTTGGGAGCAGGAGGCGCCGTAGTAACTGCTCGCATCGCCGGAGGGCCCTAAATAATTCCATGGGCCGCTCGAATTATTTGAGGCCGCAATCTGGAAATTGGTACAGGTGCCGGCGGGGGCGCTCCCGTTCCAAATCAAACTCTTGAGGACGGTGCCTTGGGGATCCCGCGTATCGAAAATGGAAGATTCGAGGTAGCCGAAAGTGCTCGTGGCTCGCCATAAGGTATTTATTTTAAAATTACTCACTCCGCAACTGGTATTATTTGCGCAATTAAAACTAATCCAGCCGTCGATATCGTTCCAGGCGTAACCGGAAAAATCACCAGTACTTTGGTTTATTAATACCTTATAATTGGAGCTCGCGCAATTATTCGAACCGTTATGGGAACTCTGGTCGCAATTAAAACTAATCCAGCCAGCCGTGTCATTCCATCCGTAACCGGTAAGTTCACCGGAAGCATCGCCCGCATCGCATGTGCCGTCAAGATTTGTCGGATCTTTTGGACCCGGTCCGTTGCAAACTCCGTAATTGGAACTGCCGCAGATATTTCCGCTTCTGGTTGTCGCGCAATCAAGTGAAATGTCTCCCACGGAAGAGCTGGCATAGCCCTCGAGTCGGGTACCTTTGACTTGTACAATGTTGGTATTGTAGAAATCCAGCCAGCCAATTATATCGTCCCAGGCGACGGAGCTCGTAGCGGATGAATTAATATTAGTGCCGGCGGCGCGGCTCTTGGGAGAACTCAAGCCGAGGATGAGCGCGATCGCGACGACCGCGACCACGAATACCCAAAAGATTATTTTCACCATTCTCATGATATAAATTATAACAGAAGAACGAATATGGTATAATCATCAACATATATAAAGGTCGTTTTATTTTTATCCATAATCAATGCGAAACGTGAATAAGGTGATTTTAATCGTTCTCGTAATTTTGGTTCTCGCGCTCGGGGGAGTATTGGCTTGGCAGACATGGTTCAGCAATCCTTCCTACTACGCCGTTTACCTAAAGACGGGAGATTTGTATTTTGGCCAGTTGAGCCGTTTTCCGTCCTTCAACTTAAGCCACGTTTACCTCCTGCAGGTGAACGCCCAGGATAAGGAGAATCCGGTGAATGTCCAGAAATTCTCCAATGTATTCTGGGGTCCGGAAGATTCAATTAAGATCAATCGCGACGAGGTGGTTTGGTACACGAAGTTGAAGAGCGACAGCCAGCTGGTTAAATTGATTGAAACGAATCCGGATCTCATGCCCGCGCAGGCCAATCAGGGCCAGCAACCGGTTGCGGGAGCGAAGAGCGGTTCGTCCGTCCCTGAAAGCAAATAGTTCGCCGGACGTTTTCGAAGAAATCCCCTTTCATTAACGAGAGAGGGGATTTTTGCTATCATTAAGGAAAGAATGTTTTTAAAAAAAGGTCAGATCGCCCTCTCTTTCGTGCTTCTAGTGAGTGGCATCATTATTGAGATTGTGATCGCGGGTTCTTTCGTAACTTATTTTTTGAGTAATTCCGGCTTGGGCGAACGGCTGGAATCCCGCGCGGTTACCGTTGCTTATTCCGGATTATGGGACGCGCTCGCGAGGGTATCGAAGAACAGGGATTTTCTGCCCAACTCCAATCCTTATGGCCTTACGATAGGCAATGACAGCGCGACGGTGGATGTCTCCCGGGTTCTCAACAGCGGGGCTGGCGTGTATGTCTACTCCATCGTTTCGCTTGGTACGGCCGGTACCAGAAAAAGAAGTATTTTGGGGACGGCCATCGTGGATCAAGATACTGGCCAGATAGAGCTCCAATCAGTTACGGATCAAGCGCTCCAATAAAAAAATGAATAATAATCTTTTAAAAAAAATAAGCGTGTGGGTAAAGTTTTTCCTCGAGAAATTAAGTTCCAAGCCTAGGATTGACGGATTACAATTAAGCGACGCCGGGTTGGAATACGTTTTTTTCGAGTATGAAAAACCGAAGACCGTGGCGCTTCGCTTGCCGCCGGGTATATTGAAGAACGGCAAGTTGGAAGACTCGGCGCAATTTCTCGGATATATCAAAAGGCTCCACGGCATGATATTGCCCAATGAGCCGGATAAGGAACTTCGTATTACGGTGGTTTTGCCGGCCGCCTTGGTCTATACCCAAAGTTTCAACATTCCAAATGTGGGAGCGGACAAGATGAAGGAAACGGCGGAGCTGAATCTGCAAATGATTTCTCCAATCCCGCCGGCGAACGCGAATATGAGTGCCCAGATTATCGGGGAGACGCCGGATCGCTATGATCTTTTAGGTGCCTTTGTGGATAAGAATGATGCCGGCCGTTTCCGCGATATATTGGTCCAAGGAGGATTTTCTCCCGTGGCGTTCGAGTTTCCGGCTTTGGCTCTCACCCGCGTCATCAGCCAGTCGGTGAAACTGAACCAGGATTCGACTCTCGTCGCTCATGTTTCAAGCGACGGCTTGAGCATCATCATTTTGAGGGATGGAAAACTTTACTTCAATTATTTCCGTTCCTGGCAATCCATTCAGGGCGAAGCTCGCACCATCTCGAGATCAGTTTTCGACGCGGAAGTGATCGATGAAGTGAGGAAGGTGATAAATTTTTCCGTGAGCCGTTTCCACGAAACGCCCGGCGGGGCGTTCGTCGTCGCGCCGGGATTCGAATCGGAGATCGTCGGTCTTCTCGAGAAAAATTTCAGTCTAAGAGCGGTACCGCTCGTTTTGAACGATATCTCGCCCGTTTTCTACGTCGCATTGGGAGCAGCCTTGCGTGGAAAGACGGAATTTGGGGAAGATGAGATTAAAGTCGTGAATTTGGGAGGAGATGATCTCGTGAAGAATATCCATAACGACCAGATTCTGAATTTCCTTTCCATTTGGCGGGGCATCACGGTGGGAGTGTTTTCGGTGATGCTCGTCGCCTTTATCTTTGCCGCGAGCTTTCTCGTTTCTCGTTCGAAAGATATAACGAATCAATTGAGCGAGTTCACTTATTCCGGCCGTCAGCAGGAATTGGCGGATTTGACGGCGAAAGTGTCCGAATTCAACACTTTGGTCTCGACCATAAATAACGTCCGGGGGAATTCTCTGCCTTGGTACGAGGCTTTGAGCCATTTAGGGAGTGTGGCGGAGACGAGCCGCGTAAAGCTCAAGAGCGTGAGCATTTCGTCGCTCAAGGCGCCCGTGAGCCTTTTCGGAACAGTGGTGGATTATAATACCGTGCTTGATTTTAAAAATACTCTTTCGGCCGATTCGGCGTTTTTGAATGTGAACCTTCCTTTGACTCAAATATCCATCGCGCCTGACGGCATGGTTTCTTTCAATCTTTCCCTCCAATTCAACGTCAATCGCTGACTTTTAAGACATTTTTCAGTTCCCGAAATACCGCAGTAAGACTTTTCTGGTCGGCCGATGAGATTTTTTTTAGGACGAAATCGCCGGCTTTGCCTTTTCGGTTCCTCACGCCGATTCGCGCCCGCCAGAAATCCGGACTATTTAAAGATGCAATTGCGGATTCGACTCCACGATGTCCGGCGGCTCCCCGGCCGAAGCCTAATTTCCATTTGCCCGATTCGAGGTCGGAATCGTCGTGAACGAGAAGAAGTTCGGATCTTTTCGATTTGAAATATTTTAAAGCTTCTTTGACGGCATTGCCGGATCCATTCATGAATTCTTCCGGTTTTATAAATATGAAACCGTTGGTTTTTAAATATGAGATTTTTTTTGACCGTCGCCAATCGGAATCCGGCGCGTTCCCTGAAAGATAATCGATCGCCATGAAACCGGCGTTGTGATAGGTGTCTTTGTAATCGGAGCCGGGATTACCCAGGCCAACAATCAGCTTTATTTTCTCGGGGTTGAAAACTCCGTTCATCTCATATATATTATATAGGATTTGAAAAAAATACTTTGGTCCATTTTTGAAGTAGCGGAGACGGTTATTATCGCCGTGGTCGCCGTATTTATAGTGCGTTCCTTCATTACACAGCCTTTTCTTGTGAGCGGCTCCAGTATGGAACCCAGCTTTAAGAATGGCAATTATCTTCTGGTGGACGAGCTTACCTACCGTTTTCGGGCTCCCGAACGGGGTGAGGTGGTGGTCTTCAAGTATCCCAACGACACCAATTCCTATTTCATAAAAAGGATAATCGGATTGCCGGGCGAAATGGTGAGAACAGGCGGTGGCCAGGTGGAAGTGCTGAAGAAAGACGGGAAAACGATAGCTTTGGATGAATCATACGTTTCCCGGGAATCCCAGGGCGCCGAGATGGAAAAAACGCTCGCGGCGGGCGAATACTTCGTGATGGGGGACAATCGGGATTTCAGTTTTGATTCCAGGAATTGGGGACCTTTACCCGAGGATGATTTGGTCGGAGTAGTCCGTTTTCGGCTTTGGCCGTTCAACGAGGCAATGGCATTCTCCGCTCCCGCTTACCGATAATGTTCAATAAAAAACCAAAGATTAAGATTAAGAAATCTCCGAGGCTGGTTAAAGATCTCGTTTTTGAAGGCGTAAATGGCATGAGTGATATTCTGCCCCGCGAGCAGGAATGGCGGAGGATGATTTGGCAGACCGGCCAGGCGATAAGCGAACTCCACGATTTTTATTTCATTGAAACGCCACTCTTGGAAAATTCCAACCTTTTTACCTCCGTTGCGAACGATCCGGTCGATTTCGAGAAAAAACTCTATACGTTAAAAACCGGAGAAGGGGAAAAACTCGCTCTGCGTTTTGACGCCCATACGCCGATATTAAGAAGTTATCTCGAGAACCGTTTGGCTTATTTCGCTTCGCCGCTCAAGGTTTACCACACGGGCCCGTTTTTCCGGCATATAAAAATGAAACCGGGTTTCAGCCGGCAGTTCCACGTTTGGGGTTTCGAAGTGGTGGGAGAAACCGATTCCATCTATGACGGCGAAATCATTCTCGCGATTTTCGATTTCTTGAGGGCTTTGAAGATAAAGAATCTCATCCTGAAGATAAACACCTCTGGTTGCCGGGTTTGCCGGCCGGCGTTCAAACAGAAACTCAAGAATTATTACCGCGACCGCAAGGACGAACTTTGCAAGGATTGCGAACGCAATTTAGATACCAATCCTTTAACGCTTGTCCGGTGCGAGGAATCGGTTTGCCGGGCGCTCCGGGAAAAATCGCCCATCGTTCTTGATTATCTCTGCCAGAATTGTAATAATCACCTTAAAGCTGTTTTAGAACTGGTGGAGGACAACGGCATCGGTTATGAGCCCGATCCTTATCTTTTTCCTGAAAATGATTCTTCGAGTCGCACCGTCTTCGAGATATTTGCCCCGCCCTTCGAGTTACCGGTCGCCTCGGGTTGCCGTTACGACTATTTGGCCGAGAAGGTCTGCGATCGGGCCGTTCCGGCGGTGGGAGGCGCTTTGGGTTTGGAACGGGTCGTGGAGGCGATGAAGCGGCAGGAAATCGTGCCCCACGCCAAACTAAAGCCGAAAATTTTCTTCGTTGTTATTGGCGACCAGGCGAAAAAGTTCGCTTTGAAGCTAATGAATCAGCTGCGTTCCTCGGGTGTCGCGGTCATCGAGGTCGTCGGGAAAAAAACATTAAAAGCCCAGCTTAAGATTGCCGAACGTATGAATATATCTCTCGCACTCATACTGGGCCAGAAGGAGGTCTACGAAGGGACGGTCATTATACGGGACATGATCTCCAGCGTCCAAGAAACGGTTGTGACGGATAGATTGGTGGAGGAGGTGAAAAAGAGAATTCATTAAAATAAAAATTTAAAAATTACAATCATATGCCAATGGAAGTCAGAAGGAGAAAAAATGAAAATGTCGGTTCTTTTCTTTACCGTTTTTCGAAACGCATCCAACAGAGCGGCGTTTTGAAGGAGGTAAGAAAGCGCCGGGCTCGTTCGCGTCCCGAGAATAAAAGGAAGCGCAAATTGAGTGCTCTTTATCGGATGAAGAAGAAAGATGAAATGGCCAAATCCAAGAAGTACGGCCGTATTCAGAAAAAATAACGATGGATAATTTGAAAGACCGGGCGAGCAAAGAGCTGGTTCAGGCGCAGAAGGATAAAGATGAAATGAAGATGAGCACTCTGCGCCTTTTTCTCTCCGCCGTTCATAATCGGGAGATTGAAAAGAAAGGGCGTAAAGAAGACGCCAATCTCACCGATGACGATTTGTCGGAGATATTGAGAAGGGAGATTAAAAAGAGAAAGGAATCCATTGAAATATACCTTAAGGGCAGTCGCCCTGAATTGGCCGCTAAAGAGGAAAAAGAACTCAAGATATTGGAAGATTATCTTCCTCCCCAACTTGATCCCGCCGTTGTAGAGAAAATCGTTCAAGAAGCTATCAATACCGTTAAGCCGGCCGGCCTAAAGGATTTCGGCAAAGTGATGGATGAAGCGATGAAAAAATTGAAGGGCGTCGCCGACGCGGGGCTCATAACCAAAATCATAAAGGAAAGAATTGGTCTTTAATCGAAATAAAAAGTTCGCGAAAGAAAAGAAAGCCATAGAATCGCTCATCCGGAAGTTGCCGAAATTGGTTCGAAAAAATAACCTCTCTCTCGAGGTTTATCTTATTTCCGACGCGGAAATGAAAAAATTAAACCGGAAGTTTAAAGGCAAGAATCGATCGACGAACGTTTTAAGCTTTGAGGCGGAGAAAGGTTCTCTCCGGCCGGACATCGGAAACGGACGCCGTTTTCTGGGCGAAATATTTCTCGCGCCGGACTACATCCGCGCCCGCGAGGAGAACATCAGTTTCCTTTTTATCCACGGTTTTTTGCATCTTTTGGGATATACGCACAAACGGAAAAATGATAGGATAAGAATGGAAAAACTTGAAGAAGAATTATGTCTCAAATCATTACCGGGTTGGATATCGGCACGTCCCAGGTAAAGGGGATAGTGGCGGAAATAAAGAAGGACGGGACCCTTTCGGTCATCTCGGTTTTCAAACAACCGATGATAGGTTTCCGAAAAGGCGTGCTGGTGGATGTTGAAGATTCGACTCAAGTGCTCCACGAACTCTTTGCCGACCTCAAAAAAATATCTAAGAAAGCCGTTCAGAATATTTTCGTGAACGCGAACAGCGAACAGGTGAAATCCCGGGTTTCCCGGGGGGTGGTGGCGGTCGCGCGGGGGGATAGGGAAATTCAAACTGAGGATATCGAGCGGGTGATTCAGGTTTCCCGGGGGGTAAAGCTCATGCCTAATTCCATCGTGCTCCACAACATAATAAAGGAATATCTCGTGGACGACGTGGGGGATATTTCCGATCCTTTGGGGATGAGTGGCAGCCGGCTCGAGGTTTCGACACTCATCGTGGAAGGGTTTTTACCCCAAGTGAATCTTCTTTTGAAAACTTTAGAGCGCCTGAATGTGGGCGTGGGCGGAGTGATTTTTAATCCGTTGGCCGCCGCTCGCTCGGTTCTCTCGAAAAAACAGAAAGAGCTCGGTAGTATTCTTATTGATTTCGGCGCGAGCACGACGACGTTGGTAATCTACGAGGAAAGTAAGGTGCTTCACGTGCGAAGCTTGCCCGTGGGTTCCGGTTACGTTACGAACGATATCGCGATGGGGCTTAAAATTCCCGTCGAGATGGCGGAAAAGCTCAAAACCTCCTTCGGTTGTGCGCTCGCGAAGGATATTAACCGACGGGAGATGATAAAGCTCTCGGAAGTGGATGGAAAGAGTGAAGGTGAAGTTTCCCGTCATTTCCTGGCGGAGATAATCGAAATCCGGTTGGCCGAGATACTCGAATTGGTTGCCAGTGAACTGAAGGTTATCGGGCGTGACGTGCGGCTTCCGGCCGGCGCAGTCGTGACGGGCGGCGGGGTGAAATTGGCCGGATTGACTGATCTTGTGAAGCAGGAGCTCAAACTCCCAGTCCAGATAGGCTTCCCAAATCTGTCGGAATTCGAAATTTTGAATCCGGCCCATCGGGAAATGCTGGATGATCCGGAATTTTCTGTGGCGGCTGGGCTCGTCGTCTGGGGCAAGACGGAAAATGAGGCGCCTGTTTCGGGAGCCGGCGCGGTCAAAAAATTCCTCCGCAATTTATTGCCTTAATCCCCCAATATTATTATTTATCCCGTATTCCGTGTATCATGAAATAAGTTAAAGACATGTTAAAAAAGAACCATAAAAAAATCAAAAAGAGCGTTAAGCCAAAATCCAAGGAAAATAAAAACGGGCTGACTCGCATCAAGGTAATCGGCGTGGGCGGCGGCGGCGGCAACGCTGTCACGCGGATGATGAACGGCGATCGGCCGCGCGGCGTCGAGTTTGTCGCGGTGAACACCGACGCCCAGGATTTGGATTACGCCTCGGCGCACAAAAAGATCTATATCGGAAAAGCTTTGACGCGCGGCTTGGGCGCGGGCATGAATCCGGAAGTCGGCAAGCAGGCCGCCGAAGAGAATCGTTCCGAAATCGGCGAGATGCTCGACGACACCGACATCGCTTTCATTACGGCCGGCATGGGTGGTGGCACGGGCACCTCGGCTTCCGCAGTGGTCGCGGAGATTGCGAGAGAAAAAGGCATCCTTACGGTCGCGGTCGTCACGAAGCCCTTCGCTTTCGAAGGTGCCCAGCGGATGACGATTGCCCAAGAAGGCCTCGCTCGTCTCAAAGAAAAAGTGGACGCGCTCGTCGTGATACCGAACGATCGCATTTTTTCCCTCATCGACAAGGATACACCCATATTGAAAGCCTTTGCCTCGATCGACGATATTTTAAAACAATCGGTGCAGGCGATTACCGAACTCATAAACAATCCGGGCATCATTAATGTGGACTTCGCCGACATCAAAACCATATTGAAGGACGCCGGCACGACGCTCATCGGCATCGGTACGGCTTCGGGCCAGGATCGGGGCATTAAGGCCGTGAACACCGCCATTAATTCGCCGCTTCTCGAAGTGGCACTGGATGGCGCGAAGGGCATCGTTTTCAGCGTGGCGGGTTCCAAGGACCTGAAGATGTCCGAGGTGAACGATATCGCGAAGGCTATTTCGGCCAATTTGGATTCGAACGCGCGCGTCATTTTCGGCGCCTATCACGATCGGAGCCTGAAAGACAAAGCACTTAAGGTAACAGTGATTGCGACCGGCTTCAATGGCGCTTTTCCCCAGCGTTCCATGATTCCTACTCTTTTTATGGGTGGCGAGGGGATGAAGAAAGAGGTAAAGCCGGAGGCGGACCGGGATAAGAACGATAGAAACGACGATATGTTCGATAAGGAGGACGAAAAAGGCCCCAAATCTACCTCTCTAAAGTCCGAAAAAAACGAACCCTGGGATATCCCCACATTTTTAAGGAAGAAAAAGAGATAAAACGGAGTAACGTTACAGGCCTCCCCGCTTAAGGCGGGGATTTTTATTGACCTTTTTTATTTTTAGTTGTGTGGTGCGGTTGGGGGTGGACAAGATGCCGATTTTTTAGTTTCCCAGTGAGTTATCCACCGTTGATTGTTTCAGGAAGTCCCTTAAAATTATCTTACGAACAAAAAAATAAAAATCAGTCGGATAAAAAATAAAAAATATGAGCGGGAAAAAAACGGTCTCGAAAAAAGATAAAAAGGTCATCCCGTTGAAGAGGATTTTCACTAAAGCGGGGATAGATCCGCTCTCCGAAGTGAAATGGGTTCTGCGCGATGCGGTCGTGGGCGGCGGAGATCGGAAAGTTTTCGAGCAGAAAGAAGTGGAGTTCCCGGGATCCTGGTCCTTAAACGCGGTGAATATCACCGTGGCGAAATATTTCCGTGGAAAATTGGGAACGCCGGCGCGCGAAAAAAGTTTGAAGCAGATGATTACGCGGGTCACGAGCGTCATTCGCGGCTGGGGCGAAAAATTCGGCTACTTCGCGACCGCGAACCAGGCGCAGATTTTCGAGGACGAGCTCACTCACATTCTTTTGAATCAAAAAGGTTCGTTCAATTCTCCGGTATGGTTCAATGTCGGCGCGCGGGAAAATCCGCAGTGTTCCGCTTGCTTCATTCTTTCGGTGGACGATAGCATGATTTCCATTTTGGATTGGATCAAAACCGAAGGAGTTATTTTCAAAGGCGGTTCCGGCGCGGGCGTGAATCTTTCCAATCTCCGTTCCAAAACGGAAAATCTTTCGCATGGCGGATATTCATCTGGTCCGGTTTCATTTATGCGCGGAGCGGATTCCGTCGCGGGCATGATTAAATCCGGCGGCACGACGCGGCGCGCCGCGAAGATGGTGGTTTTGAATATTGATCATCCAGACGTAATGGATTTCATCCACACTAAAGCGGAAGAAGAGAAGAAAGTCAGAGCTTTCATCGAGGCGGGCTATAATATGGCCGACTTGAATAACGAAGCGTGGAATTCCATCCAGTTCCAGAACGCCAATAATTCTGTGAGGTTATCGGACGATTTTATGGAGGCGGCGGAGCGCGATGGCGAATGGCAGACGAAGCGCATCACGGACGGCCAGCCGAGTAAGACATATAAGGCGCGGGAAATGCTCTCCGAGATTGCGCAGGCGGCCTGGGATTGCGGCGATCCGGGCGTTCAATTCGACACCACTATTAATAGATGGCACACCTGTCCGAACTCCGGCCGCATCAATGCCTCGAATCCATGTTCCGAATATATGCATTTAGACAACTCGGCTTGCAATCTTGCTTCCATTAATTTAATGAAATTCCTTCGCGAGGACGGCACTTTTATGGTAAATGAATTCAAGCATGCCGTGAATGTCTTCATTTTGGCCCAGGATATTATCGTGGGCGGTTCATCCTATCCAACGGAGAAGATCGGGGAAAATGCCCATAAATTCCGCGAACTGGGTCTCGGTTTCGCCAATTTGGGGGCGCTTTTGATGACTAAGGGTATTCCATACGATTCCGAAGAAGGCGCCGCCTGGAGCGGAGCTATCGCGTCCTTGATGGCCGGCGAGGCCTATCGTTTCTCGGCGGAGATCGCGAGCCGCGTGAAGCCTTTCGAGGGCTATGCCATAAACCGCGAGCCGATGCTTGAGGTCATCAAACATCATGGCTTGGAATCGAAAAAGATCAACTTTAACTTTCTCGACGACAAGAAGCTCGGAAAGGAGGCTCAAAAGGTTTGGGATGAAGCGCTCGCACTCGGGAAAGAGCATGGCTTTAGGAATTCCCAATCGACGGTCATCGCGCCGACCGGCACTATTGCTTTTATGATGGATTGCGACACCACGGGTATCGAGCCGGATTTCTCGCTCGTGAAGATGAAACAGCTCGTCGGCGGAGGCTGGATGAAAATCGTGAATGCCGGCGTGGAGAACGCGCTTTTAAAGCTCGGCTATTCCGCAACGGACGCAAAAAATATCATCGATTATGTGGCGGAAAACGGCACGGTGGAGAACGCGTTGGGGATGAAAGAAGAGCATTTGGCGATATTCGATTGCGCGGTCAAAGCCCAGAAGGGGACGCGCGAGATTTCCTGGCGCGGCCACATAAGGATTGTCGCCGCCGTCCAGCCTTTTATTTCGGGTGCGATATCCAAAACTTTCAACATGTCCCATGATGTGACGAAAGGGGAAATCGAGGAAGCTTATATAATGGCCTGGAAGATGGGTATCAAAGCTTTTGCCGTGTATCGCGACGGTTCCAAGTCCGCCCAGCCCTTGAACACCTCGGAGAGCAAATCCAAGGATAATAAGAAAGAATTAAAACTCACGGGTGAAGCGTTTCGAAGACGTCTGCCTCCGACCAGAATTTCCAAAACGCACAAATTCTCCATCGCGGGCCACGAAGGCTATTTCACTTACAGCATTTATGAAGACGGCAGTTTGGCGGAAATGTTCGTGAAGATGGCCAAGCAAGGAAGCACGCTCTCCGGGCTTTTGGATGCCTTCGCTATCTCCGTTTCTATGGCACTTCAGTACGGCGTGCCTTTGAAGGCGCTCGCGAACAAGTTCATCTACAGTCGTTTCGAGCCGGCGGGTTTTACCGAAAATCCCGATATCCGAATCGCGACGAGTATTATCGATTATATTTTCCGATATCTGGCAATCGATTTCCTTTCGGAAGACGATCTTTCCGAATTCGGGATATCCCGCGAGTCTCACGATAGCCATCTTATCGAAACAAAAGAAAAATCCGAAGAGCTGGCTCGGGTGGCGGTTGTCACTTCGGTCAAGAGTTCCGCCGCAGAGACGGATATTCCCAAGAAGAGCGGCAAATCCATTGCTGGAGACACGGTCTGTCGGAGTTGCGGAGGAATGATGGTGCGCACTGGCACTTGCCTGACTTGCCTTCAGTGCGGCAGTTCTTCGGGAGGCTGTTCTTAAATTCCGTCAAATAAGCGAAAAAAACCGCCCCGAGGGGCGGTTTTCCGATTTGGCGCTTAAGCGCGCGAAACGTTCTTTGCGCTCGGGCCCTTGTCGCCCTGCACGATCTCGAAAGAAAGCTCATCGCCTACCTTGAGTTCATCAAACGTCACGCCGTTCAAATCTTTGGAATGGAAGAAAAGATCCTTTTCCTCGCCATCGCGAGCAATGAATCCAAACCCCCGGTCCGTCAATGTTTTGATTTTTCCCGTCATGTTTGTGTTTATACTTCTAGAAACCCGACCCCGTCTCTAAACTGATGCTTATGCTATCAGACAACCGTATTTTTGTCAAATAGAAAAACGGCACCTATTGGGTGCCGCTGTGTATTGAATTATATTACTTCTGTTTTCCAGGCGTATTTTGCCGCTATTTCATAGACTCCGAAAAGCGTCGCGCTATATATAAGCGTACTTGCGAGAGTGTTTCTGAAAAACGGTATTGCCGCGGTGTAGCATTCGGCCAAGCCCGCGAATGTTTTGGGATAAGCCGGACCCGAGAGTGCCCAGACTCCGAAGTTCGTTGTGACAAAGAAGAAGACGGCCCCGGCGAAAGACGTTCCGGCGATTCTTCCGATTGAAACTTTACCTTTCATTAGGAATCCGAAAACGGAAACGAGAAGCGTACTCCCGTAGACGATTGCCATAAGTGGGCCGTAGAAGCCCAAGAAGACATCGCTTAGAAGGAGCGCCAAAAGGGGAATAGCGAGCGCGAGCCTTTTCTCGAGATAGACTCCAGCGAAGAGCGCTACGGATATCATCGGAGTGAAGTTCGGCGCGTGGGGGATTAGTCTTGAAAATGCCGCGAAAAAAATCAGCAATACAGCAAAAAAGATGTTCATTGGAACCTCCAGTTGTTATTTGATTTTTAGTTTGTTGAAAATAGTACTGTTTGAATTATTGAATAAAACTCGCCCGGACGCAAGATTTGT
>ERZ1292623.1197-Hain-H51-01um-R1-1197-length-25557-cov-30_pt1 | contig 25557 bp, 22 predicted proteins | sample MGYA00564398_ERZ1292623 | MGnify/ENA primary metagenome ERZ1292623 (study PRJEB36523, sample SAMEA6512633) | groundwater metagenome | collected 2019-01-07 | study: AquaDiva: Metagenomics assemblies of 32 groundwater samples | reverse complement strand
AGGAGGCCTATGACCGTCCCAAACTCTTTGACCAAAACTGTGAGTTCAGTCATGGGGAACTTACCTGTCGGCTTTCTCCCTATGGAAATCGTCCCACATTTCATTGATTTTCGCCGTGTTCTCATCGGACTTGTCGGGATCAAGCAGATTTTCTATCAGGTATCTTGGCTCGACAAGCCCTGGGGTTGAAACGTCCACTTTTGTTCTTGCCAAGTCCCGGAAATTCTCGTTGATGGCGATGGCGTTGTCCTCGGATCTGGCGGGGTCGCCGAGTTCCACTATCGGCCAAGCCATGACGAGGGTCGCTGTCGTCGTGCTTTTATCCTGTTTGTCCCGGGCAAGGTCGTTGAAGTTCTCAATCAATACAAAAGCGTTGTACTCGGCTTTATCGGAATTGGCGATGTCGTTTAGAACGTATCTCTTGATCCCGCCGTAAGCGAACGAAGCCATAAGAAGGAAGAATATGAAATATCTCAAAAAGGGCTCCTAGTCAATGAGTTTGACTGGCTCTGTTTGAATAGGGGCGAGGTAAAGAAATTGGGTTTTTTGGCTCCCTTCTTTTGTTTAAGGAAACGGTTGTAAAGAAACGGTCCCGCTATCGGGATTCTCCGCGCCTGGAGATTGAGGTAACCCAAAGACTGTTTCTTTTTCTTTACTGGAATCGCACCGACTTCTTGCCCAAGACGTTTCCCGACCTGGTACCCTGCGCCCAAAAGCTCGGCAGCTTGGCTCAATGTCGGACCCAACGGGAGTTTGCCAAATCTGCTCGACCAGAAGAATGTTTCCAGCATCCCGAATCCGAAAGCGGCGGACATAGCTTCGAGATAAGACCATTTCTTCAATTCTTCCCATTTGCCGGTGGGAATGGTTCTTGCAGCTTTAATCAAAGTCCCGATTATCGGGAAAATAATCAGTAGAGTCAGTAACCCAGCGATCCGCCCTTTCGAAGCCTCTTTAATCGCTCTTTCCCAGACCAACCTTGTCTGTCCAAAAGCCACTCCGAGAAACTGGAAAAGCAACCTTCCTTCAGGAGTGTCAGTCCTGAACATCATAAATCTGTGTGGAAGATTCAAAGTTTCCGGAATCGCTTGGGTTTTCCGCCATCCGTAGTTCCCGGCCGTCTGCACTTCCACCCTGGTCAAATAACCTCGGTTCAAAATCTTGTCAGGATCAAGTTCCAGCCATTTCAAGATTTCTCTTGCTCCTGAATCTTTTGGGTTCTTTTTCAACCTGCTCCAAGCAGTAACGGCGGCGAACTTGCCTGCAACCGTTCCCATGACATAGTTGTTTCGTTCCGTTCCCCTGAACCGAGTTATCTCCAAAAACCATTTCGTAATGTCACCCAAATCATCTTCCCAGAGAAGGGCAAAATCGGGGTTCTGCCCGACCTTTACGGCCCAAGAATGAACTCTTGCCGGCTGTGACTTTATATAAGCCCTTGACTTCAGGAACACTCTCGGACCGAAAGCAAGCGTAGTCCCAAGACCGCCCTGCCAGAAATTTGAGAGCGCTGAAAAGCTCATGAGCTGAATAATCTGGATATTTCTCAAGACCCAGGCCACATCCCTATACTCCAAACCGACTTGCTTTCCAGTCATGGAGTCAAGAATGGCATCGGCGATTTCCTTGTTGCCTCCCGCAAGGTCAATCTTCTGCGCCAGGGCGATCAGTTTTTCGGCGTTGTCGCCGAACCTATGGACAGAATAGAGGTATCTCAAGGCGTTGCGGTTGTACTGGGGGATCACTCTCAAAGGGTTTGGATCGTAGAAAGGCAGATCGACCTCGCGCCTCAAAAAAGCGCCTTCCTTGAAAGCCTGGTTAAACCGTTTCGCCATGTCCAGCTTGACCAGGGCATCGTCAAAGTTCGCCGCCTGACCTGTCTTAATCAGGTATTCGATGATCGCCTGGGGAGGGATTCTTTCCTCGTTAAACTTGATCCACTCGTCAATCATCTTGTTGGCCTTGGCTTCTGATTCAACAGCTTTTCTTCTCATCATCCCCTCAACGACCTCAGCTCTCATCGGGCTCCCGGGCTCCATATTATCGGGGATCTGATGATGGAAGTAGTTTTTAAGCCCCCACTTTTCTTTTTCCTTTCTCTTGATTTCCAAGTCCAACTGAAAAGGATTGTCGTCGATGTGCTTTTGAGTCAAGTCCCTGATCTCGTTTCTTTGCTTGTCGGCGACCTCGAAAAATTCTCTTGTCCTTTCCGTGGGTTTTGCCCGGCCTTCAAGAGAGTCGAGGATGTTAAACCTTTCCTCTTTGGAAAAGTTCGCTTTTCCACCTACCCGTTCCAGGGCATTGTTATAGCCTCCCGCCTTGATCGTGGGCAGGTTTCGGGCTTGCTTGGCTTCCTTAATCAAGGCTTTCCCAAGTTCTCCGGCAGTCCCGTATTCCAAACTTGTCTGCCTTGACCCCGCCACACCGAAAAACTCCGGCAGTTTCCTGCCAAAACCTATCTTCTTTATCTTCTTCGGCAATCCAATTTCAGGGAAAGGCTCGTCCTGTCCAAAAAACCTGTCAATGTCGTCAATCGGAGGCGGCCCGGGAGGAACCGGAGGCGTCTTGAACTCGTAAGTCCCAGCGATATAGTCCTTCAGAGCGTATTTGCCACCTTGAATGTCCCGTAAAACATCGATCACCTTCCTGATTTCCGTTTCGTTCATTTGGGTTAAAGACTGTTTTCTCGTCGCCTTGACCTTCAACATACGCCAATCCTCTTCATCTATGCCAAGTTTGTTCCGAATGGCTTGAGCCTTCATGATGAATTTAGAGAAAGACGGCTTTTCCCCAGGCTCCCTCACTTCAAACTTGCCTTTCGGTTCTTCGGAGTAAATGTCTGGATAGCTCTCCCTGGTGCTGGTATAGCTTTTGAAGTCTCTATTTGGAAAGATGGCATCCAGGAGTTCAACATTCAAATTTCCAAGCCAGCTTCTAATGCGTCTCACCAAGTCCAGGTGCAGATTTTCGCCTCCGGAGACCAGCATGACCCTGGTTCCGCTGTGGTTGATGACGGCATCGTAAACCGACCTTCTCAAGGCATCCATCTTTTGTTTGTCGCCCCAGATCCCACCCTCGGCTATGGGAACGACCCCGTTGACCTGATTCTGGGTGTTCAGCACCACCGCGAATATGGTGTCGTCTTTGGCGTTGAAAATGTCCTTGAAGGTCTGGAAAACCTTTGCCGGATCGGTCAGTTTCATCCTGTCGTAGATTCCTTCTGTTTTTACCATCTGCTCGGTCTTAAAAAGAGGGATCTTGACGGGTCTTGCCGCGGGCTCCGTAAAAGGCACTTCCTCATAGTTCAAATCGTTCCCCACGACCCCGAACTTGCCGTGGTCGATCACGACGTGATAGTCCATCCTGATCCCGAAATGCTCGCCAATCCTTTTGACCTTCTCTGTCAAGTCGATGTCCGCCTTAGAAGGCAAGACCGAGCCGGAGGGGTGATTATGAACGAGGACAATCTTTTTGGCTCCCGATTTCTGAGCCACCGCGAAAATTTCCGACATGCTCACGATGGCCTGGTCTTCAGTCCCCATCGACAGATGGCTCGCACCCAGGCTGTTCCCGTTTTCATCCAGCATGACGGCGTAGAAGTTTTCGACTCTTGAGTTTTTAAGGTGATAGAACATAGATGCGATGTCGGACGGAGATTCGATCTTGATCGAGGTCGTTTCTATCGTTCCTTCCTGAACGAGACGGCTGGTGATAGGGCTTTCCCGGACGAAATCCGGGAGTGAAGGCAGGCTCTCGGCAAAGGCTTTGCTTTCCAGAGAAAGTTCCCCTTGCGTTCCCTTCGGCGCTTCAAATCCCGAAAGGAGATTTTCCGCCTGTGGCTTCTTGGATTCAAGACCTTTGGACGGCATCTCCGACTTCGGCATTCCGGGAAGTCCGAACTGCTCCTGTTTTTCAAACAAGGGCTGGCCTCTCTCAACGACTTCGGAGCGCATGGAAGGGGTAATGTCGAGGGAGTGGACTTTTTCCTTAAGAATTTCACCTTTACCTTTTGCAAAATCTTCTCTTGAACCGCTAAAACCACCTAAATCAAGTTCTGTCTCTCCAACCCTCCTCCCCCACTTCTTCGCGTACTTGTTGAGGAACGACGGAATCATCTGATTGTAAAATCCCTTCATGCCTTCGCCGCCGACTTCAAGATTCTTGCCTTTTAAAATCTTAACGCCAGTAGGAATTCTATCCTTACCTTCAACTTCTTCATTTCCTTCGCCATTGGTTATGCGGTTGGCGATTTCTTTCCCAACCGTATCGGCTAATTCGTTTCCAGGAACTGTTGGAACCGAAAGGACTTTGTTGTCATCTTTCCATCCAGAAATATCATAAGTTTTGCCATCTGGATTTTTGAAGTATTCGATTCTATCTAACTGTTTTGACAAATCGTAACGGGCATTTTGTTGTGAACCCGTAGTCCACGCGATCTTGTCGTAATCGTTCTCGGCGGCGTAGCGAAGCATCCGTTTTAAGACAAGTTCGTGCCAGGTCTTTTTGAAGGGAGCATTGGGAACTGATTCAAAACGAAGTTGATGTAATCTTGAATGTTCGTCTCGCACCTCTTTCGGCAAGTCGGCTATTTTTGTTCCTGTGCCGTATTTGCTTTCGATTCCTTTATAAAACTGGTCTAATTTAGCTTCAATGTCTTTTGGAGCAAATCCTTTCTCTCTTCCTTTTTGCATCCAATCACTCTGAATCTCCTCTATGAAAAGGATTTTGTTGCCTTGAGCATCGGTGCGGTCGTTAAAGCGGACGTGGGCTAGGACATTGGGTTCTTCAAAGTGACCGCCGCGAAAACCAGCGGCACTTTCAAAGCGTTGGCGCACAGCATCCTTAAAACGTTGCCTCGAATAAGGACCTAACTCATCCCAAGATTCTCCCAATCCTTTCGCATCAACCTTTGCTTGCGCTACGACATCGGCTTCTGACACATTTTCACGCACGGTTGGCAACGTCAGCAAAAGCTCCCGGTAGTTCTCGCCACCAGGGAGTTGAAATTTAGAAAACTTAGTGCCTTCTACTCCTTCTCCAATCGCATTTTGATAATCTTGATAATAATTTAAGAGTTCTTCCTTAGTATCAAATCCTGAAAGTCTTTGACCTATATTTTGAAATGCTCCTTCTCTATTAGTGATATGCCATCTGAAATCTTTTCCTTGAGAAACATAGTATCCTTTTCTTTCCAATTCTCTTTCTATTTCCGTGATCGAGATTTTTTTAGGCACACCTTTCATCACTTCCTTCACTTGCACTTCGTTCTGTTTAAGAAAGTCCAGAACGTCTTTTTTTGACACCATCTGCTTGCCTTCAAGAAACTGGTCAATGCCAGACCAGTCCACTTCTTCCTTCTTGGCATTTTGGATGATGGATTTTACTTGAGAGACAAAAGCCCGTTCAGGCATTTTGTCTTGAATCAGTTTTTGCAGACCAGAGTAGAAAGGCTGGGCGGTTTGATATTTTGCCGCTTTCTCCTCAACTGTTCTGGCCGATTCTCTATCAATTGCATCCGCCCTAAATTCCTCCAATTTCTGAAGTTTAGCTTTTGACTCTGCTATTGAAAGCGGTTCTTTACCACCAACCTGCACTTCAACCATCTGTACTATCTCTGGATACAGATACCATCTTTTTAGTTTGTCCGATGTCTCGGTTAGTTCAGCAACTTTCTTTAACACTCCTTCAGGATCGGTCACATCTACGCCAAGCGACTTGGCAATTTCAGGTCTTTTTGCACTTCCTCTCACCGCATTGATTTGTTCCCTGATTTGAATCTGCATTCTTGAAACTACTTTTGCCTTTTCCTCCGCGTTTCTCAAAGCCGAATCGTCAAATTGTTCAAACATCCCTAACTGTTCCGCCGGTTTTTGTTCAAGATTCAAGGCATTGACAAAGTTTGTAATTTCTTGGGCATCCGCTTTAGAATTTTTCAGCGAGAAGTTCACTCCCGCAAGCTGAAGCGCATCGTTGTTTTGAGCAGATAAGGCTATGGCTTCTGCATGGTCTGGGCTAATTTTTCGATTTCTGAATTGGGCATAAGTGTTATCTGTGGCAAATCTTCCAATCGCATACCCTTGACCGGCAATTCCTTTTTTCTCCGCAAGCGATTCCGTATAGTCCTGAGAAAGCCTGAAGTATTCGGCATGGTCATATATCGTCCCCTTTCCTTCTAAGATGTTTGATTCAGCCGCTAATGACCTTGCATCAGCGACCGTGAATCCGTCAGACTCTTTAAGAATCTGAGCATTGACATACTTTTGTCCTGTTCTGCGAGCGTGAGCCAGCCTGTGATGCCCGTTTGCCACATACATTGTCCCGTCCATTGATTGCCACAAAAGAAGGTTGCCAGCCGCAAGTTCGTTAAACTCACCCTGTAAAGCCTTCTGCTCACCAGAAGCGTTTACGTCCAATTTGAATTGAAGGTCTTTAGGACGTGTCTGGATACCACCGACTGAAACTTGTTTAACTGGAAATTTTGAAGTATCCGCCAAGACACCTGATTCAAGACTTGGTTTTACATCTGGTTCAACCTTGACTTGAGGTGGTTTTGCAGGTACAAATGGCATTTCTGCCCATACCTTTTCAGCCGGGGTCAATTCCGTTCTGGTAGCAGATTCAAGAGGCGGCTTGGCTGGCACTATGGGAGCTGTGGCAGCAGGTTCAGGCGCCTGTATTTTCCTTTTCTCTCTTTCTGTTATCTGTGCAAGCCGTGTTTGCTTGACTTCCTGAGTCGCCAGGGCCTCTTCATCAGAAATCTTTTGGAGTCTTTGAGCTTGAATATTGGGAAAAAGGCTCGCAAGCTCCGGATCCTGGTCAAGCAAGGTTTCCATGAATTGTTCGATGGCGGGCTGATCGCCGGATTGCAGAGCCTGGGTAAACGAAAGAGCCATTTCAGGGTCGTTCTGGAAGATCCCCAGCCTTTGAACTACGCTCTGAACCGGCACAGACCGCCAAAATTCGGCATTGGCGTCGTCCAGAGCTTGTTCCGGGGTCAAACCATCGCCCAGAGCCTTCTGGTAGGCTTTTGCAGAGGAATCCAGGGCTTGCACCATGTTCTGGGTGGTCAGCCCGAAGGTTTCACCCATTTTCTTGGCTGTTCCCGCCATCCTGCTTGTCCCGGATTCCAGACCGTAACCTGGGAAGAAGAAAACCGCCTGGTCGCCATGAATCTTGGCAAGAGATTGGACAAAGGGCTCGGAGGGCAGGTTTTCAGGGCGGATTTGTGGAGTCTGGATCGCGGAAGAGGGAGGCGGAGACGGTAGAGCAGAAGGCAAACCTGCCGACTTCGGTTTAGCAGATGGGGTAATCTGACCCGAAGGCGAAATTGGTCTTTCTACTTCTGATCCTGCACCATGTACTTTTTCAATGGCCCGCCTTAAAACTGGATTGGTTCTGGCAGATTGTCTCATCACCTCTTGCTGAAACTGCGACCCTTTTGCATAAAATTCAGACAACTCTTCTTCCGTCACAGGATCCAATGCTCGACTGCCGGTATAAAGTTTGTTTTCCAGCCAATCTCTTCCTGATTGACCGTATGACTTCAAATATCTGCCAATCTCCGGCATCGCTCTGATAGCTTCATACCCACCATAGGCAACCAGAGCAACTTGAGCAAGCCTAGAAACTTCGTCTAAAGGAGCTTCTTCGCCAGACTGTCTCACTTTTTCCCATAAAGCCATCTTTTGTTCTGGCGGCATTATTGGATTTAAAAGCGTATGAGCAAATGCCGAACTTAAATAGCCGCCAAATCTTCCCAAACTCTTGATCCCTTCCTGAACATCTGATAACGAATCAATGGCTTGCGCCTGCTCATTCCACTGCATTTCAGAAGGAGGCAAGGAAGGACTGATATAAAACATGGATGATGGTTGAAGTGGTTTTGTCAAATTCGTTGGTTTCCATGATCGCGGCTCAACAATGGATGGTTCAGTATAAACTGGTTTTACTGAGGGTTCTTTAAGTCGCGGGAACGCCGACTCTACTATGGATTTTGGCGTGTCGTAAAGAAGGCTTTTGGTCCGTTGAAGAAAGGAAGGTTTTGCCGGTTCATCAAGATACTGGATTTTTCCAGCCGGTTGAGGGGGGTCAAGATATTGAATCTTGCCCTTCGGAGACGAAGTTTTAACCGGAGAGTCAAGATATTCAATGGGCATTATCGCCTGTAAATCGCCCTTCTTCCGTCAATCATTATCAGCGTTCCCTCCGGAAGGTTGGCCGCATGGGCTTCTTCTTCGGAAGCGAATTGTGCAACCGAGGCGGGTTGCGCCGTCTTATTTCTCGAAAACATTCCTTTTATCCTCTGCAAAGCCGCGCCAGAGGTTTCTTTAAGTCCGCCAAACATTGAAGGAGCTTCCGGCTTTGCATCAAATCTTGTTAGAGCCTGCCTGATTTCCGGACTATTCATCTCATCCTTTTTGAGCTTGAACCTCAAGGAAACGGCTCTTTCCAAATTCCTTCTTGTAACTGGAACTTTCACGTTTTCGCCGTTTTCATTCTGCTCCAACATGGTGTCGCCGGGCACGAAAGAATTCAGGAAAGTCAGGCTTCTGGTAAAATCTGGATTTTCCTTTGTCGGTTTTGCTTCTTCCTTGCCGGCGGCGACCGCCTCAGCCTTCAATCTCTGAATCTTGAACGGGTCTTTTGAAAATTTATAAGCCGGAGTCCCAGGCGCATATCCAGTGGTCGAACTTTCAAGTTCAGACTTGATTTGAGGCATCTCAGCTCCATAGAGAACCCTTTGAAGCATGGCTTCGTCCCTTTGTTTGGCTTCTTCTGCGGTCAATTCCAAGACATTTTTCTGCATAACCGGCAAGTCTTTTTGCTGTTCATAGCCGAACTTTTCCCTATTGAAACCGTAGTCCCTTTCGCTTGCCGCCCTTTGGAAAGCGTTCTGCTTCCGGGTCTCGCTCAAGCGTTCCTGCGCCCTGCGGCCGGAACTTATCCCTTGATAGATTTTCAGGGCTTCCGGAGTCATGTTCCTGATGGCGGGGTCGTTGTAGGGATCGGAATAAACCGGCCCCTGCGGGATGGGCGGAGCTTTGGACATTGCAACCGAAGGTCTCGGAAATTCTTCGTCCTGTTCTTGGAAAATCTGCCTGAAAGTTCTGCGTGGCATTTTACACCGTCCTATAGGAGTTGAACCCTCTAAATTCCTTCTTCTTAGGATATTGCAGGAAAGGAGAGGAAGCGATTTGCTCGTCCGCCAGAGCCGACTTTGGAGCATAAGGTCCAGTCTTGAAATTGGCGTTCACGATCTGGTTCCAGGCGGCAGGGGAAACGCTTTGAGGGCCCTTGACGTTATACCCAAAGTCCTTGTCAAATATCCCAGGGTTGAAATCCTGTTTGACGGCATAAGGCCACTCCGGGTATCCGTAGGCGGGATCCATCTGATAACCGTATTTCGGATTGTATGTTGTGCCTGGAATCTTGATGTTCGCGCCTGCAGCCAAAACTCTTTCGCCGACTCCCCGCCTTCCACCTCCGAGCGGGATCAAAGGAGCTTCCTCTTTTGGCCGGAACGCGGGCGCGGCAACAGCCGTTCCGCCAAGTTCATTGTAACCGGAATCCTTTTTATTCCCGGGAGAAAACAAATCCTGCCAGAAAGTATTTTTGTAGCCCGGTTCACGATAAAGGTAATTCCCTTGAGCGTCTTTGGCATTGGGATCAAACGTAGATTGAGGCAATTTATATCTGTTCCCGCCTTCGTTCACATTCCCAAATGGTTTCAGGAAAAAATCCGTCCATTGAGTCCGGCGCGTGCTGGTCCCAGGGCTCCCCATCCACTCACCTGCATTCGGGTCAGGCTTGCCTTCCAAAGTTCCGGGCTTGGAGTTTGATGCATAAGTCCTGTAACTGTAATAGGAGGAATCATCATAACGGGCAGGTTCGTAAGAAGGCGAAAAACCCTTCTGAACCGGAGCAGGAAAAGATTTTGCCGCAGTATTTAAAACAGGGACTCCTGGACTTCTATAATCCGGCATGGGGCCCAAATCAAAGCCTCTTTTCTTTCTCAATCGGGCTTCTTCAGTTACTGGTTCTTCCACTGGAAAATTAAGAGGGTTGTCCGGGTCTTCTCCAAACGGCGGAGGCGGGTAATTTTGAATAGAGGACAACTGTTTCGGTTTTCCCTGCAATTCAGGATTGAATTCCGGTTTTGGAGGATAGAGGAGCCCGCGATACTTCTCGGAGGTGGTTTGACCGGCGTAAGGAGCGACTTCCGCGCGCACTCCTTCCTGCGTTGCTTTTTCCGCTCTTGCCTGCGCCTGCTGGTCCGCCCAATCCTGCTGGAAGGCTTGAAGCTTGGCGATTTCCGCCTCATTCTTCTTTTGGTTCGCCTCCTGAATCTTCTCGATCCTTGCCATTTCCTCTTTAGCCCTGGCCCCTGCTTCTGCGTCTGCCTGCCTTTTCTCAGCCGCAACCTGCTTTTCTTCAGCCTGCAAAAGAGTCTCTCTTTTAACCTTCGCGTCCTGTTCTATTTCTTTCCGCAATCGGTCGAGAACCGAACCGATGTTGCCGGCTTTGTGCCCCGACCTAAATCCCCTTGAAGCTCCAAACTGGCTTTCAACCCTTAATCTAAGTTCCGGGGAAAGCCGCTCAAACTCCCTGTTAATATATTCCTGTCCGTAGTCTGCGCTTGTGGGCATTATCTCAACTCCAATGGAACGGCGTAGGTTTCCATGTAATCTATCGAAGCATAGGTCGAAGAACGGATGTCGAAATTGAGGTAATTGAACCTTGCGTCCGATGGATAGGTCAGTTTCGCCATCATCGTAGAGGTCGAATAAACAAGCGTCGTAATGTTCGGATTGGAATTGTAAACCGTGCTGGAATTGATGACCCAGGTCATGCTGGACTTGCCGAAATCAAAGCTGGCGCGGACGGTGAAAGATGAGGGAGTGTTTTCATAGGAGATGTAAGTCCTGTCCGGAATCTTTTGTTTACTTGCGTCGCCGAAATCGTAGTCTTTGGTCGTGTAATGCCAGGGGATGAGCTTTCCGTTTGACGCCGTTATGGCTTCGTTGATGAAGCCGGAGTTGTACTTGTAGACCGAGGAATATGTCCTATTGACCCGCGGGTCGTTGTAGGATGGAATTACGTATAACTCTCCATTGTAAGAAACGGCCGCGTCAATCGACACCCCTTCGTAGATAAAGGGGTTGTCCTGCTCGTCTATGCAAATTGTGTAGACCGGATATGTGCCATTCTTAGAGGCGACGTTCAGGCAATACCTGTCCCTGTCTATAAAGCCGCTCGGCTTTGCGTCGGTCGTGGAACTGTCCACGCTGTCTCGGAAAAAGTTCCTGATCTTTTTCGATCTTTCGGAAACGGAAACTCCATTGAAAGAATAGATCCCGGGAACCCTGCCGTTTATGCCTCCCGAATAGAAATACTGCCTGTTGCCCAGATTCTTGATCGTGCGCCTGTTTATGCACCCAACGTCGGAGGAGATCACCCGAACGATAAGATTGCCGCCAACGCCGAAATCAGGGAACTCGGTCCCAGTCATCAAACGGGTAGTGTTCAGAGTGTAAATAGGAAGATTTTGAAGAAGCGTCGGACCCATGCCGATCACGCGATCCCCTTCCGTGTCCGAACCGGTGAGCGTAAGTTTATTTTCAATTGGGAAAGCCTGGGGGTTGTCGTCTTTGGAATAATCTATGGTTGTGGGAGAAGATTGGAAACAGGAGACCAAAAGGCGGCTCAAGTGGACGGCGGCGCATTGGCCGTTTGAAATGGTCGATAGATAGACCGCCTCCAGGCTGGTTGGAGCTGTGGGGTTGACCCCGATCCTCATCCCGCTGTTATTGCTCGAGACAAGGAAAAATCTTTTTCCGAAGTTCGCTCCATCGATCTGCGTAGTGAACCCTTCGGCCACGATGCCCCTGTCGAAAGAGCCTATGCCGGGCCGGCCGCCTCCGGCCTGGATAAAGTGAAGCGAGGTGGAGAACTTGGCTATGAAAAAATTATCGCCTTCGATTCCAATGTTCGGGGATGCGCTTGAAAAAAAGACGAAGATGTCTCCCGAAGGTATAAGCCCGGGCAGATAATAAGCGACCGCTCCAAGCGTTACCGCGTAACTCGATATCCCAAGCGCCGGAGTCAAACTGCCGTTCCTCAAAAAGTCCACGTTTCTCAAGCTCTTGGCGGAGTTGTCGGGTATGTTCTGGCTTTGATAGAAGTTAAACATCCCCTGGGAATCTTTGAAATTGATCCGGAGTTTCAGCGATCCCGCAGGCGGGGCAGCCGGATATGCCAACGCTGGAAAAAAGACGGATGCAATGAGGAAAAATTTAAGGATTGTAGGCTTCCACATATTCGGGATCCCTGACCTGCCTTGGAGCGACGGAGGCCGCCACCTTCGGCTCAAGCCTCGCAATCTCCCTGTTCCAAAAAGCTATCCTTGAATCTCCGGGAGTCTTTCCGACGGCAAGCATGGTCGCGTAAGCTTCAATGTATTCCGCCCACTCGTCCCTCAAGTCGGACGTGCTGGAAGCGGAAAGCGTATAGTCCGCAAGCGCGGCGATAAATCCCATCTCCGTGGCCAAAGTCACGGGCGGAAAGTTGGCGAACAAAATCCTTTCAACCCCGATGACGTCGTAGTAAAGAACCTCGGAATCGGCGTGAGCGTCGGGATCGGAAAACAAAACCTTAAAAAGTTCCGTCTCCTGACCCAGGGGCAGGAATTTAATGGTCTCATACCCTGGAGTCGTGATCTTGAGATAGACAAGCTCTCGAAACGTGGCGGGCAGGGCGTAGTTTCTGCTTGTGCTGACCAATGCAAGAGAAGTGTTGCCGGTTATTTCAAAGTAATCTTTCTTGACGGTCCTGACAACGTCCCAGAGCCTGTCTTTGGCCTTGTTCAGGTGTTCCAGAAGGTCTGTATTCGTCCAATCGCCGCCTGACGCGGCGTTTGTGAGATCGTCATCGGACACCGGCTCGGAGAGGTTGCGCCGGATGTTCTTGATGAGGGTGGTGGCCGCTTTCGATCCCATCAGGCCGCCAGGTTGCCTTCAGTCGAACGCTTGAGATAATGCCACATTTTCTCCAAGTCAATCCTTGTTTTTTCGGATTCCAGAGCTTCCAGTTTCAACTTTCTTTTCCTCTCCAACTCGTCTACTTTGCGGATGAACGCCTTTGTTCCCAAACGGAAACTGTCTCCTTCATAGATTTCCTTCAGAAGCCTTGCGTCGGCGAAGTCGGTCTCAAGGATAAGCACATAGCCGTCCTTCCACCTGATCTTCTTGTCGGCTCCGTCCGGTAGAGTTTTATCCAGCCATTGTCCCTTAACATGCGTTCTCAAGATAGGCTCGTCAATGAACCAGCGTAGGTGATGAGGAAGTTTCCGCTCAAGGACGAAACGTCCACGCTCGCAAGACCACCTAAGTTTCAAGGCGTGGTCATAGTTTTTTATGGCCTGCGATATATGGGTCGGGATGGATCGGGGAAGCAATCACTTCCTCCCAGCTCTCCTCGGATTTTCCTCAAGCTCCTTGACTTTGCCTTTTAGCTCCGCGTTCTCCGCTTCCAGATCCTCGATCTTGGACTTCAGGAGCTTGACCTCTTCGGCCAGTTGCGGGTATTCCCCGGAGGGAGACTGTCTCATTTCTTCCGGAAGCTCCGATATCTCAAGCATGGGAACTCTCTTGCCATCCACGACCTTGATCTTGCCTGCGACCGCGATCTCCGCCACGTGCCTCTTCACCGGTTTTGATTTGTCCGGCTCAATTGCGTAGGTCCCCGAATCATAGGAAAACTCCACTAGAGAATTGGAGACGTTGGTGAGTTTCACGAAGTCTCCAACGTTCTTTGTCTGCGGGTTTGCTGGTTTTGCCATTCAGTTCCTCCTCATGGCAATCGGGCGCGGGCCGCTCCTAACTAAGAAGCCGCCCGCGCCGCCGTTGCCTGTTTTCTTAAACTTCTTTTCGACTTTCGCTAGCGTGTCAGTCCGTCTGCTCCTTGTTTGGGCGGATTCCAACCGCCAAAGAAGCCGCCGCCAAAACCGCCTTGGGCGGAGGTGGCGTCCATCCTTATCCCCGAACTGAAGGGGATGTTGAACGTGGCCACAGGCATGGAAGAGCCTATCGTTCCCTCCCAGACCAGACTTCCAATCGGAGTCGAACCCCTGGTGTCGAATATCCTTATGTTCACCATCCTTGGACCAGCTCTTAACTCAAGATTTGTGCAAGGTTGAGAACTCGAGCCGATGCAATACACATGCTGATTAAACACAGGCGTATGCGTGGTTACGTTGGGAAGGTCTGGCGAACTGAACGTTACGCCCTGGGTCGATCTGTATACCGTGTCCGTGCTGGTGTCGATCCCGTTTATAATTTTCACATTGGAAGAAATTCCAATGGTAATAAACGAGCTCCTGCGCACGGAATACCTCACGTTCAGATCACCGAAGTCGTTGGTGATCAGCCTTCTCGTCTTTCTCTGCGGGTTTGTGCCCGTAGACTGATTCACAACGGCCAGAAGCGAGTTCTGGGCGTTGGAGACTTCCGGAGCCTCGTCCGAGTTCGACTGGTCTGTGGAATAAGTCTCAAGTCCCGCAAACACAACGGTCGCCGCAAGAAGCCAGGCAGCAATTCCGAATGCGGCAAGGGTCAGTGATTTAACTTTCATTTTCATGTTTTCACCCCCTTACAGCTGCACGTATTCGACTTCCGCGTTGATGTCGTCCAATCGGAACATCTCGGTCGGAGTCTCGACGTGGTAGTTGTCATAGATCCGTCCTCTCGCCTCGAACAGGTCGTAGTCGGCGATAACGTGAAAAATGCCGTCCACCGTTCCCCTGATCCATTCAAAGTCGCAGTTGACGTATCTGGACAGATTTTCGGTGTTGATGCCGAAAATCATCCCGTAGGGAGCCATCCTGCAAGCTCTCCACGGCCGTCCCGACCACTCGACCTCGTTTTTCTCGTTGGCGACGCCGACAAAACCCAGGTCTGCGTTCTCTCCCTTGTTGCTGACGAATCTTTTTAAGGTCGTCAGCACTTCAAAGTAGGCGTTCCTAACGCTGGAATGGCTCAAGAGTTTGTTCACCATTCCATAACGCTCAAACGCCACTTCGCAGATTTTGACAAGGTCCTTGTTCTGGAAGTCTCCGGCTATGGACTTGACCTTGGCCGACCACTGCGGAACCGTGCTTCGGTTGACGTTGTGATAGGTGGTGCGGTAGGTGCCGTCGTCCACGCCTCCGAGGAGTCCGTCCACTTCCTGGTTGACCGAGGATTCAGTAACCAGGTCTCCAGGCGATAGGACAACCATGTCGTTGTCGTTCAATGTCGCCCCAACGGCGGCATCCACAACCATGCTTGAGCCGTCCGATGCAATGGAACTGATGGTTACCACGGCCGAACCAGACACAATGTCAGCATCCGCAGCCGACGTTGGAGTTGCATTTCTGACAAAGACGACGTTGTCGTTGACCTGCAAGTAACGCCCTCCGCCGACTGTCCCGGTGACGCCGAGCGGTGATTTGAGTTGCACCGTCGTCGCTCCCGCCGCATGGCTTCCGGATACTCTTGCCATGATGCCAACCCCGTTGGCCCAGAGCTGGCGCTCAATCGAATGAGCTCCGTCTTTGATGGCGTTCTTGGTGGAAAACTCCATCGCCCGGACAAAGGCCATCTTGTTGGTCTCGGTTTGCTTGATGATCTGGCCCTCCAACCTCACTCTGATGTAGTTGTTGCGGTAAGGGATTTGAACCGTATTCACCGTCTGGTTGCCGGCAACGGGCAGTTTCTTTGAGTTGCCTACGGCGCCGACCCCAGAGTTCCTTCCGGAATGGAATGGAAACTCCGTGCGCACGCCGCCAACGTCGAACTCCATGCCTCGCTTTTGCCATAGGTCCGAAAGCTCATTCCGGTTGTTGATGCCGGAGACGATCCTCGGGCCGTAAAACACCTTCATGGCGTTAGCCAGGGTAGTAGTAGTTTCTGGCATTGATTTTTCTCCTTTTTAGAGGAGACGGCTCATTAAAACGTTTCCAAGACCCGCTTGTTGAGGTCGGGCCAGTTGAGCTTGGTTACGTCAACCGGCGCCTCTTTGGGAGGAACGCCGCCCTTCAACGGGGCCTTTGGAAGATTTTCCTGTCCTTTCTTGTCGCCGACGATCTCGGCCGCGGCAAGGCGTTTCGGTCCGGAGGTTAAATTTTGAAGCAGCTCATCAGTCGTTTCTTTAACGACCTTCTGATCACCCTCGTCGAAGTACCGGCGACTGAGGTCTTTGTCAAGCCTGATGATCTCCGCCACGCTCCCGATGATGGACGACTTCACCCTGGGGTTTTCCATGTCGAACCCCGCGGCCGCGGCCAGTTCCGATACTTGATTCTCGGATTCCGCGTACTGCGCGTTCCTTCGAGCGCTCGTCATCTGCTCGCTCCTGGCCGCTTCCGCTTTCCACGCCCTATCCTGCTTTTCAAGAGAATCGGTCAAGGTCTGGATTTGTTTTTCCAGAGCCTGAACGTTCTTGTACTCAGGCAGAAGTTTCAGAGCGTACTCGCGTTCGGCCTTCTCCTCGTCCGTCAATCCGGCGAGCGGGTCGGCGGGCGCGGCTTTGGGAGCGATGCGTTGTAAGATTTCCTCCGGGGAACCGAAAGCCTTGTAGGCTTCCAGCGCCTGCGACAACTGGGACATCTGTTTTGCCGTCTCCTCATGCGTCCTGGCCATCTCCTCCTGTTTCTTGGTGAGTTCCTCCGACTTGGTTAGAACTTCCTTGAACCGGTGGTATGGCACGGGTTCTTCTTTCTCGCCTGGCTGACCGACGGGTTTAACGACCCCATCCTTAACGAGAGGCTCCGCCCCAGGCTCTGCAGGCGGAACGGTGGATGGCTCTGCCGGAGGTTTTCCAAAAGATTCAACGACTTTCAAGTTGAAAGCTTCTTGGGGTTCCGGCGTGGCTGGTGCTGCTGGCGCTTCTACTGTCATGGTTTTTCTCCTTTCGCTCCCGCGAACTACGCTTTTTTACCCCGGTCTCGTCCGGATGTTTAGCGGGAGAAATCTGTTTTAAGCCGGTTGCGCTCCATTCCCAGCTATTCGCTCTCGCCCCAAGCTTTGAGCTTCGGCCAAAGCGGTCTTTGGACCACCTTTTCCGCCGCCGGCCACGGCAAGCCTCGAAATCGGCTGCGGAGGCTGACTTAATTGAGCCTGCCTCATCTTCTCGGCTTCCATGAAGTTCTTGTGCGCCGCGGCATGTTCGATCCACATGGATTGAGCCAGTGGAGGAAACTCGAAAAACTCCTCTGTCTTTGCCCGGGATGAAGCGTCCAAATAATGAATGGAATGGTTGTCTATCCCATCCCTCAGCCGTGTCACCCATGCTTCCTGATTTTCAGGATTTGCTTTGACCGATTCCACAAAAATGTTCCATTCTCGTGAAGCGTCCTCCACATCCTCGTCAATGCCGCTGCCGAACTCCGACTGGCCCATCCTCTCCAAAATCTTCCTATGGACTTTAGGAGAAGAAGGATCTATCAAGCCCAGACCGATGGACTCCTTTATCCCCTGCCTTTCCGCAGCCTGGGAATGGGGTATGGTCGAACCCGATTCTGTCTGGACGGTCACTCCTCCTTGCAAATCGGCTTTTGTGAATTGCCTCGTCTCCCAGTCCCCGTTTTCGTTCCTCAAAGTCCTTTTTCTCGGTTCCGTGAAGTTCGCCCTAGCGATTTCGATCAACTGCTTGAAAACCTCCGTGTTGGCGTCTTCCCAGTTATCCCTCATTTCCTTGTGGCCGCCGTAGGCCTGCTCGGTAAGGAGAGAAAGAGAGGCAAACGGAGTCTGGGCGGACGGTTGTATGCCCTTCAAAACGTCAACGGTCTTCGCCAGTTCCTCAATCTCCCTGTCGATCATCTCGATGCGCTTGAAAACAGACTCGGGCATGTTCGTGCCTTCAATCTTTTGCGGAGGCTTCTGGTTGGGAAGTCCGGTATCGATGAATTCCAGATGCTGTCCCGGTTCGCCAGTCGGCTTGACGACAAAAGAATTCTGCCTTGAAAGCCAATGGGGAGCCGCCATGCGGAAAATTCCTAGATCGACGAAGGCTTCCAGTTTATTTCTTTGAATCTGTTTTGGTGCCACGTCGTCAAGATAGGTCATGTGCCAAAGCCTGCCCGCCACTTTCTTCATGCCGCAAAACACGAAGGGAAGAAACCGTTTCTTTTCCGGACCGTATTCGGGCAGATCCGTAAGCTCCGCAAACTCATCTCCGACGATTGTCGCGCACAATCCCTTGGGAAAGTCATCCACCGGAAGCGAGTACAGATAATCGCAAGTGGCGGTCGGGACCTTCTCGCCGGCGCCGATGCCGCTTTGAAAGCCACCGCCCTGGGTGACGTAGGCCAGAGATTCAAGATACACCGCCCCCATGTCGCCCAAACCGTCGGAAGGAGTCTCCTTGATCTTATCCTTCAATTCAGGATAATAGGCTTCCAAGTCCTTGATGGGATAGCGTTTGGCCCGGACCATCTCGCGAATGTCCTTGAAATTCTCGATCTTCTGGTTTAAGTACATTTCCAAAGGGGAAACGGCGTCACTCTTGATCTTGCCTCTGGTAAAAGACTCTCCGATTTCCTGACCTTGAGCGTCGATGGCCTTGACCAGAGAATTTGACTTGCACTGTGGACATCCCCCGCCGACCGTTTCTTGTGGGCTTGCGATCGTGCCGCAGTCCTGGCACTTTTCAAATCCCACGGTGAACGTGCCATAGTCCGTATTGACTTCGTAATACTGGTGAAAAAACGCGTTGCCGGTATAGACCAGCCATGCCCCTCCCATTTTTCTTGTCGTTTTCAAGTCGGCTTCTATGGATAGGACTTCAACCAAGTCCTCGCCGATCTTCGCCGTGGCAATGTCCGAGTCCGAATCGGTGGCTGGAAACACCAAGATCTTGGGCTCTCTCTGGGTCAGAACCGACGTGATCGTCCCTCCGGCGCTGCCGAACTTGTTGGTGATGGGACGCGGCTGCCAGTCGTCTTTTTTGGTGAAGTCGATCCTTTCCCATCTCAAAGAGGCGCCGTTGTACCAAATCCATTGGTCGCCCACTCCGTAGCGGATGTTCCTCACCCAATCCCTTTCAAACGAAGCCCTCCCCGCGCTGCCGTTCGACTTGATGGTCTTGCACAGTTGGAGAATCTTGTCTTTCTTTTTCAGTAGATTTTTGTCTATCATCTCATTTGAAAAAAATCAGTTAGTTGGAAAACCATCTTTCCGCCAATGCCTTTTTCTCCTTCAAGGACAGGTATCTTTTTTTGATGCCAAAGACTTTCCAGAAAAGATTGCACAGTTTTTCAGTCATTCCTGAACCCTCGTCTTGACTTCCTTGCAAAATGTCCCAACTGTCCTTTGGTCATCTTCAAAAGACCCTTGTTGCGCTTGTAGAGCTTTTCTGGATGGTGCTTAGCGATCGCTGTCGCTATCCTTTGATTACGACTGACCGCTGGCATTTTCCGCCACCCCTTCTCCTGCGCTCATGATCTTCGACATGATGCCTTCAAATCTTTCCTCATCCGGTTCAACCTTCTCCGCAACGCTTAGCATTCCCAAATCCTTTAGAGCCAGAAGGTTGTCAATCGCTCTTTCAGCCCGTTTCCTCTCGTTGTCTCTCTCCTCAATCAGCCGCCTGTTTTCCGATTTGAGAAGCTCGATCTCGGAATCCTTTACGGCCATCAACTGAATGACCTGCCGTTGGAAGTAAATCATTTTCGCAGCGCCTCCATGTCGGAAATCACCGACGCTGACGCCGATCTCTCGGCTTCGAGGCTTTCTATTTCCGCTGTGACCGTGGAGAGAAAAACCTCATAGGTATTTTTAAGTTTCGCCAGTCTTGCGATTTCGGAATCAAGCCAGGCCGCCCTGGACTTGTAGGATTCAATCTCCCTGTCCAGTTCACCTTGGGAAATGACGACCGTCTTTTCCACTTCTCCCGATTGGCTTTTGCGATAGGCCGCGCCGAATAGCGGAACAGAACAGAAAATAAATATCAGGAGAAGAAAACGAAAATACCTTTTCACGGCGAACTCACCGCCACTTCCGTCCAGTCCCTGCTCCAGTCTGTCGGATAGCAAACGAAGTTTACAGGGTCCCCTTTACAGTCAACAACTTCTATACCTGACTCACCTCTAGAGTCGCTCACATACCTGATCCTGCGCAAACGCCGCACCTTGCCTTGAGAAAGCAAAAGAGTCACCGTGTCCGATTCCGCTTTGGTAGTCGTTGTAAGAATAACCTCCGCGTAATTGGTGTTCGGGGGCGTTATGTAATATTTCATCTTTGAAGGCTGGTCGTTTTTCGATAATCCATGCCCCTTGATGGCATTAAGAGAGAGGGACGTAAAGCTTGAAATGTAAACAAGGTAGGACGTGGGATCGCCGTCCCCGGCTCCCACGCCGGCGCAGGAAAGAAAAATTGCCGTCAAAGCGATAAAGACTCTCATCCTCAATACCTGCCCTTGATCTCTTCGGTTATCATCCTAATCTCACCGTCGGCCAGATTCGTCTGTCCCGCACCATTATAAATCGCCACCATGTCGTCATCGCCTATAGTTCCAAGAGTGAGTCCGGCGTCCATCCCATTTATAACGAGGTTGTTGTTATTTACAAAACTCAACGCCAAAGGCTCTGAATAATCGCTCGAAATCGGGTAGGTCTTGCCATCCACGGCTATCTTAAAGTAACTTGCTTTGGAACCATTCGATCTACTGGAATAATCCACAATTACGACCCTATACCCGCCAACAACCAGTTCTCTGGGAAGGGCGGGAGTGTAATTTTTGTACGTATTTGACGGATCTGCCCATTCAAAGGAGAAATCATTTACCACTACAGAAGTGTCCCTGAATTTCCATCCCACGGAAACGGAATTTGCGTTGACCTTGGTTACTGTGAACCCGCTGAACCCGGAACCAAAACCCGTGAACTTTCTCACGAGGACGATGGTGAATGTGCCCACTGCGTCTATGAAATCATAATTAGATTCGTTTGATAGAGTTACTCTGTCCGAACCTCCCGCAAACCCTATCCCACCGCCGTGGAATCCTTTGACCCATGAGGGCCCGGACGTAAGCGTGCCGCTGCTTCTTGAGGCGGCGTCTTTGGTTATCGTTCCCGACATCTCGTTAAAATAGTAGACGGAAACCAGAGTACGTCTTGGGACGAAATTGCTCTTAGGTCGGGCGGATATCTGTTCCGCAAATGAAAGGCTGAGCAGAACGGCGCAAATGAGAAAGGCTGTGGCGGTGACGGCGATGAAAAAACTCAAGCCTTCGATTCGTTCGTGATAGTTTCTCATCAAAGGTTCACGGCGAAAGCCATCTTCTCATTTTTATCTTCCAGTCCTCGCCTGGCAGAGCGGGACCAGAGGGGACAGACGATATCTGGACGCCAATGAAATTATAAGCAGAGATTACGGCGACGGTATCTTGAAAAACGCTTTGATAAGTCGTGGCGGAAGAAGGAAGCGTTGCGCTTGAAATGGTGAAGGAAGGAATACCGTCGCCGGAACTGGAAACCTTGAGAATAAACGTGATATTGCCATCCAGAGCCGTAGAGGGTTTGGCGATGAACGCCTGTATGCCTAAACAATTCAGCGTTGACGCGCTGGTCATAAAATACTTCCCCGGTATGGCTCCGATAATGGGAGACGTGGCTAAAAACACAGACCCTCCCCCCTCGGCGATAACGATATCGTCAGTGGAAGTATTTACCTGCTGGTTGTTGCCGCCTCCGGCTCCGGGAGCGGTAATTTGCGTCGTCCCATCGCCGAACGTGATGTTGGTAAAAGCTCCCGAGGTCGCCTTGACCGAACCGCCGAACACGGCGGAGCCTGATTTTGTCTGAGTGCTGCCGGACGTATTAAAGAGATTGCCGCTGGACGTGGAGGTATTGACCAGGCTCATACTGGAAGTGTTCAGAGTAAGGTCGCCAGTAGTGCCATTCCCAGATGCGCCACTTGCGCTTGGAGTTTCATACCTCACCTCTCCGGCAAAAAGCAGCGCCAGACCTGCGATTGAAATGAAAAAGGCTACGAGTTTTTTCATTCTACTTTTCCTGGATTGTCAGAAATCTTTTCAGGGTGGTCGTGGAGGCCACCACCCAATAATTCTTGATGCGTCCAGGCGGAGACCAGGCCGCCCCTGCCGGGATCCTCCGCCCAAAGCTGGAAACATCCACGTCATTGTCCACAGCCCTGGTGGAAACATTTGGCGTATATCCGACAAAAACCTCCGTGGAGGTGTCGTTGAAAAACTCAAGGTTGACCCGGTCGGGCATATACTGTCCCCAGGTCGCAGTGGTTGAAAGCGCAACGCCCTGCTTGTAGGTCCCGGTCGAATAAGCCAGAGCCGGGGTGGTAGTGACCCTAATGGCGGTGATCGTTCCCGTGGAAGTCGCTCCCACGTCCACCACAGGGGCGGCGGCTCCGAACGACATGGAACGAATCGAGACGAAGGCTAAAAACAAAACTATCTTTCTCATGATTTTTTTCACGCTCCCATCCTGAGGATTTTGCTCTCAAAACTATCGCTTGAAGCTTCCGACTTTTTCCTGATGGCTTCCCATGTCTGCCATGATTCCTTGTCCGCGACTTTGAGGTAATCATGCGGCTGAGGAAGCACGACGACGTTCGGTCTGAAACGCTCGATGAAGAAATAACGTGAATCGTCGACGCAATGGTCTTCCCCATCCGTGTCCAAATCTTCGGGCTTGTTCTTGTCATGCACCATCTCAGGTATCGTGCGGATGGCGTTCTCGCAAGTCTCAAACCACATGGCGAAAGGCTTGCCGTCAGGCTGAATGGAAAGCATTTTGCGAAATACGTTCCAGCCCTGCACCCTTGAGTTGTCCGCAGGCACGATGAGAAGCGACCGCTTTTCCCCGTCCGGCAACGTCTCCTGAATGTTGGCAAGGAAATCTTCGGCGATCATCTTCCCGCTTTTGTTCCGCCCGACTTGATGCCAGATGCTGGGGTCGGAGTACATTTTTTTTATCCGCCCGCTTGAAATGTAGTCCCTGCCGAACATCTTGCAGCTGATTTCGTGGATCTCTCCTGCGGCGACGTCCGAGTTTTTGCGGGTCACGTAGTATTCGCGGATGCAGTAAACGTGATCCATCGCCGGCGGAACCGCCCACCAGTGAGCGGACAGAGGCTTTTCGTAGCCCCAATCCAGAGACTGGTATATCGCCCACTCAGACGGTATCTCAAACGGTTTGATGATGTGGTAGAACGACGACCACGAGTCGAAAAACTGGCCCTCGAGAGCGTCGTAATCTCCCAGGACCCAGGCTTTGTGCAATTTGAGGGGGAGCGCCGCCAATACGGCTTCGTAGGATGGATTGTTTTTCAGCATGATTTGATTATCCTCAAGCCTGCCGCGGATGAACACGGTCGTCCTGGTCGCAACCCTGCCATCGGACAAACGGTAGGACTCCGTATAAGTCTGACCCGGGATCCTGCCCTTGACGAAGCGACGATTGACCCAGGCATTGCCGACCCCGCCTGGATTGTGCGATGCCCAAACCGAACACCTCAACCCGGGCCAGCTAGTCCGGTTGCAACCCAGCATGTAGTCAAACTGCGTCTCAGTAAATTCCTCAAGCTGATCGAAAAGCTCTTTACTGTATTCCTTGCCCAGATGCTTTGCTTTGTCCTCCTCGTTTTCCAAATGAAACATGTCCACGATGGATCTGCGCGGAAACGTAAACCGTTTTATGTCGCCCTGCCACTTGCCTCCGACAAGACCGTAGATGGATTGACAGCGGTCTATGACTTCCTGCAAGCGCGGGTATTCCCGACGGAAGAAAGCCCCATGATAGTGCGGATTGTCAATATCGCGCAAGCTCTCGCCAATGAGAGCTTGCGTCTTGCCAGGTCCGCGCTTGCCACCGAGGGTGACGATGTCTTCCAGACGCTTGTGGACTTCGACTTGGAAACCGGCTTGAGGTCTATAGGCTACGGGCCGGTATTCAAGTTTCAGAGCCATGTCGGTCCAGTTTTTGGGGTAGGTGGAAAAGAGGAAAAACAGAAATATCGGAAGGGCGAAAAAAACATTCATTCAGGGAAAAACCACAAAAACGCTTTCAAGAATCGCTCAAAACCTGCCCGCATTTGAACGATCGCCGACCTCATGAGTCTTTTTTGATACCCCCCGATTTTCCCTCTGATGGCAGGGGCAGATAAACCACTGCCTGAAGGAGAGGATTGTCCGGGTCCCCCGAGACCGGCTGCACCGGCTTGCCCCAGCCGAACTCGATCTCCGCGATTGTAGCCTTGAGCGCCACGTGCTCATCCTTTGATTTTTGAAGGCGGCGCAGATTGCTGACCAACCGCGCGGGAGATTTTTTGTTTTTTCGGATAACCGATCCAACGGCGTCCCGCGTTCCAAGCGGACGGCCTCTTAGATTTCCGGACTGGCCTGGAGGCCACAAGTGTTTCAAAAGTAATCTTCCTGTTTTTTCAAGACCGCAAAAAAACAGAGTTCAGCAGATTATCTCTGCCAAACTCCGTTAAAAGTTTGCGGCGTCGCTTAACGGCGACTCATTCCCGAGAGCTACCCGGGAGTTAAATTCGTTTCAGCGCAAGTTTACCACAAGTCTATTTTTTTGTCAATAGGAATTCCTCGTCAAAGAGATTGATGGAGAAATCAGGGAAAAAATAAATTTACCTCCCAATTGCCTGACGTGCGCGTTGATTTCCGGATCCGCCTTTATGAGACAAATCTGCATCACAATCCATCCGATGTAGAGAAGAAATGCCGCGCAGGAGAAAACCAGCAGAAAAAAACTCATCCTTTCCATCCGCTCGTGGTAGGAACGCAAAGGTCTCATCTATCACCGCGACGAAAACGGGACATTTTTTCTCAAATCAAACCCATACTTCAAAATCCTCGGCGGCTTTCCTATTTTCCTCCGCGGGATATTTATTCTCAAATCCAACCCATACTTCAAAATCCTCGTTTGCATTTCTTTCCTTGCGCCGGCCGCGGCGCAGATGGCTTCGATAGCTTCGACGGCTTCGACGGCTTCGACGGCGGCGTCGGCGTAGGCGACGGCGGCGCAGGCGGCGGCGCAGGCGGCGGCGTAGTCGTCGTCGTAGGCGGCGGCGTAGGCGGCTTCGGCGGCGGCAGCATCGGCGTAGACGCAGGTGGCTTCGGCATCGGCGTAGGCGGCTTTGGCGGCGTCGTCGGCGGCTTTCCTATTTTCCTTCGTATCTTCCTTAACGCACTTCTTCGCCGCTTCAATCGCCTGTCTTGGTCTTTTGTCATTGGGACATTTCTTCTCAAAAATATCAATGACCTGTTCAGCCGCAAAGACCGCATACTGGATTTTCTGTTTTCTGTTCAAGAATCTTACAAGAGTCCAGTTCGCCCAATTAAAGCGGTCTTGAGAATCCAGAGAATCAATGACCTCGGATAGTTCCGTTTTGTCCTGCCCTTTGAACCAAATTACACCCTCGGAACAAGCTTCTTCTTTCCTCAACCACTCAAGAGTTATTTTCATTTTCTCACCTCATTTTTCTGCCATCTATCAATTCTTTTTTGATCCGTTCTATCTCCTCGATG
>ERZ1292623.1196-Hain-H51-01um-R1-1196-length-25561-cov-234_pt1 | contig 25561 bp, 17 predicted proteins | sample MGYA00564398_ERZ1292623 | MGnify/ENA primary metagenome ERZ1292623 (study PRJEB36523, sample SAMEA6512633) | groundwater metagenome | collected 2019-01-07 | study: AquaDiva: Metagenomics assemblies of 32 groundwater samples | reverse complement strand
AATTCATTATAGTCATCTTCGCAGCACTGTCCATAAAATTCGTGGGGATAACTATTTAATTAGGGTGTATTTTATCGGGTGATGAGGAGTCGAAAACATATATTTTCAATACACTGTTGTGCTCCCACGGACATTTTTTCTTGATCAATATACTGTAGTGCAAAATATCATCGACTTTGCTCTCTATTGCAGGGTTGAAATACACTAAACATCCAATGGATGTCTAGCTTAAATCGGGAAAACACTCCTTATATATGCTCCGCGACGGAAATTTGACATACCCTCAGTCTATATGTTAGGGTTCTGGTGCGTCGCTTCCTCGTCACATTGGGAATCCTCCGCGTTCTTTCCTTCCTTATATGTGTTTTGACTGGGCATTACTCCTCGGAGTAATGCCCAACTTGGTTGGCCGGCGTAGTACTTACGTATGTATACATTTTTTAAATTCTTCTGTGTCGGAGTGCTTAACACAGCACTCGATTTAATGGTGCTCAACATTTTAATATACTTTTTTGGTACCGGTGTCCATGGTGAACTTTTCGTCGTATTCAAGAGCATCTCTTTCCTCGCGGCTGTCGCCAATAGCTACATATTGAATAAATGGTGGGTCTTTAGGCACGACACGCCGACAAACGTGAAAGAGCCACTACTTTTCTTCATCATATCCGCGGTAGGCTTCTGGATAAACGTATCAATTTCGTTTGCCGTCTTCACCCTCTTCGTGCAGCAGGCTTCCCCGCAACTTGCGGCAAACATTGGAGCATTGATGGGCACCTTCGTCGTGCTTGGATGGAACTTCCTCGGCTATCGATTCCTGGTGTTCAAAAAATCTCATGGATAAAAATATGCTTTCCATAGTCATACCGGCTTACAACGAAGCGACGCGTATCGGGAATACACTCGAGAGCATCGAACGATATTTCGCCCATAATGACATGCCCGTCGAAGTGATCGTGGTCGACGATGGCTCGACTGACGGCACCGCCTTTGTGGCCGGACGCTATGCGTCAAGAATAAAAAACCTGCAGGTTCTAATAAATGAAAAAAATAGCGGAAAGGGTTTCTCCGTCAAGCGCGGAATGCTCGCCGCGACGGGCGACTATCGACTGTTTATGGACGCTGACAACTCAGTAGATATCTCACACCTCGATATGTTCATGCGCTCTCTCTCAAATGGGTTCGACGTTGCTATCGGTTCTATACACATCACTGATACCACCGACGTATCCGAGCATAATGGCTGGCACCGCAGAATACTCGGTTCAGGTGCAAACATGCTCGTACAGCTCTTAGCGGTGCCGGGAATTGAAGACACTCAGCGCGGATTCAAACTATTTTCCGCAAAGGCGGCCGACGCGATTTTCCCGCGACAGACTATCGAGCGTTTTGGATTTGATATCGAGGTTTTAGTCATCGCTCGCAAAAATGACTTCAAGATAAAGGAACTTCCCGTCGTATGGGACAATCCCGCCGGATCCAAAGTTACCGCTGTTTCTTATTTCCAAACGCTCGGCGAGCTCGCACACATATCGTGGAACCGCATTCTGGGACGCTATAGCGCTCTTCCTACCGCACAAAATGAGATACGTTGATGCGTACACGAACCTGTCCCGGAAAGTGCGTGGTTTCATCTTCGGGCCGGAGCATGATCCACACATGTCGCCCATTATGTCTAACACGATGCAGACGGGCTTCCATTACAAGGGTGCCGAATTCATTCATCATGCAGATTTGCATGTGACAGAATCAGCGTTTTTCAATTTACTTAGACATCAGAAAATATTTTTAGGAACAGCTATCGGACTCCTTGCATTTGCATTTGTTCTCAATTGGCAGATGACCGCCATCGCGCTGTTCGGCGTGATGACCGTGCTCTATTTTTTCGATCTTCTATTTAGTGCGTTCATTATTTTCCAAAGCTACAAAGCGCTCCCCGAAATACGCATCAGCGCATCAGAGATAGCGGGACTCCGCGACGAGAACTGCCCGACCTACACGATCTTCTGTCCGCTCTATAAAGAATGGCAGGTGGTACCTCAGTTCGTCGAAGCGATGCAGAAACTTGATTACCCGCACGAGAAACTTCAGGTCCTTTTTCTTCTCGAGGAGAACGATACGGAAACCATACAGAAAATAAGCACGTCCTCCCTGCCCGAGCACTTCCACATCGTGGTCGTGCCGCACTCAAAGCCGAAGACCAAGCCGAAGGCGATGAACTACGGCCTTAATTATGTGAGCGGCGAGTATGTCGTTATATACGACGCCGAGGATGTCCCCGAAGTCGACCAACTTAAGAAGGCGGTTCTCGCATTCAAAAAAGTAGATGCGAGCGTGGCCTGCATCCAAGCCAAACTCAATTTCTATAATCCGCAACAGAACATTCTCACGAGACTCTTTAGCGCGGAATATTCACTCTGGTTCGACTTGGTTCTCCCCGGCTTTCAATCAATCGGGGCGCCTATTCCGCTTGGCGGAACTTCCAACCATTTCCGCAGAGACACGCTCCGTGAGCTCGGGGGCTGGGATGCGTTTAACGTCACCGAGGATTGTGACCTCGGTATGCGCCTCGCCAAGCGCGGTTACAAAACGGCAATCGTCGATTCGACCACACACGAGGAGGCCAACTCGGACGTCCTGAATTGGTACAACCAGCGCAGCAGGTGGATCAAAGGCTACATCCAGACCTATTTCGTGCACATGCGTAATCCGCAGGAGTATTTCACAGCGGGGAAAGGAAAAGATTTTTTTCTTTTCCAGCTCATCGTTGGCGGAAAGATACTTTCGCTTTTCATCAATCCCATCATGTGGGTGACGACGATTTGTTACTTTCTTTTCCGCGCAAAGATCGGCCTCTTTATAGAGGCCTTCTTCCCGGGACCGATACTCTATATCGGAGTCTTTTCGCTTGTATTTGGAAACTTCCTCTATCTCTACTACTACATGATCGGTTGTGTGAAGCGCGAATACGACGGACTCATCAAATACGTTTTCCTCATCCCGTTCTATTGGCTCGGTATGAGTTTCGCCGCATGGCAAGCGCTGTACGAAATAATTGTGAAGCCACACTACTGGGCGAAGACAGTTCATGGGCTTCACCTCGCCCCGGTGAAAATTATCCCGCAAATACCATGGACGATGCGCGTCCCAGTACCGCAAATCGCTTTCGATATGAAAGCCGTCATGGCGAAACAGCCTCCACGGACCGTCTTGACACTCATACCCGTAAAGAATCCCGCGTTACCGGCATCCATCGATATGGCGGCAAATGCTGTACCCGACAACGAACCAGAGCTGATCCATATTCTGAGTGACAATACCGAAAAAGAAACATGGTTCGTAAAGACACGAAAATTCATCACTTCAAGCGCAGGACTCCTGGTGATGTCTTCGGTAGTCGCAAACATCATCAACTTTGCATTCAATGCGTATCTCGGCAGACATCTTAATTTCGAAGACTTCGGCACTATCACGCTCGTAAGCACGTTTGTGTATCTGCTCAATCTTTTTGTTAACGGTGTCGGCACCACACTCAACCACACCGTTTCGTATCTTGAAGGAATCGCTCCCGGAAAAGGAAGTCTCTTTTTCCGTCACACATGGCTACACATTTTTATTCCGAGCATGATTGGGAGCATCGTGTGGTTTGCTTCCGTCCCGTTTATCTCCGATTTCTTCCACATGTCAGGATACGTGGTAATAGCAGCCTTCGCTCCAGCGATTTTCTTCGGATCGCTTAATGCGTATAACGCCGGGTACTTGCAAGGCATGTGGAGCTTCGGCATGCTTGCGTTTCTAGCCCTTTTTGAATCCAGTTCGAGACTCGCCGCAGCCATGATTCTCGTCTCCATGAGTGCATACGAATTCTCTTCACTTGCCATACCTATTTCTATCTTTCTTGGTTGGGCTGGTTCAACCGCTTGCGCCGCCCTCGTGTACCGAAAAATTCCAGCTGCCCAAAGAACGGCCCAGACGGAAACGAAATTTTCGCTTGATTTTTATGCAGCATCACTCATGAAGGGATTTTCGATTGCGATGGTTCTGAGCGTCGACGTAATTCTGGCGAAACATTATTTAAGTCCCTATGACGCCGGCGTCTATGCTCTCCTCTCCACCATCGGGAAAATGATTTATTTTTTCGGTTCTCTTCTCAATGTATTTATCGTGTCAATGGTGAGTCGTGCGATGGGAAAAGGCAGAGATCCGGAGAAAGAATTTGGGAAGATTTTTGTCGGTACGGCATTCCTCAGCATTTCGGCAGGGCTCGGCCTCTCTTTGTTCGGGTGGTTTCTTGCACCGCTTCTTCTTGGCGCATCGGCGCTGATGATTGTCCCGTATCTCATTCCCTACTCTATCGCCATGACATTATTCACGCTTGCAACAACCGTCGTTCTCTACCAGCTTGCGCGGGAACGATATTTTTTCCCCGCCATATCTTTAGTGTTATCTCTCTCCATGCTTACAAGTATGGTGTTCTACCATTCTTCCGTAGCGGTATTTGTGCAGACGGCAGTAGCGTTTAATATCATATATTTCCTAATTATTGCGGCTTCACATATTTTCTACAACCAGCTTCTCTACGCCTATCGTAACCTCTATGACATCCTTATTATCTATAAACCATTGCCTCCCGCACGCCCTCATATTCCGGGCAAAAAAAATATTCTTGTCTTCAATTGGCGCGATACCAAAAGTGTGTTTGCCGGCGGCGCCGAGACATACGTGCAAGCTCTTGCATCACGGTGGGTAAAGGATGGTCACTCCGTGACCCTGTTCACAAGTAATGACGGTCATTTACCCCCAAACGGAGAGACTGATGGTGTCCGCATCATACGCCGTGGTGGATTCTATGCGACCTATGTCATCGCCTCGCTCTATTATCTATTTCATTTCAGAGGGACATTCGACGTTATCGTAGATAGTGAAAATGGTATCCCCTTCTTTACTCCGCTGTATGCTACAGAACCCGTGTATTGCCTGGTACACCACATTCATCAAGACGTATTCCGCAAATCGCTCGTGTGGCCACTTTCCAGTTTTGCTTGCTTCCTCGAAAGAGATTTTATGCCGCTTGTGTATCGCAACTGCAACTTCATTACGGTGTCAGATTCTTCAAAACAGGCTATGGAGACGCTCAACATAACGACCAAAGATATTCAGGTGGTAAATCCGGGCATTGATACAAATTTCCTAACTCCTGGAAAGAAAGCATTCGTGCCAACAGTGTCCTATGTTGGAAGACTGAAAGAACACAAGTCTGTCCATGTGCTCATCGAGGCATTCAAAGAAGTTCTGGCTCGTGTTCCCGATGCAGAGCTTATTATTGCTGGGGATGGTGAGGAAGAAAATAATTTGAAGAGATTGACGCAGAAACTCGACCTCGGAAATTCAGTTTCTTTTCGTGGAAAGGTATCCGAGGAAGAGAAGCGTGATATTTTGCGAACATCCTGGGTTTTTGTCACTCCATCTATGATTGAGGGCTGGGGAATAACTACGATTGAAGCGAATGCCTGCGGTACGCCCGTCATTGCGTCAGATGTCTCCGGCCTTCGCGATTCTGTACGCGATGGCGAGACGGGACTCCTGGTCCCGTATGGTGATACTGGAGCTCTCGCAGAAAAGATAATTCTAGTGCTCGTTGATGGGACACTCCGGAAGATTCTCTCAAGATACGCGATTGTATGGTCACAGAATTTTGAGTGGAGCAAGAGCAGTCAAAAATTTATTGAGGCAATTTCCAGTCGGGAATTTATATCCCACCACGAAGCTTCTTTGGTAAATCGAACATAAAATATGACTATTATAAAGCAAACAAACATTTTCTGGCACATATCTCTAGTATTAAAAACTAGCGTAGTAAGCTTGTTCAAGCGAATTGACTCTGACACATCACTTCCTGCGGAATACAATGGCTTTCGATTGCACACCGTTCTCGTAAGTTCTCCGCGCGGTATTGGTGTATACGAAAATAATCAGGGACACAAAGTTCTTATCAAAATATGGAGGGGGCCAGTTCAAACATACGAATACTACCAACTCATGAACGAGATTCGGTTGTACATGCTTCTCCATGGGGTGCTGGATCGCATTGGGTCCTCACTTGAAGAGAAATACCGGCACATATGCATCCCTCGCCTTTTAGAAAAGGAAATATCTCCTACGCATATTCTGGCGGTCTTTGAGTATATAGAAAATTGTATACATTTAAAAGATGTCACTCCATTTTCAAAAAAATACGAAACCTTTAATCTCGCAATTGATTTTTGGAAATATATTGGTGACCAATTCAACGCCTCTGAAAAAAGCCAGATTCCCAGACGTACACTATCCGACACGCTATTTGCTTATGGTGTCAGTCTTGTATACGCCGCTATCCGATATCCTCGAGAAATACCGACTCTCATACGAACAATACCGATGGTTCTGCAAGCAGTTCCACCTCTTGCCTCACATTGGCATGAAGGGTTAGTTCATCGAGATTTTCATTTTGAGAATGTCCTCGTAAACAAAGAAGGGGTTGTTATCATTGATTTTGGCGATAATGCTTTTACAAGTTTGCTCCAAATATTTACCAACTCATTGCATTGGGAGTGGGATAACGATGAATCTCGAAAGGTCGTTCTAAATGGTGTCGCATCGCTATATGGCAAATCGCAAGAAACTGCAAAAATATTTCGTGCGCTTTTTGCAATATCCGCCGTCCAATTACTCCACGATACAGAGAGTGAAGAACGCCTCAAATTAAACTTTCGATGCTTTAATGCTGTTGTATATGAGTGGAGTGATATATCTCATGATTTATCGGGAGATGCCTTGCGAAGCCAATCGGTCTATCCAAGGTCGACCATTATAGACATGTTCGTCTCTCTTCTTGGGAGAATTCGTACTCTTTTCATGCGTTTTTTTCGACCAAAATCAAAATACTCCCTTTTCCCAATAAGCAAAAAATTTGGTTTTGACCGAGGCACTCCGATTGATCGTCACTACATCGAGTTATTTTTAGAAACTAATGCGGCATATATACGTGGTTACTGTCTTGAAATATGTACTAACGACTACACCGCCCGTTTCGGTGGTGCCAAAGTGACAAAAAGTGATGTGCTTGATGTAGATATAAAAAATAAGAGGGCGAATTTGTATGGTGATTTGAGAAATATGAGTCATATTCCGGAAAATACCTACGACTGCATCATTCTTACGCACACGCTCGGGGTCATTGACGATCACGAGTCTGCGGCGCGGGAAGCTGTTCGCATATTGAAACCAGGAGGTGTGCTTCTCGTCACCGTCTCGTCTATGGGAGTAATGCAAAATCCGGAACGATGCTATTGGAGATATACTCCCACCTCGCTCAAATATCTTTTTGGGAAATGTGTCTCACCGGAACATATACTTGTTTCTTCGTATGGGAATGTCCTTTCTGGACAAGCGTTTTGGGTTGGGCTCGCAAAAGAAGAGCTCGCCGATGAGGATCTTTTGTTTAATGATCCGCGATATGCGGTGATTTCAACTGCTGTAATAATAAAATGACAGCCATGACTACTCTCGTAAATGTGCCAAAAAAACACGTGGACGTTATCACGAAGTATTTCTACCCCGTTGCAGGAGGTATCGAGAATAACATTATGCAGACGTATGTCGCCTTGCAGAATACGCTCGGCTGGGATGTAACCATACATACACTCAGAGATACATACACTGAGAAAAATATACTCGTAGCAGAAGAGATCATGAATGGCCTCCGCGTAAAAAGATACGAGAGTGGCGTATTCGGATTTTCTCCTGAACTACATTGGGGAGAGACTGATGTCATCGCACTTCATAATTTTGACATATTCTTTGTGCGGTATCTCTTTTATGCGCTTTTATTTAAAATAATTGGGAAGAAAGAATTTGCGCTTATACTCACCCCGCATGGTGGTTTTAGTCCCGAATGGTCAATGTTCCCTCCCGTAAGTCGTTTCGTAAAAAAGATATACACTCACACACTTGGTGCATGGCTTATAAACGCCACCGTTGATGGCGTGCGCGCAGTATCGGAGTGGGAACGAACGGAAGAAGTGAAATATATTAGGCCCGAAAAGGTTCACTTGATAGACAACGGGCTCGAAGATGAAGCGTATGGAGATATTGACGCTTTAGCGAGCGCAGATGTTAAAAAAGCGGTTGCAACGTACGGCAGATATATCATTCAAGTCGCACGAGTGTACCCGATCAAAAATATCGAAACAACGATTCGAGCACTCGCGCATCTACCGGAGAACATGAAGTTTGTGGTCATTGGTCAATTGCAAGATGCGACATATGAACAAAAACTGAAAAACCTTATAGCAGAGCTTCGGCTTGGAAAGCGTATTGTATTCACTGGTGTCGTCCGCGGAATTGATAAATATTATCTCATGCGACATGCCGTTGCCATGGTACACATGGCATTATGGGAGAGTGGTTGCAATGTCGTACGCGAAGGAATGAGCCAAGGGATTCCCTGTGTTGTATCCGATGTGTATGGCCTCCCTGGACTTATCAAAGACGGCGTGAATGGTTTTTGTCTTCCGGTACACGATGATAAAAAAGTTGCCGAAAAAGTTTTGTGGCTTCTTGATCCGAGCAATGCAACAAGCGTACAGAAAATAAAAGAGGCGAACGCCATTTTTGGCAAAGGACAATCATGGAAAGATGTCGCCCGGAAAATGGATACCGTATATAGAGATTGTATGCCAAAAATATGAAACCTACACTCACTATTACCATAGCTGCATATAATGAAGCCGAAAATATCGGGGTGCTTCTGACTGAACTCCTTCGTCAGAAGATCGATACTGCAGACCTAGTTGAAATAGTGGTCGTATCCGACGCCAGTACGGATGAGACAGACGCTATCGTTCGTTCGTTCGCAGGAGAAAAAGTAAAACTTATCCGCTCTGAGACAAGAGGCGGAGCCATTCGAGCTAAAAATATGCTATTGCGACATGCCACAGTCGACATCATGGTAATGCTCGATGCGGATATTTTGCCTGAAAATGAGTTTTTTGTAGAGGAACTGATACGCCCAATTATTAATGACTCCTCCGTCGGACTAACGAGCGCGGCACTTCTTCCTTCAAACCCAAAAACATTTACTGAAAAGGTTCTTGTCTGGAATCATGAATTGAAACAGAAATTATTTTTATCGATAGGAAGTGGGAACAATCTTTACACTTGTTTCGGTCCTGCTCAGGCATTCTCAAAGAAATTATATGCAACGATTCAGTACCCAGACAATACTCCGTATGATGCTATGTCGTATATGTTTTGTATGGGAAACAAAATGCATTTTGTTTCCGTAAAATATCCTCGAGCGATATTTCGTTGCCCAACAAATCTCCGCGACCATATAAAACAGAGTTCTCGTTTTGCTGCAGGCAAAGAGGCTGTGATTGATATATTTGGCGATGAGGCCAGAAAAGCATATGCTATTCCACCCGGACTCATACTCAGGGAAATGGTAAAAGAATTTTTCACGCACCCTATTTTTTCCATAAATTTTATTCTGATATTGTTATATGTTCGCTTGCACAAAACCGACAAGTTTACTTCATTGTGGGAGATGGCAGAAAGCTCTAAAAAAATACGGGCGAGTATGGGCGACACTCATTTTTTGCAGAAAATAATTACGGGGAAAATCCCGTGCTATTTTATTTCTCCACACTTGGATGATGCTGCTCTATCGGCGGGTGGTTTAATTACGCACCTGTCGAAGCATACGCAAGTCGAAGTTATAAGCGTTTTTACCGCTGCGTCGACGCCACCATACACGCTTTCCGTCCTACGATTCTTGTACCGGTGTGGGTATACGGATACTAATCAACTCCTTATTGATCGAAAAGAAGAGGACCGCAAAGCATACTCACGTATCGGGATTACTCCACACCATCTTGGATATATCGATGCTTCATGGAGAAAAATAACGTCTCCGAGTAAGTTCCGCCAACTACTCTCCCGTATTCTTCCGGAATTTTTGCACTTGTATCCGATACACCAATTACACATCGCCCGCGGAGCAATTTCATCCCACGACACAGATCTTATGCGTTCCCTCGGGGAAGAATTAAGGGCGCTCATTGCGAATGAGAAACAATTCGTCATTTTCTGCCCGCTCGCTCTGAAATCACACATTGATCACGTGATCGTCCGCGATGTATGCCTCAAAAATTTCGAAAATGTAATTCTGTGGAAGGATTTCCCTTACAATATGAAGAACGTTCTAGGTTCGAAAGATGACAATCCTCTCGCGACTGAAGTATTTCGTTTCGAGGAAGAGCCGGAGATGAAACTCGGGATGATCAAAGAATACACAAGTCAGACCAAAATGATGTTTCCCGATGGGAATATTCCCTTAGTACCAGAAGTGTATTACTCGCCGCGGAAAGAAACTCCCAAAAAAAGTAGCTGGCTGAGCAAAATAACTATAAAGAAAGATACGGCCATCATCATAGCAATCGTCATGCTTGGTCTCGTCATGTACGGACTGACGTTGCGTGGCGCACCAGGAAATCCAACCGAAGATCAATTCAAGAATAATTTAGACCAACCAACAAACGCTTTTGAATTGTCCCCTGAGCGTGGCCGCTATACCCAAGTCGCAAACATGGCTGAGAATGGAGTCTATAATCTCTCGAAAACATGGGCTGATATCGCCTATCCTGATGTTGGCGTGTCGTCTGATGGAAAATTAGACAGCTATTTCGCCCCGGGTGTTTCGTATTTTACTCTTCCCTTCTATCTTTTTGGTGCGCAATATGGACTCGGACAAGTTGCTACCTTTTCTGCAGAATCCCTCATAAGCATCGTTACGCTCGTTTTCATATATCTCATCGGGCTACGTATCTTCGCATTACCGCGATGGGCTGCATTATTCGCCGTCCTTGTCTACGCATTTGGATCAACCTCATGGAGCTATGCCATCACTCTCTATCAAAACGCTTTTACGGCATGTTTTATCGTCACCGCATTTTATGCAGCATGGCGCTTCTCACAAAGCGACGCTCGATATAGATTCCTCTATGCGGCGTATGTGTGGCTCGCGTATGCGCTTGCAATCTTCGTCGACTACCCAAATGCCGTACTTATGCTACCGGTCATGATCTATCTCGCGGTCTCGACATTCTCGTTCAAAAAAATTCGTGAGGGTATTGCGATATCGATACAATGGAGTGCGATTGCGACATTTGTGGTATTCGCTTTCGTTACCAGCCTACATTTCTGGCACAATGCCACGTACTACGGCGGATGGAGCCATCTTGCAGGAGAGTTAAAAGGATACAAAGTTGTCACTGCGACAAGTACGCCAGCAATTGCGAAGGCGTCCTCGACTACAACTTCGGCAACAGCCACAAGCACTGTCCCAATAAAAGATAAAACTGCTGTTGGATTTTTCCATGAGAAATCCATACCAAACAGTTTTTATGTCCTCTTATTTTCTGACGAGCGGGGTCTATTCTTTTTCTCGCCGATATTTATTTTTTCGCTCCTTGGCATCATGTATGTTCTCCGCAGGAAGAAGACCTATCGTACTATATATATCGTACCAATTGCTCTCATTGCGACGAATATATTTCTGTACTGCGCATGGGGTGATCCGTGGGGAGGGTCAGCGTATGGTCCGCGATACCTCATCCCCGCAATGCCATGGCTCGCGCTTTTTGTGGGTATAGCACTTTCCTATGGGCGATTTCTTGGTCCAAAAAAAATCGCCGCATTCGCACTGTTCCTCTTCTCATCAGCCATAGCACTTCTTGGAGCATTAACATCAAATGCTATTCCAAAAAAATCTGAGGCAATATTACTTCCAATAAAGACATACAATTATTTGAAAGATATTCCACTCCTGCAAGACAATATAAGTGGCAGCTTTGTGTACAAGACGTATATGTATATCCATCTCACCTTGATGGAATATTTCCTCATCATATATGTGGTGATAGCAGTTATCGCAGCAATCGTACTCCTCTTGTCATACATTCGTCGCCATGAATAGCACCTTTGTCATCAGAAAGAAATATTTTGAATGGATACTTCGTCCGAGTATATGGCTCACTCCCGAGTGGTGGGTCGTTATACTCGCCGTATTCGTCGCGATACTCGCGACGGCATATTCGTTTACTCACGGATACATCGCTGCCTACGGGGATGCAGAGTCGCACCTCAACATCGCCAAGCGCGTCGTAGACAGTCTCACCCCTGGCTTTGCCCAGCTTGGCGGTATTTGGTTGCCCTTGCCGCACGTATTGCTCATACCATTCGTATACTTTGATTTCCTTTGGCGTACTGGACTCGCGGGATCAATCATATCTGGCATTGCTTTTGTTATTTCGAGTCTTTATATATACAAACTCGTTCACCTTCTCACCAGAAATAAGAGCGCAGCCTTTTTTGCAGCGATAGTGTTCATGTCGAATCCCAACATCCTCTATCTACAATCAACACCGATGACCGAGCTCCCACTGGTCGTCTTCTTCATTCTCTCAAGCTATTTCTTCATACGGTTTCTCCTCGATGATACGAAACTGCTCATGCTTATCGCAGCGGCAGGATTTGGATTCTGCGCTTCCCTCTCACGCTACGACGGCTGGGCGCTCGTGATGATGGAAGCAGGAGTGCTCTTTCTCTACTATTTTCCTTTGAGATTTAATCTCACCTGGTTTCGATTGCAGAGTAAGCGAGTGCCTCTCTTCATACATAAGAGCAAGCGCACGCTCTTGGAACTATGGCACCGACTCGAGGGGCGCGAAATATTGTTCATAACATTAGCGTTCTTTGGCATTTTCCTCTGGCTCTCATGGGGAGCTCTCATTCTCGGCGATCCACTCTATTTCACTCACAGTCAATTCTCAGCCAGCTCGCAACAAAATAGTTGGCTCGTTAGAGGCGAGCTGCCCGCATACCACAATATCCTTGTAGCGCTGCTTTATTACACGGTCACGAGTATGCAGAGCGTTGGAACACTCCTAGCGTGCATCGCACTTGTGGGGCTATTTATGTTTGGATTCAGTAGAAAAATGCGCTACCGATGGCTCATATTATTGGTACTTCTCGTCCCATTATTTTTTAATGTCCTCACCTTATTCCTAGGCCAGTCGGTCATATTCCTACCAGGCATCACGCCGATTACTTTTGAATGGACACTTTTCAATGTGCGCTACGGCGCTATGATGGTGCCCGTTATTGCGCTCTTCATAGGATATCTGTTTTCTCGTAGTGGGACTTTTGGTCGTACACTCATCGGGGGATTGCTCGCGTTGCAGTGCATTTTCTTCTTCATCGGATTCACCCCGGTGCTTGCCTTGCAAGATGGTATTGCAGGCCTATCATCTGCAACAGCAAAAATACCTGATGCACAACTCTGGCTTGAATCTCACTACGATCGCGGCATGGTATTAACAGATGATTTTGCGCGAACAATCAGCATCATTCGTTCGCCCATCAAAATGAAGGACATTATCTACATCGGTAACAAGCCATACTGGGAAGAATCGCTCATCACACCCGAGAAATACGCGCGCTGGATAGTCATGCAGAAAAACGACACCGTATGGACGAGCATAAACGATAACCCAAAAATCAATGCGCGACTATATAAATATTTCAATAAAGCATATACTTCAAATGAAGTCCTTATATTCGAAAGGAATGATGTACCCGCATCGAATTAGACAATGCGCAAATTTTTATTCCGCACATTCATCACACTTGCCGTATCTTCCTCGGTAATCGTTTTCGCATTATATATGTTCCTCCTGTCCTATCACGGAAACACTTTATATTATTTCGCCCCAACCACTACCGGAAATCTTTTTAGCGTGCAGTCCATCGACACGATGAAATCCTCGCGCGACATGTCGAGACAAATGCTCAATAATCCAAATGCATTCAAACCAATGGTAGACAAGCAAATGGCCCGTATCGCAGATGCGGGTGCCACGCACGTAGCGATTGCTACCCCCTATGACACTGAGTTTCTTCCCGTCCTAAGACTATGGGTCGCATCCGCTCGATCACACCACCTCTCAGTGTGGTTCAGAGGTAATTTCTCGGGATGGGAGGGGTGGTTTAATTATCCCAAAGTTGACCGTACTGCACATACGCAGTTACTAGTAATCTTTTTAGATGATAATACCGAACTCTTTCAGAATGGAGACGTTTTTAGCCCTTGTCCAGAGTGCGAAAATGGCGGACCAGGTGATCCACGCCAGACGGGTGATGTAGCTGGGTACAATGCATTTCTTAGAGATGAAAAAACAATTGCCGACAACGAATTTGCGCTACAAGACAAACATGTCGCCGTATACCCCTCTATGAACGCCGATATTGCTCGACAAATTATTACTCCAGCAACTGTTCGAGCTTTTGGCGGGACAATTCTTATCGATCATTACGTGCACACGCCGGAACAATTTGCAGGCGATATCAAAGCCATCCCCGAGCAATTGAAAGCCAATGTGGGACTCGGTGAATTTGGCGCACCGATCCCCGACTTGAACGGATGGATGACGCAAACCGAACAAGCAAATTATATTGACTCTCTTTTCAAAGCAATGTATCTGGAGCGCGCACATATTCCTGTCGTGAATTACTGGACCCTCAGCGGAGGATCGACAGCACTTCTAAACGACGACGGCACGCCGCGTGCGGCGTATTTCACCGTGCAAAATTATTTCAAAGCATTCAACCTACAAGGAGTAATCTATGACTCTCTCGGCGAGAGCATGGGCGGAGTGAGGGTGAATGTGAATGGTACCAATTATGCGACTGTGTCGGATGGAACCTACCAAATATTCGTACCGAGACAATATAAAGAAGTAACGGTGCAGGCAGACGGCTATGATCCTGTAACGCTTCACATGCCTGAAAACGCAACAACCACTATCGTTAGACAGGATGTGCACCTTAAACCGATTAACCCCGACTGGTGGTACAAAGTGCGTGCGTATCTATACAAAAAACTTCAACTGAAAACGCAATAGAAATAATTTGGCTAATCTTGGACTAGAGCTATTGTTCTGCTGCGCGACCATGATCGTCCTCAAGCCGCACGATGTCGTTCTCGTCAAAATTCCCAAATCCGATCTCGACAACGATTCCACCTTTCTTCGATTCGAGTCGATGCACATCCTTTCGATCGACAAATATAACCTCCCCTTTCTTGAGCGACATACGCTTTGAGATTCCGCCTGGTTTTTGTAGTGTCGCAGTTACATCGCCCTCAACGAGAATCCAATGTTCGGTCCGATGATGATGATACTGCAGACTCAGACGTTGTCCGGCTTTCACATAGAGAGTCTTCAGTTTCCACTCCTTCCCAGAATCCCATCCGTAGAATTCACCCCATGGGCGCACCGAGCGAGCGAAGTTACGACTCGCATCGCGCGCAAGCCACGAGGATGACTGGACTTTACCGCCGTGACCGATATTAAAGACCATCTTTATTCCGTACTTCTCGCAGACGACGGCTTCAGGAATATCTTTCGTACTTTTGCGGTCACCTCCATTTGCAAATATTGCGGGTTTTAATTTCGTGAGTTCGCGACAAACACTTCTGTCTGGATCGTTTGGCTTATGTGAGGTCAAAATGACTTTGTCGACGGAAGGAAACGATGCAATAATTTCGCAACGTTCCTTTTCGGACATAAATACGTAGCCCTTTTTGGCGAGAAGCCAATTATCGTTGTTGACGATAACCACAAGTTTATCGCCAAATTTCTTTGCCTTCTCAAACATGCGAACGTGGCCGATATGTATAGGGTCGAATCCTCCTGACACGGCGACCCAGCTAACTTTCTTGGCGGTTTTCATGAAGGCACAATATGCCGATATGGTTAATTTCGCAAATCGTACCGCAATTTTCTAATATCCCCACCTTGCCTTGTGTTTCCTACACATTTCTGGCATACTGTCCCCACTCGCAGAGTATTAGAGCTTCGCCCTCCACAAGAGCAAGCAAAGTTTTCAGTTTCGGCGAGGTTAATCAGTTAGATCCAATACATGGACAATCAGCAGCCAGCAGCAGGAGCATCGGTGCAAGGGAACAAGCTTTACGTAGGTGGTATTCCTTATCGTTCGACGGAAGATGATATCAAGAAGGCCTTCGGTGAGGCCGGAAATGTCGTTTCCGCGAGCATTATTAGTGATCGCATGACGGGTCGCTCACGAGGCTTCGGCTTCGTCGAGATGGCCACTGAAGCGGAAGCTCAGGCGGCAATCGACCGTTTGGACGGCAAGGAACTTGATGGGCGTACGCTCTCAGTTTCCTTCGCTCGCCCACAAGGTGATCGTCCTCCACGCCGCGAGGGTGGATTTGGCGGCGGTGACCGCGGTGGTGATCGTGGCGGTTTTGGTGGTGGTAACGGCGGCGGCGGATACGGTCGCGGCGGATACTAATCCCTTATCGTCAAACAGACTTGGGGAAAGCCCGCCCTCCTTCGGAGGGCGGGCTTTCTTCTTATATGCTAGCGTTCCCTTATGACTCGCGATGAGCAATGGCTCCTAGATGAAAAATACGCTGGGAAAGAAACAGCGGCCTACGAAATCGATAAGAAGCGGCTCGCTTCTAGCGAGCCGCTTGGTTACGTCATTGGCTGGCAACCATTTCTTGGATTGAAAATCCATCTCGACTCGAAGCCACTCATTCCCCGCCCCGAAACAGAATGGTGGACGGAGCAACTCCTTACCCATGTAGGACGTCGTACGTCCTACATGGGCTTTCTTGATCTCTGCGCAGGCTCTGGCGCTATTGGCTGTGCCGTGCTCTCGAAACTCCCGCACATGCAGGTATCTTTCGGCGAAATCGACTCGGCGCACAAAGCGACTATTCAAAAAAATATTCGAGAAAATAATCTTGATGCTATGCGCGCCGATATCCGCATCGGTGACTTATTTGAGCCATTCAGCGACATGCAGTTCAATGTCATCGCCGTAAATCCTCCCTATATTCCGGCCGGTCGTGTGCTACCGGAAAGCGTTGCTCTCTACGAGCCGGCCCGCGCGCTCTATTCCGGAGCGGATGGACTCGATACCATTCGCCGCATCGCGAAGGAACTCCCGAAATACCTCTCCAAAGACGGTGAGGCATGGATTGAGTGCGATAGTTCTCAAGCTGAGGAGACTCAAAGGATATTTGCGACACGAGGTCTTTTGGCCGAAATACGCACCGACCAATACGGGAAACCCCGCATTATCTACGTCTCGACTAAGCCAAAAATTATTGGTATCTGATACAATCGGACCTATGTTCGACTCACCACTATCAACCGATTCATATAAAGGAGTTCGCGACTTTTATCCTAGTGATTGGACACGTCTCGAGGCGATGTTCACGCAAATACGTAAAACGCTTACGCTCTGGGGCTACGAGGAATATAACGCTTCCCCGCTCGAACGCTCCGAACTCTACGAAGCAAAAACCTCCGAGGAGATCGTTAATGAACAGACTTACACATTCACCGATCGTGGCGAGCGTCGCGTAACATTGCGACCTGAAATGACACCGACTCTGGCTCGGATGGTCGCGGCAAAACGTCGCGAACTCAGCTATCCATTGCGATGGTTCTCTATCGGCAATCGTTTCCGCTACGAACGACCACAGAAAGGTCGCCTGCGCGAATTTTATCAAGCAGACATTGACCTCATTGGACTTCCCGAAGGCGAAGCCGATATTGAGATCGTGCGGCTCGCATCGACCATACTCAAATCTTTTGGCGCCACAGAAAGCGACTTCGTCATTCGGATAAATTCACGACCACTTCTGAACGCCGCTTGTACCGCAGCGGGACTAAAGGGCGAAAGTATCCGACAGTACTTACGACTCCTCGACAAGAAATCAAAGATGACCCTTGAAGCTTTTGCGGCGGCATCGAGCACGATTTCGGAGACAGATCCCCTCTCAATTATCGGAGATACGAGCGCTCCGCCTGAAGTGGCCCTTGAGAAAAGTCGGTTGCTCAATCACATTGAAGTGCTCGCAACCTATGGTGTCGGCAATGTCGTCTTCGATTCGAGCATCACGCGTGGCTTTGATTACTACACCGGAATGGTCTTCGAAGTTTACGACACGAACATTGAGAATCCTCGTGCCATTTTCGGTGGCGGGCGCTACGACCAGCTCGTCGCCCTCTTTGGTGGCGACCCGATTCCTGCAGTCGGCTTTGCGCTCGGCGACGTCACCCTTGCCGACTTCCTCGAAACACATTCTCTTACACCGAATACGCGAGAAAATAAGCCTCAGCTCTATCTCGGCACGCCACAGGCCGGCGACATTTCCGCTGCACAAGCCTTTGCTACTACATTACGCGCGCACGGCTGCCGCATCTTCGTTAATCTCACCTCTCGAGCACTTGGCGACCAGATTAAAGACGCGGTAAAACGCGACATTCCGTTCTTCGTGGCTTATGGAGCAGACGAAATTAAGAACCAAACAGTCCGTGTGAAAATCCTTGCGACAGGCGAGGAATCTAGCCTCGCTCTGTCTGAACTTCCCTCTCGGCTCAATTCTCTAAGCTGATATATGCGTGCTATCACCTTCGATATTGAATCGATTTCCGACTCCATGGTACGCGGCCATGTCGACGTACATGAGCAAGAACTGACCGTCGTAGCTATCCACGATTCCGAGACAGGCGAATATTCCGCATATTTTAAAGAGGAGCTCCCGAAACTCTGGCCGATACTCGAGCGTGCCGACATGCTCATCGGCTTTAATTCCGACTCGTTCGATATCCCCCTTTTGAACCGATACTACCCGGGCGACCTCTCGCACTTGCGTTCGCTCGATTTACTCACCGAAGTACAGAAAGTGCTCGGTCGAAGAATTAGACTCCAAGCACTCGCCGAAGCAACCCTGAAGAAGGGCAAGTCGGGTGATGGACTCAAAGCGAGCGAATGGTGGAAAGAAGGAAAGAAGGAAAAAGTTCGTGAATATTGTATCGAGGATGTTCGTCTCACGCGAGAATTATTCGACTATGCCGTTACCCATGGCGTACTCAAGTACAAAGATTTGCGCACTATCCGTGATATCAAACTGGATACCTCTCTTTGGGGTCGTGTAAAGGAGGGGGCACCGGCGATGACTCACGCTCTTCAGCTCTAAAAGCTCAGCTGGGCAGCATTTATCTAAGTAATTGACAATACTATATTGTGGAGTACAATGGGGCTTGGTTCTTTCAATATCTACTTTAACCAAGGAGGTCAGCGATGGTTCACCAAAAGACGCGCGTGGGACGAGCAATCAGCGTGCTCACAAGTGTGCTGTTGTGCGCAAGTCTTGCCGCCTGTTCGGGAATGGATAACATATCTCATAAGGTGGGAGACCACTTCGAGAACTGGCGAATTAAGTACAACCCACATGCTTTCGCCCCGAGCAAGATACGCGACCAAAACGAAACGTGTCCCCCGTTGGCCACCGACCCCGATAAACCAGACCTGGAAAATTGTACGGTCATCCCGAATGCAGATGGAACACGGCACTGGGAGTCGGCCACTGAGGGAGGTTACGCGGGCGGACTCGGGCCTAGTGTCGTCCATGCCGCAGGGTTTGTCGCCGGTATGGCAGTACTAGGCAGCGGCATCTCAAAGTCCGGTTCTAACATAAACCAAACCGGTGGCGGTGGCGGTGGCGCCACACAGTCGCAACTTCAGGGTCAGGACCAACATCAGACCCAGGGTCAGGGTCAATTTCAACCAGGCCGCGATCATGATCACAGATAAGAAAATCTAATCTAGAGGGTTTTAAGGGGCTGGCGCTTGCGCCAGCCCCTTTTCTTTTTATTTAAGCGAGTGTTGACATAACAGTATTCTAAGATATACTGATATCCAGAGTTCGTTCTTGGCGAATTTATCGCCTTCCCGCATTCGTGGGTTCACAAAATTCATTAAGGGGGAGCCACCATGCATTTACTCGCAAGTACCGCCGAGAGTTACGTTGGGGATTACATTCCCTTCACGAGCGATGCGCGCGTAGGCACTATATTAATGGGCTGCGCAATCGTTGGCATTGGTGCCATATACGGATTCCGACTTAGCAGAGGAAGTAAAGACTTTCGTCTCCCACTCCTAGCGAAACTGAGCATCTCTATACTGGTATTCGTGTACTATCTCGGGATACTCATGTACACGCCGACCAGTCTCGGCCCAATCACTCTTGTCGGGCTGTATGCATACTTAGCGTATGCATTAACAACAGTAGGAGTCGGATTCGTGCTCACTTTGGGCGTTACTTTCGTATGGGCATTGATATTCAAAACCAGTGTCACCGTACACGAGTACGGCTCCAGATTCTCGAACAGTCTCATGTCCTTGTTCGACATGTTAATTGAGCGATATTACAAGAAAAATATCGCTGCATAATCAACAATCTAAAAACGCGTGGAGCATCCCTCCACGCGTTTTCCTTTTAATGATAGGCTCAACGCATGGAACGTTCCCTCACGATCCCAATCGCGATTGCTCTTGGCGGCATTATTATCGCAGGGGCACTATATGTATCGATGCCAAAATCGTTCTCACGGAGTGCCGGCAACTCAGCTCTCGTACGGCCCGTTTCAGCAAGCGACCATATTCTTGGGAATCCTACGGCGCCCGTGACAATCGTCGCGTACACCGACTTTGAATGCACCTTCTGCAAAAATTTCCACGAGACGCTCCTTCAGATTATTACGAATGGAGGTACTACCGGTAACGTCGCATGGGTCTATCGCGAGTTCCCGTTGAGCGAAATTCATCCGAACGCGCTTTCACATGCGAGAGCCGCCGAATGCATCGCGAAGGTCGGTGGCAACATCGCGTATTGGAAATTCGTGGACGCTCTTTATAGAAAGCAGCCGGTCAACCCCCTACACTATGGAGAGATTGCTTCTGAAATAGGAATTTCCAATAGTGATTTCGCTACCTGCTATGCAGATGCAGCGACAACCGTTGATCTGCGTATCATGACAGATCGACAGAATGCACTCGACATTGGTGCCGAAGGAACGCCCTACTCGCTCATCCTCGTCGCAGGGAAACCACCTGTCGTTATGAATGGCGCATACCCTTACGACGCAATAAAACAACTCATTGACGAGGCGCTCCAGGGTGTCAAATAACATTTATTTGACAAGAAGAAATCCAACAAGATCGCAATAGTTGCAGAACTCAGGATCGCACGGCGCAGCAAACGCAGAACCGTTGGCAATCGCTTGTGCCGCTTTGATAAGATCTTCTTCTAGAGCTGCGACTTCTGCATCGGTAATCGTAAAGGCGCGGATGATGCACTTCCCTTTTTCATTTGGTTCGACAAAGTGCAGTGCGCCTTCGTTCATCAGATATCGTCCATCCTTGTCGAGGAGAAGTTTGTAAAACACCAATTGACGATAATAATTCCCATCACCAGATTTTGTGAGACCTCGAATATCATTTTCACTCTTTGCCTTTCCAGTCTTGTAATCAATTACCATGACCGTGCCATCATCTCGCAGATCGAGCCGATCGAGTTTTCCCGAGAGCGGCACGGGACCCACACCCGGAACCATGAGCGATACCGTTATGGCAAATTCTGATTCATGCGCACTTTTCATGTGGGCGCCTTCTTGTGCGAGATAGGCTCGGAGTGCAGCTACGCCAGTCTTCATGAGTTCTTGCCGGTCAAGAGCCGAAAGCGGAAGATGTGAGAGCTCTCTCGTAAAAGCATCCGTCGCATCATCTACCGACGCACTACCTGCTTTTACTTTATCGGCATAGGCCTTCAAACCCGCATGCACTGCCGTACCGAAGAGCATCGGAAGCGAGGGAGCATCGGGGAGCTGCAGCAATGTACGAAAATAATACTGCCACGGCGAGGCGGCGAAGTTGTTAAAACCGGTCGGCGAGAAACCACGCACCAACAGTCTCTCCTTCAAGAAATTAGGGTCGAGAATGGTGCGCAGCTCGTACGGAGTAACGGCAGGTGGAAGAGTGGCGGCGTTCACTTGAGTAACTCGTGCCGACATATCCGCGAGAAATCGGAGTGGTGTTTGTGCACGATTCTCTTCAGTCGTTACTGAGCGAGTAATAAGCACGCCATCCTTCGCTCGGGTGAGTGCGACATAGAGCAATCGACGCACATCATGTTCATCGTCCTCTTTTTCAAGAAGAAGCGAGAATTCATCGGTCTTTCCGCGTAACCAGCGCTCATCGCTTGCATGCGCAATAATGACGTACGGAAACTCAAGACCTTTCGCGCCATGTACGGTCATAATGCGCACACCCGCATGCTTCGTGCGAGCACGCTCTACCCGAAGTTCATGCTTCTCGATAAGCGCAAGACGCTGGAGCAAATCAAGTGCGGTTGCACTCGGATTCTCTCGCGTAAGCAGCGCGGCTTCATCCATGAAACCTTGGTATGCCTCATAAGCGTCCTCACTTTCTCCAAGAGCAAGTACGCCCGCGAGAAATCCGCTATCGAAAGCGAGTCGCGCGAGCCACTCGACAACCGGCGTCGCTGACATTTCTTCCGCAAGTTTCTTTAGATGTTCTACCCACGCGCGCATGTCACTCGTCCCATGCTCTACAAGAATTTTTATGAGCGGCTTCCCTGCGCGTGCCACAGCAAGAAGCTGCATGCGCTCCATGAGTGACATCGGAATACCTGGAAGAAATAACACCCGAGCGAGCGGCGAGTCCTGAGAAAGGTCAGTACAGGCTCGAATGAGCGCAATGAAAAGCAACACGACGGGATGGGAGAGAGCGCTCATCTCTGCGGTCATATGATCTTCAGGGATACCTACTTGATGTAGATACCCAGCAAGAGCAAGCACATCCGCATTCTTCTTCGTCAGGATGGCTATATCCTCATACTGCACGCCCTTGGCATGCAACTTCTCAATGTATGCGCGTATGGTCTCATATTCTTCACGAGGCGTATCACATACAACCTCTTCAACGCTTCCTCCTTGACCACGAACTGCCGTAAGTGTCGGACGAAGATCGGGATCGGGTACCGGCGCAGGAGCGATGAGGTCGTGTGCCGCCGCAAGAATGTTCTCCGTCGATCGATAATTCTCATCGAGCGAAATTACTTTTGCCTCGGGATATTTTTTTTTGAAATAAAAGAACGAGGCAAGCGACGCGCCCTGGAAACGATAGATTGCTTGTTTTTCGTCACCGACGATGAACAAGTTCGGTACCCCGTCAAAATCAGTTATGAGCTCGAGTAGGCGATTCTGAGCCGGATTCGCGTCCTGATGTTCATCGGCAAGAACGAATTGTGACCGCTCTCCGACCTGCGCACGGAATCCTTCATCCATCTCGAGCCCGCGAACGGCTTCATTAATAAGATCCTCGTAATCATAGAGCGACTCACGTTCGAGCGCTTCCTGATATGCACTAAAGAGCTGTGCAACCTCTATATGTTTCTCTATGCGCTCGCGCCGATGCAAATATTCCGCCTTTTCTTTTCCTTCGTGCGCGCCACTCGCATGAATCCGATCGGGATCGGCGAGCAGAAGTTCATGCTCCTTCGTGAGTTCAGCGAGATAGCGCTCTGGTGTGTAGTGCTCCTGTTTCAACTTCCCCATAAAACCAAGAAGATTCCGCGCCGAGCGGTGGGGATTCTTTGGGCTGCGTATTCTTGTATACGACCCCCGATCTAGCAATTGTTCCATGAGCGTGACGCCGCGTACGGGAGAAAGATGCGCACCAAGCGCAATGCGAGGGAAGAGATCTGGACGCAGTTCGAGTATCGACTGTGCGAAGCCATGAAAGGTATGGATGCGAACGCGATATGCTGCGGCACCAATGAAAGAAGCGAGTCGCGTCCGTAATGTCGCTACGGCACTTTCGGTAAAGGTAAGCGCGAGTATTTCGTCGGGCTTCGTGCCCGTTGCTTTGAGCAGAATATTCCCGATACGAAGTGCGAGCATTTGAGTCTTCCCCGTCCCTGGGCCAGCGACGACAATTACCGGGCCGTATATAGTGCTTACAGCTTCTTTTTGCTTGGTATTGAGCTTCCTATACGCTTCTTCAAACGCTGGAGTAGTCGACATAGATTAGAGTGTACCTCGCTCATATACTCTCCGCACACCACTTTCGATTTCTTGTACGTTACCGGGGACTTGCCAAAAGCAGTTAATTATGGATAAATTATAAGTGGAGCAGCTCTTAATACCTTCGAACATTCCTATACAACCAAGGAGGTTCTTGTGAAAAATGTAATCGGGTCCATTGGCAGTTTTTTAGCACTTGTTGTGCTTGGAGTCGCTGGACTAAGCATACTGCTCTGCGCCGTGGTAACTCACTCAATAACCAATTCCACGAGACCCCTACCACACATCTCATAAATGGTTGAATCAAATTTAAGAATCCCATGCATTATATGCATGGGATTCTTCATCATTTGAGAGTAATGGTGCTCAAGATGGGCGATGTTGTTTGTATATCGATAGTAAAAGGCACGCGAGCAATAAGACGTCCGTCTTCCGTCTCTATATTTACACGCCACTCCCCCTCCTTATTCACGAGCACTGTCGAATAGCCACGATACCCGCCATCGCGACCACCAGCAATCGGATAGACAATGGTCGCTTTCAGTATCCACTCTTTCTGTATTGGGTCATACCACTGCCAGCGATGCACGATGGTTGTCTTGAGAATTGTCGGCGCAAAAACGGAACTATAGGCAGAGGCTGTCTCGCCCGCAATGACATGTAATGTCGGCGCGAAACCAAGATATCGTACCGCAAACGATTGTCCAACTTCATCTGTTGCCAAATATGCCCCAGGAATACGCCCCACCGAATGATATATACCTACTGCCTCTGCCGAAAGTGGTAGGGGTGGTAGAACATTAGTGAAATAGAATACGTTGATGACCACAAGCACACAGAAAGCACCTGCCCGAATGCGCCAGACATCAATGAAAAACCTTTCCCGCGCAGACACGCGCAACAGCATAGTAAATAGAGCAAAGACGAGTGCGGCAATCACTCCACTCATGAGGAACGTCAATGTTCCGATATTTCCGGTATAGATTGGTACGGCAAAAATCGCATATGAGTAGAGAGCGAAGAAGAACAGCACACTCGTAAAAACAAGTCGGGAATGATACCGATAAAAATATTCGCTGCCAAGAAACACAAGGAGCAAGAAAAGAAGAAACGGCCATGAGGCGCCGAGATTTGCCGAACGTCCATAGAAAATAACGAAACCGCTCCAGAACCCTCCAAGAGCAAATTGCGTGACGATAGGAAGAATTAAACGCCACGCCATGAAAGACTGTTCTGCCCCGTCGGATGTCCGAACGCGGGACGAACGCGTTTCAAACCAACAAAGCAGTGGAATTGAGATAAAACAGATAGTCGCATAGGAAATGAACGCCACTTGCGTCTGCCAAAGATCAATACGTCCGAAGAAAATATTATCTGCAATAAATCCAGCGACCATCGCGAACGCTGAGAAATGCCGCTCGTAGGCCTGTCCCCGAAGAAAGATCTTCTGCAGCATATTGGTGCTTGGACCCGGGCTCGAACCGGGGACCCCCGCCTCTTCAGGGCGATGCTCTACCAACTGAGCTATCCAAGCA
>ERZ1292623.1194-Hain-H51-01um-R1-1194-length-25587-cov-11_pt1 | contig 25587 bp, 28 predicted proteins | sample MGYA00564398_ERZ1292623 | MGnify/ENA primary metagenome ERZ1292623 (study PRJEB36523, sample SAMEA6512633) | groundwater metagenome | collected 2019-01-07 | study: AquaDiva: Metagenomics assemblies of 32 groundwater samples | reverse complement strand
AGAGCAAGAAAACAAAAATCGGTAAATTCAAAATAAATACCTCCTGGAAAAATTTGGTTCTCTATGCGACTTTGATTCTTGTCGCAGGATTTTTATTCCTCGGCGCAACTCAGACAACGACCGAGACGTCGTCAAATGTAGTACCTCTTTCACAAATTATTAAAGACGTAAAAAGCGGAAAGGTTTCAGAAATCACTATTACAGATAACAAATTAAGCGTTAAGGAAGGGGATAAAACTGTTCAGGCTTTTAAAGAACCCGGCTCAAATATTTACCAATTATTTTCCGATGCAGGAGTTAAGCTTGATAAGACAAAAGTTGTAGTAAAAGATGAGACAGGGCTTAACGGATGGATAAACATATTGTCATCTGTTATTCCGATACTTCTAATGGTTGCTTTTTTCTGGTTTATATTCCGCCAGGCTAGAGGTGCTCAGGAGAATATTTTTTCTTTCGGACAGTCCCGAGCAAAATTATTTTCCAAAGATACTCCACAGATAAGATTTGCAGATGTTGCGGGAGTGGATGAAGCAAAGCAGGAGCTTACAGAAATTGTTGATTTTCTTAAAAATCCCGGAAAGTATAAAGCAATGGGAGCAAGGACTCCCAAGGGTGTACTTATGGTAGGCCCTTCAGGTACGGGAAAGACTTTGCTCGCCCGTGCAACCGCCGGGGAAGCAAACGTTCCGTTCTTCTCAATGGCAGGTTCTGAATTTATGGAAATGCTCGTCGGAGTCGGTGCATCCCGAGTGCGGGATCTGTTTAACACGGCCAAAAAAGCACAGCCTGCGATAATTTTTATAGATGAAGTTGATGCGATTGGAAGGCAAAGGGGTGCTGGATTTATGGGAGGACATGATGAAAGAGAACAGACCCTAAATCAAATTCTTGTAGAAATGGATGGATTTGCGCCGACAGAACAGCTGATAGTTATGGCTGCAACTAATAGGCCTGACGTCTTGGACCCCGCGCTTGTGAGGCCCGGAAGATTTGACAGAAGAGTGGTTCTGGATATGCCGGATATTGAAGGAAGGAAAGCAATTCTATCTATTCATGCAAGAGGAAAACCATTTGATAAAGATGTAGATTGGGAAAAAGCCGCACGAAGAACCGTAGGATTTTCGGGTGCTGATCTTGAAAATATGCTTAATGAAGCGGCGATTTTGGCGGCAAGATTTACCAGAAAAGCAATTGAGATGAAGGATATTGAAGAGGCGGCGACCAAAGTAAAGCTTGGGCCTGAGAAAAAAAGACTTCAGTCAGATGAGGACAGAAAAATGACAGCTTATCATGAAGCAGGACATGCGCTTGTTTCATGGGAAATGCCGCATATGGATCCTGTTCACCGAATTTCGATTGTTAGTAGAGGTTTGTCTCTGGGTCACACAATGATGGAGCCCACAGAACATGTGCATGAGACCAAGACCAGACTTATAGAACAAATTAGTGTAATGCTTGGCGGAAGGGCTGCTGAAAGTCTGATTTTCAATGAAGCAACAACAGGCGCATCCGATGATATTGCAAAGGCGACTGAAGTAGCAAGGACTATGGTGGTGGAGTACGGCATGAGTGAGCTGGGACCGATAAATCTGGATGGGGGAGAAAGAAATAGGTTTTACAGCGAACGGGCTGATGTATCGGATGAAATGGCTTCAAGAATTGATAAAGAGGTGCAAAGACTGACAGACGCTGCCTACAAAAAGGCAGTCCTGATTCTCAGAAAGTTAAGGAGTAAGCTTGATGTTTTAGCAGAGGAGCTTTTGATAAAAGAAACAATTGAATCAGAAGAGTTTGAAAGATTGATAGGTCCCAAGAAAGGACTGGCCAGATTTGCGTTTGCCCCCGCCAAGTCTTAGTTTGTCCCGAAGAAGGCGGGATTGACAACCATAATCTTCTCTGAAATACTACATTTAATGGAAAAATCAGCAAAAACCACATCAGCAAAATCTTTCTCGATCTCTGAGGCTCTAAGGTATGGTTTTAATTTCTTCAAAGCAAATTTAGTCACATTTATAAAACTGGGTGGAGTACTTCTAGTAATCAATATTTTATCGAACATGGTTACAGAAGCGCTTAAAGGCAGTGCGCTTAGTCTTATCTGGGGTCTTATTTCATTTGCTATTTCTCTTCTTGTTCAAATAGGAAGTATCAAGATCGTCCTTGACCTTTACGACAAAAAGCAACTTAATTTCTCCCATCTCTATTCTCACTCTTCGCTTTTTTTAAGATACCTGGGAGCTTCAATTTTATACGTAATAGCTGTGGGAATAGGGTTTATTCTGCTTATAATTCCCGGTATTTACCTTGCTATAAAATGGCAATTCTATAGTTTCCTAATTGTCGATAAGAATATGGGAATAATGGAATCGTTTAAAAAAAGTTCTGCGATGACAGAGGGTGTAAAATGGAAACTTTTCCTTTTTGCCTTAGCTCTTGCGGTTATAAATATTTTGGGCGCTTTGGTATTGGTTGTTGGACTTATTGTCACAATCCCGACCACAGTAATGGCGACAATCTACATCTACCGCAAGCTTCTTTCTCATCATTCAAAATCATAAATCATTGACATCCACATTTAATTTCTGAAATACTCAATCTAATGGAGAACAATAATCCTGTTCAGAGCCCGACAGCACAAGTTCCTATTCCGCCACAGCAAGCACCTCCTCCAGCAAATCAAGCTTCTGGAATGCCTAGCTTTTCTATTCTAGAAGCAATAAAAGCAGGTTGGAGCCTAACTCTTAAGAACATAGGTTTTATTATTACAGTAATTATAGGTAGCATAGTATTGGGCACAGCGGTAGCAATAGTTCTTATAGCATCTATCGCCATTTTGAGTATTTTTATTAATACTAAAGCTATCGCCGCGCCATTAGGTATTATAGTAGGCATTTCCCTATTCATTATTCAACTTGTAATTATTCTGGGATATACAAAAGTTTCTCTAAAAATTATAGACAATCAAAAACCAGAATTTGCAGATCTTTTCAGGGAATACAAGAAAGTTCTCGTGTATACGGGAGCAACTATTTTATATGCGCTAGCTGTGCTCGGCGGGTTAATATTACTTATTATTCCTGGGTTAATATTAGCGATTAGGCTAAGTTTTTACTACTATCTAATAGTAGATAGGGGAGTAGGTGTAATTGATTCTTTGAAGATAAGTTGGGCTATGACGAAGGGGCAAATACTCAAGTTAATGTTGTTTCAATTAGTAGCAAGCATAATATATATGCTTGGTTACCTAGCTTTTGGCTTGGGACTAATTATTGCTACTCCTATGGTTCTTATAGCCGGTGCTTATGTATATCGCAAGCTTCTGTCTCAAAGCCCCGGAATTTAGATTTTTGATGCTATAATACCTTCATGGATTCTTCTGAGGAAAAATTTGTATTGATTGACGGGAATGCTATTGTTCATAGGGCTTATCATGTAATGCCGCCACTTACACGTTCTGACGGTACTCCCACAGGTGCTGTCCAGGGATTCTTCAACATGATCCTCAAAATTATTCAGGAGCTCCGCCCTGAGCATATCGCAATTGCTTTCGACAGACCGGCTCCTAACTTTAGAAAGGAACTTTTCAAAGACTATCAATCAAAACGTCCCGCAATGGAAAGCGATCTTTCTCCGCAATTTGGAATTATTCGGGGGATTTTGGAGAAGGCAAAGATATCCGTTTACTCTGTCGATGGGCTAGAGGCGGATGATGTCATAGGTACAATTGCTGAGAAGGCCAAGGAGACCGGGCATCTGGTCTATATCCTTACCGGCGACCGCGATATGCTTCAGCTTGTAAACCACAAGACAAAAGTCTTGGCACCACTTAAGGGAATTTCTGAAATGATTCTTTATGACGAGGACAAAGTTAAAGAAAAGTACGGAATAAATGCTTCGCAGTTTATAGAACTTAAGGCTTTAATGGGCGATAGCTCTGATAATTATCCGGGAGTTTCGGGAATTGGGCCGAAGACCGCGTCAAATCTTATTAATGAATACGATTCGATTGAGAATATTTACAAGAATATTGAGGAAATTAAGTCCAAAAATCCCAAATTGGCAGAAAAATTAGAAGTGGGAAGGGAGAGCGCCAAGCTTGCTCACCAGCTTGCTACAATTCTTACCAACGCACCTTTTGCTTATGATTTTGCCGACTGCGACATGAAAAATCTGGATGTTGCGGCGTTTAAAAAAGCACTTGAAAGCTATGATTTCAAGACCTTGCCAAGAAGATTGGACGAAGTGTTTAAGGCCGACGGAAAAATAGAAAAAATCGAAAAAACCCAAATGAAACTGCTTTAAATTAACCTAATTAATCTAATTGAACTAATTTCTAAATAATGACTAAAGACACAAATACCAAATACGATCTGGAAGAGCGAACGGCAAAGTTCGGAGAAAATATTATTAAATTTTGCAAAAAGATTCCAAGAGGGGTGATTACGGATCCGCTTATAAATCAATTGGTAAAAGCAGCAACAAGTGTGGGAGCGAATTATTGCGAAGCAGATGATGCTGAAAGTAAGGTAGATTTCAGGCATAAAATTGGTATTTGCAAAAAAGAATCTCGGGAAGTGAAACACTTCCTCAGGATGATTGCGACTGCTGTGCCTGGATTAAAAGAAGAAACAAAGTCATTATGGCAGGAAGCAAAAGAACTAAATTTGATTTTTAATTCAATTTATATAAAAGTTAGATGATTGGGATTTATTTAGGTTAATTAGAAATTAGAATAATTAGAAATTTACTATGCGAGTAGCATTAGTTCACGACTATATTAAGGAGTATGGTGGGGCGGAGAGAGTGCTTGAAGCTCTTCATGAAGTATTTCCGGATGCACCGGTTTATACGACTGTTTACTTACCGGAATTTTTGGGGCCGCACCGGGAAAAGTTTGAAAACCCGCCTAGCGGCGAGGCAAGCTGGGATATAAAAACATCCTTTTTACAGTTTTTACCATTTAAACATAAGTTAATAAGCCCTATTCGCCTTGTAGCTCCTTTTGTATTCAAAACATTTAACTTTTCCCAATTTGACATTGTAATCGTTTCGGCAACAGGAGCATATAGTCCGAATTCCATTCGGACAACAATTAACAATTCACAATTAACAACTAACAAAAAAAAGCCTATACATATTTGCTATTCTCATACACCGCCAAGATATCTTTATGGGTTTGCGACAGCAAGGGAGTGGAAAAATAATATAATTGTCAGAGTTTTTGGGGAACTTGCCAATCATTTTCTAAGACTTATTGATTACAAAAGTTCTCAAAATGTCGATTACTTTATCGCAAACTCAAAGAATATAGCCGAAAGAATTAAAAAGTTTTACAAGAAAGACGCTACGGTCGTGTACCCCCCCGTAGAAATCTCAAATCCAAAATCACAAGCTCCAAATAAATCTCAAAATACTAAATACAAAATACGTAATACAAACTACTACTTAGCAGGTGGAAGAATAGCCCGTCCGAAAAATATTGAACTCATAATTGAAGCTTTTGGCAAATTGAAAATCCCTTTGAAAGTATTTGGAAGGAGTTTTGGAGGACTTAGTATCTCAGTATCCAAACATCCTAATATAGAGATGTTAGGTGAAGTTTCAGATGAGGACAAATTGGAACTAATGCGCGGTGCAAAAGCGTTTGTAATAGCGGCAGAAGATGAGGATTTTGGAATTACTCCGGTAGAAGCTATGAGCGTCGGAACACCGGTTATTGCGTATCGTTCAGGAGGAGTTTTGGAAACAGTGATTGATGGTAAAACAGGTTTATTTTTCGAAGAATTGACTATTGCAAGTTTGAGTAAAGCAATAAAACAATTTAGCAATCTAACAATTAAGCCAGAAGATTGTATTCTTCAGGCAAGTAAATTCTCAAAAGACAGATTTAAAAAAGAAATAAAAGATTTTGTAGAAAGAGCTTATGCCGGCAATTCTTAAAAATACACAATTCTTAAGGCTTTGGGGGAATCAAATCCTTCTTCAGGTGGCTTTTAACATGTCTAATTTTACTGCGCTTCTGATAATTGCAGACAGAACTCATTCTCCTTTTATTCAAGCTCAATTTTATACAGCGCTCACAATCCCTGCCATAATTTTTGGCCTTATTGCCGGCCCGATAGTTGATATGACCGAGAGAAAAAGGCTTATGCTTATTACGGATTTTTTACTTATTATTTTGTTCTTTTTGTATATATTTGCAGTTGAAAGTATTCCTCTTCTGCTTCTTATTGCTTTTCTTACCTCATCGGTTGCGAGATTTTTCATCCCTGCGGAAGCTGCGACAATTCCTCTGGTTGTTGACAAAAATATCTTGCATCACGCAAACAGCTTCTTCCTCTTTACTCTGATGGGGTCAGTTCTTCTTGGTTATGCACTCGCAGGACCTATAATTCAGCTTTTTGGCGGACTTAGGACGCCGGGCGAAATTGCTCCATTTATCTTAAGCAGCATTTTTCTTATCATCGGATTTATCTTGCGTCTTAGTCTTGCCAAAATTGAAATTAAGAAGCCTGATGTTTGGGGAGATTCACTGGTGGGCAAGACATTCATACTTTTTGCCCAGACTGTTATGGAAGTAAAAAGCAATATTAAAATATCCCTGCCGCTTGCGCTTCTTGTATTTGTGGAGCTTATTGTAGGACTTCTTTCTGTACTTCTTCTTGAATACGTGAGGAGATATCTTGCGCTTCCTCTGACGTCAATTACTTATGTTCTCATGCTGCCACTTGTTGCCGGTCTTGTAATCGGAGTAAGTGTTTTGGGGAAGATTGAGCATATGTATGGAAGGAAAAAACCCATTCTTATAGCTCTTTTTGCCATAGGAATTGTGCTTGTAGCTATGGGAATTGCGCCTATATACCTTGATTCCTTTGTCACAAGAATAATAGGGACTTCAATTTCTTTCATCATGGGGATCTTGATAGTAGTTATTGCTGTAAATGCGCGGACTATTCTTCAGGTTAACAGCAAGGAAGAAATGCACGGCCGGATATTTTCATTTCTAGATGTACTAATTGCCCTTGCGACCCCAATTCCGGTTCTCGTCACAGGTTTACTTGCAGACAGCGTAAGTATTCTCGCAACACTTATGGCATTTGGAACAGTAGTGATTGCGCTGACATATCTAGGACATAAGATTATATTGAGAAAGTAAAAATGCCGGAGTTACCAGAAGTTGACCCCACTTCGCTCCCTTCTTCGTTAAAACTACGAAGGACAAGAAAGCTTCGAAGGGTGAGAACAATTAAATTAAGATTCCAGAAATACTTTGCCGGCTGCGGCACCTATTACTGTTCTCAGTGTCAACACTGAGAACGAATATTTGAAGTGAGAAGTATAATTCCTTGATTCAATTTATAATGTATCATATATCGATATATGATACATCACGGTTTTAGTTCATATAAATAGATTTTTCTTCATTTTCGTGCTAAAATACCCCGCATGACACTGGGAGAGGGAACAAGTCCGACAGAAAAAATTCTAAGACAAACAAACAAAGATTTATTCATGCGTTTTTCGGGTTTATCAAAAAAATCTAGGCATTACAGTGATCCCACAAATAGACCTAATTATTGTATTGATGTTTCCTTGCATAATGAACAGGAATATAGTCGAGGAAGATTTATAGAAAATATTCCAGACAATTTTAGTTTACCCACAGTTGTAATACAGGATGTAACTACAGAAGATGGAAGAGTACAAATTGAATTAGCAACAACTTCATACGGAAGACTCCCTAGAGTAGTAATAAGTTCAGATGGCATACTATTTGCACTTGCAAATGTTTACCTTTTTAATGAAGAAGGACAAGCTTTGAAATATGAAGAGATCGAAAAAATAAGCTATCCCGAGAAATCTTTGCAAGAAAATTTAGATTATTACGGAATTTTAAAGGAGGTTAGAAGATTGGATTATAAAATTGAGGAAGCTGGGAGATTTACGCAACTTAACATAGGAGATTACGAAAAACTTCTTAGTATATTGCGTCAAATTAAAACTGGAGAGCTAAGACCCTAATTATAGTTTGAAAACTTCTTGTTTTTTGGTACGATAGATGTTAATATACGTCCGAAGCACCAACCTTCGTTAAAGCTTCGGCGCGGCAAGGCTTTATCGTGCGTTTTTTATGGTTCGACTGGCTCACCACAAGTGGGTTTGGATTTAAAAAATATTATGGGCAGTAACGGCAACATTAAAGAAAAGATAGTAATGTCCATTGGAGGATCTCTCATCGTCCCAAACGGAGGGATCAATGTCGATTTCCTCAAGAAGCTTAATCGGTTCATCCGAGAACAACTGGCGAAAGATACCAATCGCCAGTTTTTTTTAGTTTCAGGAGGCGGATCAATTGCCAGACACTATAGCGATGCCGGAAGAGATGTAATAGGTCATGAGCTAAGCCCTGATGATTTAGATTGGCTCGGAATCCATGCGACCAAGCTTAACGCGCATCTTATCCGTACGATTTTTCGGGATATTGCTCACCCTTATGTTCTCAAACACTATGAAATTATAAGAAAAGTCACAGAGCCGGTGGTTGTGGCAGCCGGATGGAAGCCGGGCTGGTCTACGGATTATTGCGCCGCAATGGTGTGTGAAGATTACAATATTAAAACAATACTTAATTTGACAAATATTGACATGGTTTATGACAGTGACCCGAAAGTAAATAAAGATGCTAAAGCGATTAAGAATATAAGCTGGGAAAATTTCAGAAATATTGTTGGAGATAAGTGGGTACCGGGATTGAATGCGCCATTTGATCCGGTTGCGGCCAAAAAAGCACAGGAATTAGGATTAAAGGTTGTGGTACTTAGGGGAGATAATTTTGAGAATCTGCAGAATTACTTCGACGGTAAAAAGTTTGTGGGAACTGTGATAAAATAACTTCAAAATTGTTAGATTGCTCAATTGCTGGATTGTTATATAATGTTTTAACAATTTATCAATAAAACAATTCAACAATGTTTTTAAAATCCTTAGGCCTAAAAGATTTCAGGAATTACGAAAAGGCTAAGTTTGAATTTGCCAAAAACACAACTGTTGTCGTCGGGCCGAATACTGCAGGGAAAACCAACTTCACAGAAGCCATTTCAATGCTCACTACGGGTAAAAGTCCGCGGGCTGAGAAGGATGAAGATATTATCGGATTTGGAGAAACTTCTGCAAGAGTTACCGGAGAAGTAGGTTCGAATTCTTCCGACAAAGACTCTGTAGAGCTTCAGGTAATTCTCGTAAAGCGTGACCCTTCGGCAGGTTCGACTAACTCATTGCAAGCAAGCTCAGGGCAAGTAAGTAGGAAATATACGGTAAATAAAGTTGCTAAAAGACGTGTGGATTTTGCAGGAAATCTCCTCTGCGTCCTTTTTTCTCCTGAAGATTTGGATATTATAATCGGAGGCCCAAGTCTTCGACGCCGACTCCTCAACGAAATTCTGGAACAGACAGATAGGGATTACCGTAATGCTTATTCCGTATTTGAAAAAGCCTTAAGACAGAGAAACGCGCTTCTTTATAACGCAAGAGAAACAGGAAGAGGCGCCGCCCAGAGGGCTCTGCCCGGCGGGAATGAAAAGCAGTTTGAATATTGGGACAAGCTTATTATTGAAAACGGAAATATTGTCACAAAGAAAAGAGAAGAGCTCATCCAAAATATAAATAATTTCTCAAAAGATATTTTTGACTTCATCGCGTTTTATGACAAAAGTACGATCACAGAGGAAAGATTATTAAAATATAAAGATGCTGAGCTTGCTTCGGGTGTCACCTTGGTTGGACCTCACAGAGATGATGTGGGATTCTCCATGCTTTCGGGCCCATCGACTCATGATATTAAATCTTTTGGCTCGCGGGGCCAACAAAGACTTACGATTCTACAGATAAAGTTAATTGAATTAAGTTTGGTCGAAGAAAAGGTAGGCATACGGCCTATTTTAGTTTTAGACGATATATTTTCAGAGCTTGACAGCGGACATATACGTTTGATATTCGATATTTTAGACAAACAGCAGACTTTTATAACGACAACGCACAGGGAGTTTATTGATGATAAACTTAAAGATTTTCAGGTGGTAGAATTAGGTAGGAATCAACTAATTAACAAATAAACCAATCAATCACCGCCAAGGCGGGATCCCGACTGGAAACTACCAGCGGGACAAATCAACTAATGGAAGACTTTGATAAAAACGATTTAAAGAAACTTTATATTCCGGCGTCTGATTCGCATAAAGGGCAGAATGGGAAAGTGCTTATAATAGCAGGTTCAAGACTTTTTCATGCCGCATCTCTCTGGCCTTTGAAAGTTGCATCGCGGATTGTAGATATGGTCTATTATTGCTCTGTTCCGCAGAACAATGAGGTAGTCGCAAAGGCAAAAGAAGAATTTAGAGATGGAATTATTGTGCCAAGAGATAAGGTCGATGACTATATTAATGATGCAGATTGTATTTTAATTGGACCGGGAATGCCCCGAAAAGATGGAGAAGAAGTTGGGGACGATGATACAAAAGAGCTTACTGAAAAATTGCTCCAGAAATATAAAGATAAGAAATGGGTGGTTGACGGAGGATCACTTCAGGTAATGGATTTAGATTTTATTCCTACAAATTCAATCTTAACTCCGCATCCGAAAGAGTTTGAGATGCTCTTCCAAGAAAAACCAACTACAGAAAATGTAGGAAAAATGGCGAAGAAATATAATTGCGTAGTTTTAGTTAAAGGAGAGAAAGATATTGTGTGTTCACCCTTCGACTCTCCTTCGGCAAGCTCAGGACAACGCGCTCAGGGTGAAACTTGTATCCAAGTTTCAGGCGGAAATGCCGGAATGACGAAAGGCGGGACAGGAGATGTACTGGCAGGATTGGTAGCCTCATTGTATTGCAAAAACGATGCTTTTCTTTCTGCAAAATGCGCAAGCTACATAAACAAAAAAGCAGGTGAAAGTTTGGCAAAAAGAGTAGGCTTGTATTTCAATTCTTCAGATCTTGCCGACGAAATCCCGAAAGCGATGAAGGAATTGACCCCTTGACAAACTCACGGCATAAATACTAATGTTTAAATATAGCACAAAAGTATGGCAAGTATTGTATCCATGGGAAATAGCGAAGAAAAAACTCCACACCGAAGAATTCATGTAAGTCTTGATCTACACGACAAAATATTCCTGTTAATAGCGATCCTTATTATAGCAGTAACTCCTTATATAACTTCTAATTTTCTTAATTTTAATCCTGAAGCAAGTACCCCGAATGTTAATGACGCGAAAATAAAAGAACGCATAAGCCTAGATATAGGTGAATCCAAATCCTACCAAATGATTGGCTTGGCCCAGAATGACTGGTTGACAGGATGGGCCACATGGGGAAAGTCGGGACGAATAGACCCTAGTAAGGATATACATGTGGTCGTGAAGTATCCGTCAGGCCTTGAAATTGTATTTGATGATCCTCCTTCAACAAAGCAAACGTTTATCATAGGCGGTCCGCTTGATCCGGGCACATATACACTAACTCTTACAAATGACGGTCAAACCCGGTTAACTAATGTTGAGGTGCAAGCAGCATTGGGCCGATTTGGAAATTGATTCCTACTCCTGAAGCCTCTGGGATAATTTCGACAATTGCAGAGTTACAAAGACTGCGAGGATTGTGACGACGAGAGCATAGATTAATAAAGATATAACTCCTGAATTTCCCGGAAGCCATTTCTTAACGTAGGTATTTACTACTTCTTGAATTAGGCTGTTCCACGCAAGAGCGGCTACAAGCCCAAACCCGCTTGTAGAAAGAGTCAGCATTTGCTTTATAATTTCTACCTGAAGCTTAGTTTCTTTTTTAGTTTTGTCCTCCGCCATAAAAGAATTATAGCACTAATTTATATATGATATAATCTTTGCCTATGACAGTCGAAAGAGAAAAAGGTTTAAAAGAAAGAGAGCAGGCTTTGCACGGTCTATTAGTCGATTTTTTGACAATTTCAACCGAACCTCATCAGCCAACTTTTTGGCAGGCGCTTTCAAGTTCAGGTCTTAGTCAATACCGACATAGAAGATTTGAAGGAGGTTATGATACCGATGAAGGGACAAAAAGAATAATAATATCTTGCATCGAACCACTTAAAGGTAATCCTGTAATCCTAGAAGATCCAAATGCCGGAAAAAAATGGCTTATTGGATCTTTCTATAAGAGTATTTCGAGTGGTGAGCTTGGCGAATGCGAAGAAATATTTTATCAACTTACTGCTTCCATGGATTGACTAAGCGCGATATTTCCCGCATAATTAACGCAAATGTATTCGCCGAAATTTACAATAACTCACAAAATCCTTAAAAACATTGGGATTATTGAGGCTTCAAAGGAAATTATAGACAGAGCGCCACTACTCCCTTATTACGAGAAACAATTTCAGGAAGACGCACTTGTCCGTACTGTCCATTACGGAACTCACATTGAAGGAAATGAGCTCAATTTTGATCAAGCTGAGAAAGTAATAATGGGGGACAATGTCGTCGCGCGCCAGCGCGATATTCAGGAGGTTATTAATTATAGAAAGGTTATTGAGTATATCGGCGAAGTTGGAGAAGATCCAAAAAAGCAACTTGATGATGAGTTTATTAAAAAGCTACATGCACTTGCCGTAAAAAAGATTTTACCCGAGGAACAATGCGGGCAGTACCGAAAAACTCAGGTGGTTGTGAAGAATAGTTACACCGGAAAGGTCTCTTTCCGTCCCCCGCTTTCTGTGGCAGTTCCTATACAAATAAATGACTTGATTGCATTTATGAATACGCCCGAAGGACAGGAAATTCATCCCATTTTGAAGAGCGGAGTTGTTCATTATGAATTTGTAAGAATTCACCCTTTTCTTGACGGAAACGGGAGGGTTGCGCGGGCTTTATCGACTTTAATTCTCTTTCTTGAAGGTTATGACATACGTAAATTCTTTTCTCTTGAAGAATATTTTGATAAGGAAGCGGAAAGGTATTATGACGGACTTCAAAGTGTGGAAAAACATGATGGAGATCTGACGCATTGGCTTGAATATTTTACAGAAGGACTTGCAATTGAGCTTTCGAAAATAAAAGATAAGGTTGAAAAGATTTCAATTGACGGAAAACTGAGACAAAAACTTGGAAATAAACCGCTTATGCTGACCGACAGGCAACTTAAGATAGTCGAATATATTCAGGAGACCGGATATCTTCAGAACAAAGCATATGAGATGCTTTTCCCAATGGTTTCTGAGGATACGATACTTAATGAGTTGAAAGGATTGATAAAGGCGGGTATAATCCGCAAACAAGGCAAGACAAAAGCCGCAAAATATATAATGAAATGACACAAGAAGAAAAAAAGATAGAGTCAAAAAGTAAGAGTGAATTAAAGAAAAATACTCAGATAAATATGGAAGAAAGTAGAACAGAACTTAGAGAAGGCCAACCTACAGAAATTATTGATGTTCTAAGCACAATACATCAATTTCACTGGGAAAAGATGGATAAAATCCCCACCATATTATCTAACGGATTACCATCTAATAAGTTTGCAGAAGATTTTGATGATAGATCGCTTCGTCATTCTTGGCCGTTAAGTAGATCCGAAGCAAGGAATGCTTATCTGCTGACTTCACACTTTAACGTTGTGTATGGGGCTACAATGGAGGATTTAGATCAGATGGTCGCAATTGCAATAAGAGAGAGTACTGAATTATTTTACCCTGGAAGGGTTGCGAGTACGCAATTTGCAGGTTTTGTAGTTATTGACACAGCGGTTGCACACCCGTTTTCAAGAAATCCATTTCTTGGGAGAGAAAAGCTACCAGAAAATAAAGCCGAAGATATTCAGTTGCGAGTTACTAAGGTAAGGGAGATAGTCGAAGCAAATATTACACAATCCGATACCACTCCTGTTTATGGAACTTCTGGCGATATGTATTGGCCGCAGCATATGTCGCATGAAGAGATTGTACAAATGTTGGGAGAAAGAAAATAATGAAATTTAGGACGTTAGGGGAATATTACGAGAAGTTAGAAGGGACTTCGAAAAGATTAGAATTAATCGATATTTTGTCGAAGCTTTTTAAGGAGTCGGATGCGCAGGAGATTGGGAAGATTTGCTATCTTCTTCAGGGAAGAGTAGCGCCGTTTTTCGAACCAATTGAAATAGGAATGGCGGAGGCAATGATTGCTCAATCTGTTTCAAGGGCTTTTGGAGAAGATAAAGCGGAGGTTTTAAAACTCTACAGGAAGCTTGGTAATTTTGGATTGGCTGCGCAATCATTGGCTGACCGGCTACAGACGACAGACCACAGCAGAAAAAAAGCAGTAGACAGTAGTCCGTTGACCGTGAGCGAAGTTTGTTCCAAACTTCTTGAGATTGCAAAATTTTCAGGTGAGGGAACTGTTGAGAAAAAGGTCGGGACACTTTCTGAGCTTCTTAAAAAGCTTGATCCAATTTCCGTAAAACACGTGGTAAATATTCCTCTCGGAACTTTGCGTCTTGGAATAGGTGGGCCGACAATTTTAGATTCATTATCTCTTGCCAAGCACGGTGATAAAACTCTTCGACCAATTCTTGAAGACGCATATAACAAGACAAGTGATCTTGGCTTAGTCGCGCAAACATTTTTCAAAAGCGGAATCGATGCGGTTAAAAAGACTAAGCTGATGGTCGGAAAACCCGTACGGCCCGCGCTTGCAGAAAGACTTCCATCTGCCGAGGAAGCAGTGAAGCGACTCGGTCACGAATTTGCGGCAGAGCCGAAGTTTGACGGATTCCGAGTCCAGGTGCATTTGGATAGGATACACCTCCGAGGTGTGCCGCAGGCGCAACACCACCTCGGAGGTGGAGGAGAGGTTGTCCAGATTTTCTCAAGAAATCTTGAGAATATGACACATGCATTTCCTGATCTTATAGATGGAGTTTTAAATGAGGTAAAAGCAAAAAGTGCGATCTTGGAAGGTGAAGCGATTGCTTACAATCCCGTGACTTCGGAGTTTTTACCTTTTCAGGAGACGACAAAAAGAAGAAGGAAATATAATGTTGAGGAGAAAGCAAAAGAACTTCCGCTTGTGATGTTCGCTTTCGATATTTTGTATCTGGATGGAGAGGATGTTACGGAAAAACCATATAGAGAGCGAAGAAAGCTTCTTGAAAAAATTCTTCATAAAGACAATCAGACTGTAAAGCTTGCGGAAGAAAGAGTTCTGAAAAACCCGGCTGAGATTATTAAATTTTTTGAAGAAGAAATCTCAGAAGGACTTGAAGGGCTGATGTTAAAAAAACTTGATAGCCCGTATATTGCAGGAGGGAGAGGATTTCATTGGGTAAAGTTTAAGCGTTCTCAGGCAGGAGCATTAAATGATACGGTCGACTGCGTTCTGATTGGCGTGTATACAGGAAAAGGAAAGAGAACTGAATTCGGAGTCGGAGGATTACTCGTCGGAGTTTATGATGAGAAGAAAGATGAGTTTGTTTCGATAACAAGGCTGGGAACGGGACTCACGGATGATGAATTCCGGAAAGTAAATGAAATTTCAAAAAAGCTAAAAGTTGAACACAAGCCGGCGCGGGTAAATTCGGATATAGTTCCTTCTTTTTGGTTGGAGCCGAAAGTAGTTTTAGAAATAGTTGCCGATGAAATAACCCGTTCTCCAATTCATACTGCGGGACGTGATAAGGATGGGTCGGGATACGCTTTAAGATTTCCTAGATTAGTCAAATTTAGAGAAAAAGACAAGAGAGCAGAAGATGCCACAACTGTGGAGGAGATAAAGAAACTCTATAAACAACAATTCTCCCACCACAAAAAGTAATTGACAAAATCGAGAAGCAGTGGTATTGTTTCAAAATTATGCGCGAATATGAATATTATGATTGGGGAGGAAGTCAGAGGCTGGAAAAATTTAAGCAAACTAAATTTCGTAATCAATCTTCCCGTAGGTCTAAGAATAAAACTATTAGCGAAAAACGGACTCAATATGTCCAAAAGGTTCCCCGTAAACACTCTTTACTCGATATGCCAGATGAACCGTGCTTAGATTTGATGACTGAATCTGGTTTTCCACTAAATTTATTATCAAGTCACGCTGTTCATATGCTCGAGAGGTTCTTCGAGCAAACAATTAGTGCAAGCGAGATAGGAAATGAAGACATAAAACGTTGGTATAAAGGAGAGCAAGTACAAGCTTTACGAAAAGCAAGCGGACAATTAAAAGGAAAAGTCTTTGAAGAGATTATTACCAGAGAATTTGTACAAACAAATCCAGAATATTTTGTTACTAATCCTGTTTTAACTTCAAAAATTATTAACCCAGTACTGAATAGGTTGGGTTCGGGATTGGTTTTGCCAGATCATTTGGTTTTTAAAAAAACTCCTCCAAGACCTATCTTAGTAGGTTTTATGGAAGATAAGAAAGCAATAGACTTAAATTCAGAAGACATAATTTTTGAGCAACTTGAAAGCGAGTGGGCTCTTTTCAATCTGATCGTGGAAAACAGTGATGCACAATCTCAATTCAGACGCGAAATGCAAGAACACATTCCTTCATTGCCATTTAAGATAGAGGTGTCCCCAATAGACAAAGGACTAATCTGGTTGGCCACCACTAAAGAGGCTGTTAGGGAGGTTGGGCAACTACCTAATTGGGCAAGTTTATTTGTGTCTTCTGTCTCACAAGAAGCGATAAATAAACTATCAGAAAAATTTATAAGTAGGAGATTTTTGCCGAATATGTTTCCAGATTTAGCAAAGTCTTCCGGTGGTAATTAAATTTTGCAAGAAAGACAAAAGAGAAGGTGATGCTATGATAATTTGTTCATCACAATAGGAATCTTGATGCATTGACAATCTAAAGATCCAGTGCTATTCTTGCTCCATTAAGATTTCAAAGAAGGTGATTTGAATGACAACGGAAACAGATAGAAGAATAGGATCAGAGCACGTTTCTATGCAGCCCTCTGAATATGAAATCCTCACAGCGTTTGTTTTGCAATCCACCAAATTAGAGGCTCCAATCAATTTTCCTGCTGATGAAATAAAATTTGCCCAAGGCATTGAAGCTGCGTCTGAGAATGCACCTTTTCTCGGCAGATTTTTAGAAGAAGGAAGGCTTACAGTTTCAGCGCAGGGTAATATCAGAAAACTTCTTACGGAAGGAATTTTGGTAAGAGATGATGAAATTTACAGAATGACATTAGATAAGACCATTCTTGATCATTTAACCTCCCAAGTAAGAATGGTGTTCAAAGAGCAAGGGGTAACTGCATTAATAGAGGCGGTTTCGTCTGCTCAGAAGTCATGGTCGGAAAGCGAAGCTTAAATGTTATAATAGCTTTGTCCGACTTATCTTACCTTTCGCCTTTTTAGAACTATTCGAATACGGCTCAAGGAGCGATTAATATCGGATAATATGACTTTTGTAGCTGATCTTCATTTACACAGTAAATATTCCCGAGCGGTTTCTCCAAATATGATTTTGCCTGAGATGGCAAGATGGGCAAGACTTAAAGGTCTTGATATAATTTCCGCAAGCGATTTTACTCACCCTCTTTGGTTTCGTGAGCTTAAAAGTCAGCTTAGTGAAGATACACAAGGATTGTATAAATTAAAGTCTATAGACTACGGACTACGGACTACAGCTGTAGACAGTAGTCAGAAAGCTGAAAGCCAAAAAGAGGTACTCTTTTTGCTCAGCACCGAGCTTTCAAGTATTTACAAACAAGGAGATAAACTCCGAAGGATTCATAATCTGATTTTTGCGCCAAGCCTTGAAACAGTTGAAAAGATAACTAAAGAATTTACAAGACGGGCTTTTAATCTGATGGCAGACGGCCGTCCGATTTTTGGATTATCCTCCGAAAATCTTGTCGAACTTCTCTTAGGTATTGATGAAAATATAATGCTGATTCCCTGTCATGTGTGGACCCCGCATTTTGGAATTTACGGAAGTGCCTCAGGCTTTGATTCACTCGAAGAAGCATTCGGAAAATACGCAAAAAATATTTACGCAGTTGAGACCGGACTTTCAAGTGATCCTGAGATGAATTGGGTCATGCCGGAGCTAAATTCTCGCTCAATCTTGTCATTCTCCGATGCTCATTCGGGGCCGAAGATGGGACGGGAAGCGACGGTTTTTACTTTGCGGAAAAATGCTGAGGTCGCTCACAAAAATTTTCGTGTTCACAATGCGGATAAACTTAGTTTGAAAAACAAGAAAGTTGATGGCGCAAATGCTCACAGCGAAAATTTTGAAAGCTCCCCGCATTTTGAGATTTCGTATAAAGATATTACTGATGCAATCAAAAGAGACAAGAAAGGAAAATTGGAAATTCAGTACACTATTGAGTTTTATCCTGAAGAGGGGAAGTATCATTTCTCGGGGCATAGGAATTGTAAAGTGATAAGAGGACCGGAGGAACTTCGCAAAGACGGAAATATTTGCCCGGTTTGCAAGAGAAAACTTACGGAAGGAGTTTTGTACCGAGTGCAGGAATTATCAAAAGGAGCAGTTATTGAAAGCGAGGCCAAAATAAGTCCTTCGGGGATAAAATGGTATACGGACAAAGGAAAGAATCATCCGCCTTATGTGAAGCTAGTTCCCTTAAATGAAATAATTGCGGAGTCATATTCGGCGACAGTCTTAAGTCAAAAGGTAAAAGATGCGTTTGAAAATATTTGCCATGAATTCGGTTCTGAAATTGAGGTACTTCTTAAGACTCCGATTTCTGAGATTTCAAAACATTCGGGAGAAAAAGTCGCGGAAGGAGTTAGGAAGGTTCGGGAAGGAAATATAGAAATTGATCCGGGATACGATGGGGAATATGGGAAAGTAAAGATTTGGAATGAGGAAGAAGAGTCCCAAGGAGCTGAAGCTTTTAGCGCTATGAATGATGAATCACAGCTTGGTTTAAAATTTTAAAATGTTTAAAGATCGAAAAGAGGCAGGAGAGTTACTCGCGGAAAAACTTCAAAGCTTCAAGAATAAGAAAGATGTTATCGTTTTTGGGATAACTCGCGGCGGTGTGACTACTGCTTGGGAAATTGCTTCGGAACTTAAACTTCCTTTTGAAATTATAGTAATCAAAAAAATAGGCGCTCCTCTGAATCCTGAACTTGCGATAGGAGCTGTCGGGCCAGGAAAAACTGTTTACTGGGAGAAAAAACTCTTGAAAGATCTTTTTGTAACCCATGATTACAAAGCAGAAGCACTGGATGTAAAAAATCAAGAGAGAGAAGAACTTGAAAAAAATTTGCGGGGTAAAAAAAAGCAGCTGAAGATTGCAAATAAAACAATAATTCTGGCTGATGACGGAGTGGCGACCGGAGCTACTGTTTTGTGCGCTTTGAAGTATTTCAAAAAGAAAAAAGCCGGGAAAGTAATACTTGCAGCGCCGGTAATTGCAAAAGATACCTATGATAATATTGAAAAATATTTTGACTCAATAGTTACAATTGAGGTTGCTAATGATTTAAATGCAATAGGGCAGTTTTACAAAGATTTTTCTCAAGTTGAAAATAAAGAGGTAAAAGATATAATATCTAGAACTTGATTACCTTATAATATTTGATATAATTTGCTTATTATGACAATACGAGGAGAGACTACTGGAATTGGAGAAGTAGGTACGAAATCACCCGAACAAAACTCCGAACTGGCTGAAAATATAACTAAGGCAGTAGGGCGTTTGGCAGAAAGCGGAGTTATTGCGAAGATGCTTATGCTTAAGCAAATTAATCCAGGGTCAGATTTTAATCTAGCTCAATCTAAAGATGGCAAATCAGTTGAGGCGCGTTTTGATTGGAATACTAAAGAAGTGAATACTACTGTTAGTCGACCAAGCACATGGAAGCCGAGGAGAGGGGGCGGTGTACCTAACTACACCGTAACTGACATACCACTTTATAGAAAGACATGGAATGAGATAACAATAGGAACACTTTTATCGCAAAATCTTTTAACGATTGAGGTTGCAGAAAAAACTTTTGAACGCATAGGAGGGAATGATAAATCACCTAAGGAAGTTATATACGAGCGAATTTTTGAAGAGATTGAATGGAGAGAAAAAGAAAAATTAATGACCTCAATTGTTACGGCACTGTCTGATCCTAGACTTTTACGTCCAGGCATGGAGCCCTTAAAACTCTCTTAAAATTATTAAAAATTTAAATTTCTGCAAGATTTGCTGATATAATATTGTTCATGAAATTAATAGTTGGCCTCGGTAATCCGGGGGATAAATATGAAAAGACAAGACATAATCTTGGATTTTCGGTCATTGAGAGATTTCTTAAAGATTTTGAATCTTCTTCGAAGACAGTTTGGGATAATAATAAGAAATTAAAGTCGGAGATTGTAAAAACCGAATGGCAGCCGAAGAAAGGCAAACTTGCGGAAGTAATTCTCGCAAAACCCAAAACCTATATGAATGATTCAGGTCTTGCGGTAGAGCTAATCTCCTCTTTTTACAAAATTTCACCCGAAGATTTATTGATAATTCATGATGAGATAGACCTGCCACTAGGCTACATGAAAATAAGATTTGGCGGCGGAACAGCAGGACATAAAGGAGTCACATCTGTAATGGAAAAATTAGGAACAGACAAATTCTGGAGACTAAGGTTGGGAGTAAATAATGCGGGTAAAGAAAAAAAATTAAAACACGTCGATAAGTTCGTCTTAAGCGTTTTTGAAAGAAGCGAAGCGGGAAAAGTAAGAGAGATTATTAAGCGCGGCTCAAAAGTTATACAGGAAATTCTCGAACATGGTTTTGATACCGCGATGAATAGATACAATACGAAATGAAATCTATCGGAAAGATCCTCAAAGACTTCGATCCTCTGAAAGACAAATATATTTCCCGCGAATTTCAGAGTTATGGAATTTATCTCTCAGAACAACTAGAAGACTATAAACACAAAGGCCTTTATATAAAGCTTGCCAAAACAATCCACCGCTCAATTCTCGACAAAGCCTTGTCTTTTGCGAAAGACTCGAATGCAAAAAACAAAGGAGCTTTATTTATGTGGAAACTCAAAGAGCTTAAAAGCTCTTCACGAATGCATCCGAATAAAATTACTGCGAATAAATCCGAATAAAAGAGGAATATTCGTAATAATTTGGATTAATTATTCGTGTGAATTCGCATCTATCATGACAGCAAATGTTTTTATTTCGGGATTTGTACAGGGAGTAGGGTTCCGTCAGTTCGTAAAAAGGACAGCCAGAGAGTTTTTTCTAAAAGGTTGGGTAAAAAATCTTGCTGACGGAAGAGTAGAGGCGGAATTTTACGGGGAAAAAGATGTAATTGAAAAAACAATTGATAAGCTTTGGAAAGGCACTTTTCTTTCCGAGGTTAAGAATATCGATATTGAGTGGCTTGATGGAGAAAAGGAATCTGAAGAATTTATTATTCTGCGGGATTAAAGTTTAACTACTTAGCAAGCTCAGCATCAATAGCAGTCTTAAATGCATCGTATGGTTGCGCACCTACCAGAGAAACCCCATTTATAAAAAATGTCGGAGTTCCGTTTACACCTGCTGCTCCGCCATCCTGTAAGTCCTTAGCCACTACGTCTTTGAATTTTCCCGAGCTCATACACGATTCAAAAGCTCCCTTATCCAGTCCAACCTGAGTTGCGTAAGTTGAGAATTGAGAGGTCGGATCGGGAAGATTTGCCCATGCAGTCTGTTCTTTAAACAATAAGTCATGATAATCCCAGAATTTGTCCTGATCGTTTGCGCATTCTGACGCTTCAGATGCTTTTTCGGCATTTGGATGGAGTTGTGCGATTGGGTATTGTCTATATGCAAATTTTATCTTGCCGGTATCTACATAGTCTTTAAATAACTGATCTTTTGTTTGGTCAGCCCACTGCTTGCAGAAGGGACACTGAAAGTCCGAAAATTCAATAACTTCGACTTTTGCATTTTTGTCCCCCAGAACCGGCAGATGTCCGATTTCAACATCAACTTTTGTACCGGGCGCAGGCTGATTGGGTACGTTTGGCGCAGCAGGGACTGCCTGATCGCCGCTGTCTGTTTTGCCTGTTTGGCTCGACATGGAAAGTTTGGTAGTCAAAGCTCCTAATAGAAAAGATGATACAAGAAGAAGAACGAGAAGAATTGGCGTATATGCTTTGGAATCTTCAAAAAAATTCTGCAGATTTAGATTTATTTTTGGAATTTTTATAGAAGGAAGCTTGATTGCTTTTGCGGTTTTTGCTGAGGTTGCCATTGATGACTCATTTTATAAGCTGTGGGTATGTTTTGTCAATGATTATTTTTCAAGGTGTTCAGGGAATTGTCTTTACAATTGTAAATGCGGCAAAAACTATGGCCGATATGGAAATTGCCAGATTAAACAACAGAAGTTTTTTGAGAATGGAAGGGAAAATAATATTAATTTCCTTTTCTGTCTTTTTGGTTTGGTAAAAGAAAAGGAAATTGTATACAGTTACTCCGACTGAAACTGCCAATATGGAGATAATAAACGTGATTAAAAAAATATTTATCATAATTTAATTTATGCTATTGCTCCTCCCGGAAATATTTCCTGAGTAAATCTAAATGGATGTTCGGGCTTTTTAGTTTTGAACCATACAGGATTATCCATCACGTCTGCTTTTTTAAAATCAAGCACTTCCGCAAAGAGAAATCCAACTGCTTTTGGGTTTTTTATATTCATAAGGCGAAATTCTTCCTGGTGGGTGGGTCTATCAAAGGTAATCATAACATTTCCTATATTGAATAGCTGATTGATGAGTCCATTTCCTTCAATGTCAACTTCGGTTGATTTAACCTGGTTTAGAATTACATTATTTATATAAGTTGAGAATAAAGGTTTATAGCACACCTCAAGAATTCTATGAGTCGTAAGTATATAAAAATGTCCGTGCCAGTCTATTAAGATCTTTGCGATTATACTTGATGCTACTGCTAAGATTAAAATTGACGAAGACAGGACAAGCAGGGGACGGTTAAAGTAGAGTGTGAGAATATAGCCAAAACCGCACGCAATAATAAAACCTACTACAAGAGTTGCCAGAATAGGCCATATGAGTACGATCCAGAACTCTCTCACTCTAAGGAGATTCTTTTCCGCAGGAAAGAATGTTAGCAGATTTTTCTCTGACAATATTTTTTGGCCATTGTTTTTCATAGGCCTCCTTTTCAGCTCTGCAATCTCTTGCAGATTCTCCTAATTCTATGCTCATATTGATAAATACATCTAAGTTTCCAGTGATAATCTTATAATAAACCAATTGCCTTATACACCCTTTATTCACTCAATTCAGTTAAAATTATCACCGTATTCTTGTTAGATTGCCAACAATTTCCGCCTGTGTTATACTTGCGGGGCCAATGGAGTATCAAGAACTGACTCCAGCAGAGAAGCTTTATAATTTCTTTTCAAAATTCGATTTGGGGCATTTTAAAAAGGGAGAAACTTTTCTGCGCTCAGGTGATCTACCTCAGGGAATTTATTATCTTAAAACCGGATATGTAAGGCTTTACTCGCTTTCCCCGCAAGGAAAAGAGCTGACTCTTGTAATTTATAAACCCGGAGAGTTTTTCCCCGTTGTTTTCACTTTTGCCGCCCGTCCGAGCATCTATTATTTCGAAACATTAAGTGAGGCTACTATGTATAAGGCTCCAAGAGAAAAATTTATGCAGTTCATAAGTGAAAATCAAGATATATTTATACAAGTTACTCTTCATATAATTGAGAGATTTCAGACTTCGCTAAAACGTATGGAATCTCTAGCCTTCGGAAATGTAAGCTCGCGTCTGGCATCGGTAATTTTGATATATACAAAACGGTTCGGAGTTGAATACGGACGGGGAAAAATTCGCATACCCATACCATTTACCCATCAGGATATAGCCAATTTAATCGGTGCGGCCAGAGAAAGCGTAAGTCTTGAGATTAAAAAACTTGTTGATAAAAAAATTATCGGATACAAGGGTAAATCCATAGTAGTTAAAGACTTAAAAAAACTTAAGAAAGAAGCAGGCCTATTATAAATTTCCCCATGTTTATAGTAGAGACAGCAGAGGCTTTATTGGAAAGATACCCCCGCATGAGACAACGAAGCCGCCAGCCCTGAGCCATGTCAGACAAGAATAGAAATGTCACCCCCCTATGACTCAGTTTTATGATATTGCCTCCATGGATGATTTAACGGTGGTTTCCAGTTTAGTTTATGGGTTGTTAGAATTAATGGTAGTTGTTTAATCTTCTTTGGTCTTTCAGGCAATATGGTGTAATTAAGATATTTTTCTCTTAACGAGAAATGGATAGTTACATCAAGCCATTCCTCAACAAGAACGTTATCCCGGACTCTAACAGTTGTTGGCTGCAATTCTTCTAACTGATACCATTTGTTTTTAAACTGAATAGTAAAATCATTGTTAACTCTTCTTTTTGATTGGACTGAAAAAATGCGGTTGAGGTTTTCCTTATCAATTTCTGATAAAGCTTTATGAACATTCCCGTCCTTTGCTGGAGCAACGGCAAACTTGCTGTTAAATTTACTAATAAATGTTTCTTCTAAAAACTTGTCTCCCTCATCTGGAGTATTAATACCGGCAAGCCTCATTTCTTTAATTAACCTATCCTGAAGAGTTTGAAATAATCGCTCAACTCTTCCCTTAGCTTCCGCTGAATGAGCAGAGATAAGATTGATTCCCAGATCAAGCATTGCCCGCTGAAATTGAGTCATAAATTCATGATTATCCACTGCCGACTTATGATTAATTTTGTAGGTTGAAAATTTATCAAGGTAAACGCTTAATGGTTTACCAAGTTCCCCAATATACTCTTTCCAAAAAGTAAATACTGCAACTACTCCTTCATTGGCAGAAAATGCTGCTTTGGTAATTCTTCCTGTTGCATCATCAATTGAGGCCAGCAAACACATTTCAATTGGCAATCCTTCTTTATCGACGAATCTTTCTTCAAACCAATAATGGTACGATCCGTCAAATTGCTGAAGCTCTCCAAAATACTCTTTTCTTGGTCGCCAGGATCTGTATTTTCCCGTCTTTTTCTGTTTGTGCGGTTTCCATAATCCTTCCTCAATCATCCATACTCTTATGGTTTGAGAAGTTACGCCTGTGTCATATTGTTCCGCAAGCTTTTCTGTTGCAAAACCTGGCTTGAAATCGTGATAGGTATTCTTAATCTTTTTAAGTAAGTTTTCTTTAATTGAAGAATCAATGCAATGATTGCTTTTCCTTCCCTTTAACTTATGGATAATTGCTTCGTCTCCTTCTGTTTTTACCGCTTTTTTTAATCGTTTTACCTGACGGGCAGATATGCAGAGCATTTTAGCAGCCCTTCCATTTGTAATCTTTCTCTGAATTGTCGCTTTGATAACATCAAGTCTTTGTTGCTCTTCATTTGAAAGAATAGAACGATCGGACATACAAAAAGAGCAGGAACAAAATCATAACTGATTTATTCTTTAAAAGAGGGTGACATTTCTATTCTTGCGAAAGGGGACATTTCTATTCTTGTTTAATACGCCAGCCCTGAGCCATTGTAAATAGGTTTTTGCCTATGATATAAATGAGTTATA
>ERZ1292623.1044-Hain-H51-01um-R1-1044-length-27638-cov-9_pt2 | contig 25595 bp, 48 predicted proteins | sample MGYA00564398_ERZ1292623 | MGnify/ENA primary metagenome ERZ1292623 (study PRJEB36523, sample SAMEA6512633) | groundwater metagenome | collected 2019-01-07 | study: AquaDiva: Metagenomics assemblies of 32 groundwater samples | reverse complement strand
GTTTCTAGGAAAATCTGCTGGCGGAGAACCTAAGAAATTCTCACCCACCCATCACCGCGAATAAGCTGCGACCACCTCCCGCTCACCTTTTGTCCACCTTTTGTCCACCCCGCATCACACACTGATCAGCCCCATCGCGTTGAGTAGCGGTGTCGTCGCGGCGTCGGCCGTCAGGGTCTCGCGCCACGGCCCGCTCGTGCCGATCCTCACACGGACGCGTGCGAGTCGATGAATGTTGACGAATTGCACGAGGCCGGTGGCGTCGGTCGTGCCGATGGTTTGAGGCACCGACACGCCTTCGCCTGTTGGTGTCGGTGCGAAGTTGACATATTCGAGGTACACAGACTGGGCGTTGACTGCCACGCCTGCGATCGTCTGTACGGTGAGGTAGCAGGTCGTTCGGCTGCTCGTGCTCGGCGTGATCGTCGCGACAGTCATCGAATAGGTGATCGTGACGTTGCCTGCGACGACCAAATTGACTGAGGTAAATGAATAACCGGCCTTTGAAATGGCAATCAGCCAGGTGAAATCATTGAGGCTGAAACTCGCGAGTCCGGCCGCGCTGGTCGCGAGCACGTAGGTCTCGGCCCCCTGAGTCACACGCACGTTGGCCCCTTGCAGCGCGGTCGTTCCATCGTTGACGGTGATGTCCACGGTCCGCGCCCCTGTGCCGCCACCCGCTCCGGTGATCCACGCGACGTCACCTCTGTCGCGGATCGCTTCGAGCGAGTCGGTCGTGTTGTCGCCGGTCGCGCCGGTCGAGAGGTCCGTGCCCGTGAGCGCCACAGCTTTGTTGAACACCGCGCGGAAAAAGCCCAACACGGTGTTGATCCCGGTGCCAGTGATCGCACCGAGGCGATTCAAGATCGTGCCGGCGTCCGTCTTCACGGCGGCGACGTCCACACTGATGCTCGCGCCGACTGGATCACCGAGTCGAGCGAATGCGTCGCCGGTCTGCACCGTGTTGCCCGTGTAGGCATTGATCGTCAGTCCGGTGCCAAGCGCGACGCCATTCATCACCGACTTGCCGACGCTCAGCGCGGTTGTGAAATCGGCTGCGGTCGTGTCCTGCCAAATTCCGGTTGCGATTTGTGCCGCCGTCAGGTTGCTGGGATTGATCGTCGCCCAGTCGCCCTTGCCGTTCAGTGCGGCTGCGGTGATGCCGGCTGCGGTGATCCAATTCGCTGGGATCCCCGGCAGGACCACGGCGGCCGTGACTGAGCCGACAGCGCCAGTCACCGAAGCGATTGTCACGTCGGCCGCGACTTTCGCGTCCGTGATCGCATCTGCGGCAATCGAGGTCGCGGTGATGACATTCGCGTTGATCGTGCCGACCGTCACGGTTGCGGTCACACTGCCGACGGCCCCACTCACGGCAGCAATCGTTCCGGCCGTCAGGTTCGTCGTACTGGCGAGCGTCGCCGTCGTCGGAAATGTGATCGTGCCGGCGTTCACGACCGCATTTGTTTTGATCGTGTCGAGATCAACTTTCGGTTGCACGTCGATCAGCGGGACGATGACACGTTTTCCCGCCGCTTCCCCGCGAATTGTGACCTGCCCGGCCGTCGTGAAAACGGCGTCCGGCACGTCCAATCGATATCGGCCGTTGCCACGCTCTTTCACGCCGCCACTCGCGTAGGCCGTCGTGATCAGCGCGAGGTCGCTCAACGCTGGAAACACGACATCGGCATTCGCACCGGCGAGCGAGTAGGTCAAAGTGGGCATGGTTGCAGCAACCAGCCCCGTTGTCGGAAGCCCGGTGTCATCGACGATCAGCACGTCAACAGATTGCGAAGTCGCTGTGAGCGGAAAGATCATCGAACTGCCTCCACGAACGCCAACAGAAATCCAAGAGCCAATGCCGCCAATCTCCGCAACTTCAAAAGCCGATTGTTCGCGCTCGGCGGTGCCGTGAACACCCAGCCGCTGCCCGCCGTCGCGACCGCTTGATTGTTCACGCTGTTGACCCCAGCGTACCAAGTCGTCGCGGGCGTGGCGACACTGTGTTGGATGTTGAGGAAGTCCGCCGAGATCGTGCCGCCGCCGGCCTTCACGAGCGCATGCGTGCCGGTCGTCGTGCTGTTGATCGTCTTGAGGTTGCCAGCCGTGCCGCTGACCGTCCAGGTCGTGACGGTCATACTAAGCCCTGTGGTGAAAAGGATTGAGTGAGCCGCCGAGCCGTCGTCTTTGAAATCAATGAAGGTATTGGAGCCTAATAGGGTAATGCTTGCCGTGCTCGCCCCACGGGAAAACCAAAGATTGCCCCATTTTTTACCACCACCGCTAAATGTGACAGTAGATGCACTCGTGTCTATTACTTTGATAGTTCCCGTAGTTGCAGTGACAGTCAACCCTGTCGGGGTCGCTGATGTAAAGACGGTTCCTGATGCGGTTAATGTCATAGCGGCACTGCCAAGAGTTAACGTGCGGGTACTGCTGGCATTGGAACTAAAAGTCGTAAATTGAGAACTGAAATTATTAAAATCCCATGTACCGTGGGTGTGTGTGCCAGTACTCGATGACAAAAACGCATCCTGCATCGTCAGCGTGCCGCCGAACATCGCGACCGTCAGCGAGTTGGTGAATGTCTGCCCGGCCGATGTCCAAGTGAATGCGCCCCGGCCTTCCATTGTGAATCCGACTGTCCCGCTATTCGTCAACAACGACGTGCCGGTCATCACCAGTGAGCCGTACATCGTGGTGGCCGTCGTCTTGGCCCACGCGACCGAGTTGCCAGTGTTGGACCAAGTGATGCTCTTGCCCGCGCGAGGCATGTCGAGCGTCACTGTCTGGGTCGCGGAGAAGGCGTTGTTGATCACGACGTCATCCTGCGGCAACGGCGTTCGACTCGTCCATCGCGCGGCGGTTGACCAACTAAAGCTCGTTGTGCCGTTCGCGGTCTGCGTTGCGGCGGTCGTGAACGTGATTCCGCTGTTGCCTCCGCAATCTCCAAAGTAGGTCGCACCTGACGCGGCGGTCGTCCAAGTTGCCGTACCTGCGCCGGTGATATCGCGAAATTCGATGACGTTCGTACAAACCAACGTCGCGGCGGTGAGCGTGAACGCGGTGCCGAGCGTTGAGGTTCTCACCAGCACGCGATTCGTCACCGAATTACCGTTGATCGTCAGCGTGCCGGTGATCGTCTGATTGGCACCCAGAGACAGGCCGTCGGTTTTCACTGCCGTCCCGGTACGGGTGAGATTCGCGAATGTGTTGGCACCTGTAACAACCGGCGTATTAGGTCCAGAAAGAGTCACATTGTTGTAGGTGAGACCACCGCCGTTGAATGTTGCACTTGATCCGGTACACGATATTAAACTCGTGTTCGCGTTCAAGGTCAGATTAGTTGATGTCGTGACAAGCCAATCTACACTGCTAGTAAATGAGGAAGCTCCTAGTGTGAGCGTCCTGACATTGGTATTACTACTCGAAAAAGTTCCGCACGTCACCGTCTGCCCGTTTGTGTCCAGCAGCGTACCTTTCGTCAACGTCAGCGTCGCAGCCCCGCACGAGAACGCATCGGCAAACTGCCAGCTTCCACCACTCGCTGCGTTGAACGTGGTGTTGCCAGCGACCTTTGTGCCCATCGTCACCGTTTGAACCGTAGCGGAAGTGCTGACGAAACTGATCGCAGACGTGCTCGCATTACCGAGCGTGTATGTCATGCCGCTGACCAGCCGCAGCGCGATGTTGCCCAGCGCCGCCGTCGCATCGCCAATCGTCAGCGTGACTCCGGCGCTGTGTGTCAGCGTTCCCGTGTAGCCCGTGCAATCCAGGCCCCGGCAGACGGAGCCGGAGTTAATCGTGATGGCCCCCGACGTGCCCGTGAGCTGCGCATCGTCGGCTGCGGTCGGTGCCACGTTTCCGATCCAAGTGGTCCCCACGGTCCACGACCCGCCACCGGCAGCAGCAGTGATAAGAGCCATCAAACACCCGTCAAAAAAGGGAGGATCGTGCGGAATCCGCATCGACCCTCCCAAGACGGGCGATATCGGCTTGGGGCATTCATCGCCGGGGTGGCCACCCCAGGAACAAGTCCCCTGTCATGTCAGATCGTGCGAACTCCGCGCGACCCTCCTCGTTTACACATCTTTCCCGCGAACGTACAGAACAGGTTTTCCTCGTTTCCACCCAGGGAGGACCGAATTCGGCAAGATTGTCACACGACTTCCTGGCTGGTCCAGAATTACGTTGTCGCTGTTCCGAGGAGCCGCTTCACCGCCCGGACCACCAGAGGTTAGCGACCATTTCATGCCCGGCTTGTCGTCCCAAAAATCGTGACCACCAACCCAATACAGAGTCCGTGGAATCTGAATCGCGGTGGCCTGAGCAGCTCGCGTTTTTGTGAACGTCCCGACAACTGTGACAGGCCCGGTGATGGTTGTGGTGGCGCGAACACCGAACAGCGCGGAAATCCAGCAGCACGCCGACTTGAAAAAGTTACGTCTCACCATGATCTGGATTCTCTTTTGTCAAGCGGATAAAACTTCGTGATCGGAGCGGGATAATTACCCGTCGCAAAGAATGGTTGAGCCGATGGCGGGCTGATCGCCGTCAACATCAACAATCGGCCTTCGTCGTCGCGGGTCACTTGAACTGGCTGACTCTGAAAGTATTCATTGGTCGTAATCATCTCAATCACCTCCGCGATTGTGTTTCTTGACCCACTTCCAGAGTCGCTTCACATCGTCATCGTCCATGCCGCCGAGCAACGACGCAAACCGCTCATCATCCGTCGGCGGTGGCGCAGGCGGAACCAGCCGCGCATCGTCGATCGACTTCTCGTAGCTCGTGACACGCTGCTGAGCCAGCGCGTCAATCTGAGCGTCAGTCAAGAGCCGGTTGCCGGCCGCGTCGAAAAACTCCGACGGATCGAAATACAGAGCGTCGTTCAAGACACCGTGTTTCGTATCGCGTTCGATACGGACTTGGACTTTGATCGTGTCGCTCATTCAACCGATACTTTACTCGCTTACAATTGCTCATAAGCGGCGTGCAAACAGTCAGTTAGGCTAACTGTAAGGGTGTATCTACCAAGGCTCGCAGGAACACCCCGCGAGCGCCGTTGACGTCTCGATCCATCGAGACCCCGTCCGAACCACGAACACGCTTCTTGCCACCGAGGTTCTGGATGATTTCTCCAGACCAACTGCAAGTCTTAGACGTGTACGCTTCATCCTGAATCAGAACGCTCTTGCGCTCTTGGATCGCTTTGGATTGCAGGCGAGCACGGAACTTGGAATGACCAAGCCCGAGCATCGCTCTCACGGATTTGTTGCGTAACTTCCGACCAGTGCGGCTCGCCATACGACCAGCAGCGAATGGAGGAATCACCACAACATCGAACTCATTCAACAGGAAGCGGATTGTCTTCCAATGGAGTTCGTCGATCAGGTTGTTGATCTTCCGGCGCATCCGACCAATCGCCAGAGTCAAACGACGCTTGCCGCGCTTGTCTGCTTTGGCGCGACGCGACAAGAGTCCGTCGAGATGCACCAAGAGTCGAACAATCCGTTGCTGTGCCTGATCGCCAATCTTTCCGTAAGAGTCCAAAGAATAGAACGTCTGAAACGTCCGGACGCCGGGGTCCAAGGAAACAGCGCGGGTTTGGTTTTCGCCCTTGTGGTGCGCTGTTTCCCTGAACGAAACGGCGAGAAACCAAACTCCGTGACCCCACACAAGTCGGGAATCCCGATGCTGGTGGGGGAGGGTTTCAGCCGCTCCAAGAATTCCGGCAATTCTTGGATAAACGCCAATAGCGTTGTCTGTTTTGTGCTTGATTGCCGTCGCCGGAATGAAGCACGATTGTTGTGGATTACGTCGTTTGCGGAACGACATTCGGAATGGAATCCCTGTTTTCTTCGCCTTGATCTTCTGTGCCGAGAAGGCTTCGCAAGCATCTTTCACGGCGATGCCTTTGACTTGAAATGGAACCGCTTTCATCCATTCCGGGCACGTCACCAAAATCAGCTTCTTGACCTGAGTCCAATGAGGTCGCGGGCCTTCCAGCTTATTGATGAAGTCGATCGTCTGGTTGTAACACCATCGGCTCGCCGCCATCCAAGATCGGAACATCGCCGCTTGCTTCGGAGTCGGATAAAGCTTGATCCGCCTTGATTTGCTGAGCGTACTTGCGAAGCCCGTGGCTTCTGGCAGCGAAGACGGTAAGGATGGCAAGAAGGTCTTGAGTGAGTTCTTCCGATGGACTGCCTTTTGTAGATTTACCGAGAACCACGACTTTTCCACCGTTGCGTTCGAGAACCCAACGGATGAGTTCAACGCCAAATCGGGCGAGTCTGTCAGAGTGGGCGACCAGCACCGTGACTTGTTCACCCGACAGGCTTCGTTCCAGTAGGGAACGCAAGCCTTTTCTTTTGAAGTTGAGTCCACTGCCGATGTCAGTAACGACTTCCGCTTTCGGGCATCGTTCGCGGAGCCATTCAATTTGTCGTTGGAGATCATCTTTTTGCTTGTGGCTTGAGACGCGGGCGTAACAGACGCTTGTGGCTGTTGCTCCAACCCAAGCATCAATGTTGAAGAGTCGCTGGCCAAACGGGGTCTTCTTGCAGGGAATTGTGCCAGCATCGGCGTATTTCCGAAGAGTGTGTGGATGAAGCCCCGTAATCTCAACTGCGATTCTAAGAGGAACGTAACGCATGAAAGAGAATATAAGCGAATCAACTACCTGTTGTCAACCCCCTCGCGGATTCTTGTCACGGCACGACCTGCACCGCCGGCCCGGCCGCCCCTCGCTGATCTTCACGCCGCAGTTCGCACACAGAGTCCGGCTCAGCAACCGATGCTCCGTCACCGGACTGGCACGCCGGCACGTCGCGAGTTGTAGTCCGCGCAGGGCAGTCACTGCGAGGATGCCGGTCACGCGTGAGATTTTGGCGATGGGTGTCATGGCCTCACTGTACCCGCCAGAGCATCGTGCGGGAATTGCGTTTCTCAAAGATCAGACCGTCGCACGCATGAAGTCGAGCCGCAAAGAATCCCGGCTCGACTCCAAGCCCGCGTGCGATTTGTGCCGTCGTCAGCCCGGCAGGCCCGGCGAAGCGCGCGACATACTGACGAATCCGCTCGTCCGTCAGCCGTTCGGTGAGGCGTTTTGAGTTTCTCATGTGACACCGCGTCGATCAACAGCGGAATCTCGCGCAATTCTGTACCGCAGCGCGTCACGCTCAACGTCTGGGTTTCCGTCGGACCATGTCAGCCCCAAGTGGCCGAACGTGAAATGACACGACATTTTCCCCGGCCCGTCTTCGCACAGTGTCACGAAATTTCCGAAGTCGAGTTCGAGGTCAGGCCGATCGGAAAACAACTTGATGTGATGCACGTTGAGCAGCTTGAGCGTCGTGTTTCCACACGCCGCGCATTTCGGATGCTGTTTGAGCCAGACGGCTCGCACGGCTGGCCAGCGAGATGAACGCGGCTTTGCGCCTTTGATCGCCTCGTGGCCGGTCGGCGGCTTGCCAGCGATCAACGCAGCGAGTTTTGCACGTAATCCCATCATGCCAGACCTTGTGTTTCAGTCGTGCTACCACGCGTTCGGGAGACTCCACTGTTGGGCGGCTCACTCCACCGCGTCGTATGTCTTCGCAAAAATGTCCGGCTTGCACGGGTAGTAGTGAACCCCGTCTGGCTCAGGGATGATCCAGTCACCCGCAACCACGTAGCACCTCTGGTCGTGAATCGTCACGACGTAAGGCGAGTCGTCTTCCGGCCTCCGCCACACACCCGGCGGATCATGTGCAGGAATTCCATCAAATTGAACAGCGTCGATCACAACTGGTTTCTTCCTGTACTTCGCCATGATGAAAGAACTCCAAATAAAAAGTTTGTTCAGTCACTCCGGCTCGTACTTCGACCGCACCTCGATGTCCAGATCGCGGGTGTTGTCGATCGTTTTCGTGAACGCCGGCTGCAACACCTGCCAGACACCAAATCCAATTCCGCCAGCACCGAGCAACGATGCTGCCGTGATTGCGGCAGCAGCCAGTCCACCGATACCGGGCTTCTGGTAATGGTGGTGATGCTCTTCATTGTTCGAGTCGATGCGCACCGTAGTGTTGGCCATCGCATCCTCGGTCGGCGTGGCGACGGGAACGTTTAAGCGCGCTCTCTCGACCGCAAAATGAAGGTCATTCCAAAGCCGACGTTTTCTCGTCGTCTCCTCGGTCACGGCGTGATTATCCAGGGCCTGTAGAATTCCCATCCCCAAATCAGCCTTCAGCGTCTCGTCGAACTGCTCCGTCAGCGGATTCACCGGCTCCGGTGATTTTCGCGAGTTCCGCTTGAACAGCGACAGTACGTTCATTGAGGATTTCCTGAATTCGAGTCTGCGCCTTGTCGCCCATGAGGAGCGCGGCAAGGCGCAGGCTTTCAGACCACGCAGCGGGATTGTTCAGATCCATCATCATGTTCCCGCCTGACCCGGCACGCCCTTCACTCCGCCTCCACTGATTTGGCCGGGCTGCGCTTGCGCCGAACGCTGGGCGAGGATGCCGCCGGCAAGCTGGACTTGCATCGAGGCTGCGGCCCCGAAAGTCAGGCGTGTTATTTCAGCGAGGAAGCCGGCACCGGCATCTTCGCGTTGTGCTTCCGACAGCCACGATTCGTGCGTTTTCGAGAACGCTTGATCCAACACTTTCGAGATTGTCGCGTCTACTTCACCGGCAACTGCTGGCATTTGAAAATTCCTTGCATCCGCAAATTGGAGCCGTCGTATGCGAGTTGCGGACAACCTCGCGACGGGCGAGGTTCTATTTCTTCGGCTTCACGATTTCGGCAACGTCCACGATCACGCGACCGCCGCTCAGATTCGGATGCACGTCTTCGCCGATCGGCTTCTTCACGACCACCGTCACGGTGCCTTTCAGCCCCGGCTCACCCTTCAGGCTCGATTTGTTCGCGGCAAACCACTGCTCGACCGCGTCGCGAATCTGAGCCAGCGTCGGCGGAGGCCCGGCCGGACCTTGCGGACCAATCTGGCCAGCGGCCGGCTCTTTCGTCGGCGCGGGCGGCAAGTCTTTCTTCGGATCGTCGAGCGGTGGTGCAGGCGCAACACTCTTGCCGCCGGCCTCCAGGTTCGCGACACGCGACTCAAGCGCTGCCAGCTTCTCTTCGAGGTCAAGAATCCGCTGCGTTGCAACCGAATCCTTGAACGATTTCTTGTCGAGCGGCTGGCGATCAGATTTCGGGAGCACGATGGCGACGTTGCTGCTCGGCGTCCAGCGGCCATTTTTGTCTTTCGAACACTTTCCATCGACGCACTGCACCGCCACGACGCCATCAAGCAACTTCTCGCGGTGCTCAGTCAGGAAACCAAACAAATCCTCGTGCGTGCAGCCATAGGCCGTCTGCGAGCCATTCTGATGCGAGAAGACGCTCACGAGGCAGCCGGAGCGAAACACACCGCCGCCACTCGCGCCCGAGCCATACGGCCCCGACACGACGTTGAACTCGCAACGCGGTGTCACGCCGCCGCCGATGCTCGTTTCGCGAACGTAGTGCAGAGTGGTGACGTGCGGCCCTCGCGTGTTTACGAACCCGCAGCCGGTTAATGCGGCATCACGAATGATTCCGTCTGGAACCGGAGCGAAATCGAGGACGTCGGCCGACCAGCAGACGAACAGAGCGAGGTCGCGAATTCGATCGACGGCTTTCCATCGAGCTGAGCCAATCGACCCGTCACAAAAACCGATCTTAAATTCCTGCCCGACCACAACTCCACAATGAGACGCGGAAAGTCCGTAGGCTGTGGTCTCACCAACCGCGATAATCGTGCCACTGCACCCTCCCGCACCATTTTGGCTCACGTTCACTCGCACCGATGCCAGAATTTCTGAAGGCGACACGTCAGCAGCCGTCGCGGTGCCGATCAGGAACAGAAATGCAACTATGAATCGCATTTGACCTTCTCCAACAAAATCGCGTCATGGACGGCCTGAATATCAGCCTTCGCGGCTTCCAAATTCGGCCACATCACTCCTTCGAAGTGCTCATTGAATACGTCGTCTTCATCCACGACCCACAAGATCCGATTGTTCGCGAGCCGCTGTCTCAGCGTCCATTCAAAATTGTCGGCGTATGGTCCACGACCAAACCATTCGTCGTTGTCCTCTTCGTCTGAATTACACACCCAGCGAATCGCAGTCGGCCCCGGCGCGAATCCAGTCGCACCGCACTCCGGGCACGGAGCATTGTGCGGCTCGGCCATCGCCGGCACGCGCCCAGTCCCGTTGCAGCGCGAACATTGTTTTTTGTCGCTCATTCGTTTCAATCCACCATATCGACCGCGAGAACCTCATCATGCACGACCTGAACAGCCGCCTTTGCGGCAGCCAGATTCAGCCACAGCTCACCACGGCAATCCCCGCCGAGTTCGGTATCGTGATCCGCGTACCATTCGATCCGATTGTTCGCGAGCCGCTGTCTCAGCCGCCATTCGAAATTGTCGGCGTATGGTCCATGACCATACCATTCGTCGTTGTCAGATTCGTCTTCCTCACGCACCCACTGGATCATATTCGGCCCCGGCACAATCCCGGTCGCTCCACACTCCGGGCACGGGGAATTATGCGGTTCGGACATTGCCGGCACACGCCCGGTCCCGTTGCAGCGCGAACATTGTTTCATTTTTTGAACCCCGACTGCACGACCAGTTCGCGTGCCTGAGTCTCGGTCAAAATCCACTCAAGAGCCTCGGTCAAGTTGCAGTCCATTCTTTTCGCGAACTGAACGAACCAACGATATTGCTCAGTGGTCAACCGAACTGCGATCCGTTTTGTTTTGGGAGGTTTCATGTGCGGGAGTGTCTGACGACTGTTTGACGTTGTCAATCCTGAAACACGGACTTTGCGTTCCGCTCGCACGTCGCCGTCCCGTCGATCATTTGCAGCACGGTCTTGAATGCTTCGATGTGGCCCTCCCACGACTGGCGGCGCGAGCTGCCGGGGTGCGTCGCGAGCAGCACTTCCGACTCGGCCAGCATCCGCGAGACGGCCTCACGCAGTTCGGAGATTTTGGATTCGTTGATCACGCGTAAATGCTCCCCTTCTGGCCGGGTTCGTTGCTACCCGTGCATTCGAGCCGGCAATTGGTCGCGTGCGGACAGCGTTTGTTGCCGCAAATCGCGCAGACGACGAACCGCATGGCGGTGAGCGAGAAACCTGATTCGAGTTTTTGCCCTCGTCGATCGATACAATGGTGGCACCAGCCACACGGAACCGCGTGACTCGGCGGATTGCGGCCAAGGCTCGGCGCTGCAGATCGGTCAATCATTATTCCCCCTCGCGATTGTGCCGTAACCGCCATTGGCGCGCTTGCTCGATCCGCTCGGCCTGAAGTTGATCGACGATGTCCTTCCATCGCACATCGTTTGCCAGCAGGGCCTCGCGCGAGGCTTGGAGTTCGCGTTCGAGCACTTCGATCCGCGTCAACATCGCGTCGAGCCGGATGTCGTTCGGCATGATGTCACCTTCCTTGCACGACGAGACGGCACGCCTCGGCTGTTCCTGGAAATCCACACCGATCGAACACTCTCGCGACCCCAGAGAGTTCGTCTTCCAACACTGCGATTCGCGAGTCGCGAGCGGCGAGCCTGCGGAGCACCACCTCGATGCACGTCCCTGGCGGGTGCCAAGGCTGTCCGCACGCGGCGCAGATCGCCGGGAATGTTTTGGTCATCATGCCGCCTTTCGTTTCCGCCGCGGCTCCGGCCTCGGTTCGATCATCCCACCGCTCACCAACTCTTTGAAATTCTCACCCGGTTCCGTCGCACCCACCCGCGCCCCGCACGAAACGCAAATCACCAGCCGACACGTCGGATCGGTCTCCGACCATAAGTGCGATTTGCAGGGGAACCGGCCGGATTCAACCGTCATGGTATTTCCGATCCAGCAATTTTTTGACGATGTCCCAATCCTCTTCACTGAGAACAGCAGCCAGCCGAGACAGTTCGTCTTCGAGTTCTCGGATTCGTAGTTCCCGACGCGTGATCCGCGCGAGCAAGATCGGAATTTGAGAGACGGAATCCGAGTCGTTCAAAATCGCGTCCATTCTGGCCTCACGGAGCTGGTGGCTTGGGAGAGAACATCTTCTGCACCACTTCGCCGCCGCCCGCCAGGCCGAGCAGCATCAGCAGCGTTGGTCCATCCGTCTTCCAGTCGAACCCGTTCGCGTAACCGAAATGCAGCCACAGGCCGATTGCGGTCAGCGTCACGGTGTAGCGCAGCACATTCCAAAATTGGCTGTCGTTTGGCGGCATGATTTCAACTTTCCATTTCGAGTTTCGTGAGTCGGATATCGTGCAACTGAATCCGATCATCGTGACTTTCAAGCGCCCCGGTGTGCGCGGTTTGAACTGATGCGAAGCCGTCGAGCTTTTGCAAAATCTTCCCGGTGGTCAGCGCGATGAACGCCAGCCAGCCAACGAACCCGATAGCGAGCGGAACCGCGACAGCCAAAATGGCGATCCATTCTCCATTCGTCAGTTGCGCGAGAAGCATCGTGTCGTTTCCTGCGGCGTGATTGCCGTCGCGATTTTCACTCAGGCCGCTCAGGCACGCAAGACGGGGCCGCCAACATCGTGGCTTCTGGCGTCCACGGAAAAATCAAATTACGGTCGCATCGGCAGCAATGTGCGCCGAGAATGCCTCCCCTGGCCCAGTGCGGCGAACCACACTGGCAAGGCTGACACACCCGCTCACCGCCAGCCTCAGCCTTCGCGCAGGCGATGGCCTCGTTGTAACCGGCCGCGTTGGCCTCGCCGAGCGAATTCCATCGCGATTCCCATTGCTCTTCAGCCTCAGCGAGCCGGTGCAACTCCACTGCGGCTTCCTCGATTGCGGTCGTCGATGCACCGCACTTATGGTCACGAAGCCGTTCAATCAGCTTTTTCATCGCCTCGCCGCGCGGCATGATCGCTTCGGCCTGTTCGCGTGCGACCCGATCCTCGTGTCGCGCACGCAACAGGTCTCGCTCCGACTTCACCGCGTAAAAACGTTCCGTCAATTCCGCCATCGAAAGTTGCTGGTGCGCGTGGTCAGCGACGTAAGCATCCGCAAGTGCCGCTTGGTCGCAACGCAATTGCTCTTCGTCCCATTCCCAGTGTTCACCTCGCTTGGTGCGTGAATACGGAGAGCCTGCGAACAGAGCCGCCGTTTGGTCTCCACCGCACGCCGCGAGATGCTTGCGATATCGCTCGCACGCTTGCGCCAAGTCGTTACAGACTTTGTCACTCATGTCATTCCACCTTCTTTCGTAGAGCCTCGGCTTCCAATTTCAACAGCCTGATCAATTCCAGTTTCGTGATACTGCTCGGCTCGATCACCGACAGCGTCCCGCGTTTTTCAGCGGCTCGCTCGATGGATCGGATTGCAGACTCAATGGATTCGCGTGGTGTCATCATGGTTTTACCTCCGAACGCTTCAGCGTCCGTTGCAAATCACGCGCACATTCACGCAGCGCCCTGGCACGCTCGCGATAACCTCGTTTTACGTCGGGCGAAAAATTGTATTGCTTTTGCACCGCAATGCAGTCTCGCGCCATCTTGCGCCAGGATGCGATGAGTTTTTTTTGAGCTTCCATGAACTTACCAATTCTGTAACTCTGAAATCTGCTTCCGAATCTCGACCGCGTAGACCCTGCCATCACATTCGCCCAGCATCCCTCTGGCCTGGTCTTCGCTCGCGGGGCCGTTATCTGTCGTCATCGCATTCTGCTTTCTAAATTGTGCCCAAAGATGGACACGGGTTAGTTCCTGCTTCCACCGACTCAGCCCCAGCCAGATTACTCTGGCTGAGATTGTCGAGCCGTCCACAGGCATGTTCCGCCAAGCCGGCGGCACGGAGGTTCAACGCGGCATTCAGGTCGCGATCAAGCGACATGCCGCACGAGTCACATTCGTAGACACGGTCACGAAGAGTCAAGTCTTTCTTGATGTGACCGCAAGTGGAGCACATTTTCGATGATGGGAACCAACGATCAATAACAATCAGCCGCGTCGAGTAGATCGCAGATTTGTAGATCATCTGCCGAGCAAACTCGCCGAAGCCCATGTCACTGATCGAACGGGCCAACCGTCGATTCTTCACCATCCCGCGAACATGCAACGATTCAATCACGACCGTTTGGTTTTGGCGGCAGAGATTGGTCGTTGCTTTGTTCAGCCAGTCATTGCGGATTCTGGCAACCCGTGCGTGAATCTTGGACAACTTCAGCTTCGTCTTGTGACGATTGGCCGAACCTTTCTGGCGGCGAGCGAGTTCACGATTCGCTCTCGCCAGTTTGCTTAACTGTGTCTTGAGCGGCTTCGGGCCTTGCAGTTGCTCGCCCGTCGAAAGCGTCATGGCCACTTTGATGCCTAAGTCCACGCCAACGATACCATCGCCAGAACGCAGTTTGTGGAACTCGCCAACATCCACTTGAATCGCGATGAACCAGCGACCCGCCGTTCGGCTGACGACCGCCCCCATGATCTTGCCGGTGAATCGCAACGGTTCTGTCAGTCGAACATGTCCGATCTTCGGTAACACGACCGTCTCGCCGTCGAGGCGGAATTTATCGTTGGCCACGGCGAAGGAATCGCGGCTTTTCCCCTTCTTTTTGAAGGTCGGTCGCGCAGACGTTCCTAGAAAGAACGCATTGAACGCTTTATCGAGATTCGCAAACGGTTGAGCATGAGCGTCACGATGGACGGTTCGCATCCACGGAAACAGTTCATACTTTTTGTCGTTGAACTCTTTCTTGAGTTTCATGCCGGATGGCTTCTCGCCCGCTTGATACTGCCGATTCCATTCCGCCAACGCTTGATTCCAAACGAATCTCGCGCAACCGGCCGCCGACGCAAAATAGCGCCGCTGTCGAACCGTCGTGTCGAGTTCAATCTTGTGGGAAAGAATCACTTGAGGGCCTTCTTCAACGCGGCGCGATAATTTCTCAATCCGTAAAGCCTGGAACTGAAGCAATGAACAATCGTCATCAAGTCTTGCGTCATCTCGGCTTCAGGACTGAGTTGTTCGCTGTCGATTACGAGCAGTTTACACTGGTGAGTCCGGCAGAGATGTGACAGCAAATCGAATCCGAATCTTGCCAACCGATCTTTGTGCGCCAGAATCAACTGAGACACGTCACCAGAAATGATCCGATCAACAAGTTTCAAGAAGATCGGTCGCTTGAAGTTCAAGCCGCCGCCAATCTCTTCGAGGAACTCCACATTGGCGATGCCGCTGGCGATCACAAACTCTTCCACGGCACGCCTCTGGTTCTTCAAATCTGGCCGCTGGGCTTGGGATGAAACTCGGCAATATGCAATCGCTGTCCGCTCAGATTGTTCATCCGCCAATCCCATTGCGGCCCTCAACAAGTCCAGAGAATAGGCCCGTCTACCGGATGGCATTTTGATCGCAACTAGAACACCTGAGCGATCCCACCGTTGAAGCGTCTTGACCGTCTTCCCAAGTCGTCGTGCCGCTTCACCAATAGAAAACGTGTCGTTCATGTCGGCATCAAAACCTATTTGTCACCGATTGTCAATGCTAGATTCGTACTCCTCGCTTCCGGTTACACCTGACATCAGGCCGAACCGCCCGGCGATGTCAGAACTCGATCAATTGCGTCAACCACATCTTTGCCCGCTGAAATTCCGCAATCCTCAAAACGTCGCCAAACCGAACGCTGAACCAACCGCAACGCGAGCAACACATTCGCTGGATGCTCCGTCTTGTCCGCGAGTCCACGGTCAACCAATTCCCAACCTTCACGCCACTGCCTCCACGAATCTGATTCGTTCGGGTGCGGATTCTCGTTGATCGTCACGGCCGAGAACCGCGCTGTTGCTCCCGACACAACCTCGTTTTTCGTCTCAACCATTTCATCGGTCCCAATGTCACGACTTGCCAACCGTCTTCCGGTAGCTGCCCCAGTTACACACGATGTTGACCGCTCCCTCGCTCAGTCGATCGACCGTTTGCGCGCCCAAACGCTTCTCGGCCTCTTCGCGGTTCGCGACGTTCATCGTCACCCAAGTCGGTTTCAATTCTCGATAACGTCGGTCGATCACGCGGGACAAAATCGACTGCTGAAAATCCGTGACCGCGCCGCTCTGCGGAATCGGATCTGAGATCAGCAGCACATCAGGCCGAACAAGTTCGCGAATCTTGTCCAACTCGCGCTTGTCGTCATTGATCCGGTCCCGAAATTCTTGGAACAGCTCTTGTCCGTCACACCAACCCACAGTCATCGAATGCCGCTTTGCAGCCTCGTACAGCATCGCGACAGCGAGATGATCCTTGCCTGTTCCCATCGGTCCAAGGAACGCGATGCTGTGACCTGCGGCACAATGAGCCGGCAAGCGATCGACCAACTTTCGCAGATTCTCAACGACGACCTGCTGCCGAGGATCACTCACGTTGAAGTTATCGAGTCGCGATTCGTAGTACCGCTTTCCGATTTGGTCGATCGTCTTGAACCACGACTTGCGAGCGGCCTCGAATCGCGCGTTCGCTAGATCTTCCTCGTCACGCTGCTCTTGAGTCATCGTGGCACGTCGCTCGCGGTACGCCTCCCGTTCAGAGTCCGGTGACAATCGCGCTGGGGTCGTAGACCTGCCCTGGTCCAATGGTTGGACCACTTCGCGAATTACCTCGGTGATCGCTGTCGGTTCGTTGCCAAGCTGCTGGGTCATCATCGAATCGCCTTTCGTTCAAAAATGTCGCGGGGTGGACGACGTACTGGCTTTTTCCCTTCGGTGATTCCGCGAACCGCCTCGTGACTTCGATCAGCCATGCGACCGCCTGTGGGTCCGCGAAGTCGTTGACCTGCCGGATTGCCGCGATGGCTTTCGGCCATGCCTTCCATGCTGCGGATTTTGCTTCTCTCCGAGGATAGGTCAGCCACCAAGAATCAAAGTCGGCTGAGCACGGTAACTCGCGCTTTGTGTGTTTGGTTTGAATAGACTCGGTTTGGTTTGTATGGGTTAGGTTAGGAGGAGCTTCCGTAGGAGCTTCCGTAGGAGCTTCCGTAGGAGCTTCCGTAGGAGCTTCTATCGTCGCGAATGATTTGCCCCAGCGCTTCAAATTGTTCGCGATGTGGTTCGGACAATGTTCTTGCCACCCATGAACGAGAAGCCGGTACTTCGGCGACTCGTCTAGGAATGCAGCAGCAACAAATGCCGCAATCAACTCGTCAGCGTCACCAGCCCATTCGAGCCAAGCGGCGATCTCTAGGTTGGTGAAGCGGCCAACATCCCCCTCGGGCGCGTTCGTCGCGGTCAAATACCACAACCCTTCCAGGAGGCCGATCACAACGTACCTCGGAAGCTGAAGACGGTTTTTCAAGACCATGAATTTCATCTTGTCGAGCGTCCCAGTTTTCACTGCGTCGATCCATCAGTCCACAAAAAAAGAATCCCGCCGGCCCCAAACTCGTCGATGCCTGCAAGAGCATTGCCCTTCCGGGCCTGAGTTCGGGACCAGCGAGATTCTGTTTTTGATCGCTGGTGATCTTGCAGGATCGACGCCAACATCGTCCAGCCCCTCCCGCCGAATGTCAAGCCCGCTTCACTCCGCGAACAGGCTCGCTTGTTGTTTTACTGGCTTGGCCGGCCTGAAATTTGTGAATGCGTTCCAGCAACCAAGCCGTTGCCACTCGTCGAAATATCTCCGCACGGCCCCGACTTCGCAGGCCGGGACGTGTTGTTGCCGCGCGGCCAGATCAGCCGCGGTCTCGCACCAGTCGAAGACGATGAACTTCTCACGATCCGTCAGCCGCTCCAGGACCGGGAGCGGCACGACGATCAGGATATCGAGTAACTGACCGGCGAGAACATCGGCGGATGTTTGAATTGCGTCGGTCATTTCACAAACATCTCCAGTTGTCCGGCCAGCGGTTTGATCGTCTTCACCGATTCGATCACCACCTTGCCGGACTTGACCAAGCCGAGTTGCACCCGCACTTCATTACACCAAATTTTGTAAGGGTGCATTGCTCGCTCACCATAGGGGTACTTGCTGCTGATGAACCGTTTCATTTCCTTCTCATCCATACCGAGTTCCTGCGCCTCGGCGATCGCCAGTGCAATGATCGGTCTCGCGTGATCTCGCCAAGTCTTCATGTCATGGCCTCGAAGTTTGTGACGCCAGAGTTCCTTCACGAGAACAATATCCGCTGTCCGCTCAACACAACCGCCGCCCCGCCCGCCGCCTGTCAAGCCCGCGTCAAAATCCTTCGCACAAGTTCTCGACATGCGACCGCAGCTTGAGCCGCCAGGCACTGATTTCCAAGGCAGCGAAGCTGATCGGTTCGGCACGAGTCCACCACCAGGGATTCCCCTGAAGAAAATTCACAAAAGCCGGATTCAACCGCCGGCCAGAGCCATTCCGGGATGTCGCGCCAGTCGGCATTTGGTCCGGGAGCGAAGAGCGGCTGTCCCGGCTGGTTGGTGTCACACACAGTTCGACTTGCTGTTTCAGATTGGGACCGCCCGCATGTCCCGGACAATACATCGGGTCCGGCCCGCCCACTGATGACTTCGGAGTCGCCCACATCATCGTCGCACCCGTCAGGCTGTCGTTCGCTCCCGGATGGTTGCCGCAACGCTCGCTGTCCTCGCTCCGCGGACTCGGCCACAGCATCACCTTGAGGCCTAGCGGCATCGACATGCCGGTGTCGCGACCCATCGTCTCGTTCAACGCCTCGCGTCGCGCAATGAACGTCTCCGGGTCCGCTCCGTCGTTCATCAGCGATGAATTCGGCGTCGGCCAAGTATCCGAGGACGAAGACGCGCTCGCGGCGATGGCTCGCGCCAACCGATTCAGCAGTGAGGAAGAGAGGCATTTCGAGCGTGTAACCCAGTCGGCAAAGTTCCTCTCCAACGATTCGGAAGTGTCCGCCTCGAACAAAAGGCGGGACATTTTCGAGGAACACCACGGCGGGCTGACACTCGGAAACGATCCGCAGGAATTGCGGGATGGGTGAATCGTCGCCGCCCCAGGCTCGTTCGTCTGCGAGTCCGAGTTGCTTTCCGGCGACGCTGAATGCGGGGCATGGGAGACCCGCAGACAAAATTCCGACTCGTCCGCGCAAAGGCTTGGCGTCCAGTTTGGCGATACTGTCGCACCAAATAGGAGCACGCTCCAGGGACGCCTCGCCCATCCTCTCCATGAGGCAGGCGATAGCGTATGCGTCCCATTCCGCATAACCCAAAACGCGGTAGCGGAAGCCGAGGTATTCGAGTCCTGCCCGAATGCCTTCGTCGAGCATTCCGACACCTGAGAAGAGGGAAAGTCCAGCGATGGTATCAACCACACAGCCACCTCCATGATCCGCCAGACCGTATGTTCTTCACCGTCTTGATTGATACCCCGAATTTTTCGGCTGCATCTGAGTGAGACAGACTTCCAAATTTTATTTCACGGGCCTGTTCCTCAGTCAGCTTGGCACAGTTATGTATTTCCCCTCGCAGGCTGGTTCCGTGCAACACCTTATCCTGCCCGTTTTCCTTCGGAGTACCCCAAGCTAGATTGTTCGCAGCGTTGTTTAGGCGGTTGCCATCAAGGTGCCTTGCTTGGCATCCTTCTGGATGCTGTCCGTGAAACGCCTCCAATACCAACAGGTGAACGAACCGCGAATGAAACCGACTTCCACATCCAGCACGGCTAAGCGTGACGCCCATGTAATTCGGTCGCGCAGATGGACGGAGTCTTTTTCGTGGACCAATTATCGTACCATCCGAGCCAACGCGATAGCCGGGGAATCCTTCGATCTCGCGGTACTCGACAACAGGTTGCTGAGTAATCGGAGCGGCGGTAGACTGTGAGTCAGCCATGACGCGTCCTTTCTGACAAGGCCGTTTGGTTAGAACCGCCGCGGTGTTTCACGCACCGTGCTGCGGTTCGCTCATTTTAACCGGCCTCGTAACGCTTGCAACATCACTCCCTCATCGACTCCAATTTCGAGCATCCCGATACCGGCGCACAGCGACATGATGCGTTGGGGATGTAGGTCCACACGAGTCAGCCTTTCCTTCACTCCCGCCCGCTTCAATCCATCCCTGAGCCGTGCGGCCGGACGAACCCGGTCGCACGGTCCACCGCGTTTCGGCTCCGCACCGCGCGGTTGTGCGCGTCGTTCGCGGCCTGACGCGCTTCGTCAGCCAGTTTTTCGAGCCGCAACCATTCGGCTCGATCGATCATCGCGCGCTCTTCCAGTTCCTCGATGGTCATAGTTGTCACTCCGGGAACAGACTACGCTGGCCGCTCAGCGTGTTAATCTCCCCATCGAATCTTGCTCACAGAGTTTTTCTTCCGCTCCGAACGGTCGCCGCCACTCGCCGGGCAGGCCATCCACATCCAGTGCCGCTGTGATCCAAAGGCCGGTCGCAACACCTTGAAAAACGGACGTTAGACGCCAATATCTGAATCCATTTTCTCGGTACAACCATGAGCCGTCGCCGTCGGGATGCGGCAAATAACCAGTGCGTGTGTCTGTCATGGGATTTCCTTTAGCTCACTTGACGCGAATCAACAACCAATTTTCGTGATCGACACGCCATCTCATGCCGTCGTAACTCTCGACGATCTGGGTATCCGTAAAGATCGTCATTCCGCGCGGAATGGCGCATTTCTCGCCGACGTCCAACAGGTCTGGTGAACAGTTTTTCACAGTGGGATCGGGTGGCATTTCTCACTCAGTCGGCGCATGCGGAATTGGTCCGAAGACTCGTGACACATGAAACGGAGCGCCGGACTCGATACCCGACGTCGTCAACTCCAGCAACGTCGGCGGCAACATCGGGTACTCGCCAGGCTTTCCAATACACGCCCACATTCCCGGAACATTCGGCCGGTCCCTCCAGCGCGGCGAATGGCGAAACTTCAAAGCCTCAAACAACAGTCTCGCCGACTGAATCGCGTCCGCCAGTGGATTATGCTCCGGCAGCTCATCCTCTCGCCGTTCTCGCGTCAACATCGGGTCGCCACCACAAGCCCAGATCACCGACGCGATTTCGTGCAACGGATACGGACCTTCCCACTCACGCTCACGAAAATGATCGTCAACGCAGGCAGCAAGAAACCGAGCCTCAACAGGCCATGCACAATCAGCGAACAACATAGCCCCTTTCGCTTTCCAATCGCGCCACTTTTTCCAGAACGCCGCCCGCATCTGACACGGAGCCTCGTGCGTCACTAGCAACGGCGGCACGTTGGCCTTGACCCACTTCACACCTTCTTCGTTGCCGCTGGCCTGGGATGGCTCACAGGAAAACAAACCGGAATCCACCCGATTGCCGTCACTATCAACGACAACAAAACCAACCGCAAAGCCTTCTCCATGCAGCCCAATAGACTCCACATCGAAGACAAACAAAAAATTCATGGTAAGCCGTTCAAGCCGAGTTGTTGTCATGGTGCCTCGCTCGAAAAAAGTTGTCTTTTGTGCCCGTCATTCACGAGCTCAATGACTGACTCCTCGAACAGACTACGTTGCCCGGCCAGTGGCACGACCGCCGGCTTCGTTGGTCGCTCGCGACGGACAAGGCAGCGTGGCTTCGTCGCGATCCGTGCATGAGCCAGCTTCGCGTACTCGTCACTCAGTTCGCAGCCGATGGCATTTCGGCCGAGCCACGTCGCGACTTGCAGCGTGGTCCCGCTGCCGGCATACGGGTCGAGCACAGTCGCCGGCACGGACTCAATTGACTCGCATCGGCACGTCGGCCGATAGCCGCTGACGACTCGGCGACAGACATGCCGTTGCGGATCTCGATTGCCGACGATTCCCGCCAGCGTCGAACTGTTCCAGTTGTTCTCCGGGTCGATGTCATCGCGGTTCGCATAACTCCGCGCGAGTTTTCCGGCATCGACTTTCGTATTCGTTCCCGGCCGCGTCGGCACGCGCTCGCTCGTCGTGACCGGCGCGTACTGGCTGCCGCACTCCGGGCAGCAACCGGCCGACGACGTGCCGGCCCGAATGCAACGGTATGGAAGTTCGCTCGGAAAACTTGCGAAATGGGCCTCCTTGTACGGTTCGCTCGACATCGTCCAAACGGTTCGCGGGTTGCGAGTCTCGTGACCGAAAGACATCGAACCGTCGCTATGGCGGGATGTGCTGGCATTGTGTTTCGCACCGCCGAATTGATCGGAACGACGTCGGCCAACTTGATAGGCCACTTCCTGCACCGCTTCGCTGTCCGAAAAGTAGTTCATCGACTTTGCGAACATGAAGATGTACTCGAATGAATTCGTCGGCCGCCAGGCTCCGCGTCGCAGCACCAGCCCGCCATTGTCGCGGCACTTTTCACAGCCTGGACAGTCAGACCACTTCGCAGCGTGCGGATTCGGCTTGTTGTCGCCGCTGCTGCCAAAGGTGTCTGTTCGACCGAACTCGTCAGGCTTCGCTGAGGGATGCGTCTCCTTCGTCCAGCCTGTGCCGTTGATCTTCACGCGGCACTTTTTCCAGGCCCAACCGCTGAGTGACTCGGGCATCGGCGAACGCTTGGCCCACACGATCGTCGAGCGCAGTACCCAGCCATCAGCCTGCATCGCCAACGCGAAGCGCTGCGGGACGAGACATTGATTGCCAGCCGGCAACCCGCAGTCTGGCGTCGGGGACAACAGCGATCCAACATTCGTTGCTTGTTTGCGGAAGGCGGAATCAGCCGGATTGCCTCCACGTCCACCCCCCGAATAAGTATCGCCGAGATTCACGAACAACGTCCCGTCGTCGCGCAGCACTCGCTTGACCTCGCGAAACACCGACAACTGACCGGCGAGATACGCTTCAATCGTCGGTTCACTGCCGAGTTCCAAGTGTTTCGAGTCGCCGGTCGCATAGGACCGCAAATTCCAGTACGGAGGACTCGTACAAACGCAATGGACGGACCCCGCCGACAGAGTCCGCATTGACTCGCGGCAATCACCGATCAGCAGTTTGTATGTTCCGCGCATCATGCTGTCTTTATCTGAGTTTGTGATAGGCCGCGAATTTTTTCCATGTCTTGCTCGTGAAGCACCGCCCAACCTTCCATCTCCGCTCGCATCCTTTCATGCGAATGACAGACTGACTTCAACCGCAGACGTAGTGTGTCTACGGAATACGTGTGGATGCTTTCGTAGATGTCCTGCATCGTCTGCGGAGGAAGCGGCACATGGCCAAGGCAATCAGTTTTTAGATTCATTACAGACCTCCTATGTGGTCTCCGTCACAGTAATTCGCACTCCCGGCCACAGTTTGTTTGGCGGCATGATCTCGACCGGCAGGAACGTGAAATCCGCGTCGTTTTTGACCAAACCGGAATCAGCCAGTCCATCAATTCCCGATTTCATCCAGGCCAAAAGTCCGTCACGATCATGTCGCCGTTTGTCGCGAAACGTGAACTGAAACAGCACGGTCGCTGCTTTCCACGGTCGCATCCTGAGCGGCTTTGCGACATTCGCCATGACACACGCCGAAAAACGATAGTTTTTGGTGAGTGTCGCTTTTTTTCGCCAATGAACTCGCGCGTTCGGATGTAGCCCGCGATCAGGCAGTGACAGTTCAACGACTACGGAAGTGGTCACGATGATTCCTTTGTTCGGCAGACTCAGTCCCGCACATAGCCAAGTGCAGTCGTTCCTGCTGGGTACGATTTAGGTTTTGACGGTTCGTCCGGCGGATCCATTTCCTCCTTCGACTGCCAGAACGGGCAGCCAACACCGTCATCGACTGTCATCCATCTCTTGTACGGCGGCCACACAAATTGGCCGCGATCAGTCATGCTCGCCGGCAGGATCGGCTCATCCGGTGCCATGGCAAGGCACTTGTACGCGAAATCTGGCTGTGGCTCGGTCAGGCCGTTTTTCACCGGCACGTCTAATAATTTGCAGTTACGACAACCGTCCATTTTATTTGATCCTCTTGGCACCCGGAATCAAGTTACCTGCTCCGCCACGATCCGCCGAATCGCAATCGAACATTTCTGAAGCTCGCCTATAATCAGGATGACAGCCTCAACTGGCCCAACATTTGGAACATGGAGGTTTTCGATTTGAGCCGCGAACGCGAGCAGCAGTTCTCTGTCAGGTCGCAACACCTCAGCCCGCAGGTCCGCCTCCGCCTTGGCCTGCGCGTCGTTGATCGCTTTTTGCCGCGCCGCCTCGGCAGCTTCGGCCTCGCGCCGCTTCTGGTTGATCTCTTCCAGCCGATCCGCGTCCGCTCGCCGGAGCTTCTCGTTCGCCTCGTCGATCTGCCGCTGCGCCTCGGCCTGCCGGGCGAGCGTGGCCGTCACATCCTCGATATGCACGCGCCGCTGCTGGTCCAATTCCGCACGCTCGGCGGCGAGTTTATCGTCTTCGATTTTCTTCACGCGAGCCGCTTCGTCGATCTCACGCTGTTTCAAAATCACGAACTCAGCACGCTCCGCCGCCAGCCGATCAGCTTCCACCCGGTTGGCCTCGGCCTGCTCGGCCGCCAGCCGATCGGCTTCAACTTTCGCCGCCGCAACACGCACCGCCTCAGCCATTCGCAGCGTTGCCAGTTCGATGGCCTCAGCACATCGCTGGTCGATCTGCTCGTCGGTCAGACTGTCCACGACCAGCCGGTCGAGCGTCACGCCAGCGGCCAGCAATCGATCGTTTTTGGAGTTGTAGGTCGCGTCGAGCTTCGCCTGCCGCTCCGACTCAATCTCCGCGTCGATCCGATCAACCTCGGCGGTGCAATGGTCTTCGGCCTGACCAGCGATCTCGGTCAGTTCCGACGCGACGGAGTCAACTCGCTTGATGTGCTCGCGCGCCGCTGCGTTGAATTCTTTCCGCCGCCGGTCGATCGACGTGCGAACTTTCACCCATTCCTTCCGCCGCGTGTCGCAGATTTTGTAGCCCGCCGAATCGGTCGGCCCTTCGATCGTCAACGCGAGGTCGGCTTCGACTCGCTTTTGCAGGTCGGCCGCGACGAGGCCGTAGTCAATCGCCGCAGCCAGTCCGGTCTCGGATTTCATCTCCAGAACTTCGGCCATGTGGTTCCTTTCAGGATTGTGATGCAGCGCGGCCTATCTCTTTTATGGTCGTGCGCTGGTGATGTAACTGTTCGGCAGCATCACTTCCGAGCCGCCAGCCATTCCCGAAACGCCTTCGAGCGTCTCACACAATCTTCGATCGCGTCCGCCGCGCTCGATTCCTGATCCGCAAAAAACGCCAACAACTCTGGCGTCAGTCGCACCGTCAACGATTGTTTCCTCTCGCCGCGATCCGGCTTCCGGCCAGCCCCTTCACGTTTGCCGCCGAGCGTCATGGTTGCCCCTTCGCTGTCCAGCCTTGCCAGAACGCTCGCACCTCAACGCCGATCGTCGCGGCCAGTTCGTTGGCCCGTCGCTCTGCTGCCTTGAAGCTCGCGAAGCGCTCGCACGCCGTCTGAATCGCACCGTCGATCCGCCAAGCAAACGTGAACCGTTTCATCGCAGCCCCTTTCGTGTCTTGCATCCCTGACCGGCTTCGCCGGTTTCGTCTGCCGCCGCAGACTCATCAGAGGGTTAGAACAACCGCGTTCCGTATTCCGGGTACGCTGGCATCCGTCCCATCTTCTCTCGCTTGCGGTTCACCTTCCGCAGTTCCTTCTTG
>ERZ1292623.1192-Hain-H51-01um-R1-1192-length-25618-cov-6_pt1 | contig 25618 bp, 24 predicted proteins | sample MGYA00564398_ERZ1292623 | MGnify/ENA primary metagenome ERZ1292623 (study PRJEB36523, sample SAMEA6512633) | groundwater metagenome | collected 2019-01-07 | study: AquaDiva: Metagenomics assemblies of 32 groundwater samples | reverse complement strand
CAAAGTACACCTTCGAGAAGCGGCGCCTTGCGTAATCGGGAAAACAGACGAAACGCGACTTGATATATTTTTGAGATGGGTTCTAGCCAGTTGACGAACTTCTCCGGTCAATCTTTATGTTCCTGTGTGCTACCTTACACAATAGAGTGACATATAAAGTAAGTTACTATTTCAAATTATTTCGAGCCAAGATAGAACTTTCGCTTCGCGGGAATCTGAGTTAGTATGAATACGTTATTATGTCTACTCTTGACCCACTAGCCTCATTTCGGGCCGCTCACGCGCGGCACACGGATGTAGCCGCAGCAACCCTCAGTAAGTGCGCAACCGATATTGCTCAGGCCGCACAATTAATTGCCGACGCCGTAGTGGGAAATCGGATTTTTGCCTGCGGCAACGGCGGCTCGGCTGCCGACAGCCAGCATTTTGTGGCCGAGTTTGCCTGTCGGTACAAGAACGACCGCCCACCGTTATCGGCGATTGCCCTGACAACGAATACCTCGAATCTTACGGCTATTGCGAACGACTATTCATTTGATGATATTTTCAGTCGGCAGATTGAAGCGCTTGGTACTAGCGGTGATGTGCTCGTTGCTTTCACGACGAGCGGGAAATCACCAAACATTCTTCGGGCGGTGGAGGCTGCCCGTCGGAAAGAGATGGAGGTGATTTTTATGACCGGGACGAAAGGAGCGGAGGCAGTTCGGGCCATACATCCCGCGGTTGCCATCATTGTGCCGACGGAGGAGACAGCGCGGATTCAGGAAATGCACGAGCTGATCTACCATGCGTGGTGCGAATATGTTGATCTTGTTCTCGGTGTGAAAGAGAAATCGAACGTTACTACATGAAGATAGCAATTTGCCATCTGTCGCTCACCACAGAAAGTGGCGATCCGAGGATGGTCTTCCTGATGGCTCGCGAGCTCATGAGGGAAGGTCATCAGATTGCTATCTACACCGCAGAGTTCGATGCTTTGCATGCATATCCCAATCTGAATCACGGTCTCGATATAAGAGTTGTCCCGCCATCTCGACCGCTCACCTCAGTGCGCAGCGCGTCGAGCTTACTAGTCAAGATTTTTCAACGTCTCGCGAGCGTCGGTCTCTATAATGAAACCGTTCGGCGAATGTTCTTAAGTATGGACAAAGATTTCGAGATTCTTATTTGTGAGAACGACTACACCTATTCTCTGGGCAAGTGGTATAAGTCTCAGAGACCACAGACTAAAACAATCTGGATAATGAATAATCCCCCCTTTTTTCATTCACAAAAGGCCAACATGTTTGTGGAGTTGTTGAGTCTGATGGCGAACTCGTTCGAGCGTCGGCGAGCGATGCACTATGCCGCCGGTATCGATCGCATCGTTGTCTACGATGAAAGCAATAAGGAAGTCGTCAATGTCCTTGGCCGACCGATCAAGATCATTGCCAATCCAGTTGATCTCGATAGATTCTATGCCCCTGTGAAAGGAGGTATAGACCCTGCAAAACCTATTCAGCTTTTGAGTGTTGGTGCCCTGACTCCCCAGAGACGATTTGAAGATACCATTGCCGCAGCCGCCCAATTGCGAAACAAGGGGTACGACGCGAGAGCCTTAATCATTTGCAAAGATTTTTATCGGAACGTTGTCTATCGAGAGAAGTTCGAAAAATTTATCCGTGATTCAGGTATCGCTGATCACGTTACCGCTCTTTTCGAGGGTGCGCCGGATGACCGATATCTGGCAGCCATGCATGATAGCCAAGTGTTTGTCCATCCTAACGACGTGAAGATCTGGGGAGTAGGGGCTTTCGAAGCAATGGCGGCTGGGTTGCCACTCATCGTCTCTCGAATTACCGCCGTAGCCGGCGTTCTTCGGGACGGAGAAAATGCCCTCTTTGTGGATGTCCGGAGTCCAGCCCAGATCGCTACCCGAGTCGATGATCTAATTCAAGATCGAGCACTTTTCAAAAAGATTGCCACTGCCGGCCAAGAGTATGTTCAGGACAGCATGAGCCTACCCCATTTCATTCGAGAGGTAATGACAGAGTTGTAATTGACGAGCGTTTTTTCTTTGTCTTTTCATTTTGTTTTGCTATACTATCGCCTGTATGAATCAGCCGAGAATATCCTTAACCTGTGTGGTTTTAAACGAGGCGAAATATATCGAAACCACCATAAAGAGTATCCAAGCCCAGTCGTATCCCGATTGGGAACTCATCATCATGGACGGAGCGTCTACCGATGGGACGCAAGATATTGTCAGTCGTTTGGCGGCCAAGGATCCTCGTATTAAGTTGACCTCTGAACCGGACGAGGGACCGTGGGATGCGACTGAAAAAGCAGTCGCCAAGACCACGGGCGAATTTATCATGATTGTGGCCGGCCAGGATGGATTTTTAGATAATGATTGGTTTGCACGTTGTATTAATATCTTTGATCAGGATCCGACCGTGTCACTGGTCTGGGCCTCAACTCGCGAGATGGCCGACGACGGTCGATTGCTCAGCGATGATCATGTAACGTACTCCCACCTAACGAACTCTGAAAAAACAAAAGACGTTGTTCGTCACATTATCGCGAAGGTGTGGCTGGTCGCGAGAGATCTTGTGATGGGTTCGTCCGTGCGCCGCAAGGTTTTACTGAGAAAATTCTTTTCCCGGACGGCCGTATTCAAGCTTAATTTCTTCTTCCGGCGAACCTTCCCGCAAGGTCAAGCTCCACAGAAAGAAGAATGGTTTAAGTACTGGCTAAACACCGGAATTCCATTTAGTGAACAGCCGATGTGTGTGGCCAAGGAGGTTTATCTTGACTGTGTGGCAAAATACTCAAAAGGGAGCCGTGTCATTATGGATCATATTATGGACTTCCATTATAACTTCAATGCGAAGGGTTATCTGTCTCACTATGTTCCAACTTTGGCTGGCTGGGGGAGAAACCACCCGGGCAACTCTGGCGATCGCATACCGGAAGAACTACAGCGTACCACTGAACTGTACTTACAAAGGATCATGAAATTGCGCAAAAAATACCTGACAGATCACGAAGAGATGATTTTCATCGATCGTCACAAAAAAGAAGTATCTCGAAGAAGTTTTTAGAAAGATCCGAATGGACTTTCGTCTGTCCCCAATTATTTTTTATGAAGATTATATATGCTGGTGCTCGGTTCGAAAATTACAACTTTCGTCGCCGGCAGAGTTTCGAGTATGTGAACTTTTTTTTAACCCTCTCCTCGCTGCCCGGGGTAGAGGTGATCGAGCTACCGTTCGATCACATCCTGGAGATTGGTAAGGAACGTTTTAATCGTGAGTTACTGGATACGGCTAAGCAGGGGAAACCGGATCTTTTTTTTGTCTTTATGTATACGGACGAATTGCTGCCTTCAACCCTTGAAACATTGAGACAGATGGGTGTACCAACACTAGCCTGGTTTGCCGATGACTACTGGCGTTTTTGGAACTATTCGAAACACTGGGCTCCGCTGTTTTCTTATGCGGTGACGACTTCCCCGCAGGCTCTTGGGTGGTACGCTCACTCTGACATCCACAATGTTATCGGTTCTCAGTGGGCCTGCAATACCGCCCAGTATGGTCCTCGACCCATGAATCAGGACATTGACGTCAGTTTCGTCGGTCAGTATAAGCCAGGCCGAGGTCGGATCGTTCAGATGCTTGAGCGGCAGGGCATCGCCGTCCAAGCATATGGTTTTGGTTGGCCGAGGGGTGGGGTGAGTCACGAGGAGATGCTTCAAATTTTTTCGCGGAGTCGTATTAATCTGAATCTAAACGAGCGCCCCAGTCGTTTTGAAGCCAGAGTGCTAGCCCGATTATTTCTGAGAAAGTCGATTGACCGCCTTGTTCTCAGTCCTCATCTGGTTGAAAATGCTCAGGCCTGGTGGCACTTTTCAGTTCCGCACACCCATGCCCGGCCGTTTGAGCTAGCTGGCTGTGGCGCCTTTGTGATTTCGGGAAAATCAGCAAATATAAAACAGTACTATGTACCGGGTCAAGAAATGGAATTCTATGAAACTCCAGAAGAACTAGTAAAAAAAGTACGCTATTATCTCGACCATACCGAACAGCGAAAGCAGATAGCAAAGGCTGGATACGAACGGACCATACGTGACCACACGTACGAGAAACGCTTCCGTGAGATTTTTAGTCGTATCGGTGTATAGTAAATAGTAAGGAAGTTAGAACTCCCCAAGAATCTTATTTATTGCTCATATGAACACACAACCCCTAGTTTCTGTTGTCACTCCCGCCTATAACGCCGGGCCGTATATCAAGGAAACCATAATGAGTGTCCTTCAGCAGACCTACCCGTATTTTGAACATATCATTGTGGACGATGGCTCAACCGACGGTACGGCAAAGGCAATACGTTCGTTTCGAGATGAGAGGATCAAATTTTTACAGCAAGAAAACAGTGGCCAATCGGCAGCTCGTAATAAAGCGATCAATCTGGCGCGCGGAAAATATATTGCGTTTCTTGATGCGGACGATATTTGGTTTCCCGAGAAACTGGAGAGACAGGTTGCATTCATGGAAGAGAATCCCGACGTCGACTTTGGGTATTGCAAGATCTACCACTTCCAAAGTGAAAAGCCAGATACGTTGTATCTCATGAAGATGGAGCATCCCTCCGGCTATCTTTTTAGCCAACTCTTGGTCTCAAATTTCATCAATCCCTTGAGTGTCATGGTGAAGAAGGAGGTGTTTGATAAGTACGGCGCGTTCGAGCCAAAATTTCCTTCGGCCGATGAACAATATCTGTGGCTCAAACTCTCATACCGTGGAGTCAAATTCGGATATCTGGATATCGCCCTGGGGAAGTGCCGCCTTCACGCCACAAGCTTCACTCAGCGTCCTTCCTACTATCAAACGTCACAGGAGCAGTGCCTTCAGATATTTGGCTTGATGAGGCAGTGGATGACCAAAGAGGAGATAGAGAAGTATAATCTTGCAATGCTGGAGAAAAAAAATCGGCGTAATATTTCTATTGGCAAACTCATTGCCGCCCGGAATCCTTTTGGGAGATTGATGCATTTCGTGTATCTTCTGAATAGACGAAGAAGGTTGCACCGAGTCAAGCTGTCGGATAATGTATGATTGTTTTTAATGGCAACATGTTTTATCTTAATTACTTATGACTCAAGAAAATAAACCACTCCGTCTTCACCTTGGCTGCGGCACAACGTATCTTGAAGGCTATGTAAACATTGACTATCCGCAGTCGGAACATACCATTGTTACTATCAAGGCGGATCGATATGAAGACCTGAAAACACTCGCATATCCGGAAGGGACGGTTGACGAAGTGCGGAATCACCATGTGTTCGAACACTTCGAGCGAGCACTCGCCCTCACGCTCCTAGCCCGCTGGCGGCGATGGCTAAAAGTGGGTGGGGTGGTTACTATTGAAACTCCAGACTTTGAAGGGTGTGTCCAGGATTTTCTTGCCGCGAAGACACTCGATCATAAAGGAGAAATTCTCCGCCATATCTTCGGATCGGAAGAAGCGAACTGGGCCATTCATTACGATGGCTGGTTCGAAGAGAAGTTTCGCTTTGTATTTCAAGAATTGGGTTTTGATGTAGTCCGCGTCGAACGGATGCGTTCAAATGTGAGTAAGCAACTTGGCTTGGGATTGCATGGCGTCATCGATACCCTGGCTCGGGCCGTTCCCGCTGGTTTTCAAAACAAGGTTGGCATCAATACGTTGCCAAACATTGCTGTAACAGCCAGAAAGACAAGTGCCCAGATAGACGAAGTAGCTGCGATTCGGGAAATACTATCGATCTATCTTGTGGGCAAAGAACATGGACACTCAGAGATATTGGATGTTTGGATGCGCCAGATAAAAATATAACGTTGTCAAAAAGTGGTATCGAAAGAAAAAGAAAGAGAAATAAAAAAGCCCCTAATGCGTGAGCATTAGGGGCGATGAGTTACTTCTTGTCGCCGAAGTCGTATTTGTTGTCGCGTATATCCCCGATTCCTTTCCGTTCTCGTTGAGCGGTGCGCTCGTAGGCTCGAGAAACGAGAAGGTCGCCGACCTCTTGTCGGCGCTCGGGATAGTGTTCCCAAATAACCATCTCCGAAGCGACGAAATCGACCGAACACCGGTGAAATTCTGGGTTGGTCTCGAGTGCTTTGAGGTAGAACTCGTGACATCGTGGCAAATGGACCAAGACCGAGATGATGCAGATCCGAAGCAGGCCGGTTTCGAGAGCTGCTTTCAATGTCTGGATCAGATCATCCCGCGTGTTCCGGTTTGTGGCCTGCATCTGGATTTCGGTTGACTCGTCGAGATCCGTGGTCGCTTCAAACACCTTCCGGAGGGCTGATCCCTCGGTGACATGCGAAGGCGCATTGGCGAGGTATGCTGGTCGTCCGGCCGCGAATACCACTTTGAGAGGAGGTTCTCCAGCTTGTCGGAGCTCTTTGTAGAGAATCGAAGCAGCTTCGACGTTCATCCCCGCGCCGGCGATGACGTTTCGTGGATCATCGCTGTTCATATCAAGATCAGCGACCTTTTTACCGGTGTGTCCACCTCCTTCGGTCGTCAGTTCAATTGGTCCAGTCGGTTCCCATCCCAAGGGACCCTCCTGGGCACCTCGTCCGAAGACAACGAGATAATCGTATTTTTTCACCGTCCTCTTCCTCCTTGCTTTTTAGTATCAGGGAAATGAGTCTATTGCTGATTTTCTTATAATACATAAATCATACTTTGTCAAATAAAAAACCGCTTGTCTAAGGACGGAGCGGTTGAGATTTATAGAACGATCGGAGATGTTCGGCGGTCATTTCGTGAGGCCAGGGCAAGACGAAAGGAACCCGCTCGAAGATCGAAACGCATCGTTCCAGAGCGCTACCACAGTGGAGGTCAGGGGCGTAGCTGGCATAGAGCAGCTTGCCTTCGCCGCTCACTCGAACAGCCATACTCCAGGGCGGGGGAAGCTGGCGGAGCTCGAACTTCAACTCGCCATTCAGGGAGCGCTCATTCAAAATTGCAACCTGATCCGGCTTCATGGCTTGAGAGACCACTGCTTGCCTTGTTGCCACGTCGACGAAGATCGGCATGGGCTCGCTTGCGAAAGCGCGATTGCAACGTCTCACGAGGTGGCTCATTGCTGAAGCCAGTGCATGCAGGTTGAGTGTCTTCTTTAGGTCGAAGTCGCTCTCGCGGGGGAGGATTTGGCATTCTCCGGAATGAATTCCCGCGGCAAATATGTCAAAGGAGTTGTCGCTTGCCACGTGGGTTGCTTTTGTAGCGAAATCGGAGGTTGATTCAATGCCCCGATGGCCTTCGATGATGCCACTGAAAACGTGCATATGGGGATGCCCTTGGTTTTGTCCGGCTGACTTACCGACGTTTACAAGGAACACCTTCTCGTTCCCATCGCCCGCTTCGGCCGCTGCCATGATGAGGGCAGAGTACAAGCCGCTGGTGCCTCCCCACTCCTGAAGATCGCCCGGAGACCAGCAGATCTCCGGAATGATCAGGCGGTGATCCGGGTGTGGGGTGAAGGCGTTCTTCAGTCTTCGCCAGCCTCTGGGTTCCACAACGCCCGGAATGTGATGGGTTTCTTCCGCAACCTTTGCGGGTTCCATCTTGCAGAAGACGCAGTTTGCTGGGTCCACAAGCCCCTCAAGTGGCATTTGATGGACACGCGACATCTTGATAGTTTGCCGCGTCCCTCCAAAGAGAATTGGAAATCCTCCCGGTGCTTTGCCGACAATGCCTAGTATATCCATCGTTTTGAACCTTTCCGGGTAAAACCCGTATTAAGAAAGCTGGCAGTATTTAACTCTTTTTTTAGGGTGTTGTCAAGAGATTCTATAAAAAGAAAACTGTGGCATACAGTTTTAGCTGATCTTATGCTAAAACTAAGCCAATGAACGCAAATAAAATCCTTCTTCTTGATCGCGACGGAACATTGTGTAGGGCGATGCCGCGAGGGGAATATTTGGTCCGCTTTGATCAATTTGAATTATTGCCGGGAGGCACTGAATTAATTGTCGCTGCCAAAGAGCGCGGTTATTCCGTCGCTGTGGTTACCAACCAGCCCCAAATTGCGAAGGGACTTATGCCGCTTGAAGAATTAGAGAAGATTCACGCGCACATGCGGAAAATGTTACCGGGCATCGATGCGGTCTACTACTGCCCCCACCAGGATGCCGATCAGTGTGTTTGCCGAAAACCAAAGCCCGGGATGCTTCTCCGAGGGCTTGAGGAATTGCAGGGGGATCCTTCGAAGTCTCTCATGGTAGGAGATAGCGACAATGATGTTGGCGCCGGACAGGCGGCCGGATGTAAAACTATTTTTATTAAAGATAATCAAAATGCTCACGAACTGGCTCGAGTGAAGCCAGACTACGTTCTCAATCAGTTAATCGATGTTATTCCGCTTCTCTAATTCAAGCTTGCTTCTCCGGTTTTATATTTGGTATTCTTGATCTACCATGTCTCCCAAAGTAACTGTTTTGATGGGTACCTATAATCGGGCGCACATGCTCGAAGCGACGCTGAAAAGCATTCAGCAACAAATATTCACTGATTGGGAACTGATTATTACTGATGATGGTTCGAAAGATAACACCGTTTCCGTAGTGGAGAAATTAAAAGAGGGAGAATCGCGAATTACTTTTTTACGGAGCGAAGTAAATCAGGGGATCTCTAAAAATTACAATATGGGTTTCGCTGTGGCTCGCGGAGAATATATAGCTATGATTGACGATGATGATCCTTGGCTTGATCCGGAGAAGCTCGGGAAGCAGATACAGTTTTTAGACAGTCACAAAGATTTTGTTGGGTGTGGCGGCGGCGTTGTGGTTATTGATGAGCACGGAAAGGAAAAATATCGCTACTTGAAACCAGAAACGGATGCTGAGATCCGAAAGTATATGCTCTACTCCAATCCGATGGCAAACAGCACCACACTGTTTCGTCTTGAGGCGGCTAAGAAAGTGGATCTCTATGACAGTTCCATTCGCTATGCTGGTGATCGTGACTTTTGGTTAAAGATGGGATTAGTTGGTAAGCTCTACAACTTTCCAGAGTACTTTTCCTACTACACCATGACGGGAAATAATACTTCAATTGCCAAGATAAAACCGCATTTAAAAACAGCGCTTATAGTAATGAAGCGATATAAGTATGATTATCCGAACTACTATTCCGCGCTACTCATGAACGAACTGCAGTACGCCTACGCCTTTTTACCAGAAGGTTTTCGTCGGATGATCCATCAGTCTATGGCTCGACTCAAGCGAGCGGTTGTAAAGTAATTTTCAGTTCTCGAAAAAGTGGTTCGCGAAGAACAAAGAGAAGACCGCCGTAAACCAGGGCTGATATAACAATATTCAAAATAAAGTTTAGGCCGAGGCTGTGAAAGAAGACGGTCACGAGTGTCATGATCAATCCAGCGACCAGTATCCGCGGGAGTCGGGAGGTAATATGGAAGGGATTAATGCGTTTCATTGTGTGCCACAAATACATGTTGCTGAGAATCTGAGCGATCAGTGTAGCAATAGCAGAACCATTTATGCCCCACCACTGAATAAAAAAGAAGTCGAGTACAGCGTTCGAAACTACGCCGAACGTGGCGAAGATGACCAAGCTATTCTGGCGATTATGGGCGAAAACAGCGTTCGTCAAAATGGCGGCGGAGAAGGTGACGATCAGTGTAGCGAGAAGAATTTGGAGGGACAGAACGGCGGGTAGATACTCAGTACCAAAGATAGTTTGAATAATTGGTTCGGCGAGAATGATGCCGCCAGTGACAATGGGAATAGCCAAGAGAAAGTTGAACGAGAGAATTCGTTCCATCAAATCGCGGAATTTTTTCTCGTCTTGATTGGCGAAACGAGAGAAAAGAGGGAAGACACTGCTGGCGAAAATGGTGGGAAAGAGATAGAGTAGTTGGATTAAACGTTGCGTAGCAGAGTAGTAACCAACTTCTTCTGCCGAACGGAAAAAACCGAGCATGAGAATGTCCGTGTTAATCATAAGCCCACCAAGCACGCTCGAGATTGCGAAAGGGAGAGCGGAGATGAAAATAATTTTGGTCAGTTTCCAATCGAATGAGTTAAACAGTCCTTCAAAGCGTTTGCGAAGAATGTAGATCGTGGCGACCATGCCGGCACCGGTACCGATAGCATAGGCCAAGGAAAATCCGCGGACCGTTGGGTGGTACATCAAAAATAATGTGCCACAAATCAGGATGGCGATATTGGTGAAGATATAAAGGGCGGCTTCCATCTCCATTTTTTCCATGGCTCGGATGATGGCCACGCCAAATTCACGCAGGGTATCGAAAATGAGAACCAAAGTAATGATAGGCAAGATGACGTCTACCTTCGGTAGAGAAGTAAAGGAGGGTGCAATAAAGATCATGGCCAGGACGCCGAGAAGGAGGAGGGCAATTTTTATATAAAGAGATGTTGAGAGAAGGCGAGTGAGGTAGCGCTCATCCTCAATTTTTTTTGAAGCTTCGCGAGTAAGGGTTGGTCCGATCCCCAGATCAGTGAAAATAGTAATTAAGGCGACCAGGCTAATGGCATACGAAAAAGCCCCCCACTCGGAAGCACCGAGAACACGAGCCGCATAGATAATAATGATCGATCGAATTAAACGTCCGCCTACATTACTCACCGTTAGCCAGAATGTATTTTTTGCTACGGTCTGTCGTTCGGTCCTATTAATAAGGAGGAAATCCTTTATTTTTGTAATCACTGGATATATAATGGGTTATTATTGCATAAGGTGGCTAATTCTCCAAAAAACATGTCTACCGGAAAAGCAGTGAAGAAAAAAATAACTGTTGCCGTGAGCGGTGGGTTTGATCCAATCCACATTGGACACATTGAACTCTTCGAGGAGGCAAAAAAATTAGGCGATACGCTAGTGGTAATTCTGAATAATGATAACTGGCTTCGGGCGAAGAAACATCACATTTTCATGCATCAAGCTGAACGCAAGGCGATCATCGAAGCTTTGCGGGTAGTAGACAAGGTTGTCCTCACCAAACATCCAGCAAAGCCGAAAGACATGAGCGTTTGCCAAGCCTTGGAGGAATTGCGGCCGGATATTTTCGCAAATGGGGGCGATCGGACTAAGAAAAATATTCCTGAGGTGCCACTGTGCGATCGGATTGGAGCGCAGATGGTTTTTAGTATCGGTCCTCACGGCAAAGTCCAATCCAGCTCATGGCTTCTCTCGAAGTACGTCAGCCGAGTCAACGGGAAAACGAAATCGCAGACCTGAGGTCTAGAGAGTGGCTAGTGTCCGGCGGACACCCTCTTCTAAAGTAACGGTTGGTTTCCAGCCAAGAATGCTTCGCGCCTTTCCGGCGTCTAGAGAAATGCGATAAACTTCACCTGAACGATAGGGAGCGTATTTTACTTTTTGTTTGTAGTTCAGGGTTTTAGCAATGGTGTCGAAAATCATCTGATCGGTAATCAGTTTGCCCCAACCTATATTTGTCGCAACGTTTTTTCCTTTCCTTAACGCTGCGAGATTCGCTTTCACGATATCGCCGACATACACATAATCTCGTGCCTTCGTACCATCACCGAAGATAGTCGGTACTTCGCCTCGTTTCATAATACCGCCGAAGATGGCGACTACACCCGCTTCACCTTTTGGGTTTTGGCGAGGACCATACACATTGGCATAGCGGAAGATATAGTAATCAAACTTGTACATCCGAGCATAAAAATGGATCAAGTCTTCCCCGAGTTGTTTTGAGAGACCATACGGAGAGAGGGGAGCAACCAGAGTAGTTTCAGCGGCAGGGATTTTTTTCGGTTCGCCATAGAGGGCGCCGCCTGTTGAGGAGAAAATAAATTTTTTGTTCTTCCCTTTGCCGTACTGTCCAAAAGAAAGAAGGATATTGGCGATTCCAATCACGTTCACTTCATACGTTGGAATCGGATTACGAACTGATTTCACTACCTCAGCGATGGCGGCGTGATGATTCACAATCTCCGGGCGTTCCTTTTTGAAAATCTTTTGGATTGCGTCAAGATCACGGATATCTACTTTATAAAATTTTGCTTTTTTATTTACATTTCTCCGGAAACCAGTATTCAGGTTATCGATCACGACCACTTTGTGACCAGCTTGGACGTAAGCGTCGGTGATATGAGAAGCGATGAATCCAGCCCCTCCGGTTATAAGAATTTTCATCCCCCCACCTAATGGGAAATCGCCGCGTAGCGGCAGAACTTCCCGTTACTATCCGCCTCTTTTATAATCAGAACCATGTGTGTCATTATACAACTATTATATCTATTTTTCCCATTAGGTGTGGGGATTCATAGCCTTTTTTTACCCTATTTCCTAAATAGAGTCGCAAGGTAATATTTCTACCTTACAATTCGAATAAGGAGATCTCCTAGGAGGCATTAACGAAGAGGGTTCGTAATGTCTTCAAGATGACGGCAATGTCGAGAATGAGCGAACGGTTTTTGAGATAGTAGATGTCGTACTGTAGTTTTTCAAATGAATCCTCTACGGAAGCGCCATAACGATAGTTGATCTGGGCCCAGCCGGTCACGCCAGGAGTAATAAGATGGCGGATGTCATAGTAGGGGATTTCCTTTTCCAGCATGGCCACAAACTCAGGGCGTTCTGGTCGCGGACCCACGAACGACAAATCGCCGCGTAGGATATTCCAGAGTTGAGGCAGTTCATCAAGATGGGTGTAGCGGAGGAAGCGGCCAAGAAGGGTAACGCGCGGATCATTCTTGCTTGCCCACTGGACACCATTCCGCTCGGCGTTCACAACCATGGTGCGAAACTTATAGAGGGTGAAATTTTTGTTTTGAAGTCCCACCCGCTCCTGAGAAAATATAGCTGGACCTCGAGAGGTGAACCGGACGAGAAGAGCGACCAGGGCGATTAAGGGGAGGAGAATAAGTCCGATCGCGAATGCGATAACCATTTCTCCGACACGCTTCAGATCATCATAGACATTGCGGCGGGCGGAGATGTGTTCGAGGAACCAGGACTCCTCAACATTCTTTAAAGGAATCTTGCGGAAAACTTCTTCGTAAAAAGCGGGGACGTCATAGACGGCGATGCCGGAAGCTAAAAGATCATAAAAAATCTTTTGCAACTCAACGTTTTGTTTTGCCCCGTGCGGTACCACAACCACGTCAATTCCTTTAGCCCGGAGAAGAATCTCCAATTGCTCTACGGCTTTCAGATCGTGAGTTCCTTGAATATGGAAAGCTACCTTGTAGCCGATCTGGGGATCTTTTCGTAAAGTTGCAGTGAGCTCCTGGATTGTCGGGTCATCGCCAACCATGAGCACGTTAAATAAATTGGCCGCATGGCCTAAGCGGGCATTAAAAAATCGTCGCCACAAAAGTTCAAGAATGACGAAAACGATAACAAGAATGGAAAGGGTAGCGCGAGGAGCGATGCCGAAGGCGGAGATGAAGTAGAAAAGAGCAATGGTAATAAGCACATTGAAGGCCAGGGACACACTGAGAAGTGAAAGGAAGGTTATATTATTTTTCAGGCGGCGGAGATCGTAGAGGCCGGCGACGTAGAAAACGATCAGCCAGAGCAGAAAGACAATGGTGAACGGGACAAGATGGAGATCGAGGACGTCCTGCCAGCCGCTGCCATAACGGATAATAAGCGCGAGGAGGAGCGCCGCGTAGAGGACGACAATATCTCCTAGGAAAAGGAGGAGTGTCTTTTGCGAGAGAGGGGATTTCATGCCCCCACCTTAAACCCGCCACAAGAGGTGGATTTGAATTTATAATAAACGACTTTTTTAAACAGTAACATGAGTATTTTAAGATGAAGGTGGGGGGATCATTTACGTGGTTTTTTCCGGAGCCCGCACGTCCCCGTATTTCACGGTAAACGGTTTCTTAAAGAGGAGCATCCAGAAATGGTTTATAGCATACCGAAAACCGGTCGTCACTACCCCTTCTTCAGCCAAGCGCCGGCCAGATGTTTTCATCGGCAAGCGGTAGGTGAATTTTATTTTGCCAACTGTACTCATGCGCACGGCGATATCGGTGTCTTCGCCGTAGAAAGCAATGTCGGTATTAAATCCGCCGATAGCATCGAGCGCTGTTTTTCGTAAGACAAAGTTGCCACCCTGAAGCATGGTGCCATTGCCGCCAAAAAGAAGATTGAAGCGGTGAACTATATATCCAAAACTATAGAAAAATTTTGTGACCATCTGCACCAAGGGCGGAAGATCGTAGTAAACATAGGGGCCGCTTAAGGCAACGAGATTTGGATTTTCTTCAAACTCTTGGAAAACCGTATCAATCCAGCCAGGGGTAAGAATAGTATCGGCATCAACATTCGCGATCAGATCGCCAGTTGCGGTTTCGTATCCTCGTTCGCGGGCGTAGAGCAATCCTTTTTTGGTTTCCGGAACAACGCGCACGCCAGCGTATGATTTGGCGATCTCGGCAGTCCGGTCGGTGGAGTTATTATCAACCACAATGATTTCCACCTGATACTTTTTCCCTTTAAGTTCCTGGAAAATAGAATCAAGACAGCGCCAGATATTTTTTTCTTCGTTGTAGGCGGGAATAGAAAAACTTAGTTTCATCCCCACACCTAATCGGGAACGGTCGCAACCATGCGACCAGCTCTCGACCCTATAGACAACCTTTTTATTTTTGACGTGGTTAGCATCATGATTTCTATTTCTTTAATAATATTTCCCGATTAGGTGTGGGGATTCATCCCGTAGGGCGGTTAGGACTTAGCTTCCTTCTTATGATACGCAGTTATGGCGTCCTCGTAAATCTTCTCGAACCGCAGAGCGATCACCGCCGGAGTATAGTGAGCTTTCGCAAAAGCGGCCGCTTTTTGTCCCAGTTCAGATCGTTCGCGCTCATTTTGCAGTAAGAAGATGATTTTTTGAGCAAAACCAGAGATATCGCCGGGCGGAAAAGCGTAGCCATTCTCGCCATTGATCTGCTCACCAACGCCATGGGATTTTACTCCAATCAGGGGGAGGCCACAGCCCATGGCCTGGATCATCGTCATGCTTTGCACCTCTGAAGTGCTGGCGGTGGCATAGATATCGCTTGCTCCGTAAAGCCTCGCCAACTTCGACTGACTAAGCGTACCAACAAAGTGAACACCATCGCTAATCCCAAGTTCCTTTGCGAGGTTTACTAGTTCATCATGGGCGTTGCCACTGCCGGCTAAGGCCAGTGATGCGTCGGGAACAGCTTGTTGAACAATTTGGAAAATACGAAAAAGTACATCCAAACTTTTTTCCTTCGAGAGACGTCCGGCGACGGTAATAGTGTGCGGCGAGAGACCAAACTCGGCTTTCAGTTTTTCTTTGTTTTCCTGGGGCAGATCGAAAATCTGCATATCGACCGAGTTCGGCACAACTTCGTTCGGGCGAATCATGTGTGATTGGATCATTTCCTCTAAAAGAAATCGCGCCGGCGCGGTCACAAAAATTGCGCGATTGTAATACCAGTTCATATACCAATCGGCGAACGCGGCGAGGCCAGGCAAACGAATCGGACTGTAGCGGACGAACTCTTTAATCACGGTGTGATTTGTGCCGACGAATGGTTTTCGGAAGAGTCGGCTAGCGTAGTACGCTTTTAATCCCACGCCAAAAAATAATTGTGAGTGGATCACATCAGGATTGAACTTTCGGAACGCGGCGAGACCGGAAGGAGTCGGAAACACCATGCGTCCTTGGCCAGTGCCGGTCGGAAAAGAAGTAGAGCTGAAGCGATGAATGGAGATGTGCGGTCCGAAATCAGGCTCATCTGTTTTCGTGATGCCAATTTTTTTGTAATCTTTTTCTCCGTAAGCCGGCACAAAAAAAGCGATTTCGTGTCCCAGTTGGGTGAGCGCTTTTGCCGTCGTAATAATCGAATCAGAGATGCCGCTTGTTTCTGGATAAAAATTGTCCGAACAGATAGCGATTCTCATACTCCGTTGCCGTTTTTCTCAAGTTGTCGAGAAAGATACTCTTGGACTTTTCGGTATAACAGAAAAAAAAGTATGGCTAAGACGATGACGGCCGCGGCGGCGTATTGCGCATTGCGGATTGATTTGAAAATGGAGTCAAAGATAACGCCGAAATAAAATCCAATGGTCGTAAAAAAAATAGTACTGGGAAGGGTGATTAAAATATCCAAGAGGAGAAACCGTCGGAGTGGAATATGGGCTAAGCCAGCGCCGATGAGGCCGGAGGCGGAAACCAAAGGAATATATTTTGAAGTGATGAGTGTTTTAATCGGATGGGTTTTAATAAGAGTAGTGACCCGTTCGATTCTTTCTTTCGTCAATCCCAGACGCTTCCCATGCTTTTCGATAAATCCCTGCCTGCCCCAATAACCGATAGAGTAGTAGATAAGATCCCCCATGAGGTCCCCGAGAAATGACAGGATAAAGATCGCGTAGTAGTTCAGATGTCCGAGAGCGGCGGCGAAGGAGGCGGCGGCCGTGACAATTGGCCCCTCGATAACCATGACGAGAAAGATCAGGGGATAACTATGAGTCATGACCCAGCCGACCACTTCCGCGAAAGAAGAAAAATCCATGCTAGAGCCTTATTTTACTATGGTTTATGAATCAAAATCAAAAAAGAGCGAGGGCTTGAACCAATTCTTTGACAGTCGTCCACCCTCCCCTTAGAATGAAGGTGCTCATATCAAGTTTTAAAGAAATTTATGGCAAATCCAGTTATCCTTTACAGCACTCCAACCTGCGTCTACTGCAAAATGGCCAAGGAATACTTCGCCAAGAATGGCGTAGCCTTTACCGAGCACAACGTGGCCGAGGACGACAAAGCGCGGGAAGAGATGGTGAACAAGTCCCGGCAATTTGGCGTGCCCGTGATTGATATCAATGGCAAAATCATCGTTGGCTTCAACCGGATGGCGGTGGCCAAGGCTTTGAACCTGGCTCCGTAGAAAAAACAGGGGATAGGGTGTAGTGGATAGGGTATAGAAAATGCCCTAGAATTAGTCTCGTTGTGCTAATCACTAACCCCTATACCCTTAACCCTAACCCCTATTTTTATTTATGTACGACCTTGTCATTATCGGTGGCGGTCCGGCCGGCGTCGCGGCTGGCGTGTATGCGGCCAGGAAAAAAATAAAAGTAGCGCTCGTGACCGAAAGTTTTGGCGGTCAGTCGTTGGTTTCGGCTGATGTACAAAACTGGATTGGCACGAAATCCATCTCCGGGTTTGATTTGGCCAAAGCGCTTGAGGAACATGTGCGGGCGCAAGAGGGAATCGAAATTATTGAAGGCGAACTAGCGACAGCGATCACCGATGCTTCCGATCATCTCGTCGTGGAAACAAACGGCGAGAAAAAACTGGAGACGAAATACGTTTTACTTGCTTCCGGCAGTCGTCGACGAAAAATAAATGTTCCTGGCGAAGCAGAGTTGGATGGTCGCGGCGTGGCCTACTGCTCAATTTGCGACGCGCCGCTTTTTAAAGACAAAACGGTGGCGGTTGTTGGTGGTGGGAATGCTGGTCTCGAAGCAGTGATTGATCTTCTGCCCTATGCGCCGAAAATTTATCTTTTAGAGCGCGACGAGATGCTCCGTGGCGATGCTGTCACACAAGAGAAAGTCAAAAGCAATCCGAAAGTAACAATTATTTTGACTGCCGAAACGCAAACGATTTTTGGCAAAGACAGTGTCGAAGGCATGACTTATAAGGATTTAAAAACCGGCGAGGAGAAAAAATTGGATGTGCAAGGTGTGTTTATTGAAATTGGCGCTTTGCCGAACTCCGAATTTGTAAAAAATCTGGTGACGTTAAATCCAATTAACGAAGTGATCGCTGATCCAAAAACCCAACAGACTTCTCATTCACGCATCTGGGCGGTGGGAGATGTCTCCGATGTTCTCTATAAACAAAACAATATCTCGGCTGGAGATGCCGTCAAAGCCGTTTTGAATATCTATGATAGAATTGTAAGGGATTAACACCTTACAAATATGGGAAAGCGAAAAATAATAGCCTTTTTGTTTTGCGTTGCTGTTTTCCCGATAATTACACTCGCTCAAACGAACGCCCTAACGCAGGCACAGATTGATCAGATACTACAAAACAGAGGCCAACAAATACTGCGGCAGTTTGCGGAAGAGAAATATCAGGTTGCAGCTGTTTTTACGAGAGATTTAACTTTGGGAGCCAGAGGGGACGATGTCCAGAAGCTCCAGGACTTTTTGCAATCTAAGCCAGCGGCCGCCTGGCCCACGGGGCAGGTTTCTACTGGCTATTTCGGTCCTCTCACCCAGCAATCTCTCGCCCGCTATCAAGCAAGTGTGGGCATTACTCCCGCCGCGGGATACTTTGGGCCAATTACTCGGCAACGAGTAAATGAAGCCCTTTCGCCGCAAACCCCTGGTTCCGGAAAAGCCACGGGTGTGCCTACCGTGCCTTCAATAGCTAGTGTATCTTCTTCTCCGGCTCCTGCGATCGCGTCCACCTCCTCTTCAATCCAGCCGATTCAGAAATTAAGATTAGTAACTCCACTTGGGAGTGTAGGATGGCAGCGAAATAGAAGCTATGAAGTGCGTTGGACAGGAGGCGGTGGAGGAAATAGTGCTCGAGTAAATATTCTTTTAAACGATAGAGCGATAAGAGGTACATATCCCCTGATATGGAATACTCCTAATGATGGAAGTGAGTTTGTGACCATTCCAAATTCTGTTGTAGCGGGCGTATACTCCCTGGAGATTTATTGCACTCAAATATGTATCGGGCCTTCTCCTCTGGATCCGGCACAAAATAGCGTCACAATTTCTGACAGTTCTAACCCAGCTCCTCTTCCCATCCCAAATGTACCGACTCAAAGTCAGGGGAAAATTTCTACGCTCGGTATGTTACAAGATAGCGCGCGGGACTGTCCTTCCGGCGAAACAAATTTTTACGGACAGTGTGTGAAGACGCTCAAAGTATTCGGACAAAGAAGTTATAAGGAAACCGCGTGGTGGCAGCCGACAAATGGATCAACCTATCACACTCCCGGTGTGGCGGTAGATCGGAGTTCCAATCCGAATAAAGTCTATGTTTTAGATAGCGGTAATAGTCGTATCTTGGGATACAGCGGAACCCTTACGGGCGCCAACCTTGTTTTCGGCCAGCCGGATTTTGGTTCTTCGGCTTGTAATGGCGATAACAATCTTGGTTTTTATAAATCTCCTACGGCTTCGTCTTTGTGCTTGCTCCAGTTTCCAATCGGAGCCAACGTGGCTGAGCAGTGGCAGCACATGAATCTCGATGTTGATAAGGAAGGAAATTTGTATGTTGTGGACGTAATGAATAATCGCGTGCTGAAGTACAACGAACCTTATAGTGTTAGTAAAACAAATGGAAAAGGGGACACAGTTGCTGATTTTGTGTGGGGTCAGGCCAACTTCACCGGGAATAAAGTAAATCAAGGCAGGACAACTCCCGATGCAGAATCGCTCTGGACGAGCGCTGGCGCTCCTGGTCATGTCTCGACGAGAGGTGTTTCAGTTGATGACGAAGGGAATGTCTGGGTGGCGGATACTTTTAATAATCGTGTTCTTCGGTTTCTTCCCGGTCAAAAAGAAGCTGATCTGGTGCTGGGTAGAAAAAATGGAAGTTTTAGTAGTCGTGGCCTAGAGGGTTGCTTCCGTCGCGCGGAACTCACCGAAATGTGTAATCCAACACTGGCGCGAATCAATCCCGCGACTGGCGAACTGTATGTACTCGATGAGTTTCACGAACATGCGTTTGAAGTTCGTATCTTGGTTTTCACGCCTCCTTTCTCAAACGGCATGGCCGCACGGAAGGTCATATATCCCACCGTTCCCGGATACTGGTTCACCGCAAGTACGCTCGCCTTCAATAGGATGTTGGACGGGAAATGTGTGGAAGGGACAATGTGGATCAATGAGCACAGTCGTCCAGGAGGAGGGCGAACTTTGCTTATCCGAAATGATGGTAGCGTGGTGGCTTCATTGGCCGACGAGCTCACCTGGCCTTCTGGGTCATTGGGATTTGATGGCCAGGATCGTGTTTATATTGCTGATGAGTGGGGAGCGCGCGATAAAGGCGTGCATCGGTATCAGCTACGAGGAAATACTGCGGGATGCTTTGCTGACTTTGATCAAGCATTCTCTGTTGCCAATATTCCCAGTCTGTCGGCCTTGTCTGAAGCAGTAGGGATGACAGTATCTGGAGATCAGCTCATCGTGAAAGATCGAGAGCGCATTATGGTTTGGCCAAACTATCTTTCCGCTCCGTCGGGAGCTTCAGGAAAATCCGTTTATAATCCTGGCGCCCGACTCTCTTTCGCAGTAGATGAAAAAAATAGACTCTGGACGACCTATCTGCACACCGGTCATCTGATGTTATATCAGCTCTATCCTAATCTGGCCCCTCAGTTAGTTCGTCAGGAGTTGTCGCTCTATTGGAAAGATAATCCCACTGTGGAAGTGGAGTACTCGATGCGAGAAACTGGGCCGGAGTTTGATCCGACAACTAATACATTGTGGATTAATGATCGCGATCACAACCGTATTTTGCGGGTGAGTAACTACGATGAATACAGTAAAAAGTTATTAGTAGATCTTGTTATCGGACAACCGAACAAGACATCGGTTCAGTGCAATCACAATCAACAGTATGATTGGACAGCGAAGGGAGCTCCTTCGGCAGATAGTTTGTGTGACGTTGGTCGGATTGAGTTTGACCGTCTCGGAAATTTATATGCGATCGAAAATAACTATGAGTGTCATGGGAATAACCGTATCACCGTTTTTATGGGCGAAGATATTCAACGTGCTTCGACACTCTTCCCAAATATTTCCGCTCGTAAAGTTTTCGTGAGCAACTCTCTGACCCAACCGGCGAATTGTTCCGAGGTGCCGTATAAAATAAATTCTCCGATTTCGGTAGCTTTTGATAGTCAGAACCAGATGGTTGTGACAACTGATGGCACTGGATGGGCGAATGACGGAACTCGAGCCACCACCCAGCTTTTCCTTTATAGAAATCCCTTAGCTAAGAAAAGCGATGGAACCTATGTGATGGGACAAAATCCCGACGCCGTTATTCGACTGCCCATGGGCGCGCCGGGCGAAGTAGCCTTTGATCGGAATGATAATTTGATTGTGCAGGATCATACCTGGTCGCGAGTGTGGGTGATAAATCTTAACGAAAAAGATGATGCAGGGAACTTTATCTGGCTTGTTCCAGCATCCTAGCTTTGAAGCGAAGTGCTGTTACACTTTGTAACACTGGCTGAGAGTTCTCATGACTAAGACATTGCGGACTACCTTCCGTAAACCTAGCTGAGAGTTTTGTTTTTGAAGACCTGGCGCAGAACGGCCGGTTCGAGCCGATCAAAAATCCAGTAGGATTTTATGGGTGTCTTCGAAAAGAAAGCTCGAACATTCTTGACACTCGGGCAGATTTCTCTATGATTAAGCCTACTATTATTAGGTCGAACTAATACATCTATATGACTAATGAACTTTAAACCATTATCAAATCACCTTTTTATTGAGGCGGCTGAAGAGGAGAAAGTGACGAAGTCGGGGATTGTCTTGCCGGAGTCAGCGGAGAAGGAGCGGCCAGTCAAAGGGAAGGTCTTGGCGGTTGGGCCGGGCAAAGCGAATGACAAGGGCGAGCGGATACCGATGTCGGTCAAAGTGGGCGATGTAGTCTTATTTAAAAAATATGGTCCGGACGAAGTCGAGCTGGATGGAAAAAAATATCTCGTCGCGGACGAAGATGATGTGCTCGCAGTCTTGGACTAATAACTAAAAACTGAAAACGTATAACGAGAAGCGACATGAATAAGTTTAGGTTTTTAGGATGGCCAGTGTACGAGGAATCAAAATCAGTGTTCGCAGATATTTTGAGGATGGTTAAAGGATTGCCCCAAGAGTATAAGTTCGATTTAGGAAATCAGGTAACGCGAGCGGCTCTTTCTATAATTTTGAATATCGCAGAAGGAAGTGGAAAAGATTCGGATAAAGATATGAACCGTTTCTTCAATATCTCAATGGGATCAATATATGAAACGTTGGCTGCGATTGATGTGTTGAAAGATAATAAATTAATTACCCAGGGACAGTTTGATGATATTCACCGGAAGCTGGAAAGTGTTGCGAATCAGTTAGGAGGTTTTAAGAAAAAATTAAAAAAGTCGTAAAAAGTTATAAGTTATTAGTTAAAAGTTTTAAGTTCAAAGTATGGCAAAACAAATTTTATTTAACGAAGAAGCCCGCGCGGCCATGAAGAAGGGAATTGATAAGTTGGCCGAAGCGGTGAAGATGACCCTTGGTCCTCGCGGCCGAGCAGTGGTGATCGAAAAAGGGTATGGCGCGCCGCAGGTCACTTTTGACGGTGTGACTGTCGCCAAAGAGGTTGAGCTCGAAGACAAGTATGAAAATCTCGGCGCTGAGTTTGTGAAGCAGGCCGCGGACAAGACCAACGACAATGTTGGCGATGGTACGACGACTTCGGTTGTTTTGGCCCAGGCGATGATCGACGAAGGAGAAAAAGCGATTAGCGAAAAAGGGTTTAACGTTATTCATCTCGCCGAAGAACTGAAGAAAGAAAGCGAAGTAATTATTAAAGCGCTCGAGAGTCAGCGCGAACTGATCAACGACAATAAGAAAGTGAAAGAGGTGGCTACGCTTTCGGCCAAGGACGCAGAAATTGGCGGCTTGATCGCCGAAGTGATGGGCAAGATTGGCAAGGATGGTGTGGTGACGATTGATGATTCGAACACACTCGCCAACTCGTATGAATTTGTCGAAGGTATGCAGTTTGATCGCGGCTACGTTTCTCCGTACATGATTACCAATCAGGAGCGGATGGAAGCCATTTTGGAAGATCCGTATATATTGGTAACTGATAAGAAGATCTCTTCGATTCAGGAGATATTAGCTTTACTCGAGAAGATTGTGCAGAGTGGGAAAAAGGAGTTGGTCATTATCGCTGAGGAGGTTGAAGGCGAGGCTTTGACCACTTTGATTTTGAACAAGTTGCGCGGCATCTTCAGTGTTTTGGCGATCAAGGCACCAGGGTTTGGTGATCGTAGGAAGGAGATGCTTCAGGATATTGCGATTGTAACTGGCGCTACATTTATATCTGATGATCTTGGGAAGAAGATGGAGAACGTTGGTTTGGAAGATTTGGGACACGCCCATCGCGTCGTTTCCGGAAAGGACACTTCGACGATTGTTGATGGCAAAGGCAATAAGAAAGAAATTGATAGCCGTGTGGCACAGATCAAAACGCAGATTCAGAAAACCGACTCAGATTTCGACAAAGAAAAATTACAGGAGCGATTGGGCAAATTGTCCGGTGGTGTCGCGGTGATCAAAGTTGGCGCAGCCACGGAAACTGCTCAGAAAGAGTTAAAGCAACGCGTTGAGGACGCAGTCGCGGCCACCCGAGCGGCCATGGAAGAGGGAATTGTGCCGGGCGGCGGTATCGCGCTCTTCAACGTTTCGCTTGAAATGACGGAGAGATATGAAGAAATGAAGCCAGCTCATCAGAAAACTATGAGTGATTCAGTCGCAATGGCGGCGCATGGAATTCTGATGCGAACACTTGAGTCGCCGCTTCGAGCAATCCTCAAGAATAGCGGTGAGGCGGCCGAGCCGATCATGGCCGAACTGAAGAAGCGCGCGAAAGGAGATCGCTGGACAGGATTCAATGGCATTACGAACAAAATTGGCGACCTCAAGGAAGCTGGAATCATCGATCCTTTGAAAGTAACAAAGACCGCTTTAGTTTCTTCTGTCTCGGTAGCTTCGACCTATCTCACGATTGGCGCGGCGCTGACCACAATTCCAGAAAAGGAAAAAGAAGGTGGTGGGGGAATGCCCGGAGGAATGGGCGGAGGGATGGGTGGTTACTAAAATTAAACAAAATTGAGACGAGAGAATGATCAGTCAAATTGTGTGATTATAGAAATGAGAAGAGCCGATATCCAAAATAGAATATCGGCTCGTAAATTAGAGGATTCCAGCCTTACCTTCATGGCTACCCTTTAGCCCCAGGGTGAGCCCACTTCTTTTTCGCGAATGCGAGTGGTGCATTGTACTTCATAACCCTCCCTTCTTGCTCGCTATCGCGGGATGCTCTTGAAGGGGGTTCCTTCCGCGAGGAATTCCACCTCAACATCGTGACACTCTTCGACATCAACTAGGACAAATTCCGTAGCCACGACGTTCGAGTCTTCGGCAACCGAAGTTGCCGAAGGAGGAGATGAAGATCGTATCACTTCTTCATCCGCCTCCTGGCCAGTTTCCCTGGCCTCCTCGATCAACCTTTTCCAATCCTTCTCGACGGGGAAGGAGTAGAAGATCTCTACTCCGAACTTTTCGGGGTAATTCAACATGTCTCGTGGCACACGACAACTTGGGGGATCTGATTTCTCAATGTCCCCCCAGCGTCAATTTCGAGAGCGTATTTTACGCCTTCGAACATCACGAAAATATTCCTCAAAATCATGACTTCTGGCGCGCTACAAATTAAAGGTTCAAACCAAGATCCTGGAAGATCGGCTTTAACGGCAAATATAGATTACTGTCCTTGAAATCAAACTCTCTTCCTGCTTCAAGGATATAGCGGCGCGCACCGTCGAACTCTCCGGAAAGATAGTAAGCGACTCCCAGTTTCAATTTTGCTTCAATATCCGAATCGTCGATCTCTACCATTTTTTTGTACAAAGGAACGGTCCGTGACGCGTAGCCGTTATCCACATAATAATTCGCGGCAACCATGAGTTCGTCCTTATCTCTGACGTTAAGGCCGAGAGCGATCGCTTTTTCCACCTCCAAAAATCCTTGCTCCGGTTTATTGCCAGCAAAAGCAACGAGGCCGTAATAAAAATGGCCCTGCGAAACTTCCGGCGCCAGATCGATAGCAGACCTTAAGATCTCGAGCGCTTCTTCGTTCTCACGTTGAAGCGTTTTTGTCTTCGCAAGATAAAAATATATTTCTTGGCGACGAGGAGAAAGTTTAAGCGCCTCCTGGGCCTCGCGCTCCGCCCTGGCCAGATACTGCGGATCAACATCAGAGACCTGGTTGTATACATTCACCAAAATGGCCCGGCTTTGCGCATCGTACGGATGTTCGTGAACGACCTCCTCCATCGCCTGAACGGCAAGCCGCGCTTCCCCATCGGAAATTTTTTCGGGATCTTTGAAATAGGCCGTGGCGATAGCGACTGCATAGTCGCGCTTCATCATCCAACCATAAGGATTCCAACCCGCAGCCGCGCTTTTAAAATTTTCGAAGGCCCGCTCCGTCCGTCCGTTCAAATAATTATCGATGGCTTGATATTGGCGATATGAAGCGACCAGGGGTAAAAAACTTATAAAGTAAATCGCAACAGCCCCGGCGGCGAGCGAAAAATATATCCGTGTTTTCGCCTTGGAATTTTTTGCGGCGCGGCTGACGGCCCGCTTCTCTTCCGCGATACAATCTCCGTCTACTTTCGCCATCACCAAATACCAAACGAGTAGTGCTCCAATCGTCTCAAAAAGGAATATGTTGTGTACCGCGTAAGAGATCATGGCCGCAAACGCGATCTTACCGAAAAGCGGGTCTTTGAGCGTCAGTGCTTGACGCGAGAAGATGAAGAAAACGTAA
>ERZ1292623.1191-Hain-H51-01um-R1-1191-length-25624-cov-5_pt1 | contig 25624 bp, 19 predicted proteins | sample MGYA00564398_ERZ1292623 | MGnify/ENA primary metagenome ERZ1292623 (study PRJEB36523, sample SAMEA6512633) | groundwater metagenome | collected 2019-01-07 | study: AquaDiva: Metagenomics assemblies of 32 groundwater samples | reverse complement strand
GCGCGGCGTACTCGCCGCGCGGAGCAGTCATTTCCGACAAAGTTAGTTTTGGTGCACGGGAGAGGATTTGAACCTCCACGCCTTTGCAGGCACCAGCACCTCAAGCTGGCGTGTATACCAGGTTTCACCACCCGTGCTCATATTTTCTCACCAATTCGTCTCAGCGCCCTTTTGATCTTTAGACGCTTCCTCCGTAAACAAACAACGCGACCATCATAATACATTTTCGGCAAGAGTTGCAAGGATTCTTGTTTCGCATACTTCAGCTGGTATACGGAGTTGTTTTTGCTTTTAGTTATATGCCCATGGACCCCTGCCAGCGTGGAAATAGCTTTACGTAGCCACAGTATGTGGTAGCTGCTTGCGGAACAAAATGCCGTGTAAAACATAAAACTCTTCTTCCAGCGCGGATCAAAGTAAGAGTAAAATGTCCCGTCTCCATCAAAGTGCCCCCGAAGAAAATCAAAAAAATATCTTCGCGGAACCTTTACTCTCCCTAATACCTTTGATTTGTTCGGAATAACGCCTATGTTAGTCAGGAATCTATATAAAACAACATCCCCAACCTGCGTCCGAAAACAAAGCTTGCCAGAACCGGACCGCTTCATACCTATCTTATTGTCGCGCTGCAAACAATATAAAAAGTTTATTATCTGTTCCTTATCCGCAGAAGTCAACTCTATATGCCGTCCGTCACGGGAAAGACTGCCATCGGTAGCTACAAGACCAACCGCATATGCAAACTGTGGCGACCACTCCATACCCTCATTATAACTCAAAGTAGTAGCGTCTGCCAGAAAACTTTATAAGAACAAGAAACCCCGCTTTCTACTGCGGGGCGTTCTCTGTGTTTTGAGCTTCCGGCGCTTCTGCCGGTACCGCCGGCACGTCACCGAAAGCGCTTTTCAGTTCTTTCATTTTTGCGCGCTTGCCTTTGGCGTGGCGAATGAAATACAGCTTGGCGCGGCGCACTTTCACGCTTTTGACAACCTCTATCTTATCAATAAAAGGAGAATGGAGCGGATAGGTCCGTTCCACGCCGACGCCCGATGCGATCTTGCGCACCGTGAACATGGCGTTCGTGCCGCTTCCGTGCTTGCGCGAGATCACCAGCCCTTCAAACAGCTGGGTGCGTTCCTTGTCCCCTTCCTTGATCTTTTGATGCACTTTGACCGTATCTCCCGGGCGAAACGCCGGTACGGAACGAATACTATTTTTTGAAAATGTGGCTAATGCGTCCATAATAGTGCAAATGATACAATTTCCCGATTGTAGCAGAAACCTTATTTTTTTTCAAGCCCCGCGAGAACCGTGCCCAAATCCTCCGGCAGAGGAGAAAAAAAAGAGACAGTGCGTCCATCCGGCAGAGGAAAAGTAAGAAACCCCGCATGAAGAAATTGCCGAGCACATGGCACCGATTTAAAAAGGCAGGGGGGAGCGTACGTTTTATCCCCCACAATGGGATGCCCGATATGCTTAAAATGAACCCGAATTTGATGCATTCTGCCGGTTTTTGGCATGACCTCAACCAGCGTGGCGCCCGAATAACTCTTCAAAACACGAAATACGGTTTCCGCTTCCCGTATTTTTTTCTCCGCGCCGGTCCGGCGATCGCCAACGGCAACTTGGCGCGCGCCGACGCGCGCGATAGGTGCCGATATTGCCCCCGCTAACCGCGCAAGCTTCCCAAATACCAACGCTGTATATTTCTTTTCAACCCGACGATCTTGAAACTGTTTTTTCAGCCACAAAAACATTTCAGGAGTTTTCGCAATAACCATCAACCCCGAAGTTTCTTTATCCAGCCGATGCACAATGCCCGGCCTGACGGGAGATTCTCCTACTGTGTGCAACCCTGGCCACCGCGCCAACAAACCGTTCACCAGCGTCCCTTTTTTGTGCGTGGCACTGGGGTGCACGACTACACCCGCGGGTTTGTCAACGACCACAAACTCCTTTTCATCCGCGATAATGCGAAACGGAACAGTGCTGTCAGGCGCAAGTGTTATATCCTCTTTCTCTCGGAACGCAACCGAAATACTATCCCCTTTTTTTACGCGAGCATCTTTTTCGGCCTTTTTGCCGTTGAGCGCAACAGCTCCCTGTTTCAGAAGCTGTTGAAAGTAACTGCGGGAGTATTCCGGAAAACGGTCCGCAAGAAACCTGTCCAACCGGGCAGAAGCGCCGGTCGGGGCATTCTCAACGGAAAATTGTCGGGTAGTCATAGCGCATCGCGGAGCGGACTTTCCGCATCGTTCCTTCCGTTTCCTCACACGCACGCTGCGTCCCTTCTCGCGCCACCAGCGCACAATATGCTTTGTCGCGCGCGAATTCCCCGCGGGCGCGGCGAATCGGTTCCAAAAACGCATTGACCACATCAGCCAGGTCGGCTTTAAAGTCAGCATATCCTTTCCCCGTATACATCCGCTCGATATCGGGAATGCTTTTCCCCGAAAACAAATGGTACATGATGAGCAGATTTGCCAGCGCCGGCTTGTGCACCGGGTCATAGATGATTTCCTTCCCCGAGTCTGTCGTTGCCGACTTTATCTTTTGCGCCACCGCATCCGCGCTGTCCGAAAGAAAAATGGCGTTCCCACGTGACTTGGACATTTTTTGCTTTGCATCCAAGCCCATCAGGCGCGGCGCTTTAGATAACAATGGCTGCGGTTCCTTGAACACAACACCGAACGTCCGGTTGAACGCGCGCGCAACATCGCGCGTCTGCTCCAGGTGTGGCAATTGATCCTCCCCCACCGGCACCAGGTCGGCGTTAAACGCCAAAATATCCGCGGCTTGTGAAATAGGCATGCTCAACATTCCCAGCGACATGGCGCCTTTTCCCGTTGCTTTCGTTTCTTCTTTGATAGTCGGGTTCTGTTGTGCGCGGGCAACCGTCACGAGCATGGACAAATACATGGAAAGCTCCGCAAGCGCGGGAACGCGCGACTGCAAAAAGATCGTTGCCTTTTCGGGGTGGATGCCGCACGAAAGATAGTCCAACAACAGTTCGTACACATATTCCTCCGCATGCTCGGTTTCCGTGCGGTCGGTGAGCGTCTGGAAATCGGCGATGATAATAAACAGCTCATTGCCTTCGTTTTGTAACACTACGCGGTTTTGCAGCGAGCCGACATAGTGTCCCAGGTGAAGCGGTCCCGTTGGCCGGTCGCCGGTAAGAATCCTTTTTTTGGTCATAGTTTGATGCGAATAAAATTGCGCTTGCCGGCTTTGAGCACATCGCCGTCGTTCCATGCAACCGGCTCCGTCCAGTCGCGCACCACAGCGTCGTTCACCGTCACGCCACCCTGTTCCACGAGCCGTTTCGCTTCGCCCCTACTGTCCGCAAGTCCCGCCGCGAGCATCACGTCAATAATAGAGAATGGGTTTGCAGAAATGCGATATTCGGCAACCTCGGAAGGCAGTTCCTTTTTAGAAAATACTTTTTCAAATTCCTGCGCCGCATCATCGGCCGCTGTGCGGGAATGATAGAGCGCAACGATTTTTTTACCGAGCTCGATCTTGATATCTTTGGGATTGGCACCTTCGCTCATGCGCTTCTCATGCGCATCCAATTCGTCCTGCGTCACATCCGTACACAGCCAGAAGTATTTCAAGATCAACGCATCCGGAACGGACATGACCTTGCTGAACATCGCATTCGACTCTTCGGAAAGTCCTATATAATTGCCGACGCTTTTGCTCATTTTTTTCGCGCCGTCCGTTCCTTCCAAAAGCTGGGTGGTGAGCACATCCTGCTCGGGCATTTCGTAATGCCGCTGCACGCGACGCCCCATAAGAAGATTAAACAACTGGTCGGTGCCGCCGATCTCAACATCCGCCTGTATCACCACGGAGTCATACCCCTGAAACAGCGGGTAGAGCACTTCGAGTGTCGTAATGTCGCTCCCCTCATCAAGCCGCTTTTTGAATTCGGCGCGGCGCAGCACCTGCTGCATACTGCCAGCACTTGCAAGTTCCAGCATTTTTGCGATATTCTCCCGCTCGAACCAGGTGCTGTTGTACACGATTTCCGCTTCCTTTACATCAACGATCTTCCCCGCCTGCGCCAAGTACCCCTCCATGTTTTTTTTAACGTCCGCGTCCGTCAACGGTTTGCGCGCCTCATTGCGCCCACTGGGGTCTCCGATCTTTGCGGTAAAATCACCTATTAGAAGCACCACATGATGCCCCAGCTCCTGAAAAGCGCGGAGCTTGCGCAACGGTACGGTATGCCCTACATGAACATCCGGCGCCGTCGGGTCAATGCCAAATTTCACCCGCAACTGTGTGCCGGAGGTGAGTGCCGCTTCCAGATGCTCTTTCACGATAACATCCTCAACGCCGCGTTCGAGAATCTCCTTTATTTTTGCCGCATCAGTATTGACTTTCATGCTGCAAGCATAACAAAATGATGACGAAAAAGAAAGAAGAGGCGTTGTACGCCTCTTCTTTCGGTTACACGCTTGTGCAGCTCACAGAGAACAGGTTCTACCATAATACTGATTTGCCACCACATCGATATCTGCTTGCGTGACCGCACCATCAGTATTAAGGTCACGGCGCTTGTTGTACGCAGCAGGACTTACTGACCCAGTGACCGTAAGTACATCAAGAATATTTACTGTCTTATTGTCATCAAAGTCCGGCGGCCAGGCGTTCGCACCGCAGGAAAGCGTTGCGTCCGTTCCAATACTGCTTTCAAGGTAATCGGCAAAACCATCTGTATCGGTATCCATGGTCAACAACGAAGCATTGCTGAATGATTTTGTTTCACTGACTACAGCAGCTCCCTCTCTATTTTTCGATGTGACCCGGTAGTAATATGTCAGCGTCGGGTCAAGGTTATATAAACTAACCACGTGGGAAGTAACTAACCCACTCATAAGAGGTGATGTACTGGAACAAGGACACGGTGCCGTACCAAACTCCACTTGGCTTGTTGAAAGTTGGTCGGTCACCCACACAATGGTTGTATAGAAGGGGTTACCGGTGTTGGACGTTTGCGGCGGATTAATAATCCGTGGGGCGGCTATAGGAGTGACAGCGACAGAAGCTGTCTTCGTCACACTTCCGCCAGCTCCTTGACACGTAAGGATGAAAGATACGGTTGTGGTCGCGCTGGTTGTGGGTACACTCGCACTAATCCCCGTGCTCGACAAGGGTGGGTTTGAACCTGCCCAACTGTTAGTGAACCAATTCGTTGCCGATGACGAACAAGATGTCACATTGGTTGTTGACCACTTCAGCACAACCGCACCACCCGATGGAACCGGATTCGGGTTAGCAGTAAGTTCAAGAGTAGGGGCAACATTCGAACCTTGTGGAGATGACGCGTTACTGAACGTCTGCGTTGCGCTCGTTGCCAAATTTCCCGCCGCATCCTTTGACTTCACACGGTAATAATACGTTGGTGTGGTTGATGATAAACCATAGAGATTAATCGTGTGGGATGTTGTTTTTTCCACGACCACGGGTGTGTTGTTCGCGCAAGGGCACGGTGCCGTACCAAACTCCACTTGGCCGTCCGCAGGTTCGTTGGTTGTCCATGTAATGGACATAAAAGAAAGGTCATGGTTGGGATTTGCAGTCGTAATACCGCTGATGACCGGAGGGGTCACGTCAGAAGTTGTTCCGGGAGTCGGAATTGGAGTCGACGCAGCGCTCACCTTCTTTAAGTACCCGTCAGACGACCAGCCGTCAAAACCGTTTTGGTAATCGCTCCTCCACCACCAATAGCGATCGGCGTACACCGGACCCTCGCTGACAATGCCTTTGCCCCCTATTGCCTGCGTACCAAGGAAAGCGCCGGACAAACTCGGCTCGCGTCTCACGTTCACCGTATATGTTACTTGTACCGTATCCCCCCTTGAAAACTTCAAGACAGGAGTTATGGCAGTGATCACGACGCTTCCCCGACTTTGAGATACCGCTCCATCTCTCTCTATGATGACTTTTGGATAGTAGGTTCCTGCGGAAGGATATTCGCACGCATGAGATTGGGTAGCTATGTTCATACCTGCGTATTCCTTACTGGGAGTTACGCTTGTGTTCGTACTCGCATCCGTGCTATTGCAGTAGAAATAATAATGTGCGGGTCCAACGGCCGTTCCGGATACCTTTGCGGTGATTGAAGCTCCCCTGCGTGTAATGGTCCCACCTTCAAATTGATGGAACTGCGACGATGAAAGAGCAACTGAAGCTGTCTTTTTGTTATAGGTGGTAACGGTCAATGGCGATGATGTGGCATATCCTCCTGACGCGCTTCTCACAACCGCCGCAATACTGTGACTGCCGTTTGAAACGCTCACCGTGTTCAATGTTGCTTCATATGGAGCATAGAAATCCTCGGAACCAAACGGAGTTCCATCAACATAAAACCGCACCCCGGCGGTTTGCGCGGGCGCCTGTGTGGTAACTTTCACTGATCCTGAAAGAGCAACCGAGGCTTCTGTTTGGGCAAGCGCCGTGCTCGCACTGAGCGCAAACACAAACCCCGCCAACACGCCAAGTATCGATTTTATATGCATGAAAAATAGTTAGTGGTAATATCTCAATTGTATCACCCCCCCCTACAAATCCATAGGTTCTTATGCACATCAGACACCTCAATGTGCGCCCATGAAGGATCGAACTTCAGGCCTCTTCGATGTCAACGAAGCGCTCTACCACTGAGCTATGGGCGCAAATGGATTTATAACCGAACTAGTACGTTCGGGCGGGTAAACGCACGCTAGGGAACCAACCGCTTCACGTCGCGGGGGAATAGGATGGCCTCTTTCACCGAAGCAAGTCCGAGTATTTTCATGACGATACGCTCGGAACCCATTCCCCACCCGCCGTGCGGCGGCATGGCGTATTTGAATGCCTCCAGATAAAATCCGAAGTCGTCAGGATTTAATCTGAAAAGCTTCATGCTGTCAACCAATTGGTGGTAGTCGTGGATGCGCTGGGCGCCGGTTGCGATCTCCACACCGCGGAACAACAGGTCAAAGCTTCGCGTTTCGTTTTCGTTGTTCGGGTCGGGCATAATATAAAACGGGCGGAACTCGCGGGGGTACTTCGTGAGAAAAATAAAATCAGATTTGAATTCTTCTTTCGCATACTGGCCGGCATGTACTTCGCCCTGCGGGTCGATATCGGTGTCTTTGGAAACTTCGTGCCCATACTTTTCTTTGATAATACGCTTCATCTCGGCGAGCGGCACTGCCGGAATTTCTTTTGGCAACAACACCTGTTCTGCTGTGTGGAGCGCCAGTTCGCCGGTGTTCTTTTCCGCGACCGTTTCACATACGTGCCGTACCGCCTGCGTAATCGTCCGCATTACGTCGCGTTCGTCGTCAATGAACGCCATCTCGGCATCCAAGCTGATATATTCATTCACATGGCGGCTGGTGAAGTGCCGCTCGGCGCGAAACGCGGGCGCGACCTCAAACACCCGCTCGAATACACCGGCCGTGATCTGTTTGTAAAACTGCGGGCTTTGCGCCAGAAACGCCTGCGTACCGAAATAATCCAACGCAAAAAAGTTCGCGCCGCCTTCGGATGCCGCTCCCAGGATCTTCGGGGTTTTCACCTCCATAAAATCCATCGCGCGCATCGCTTCGGCGTACGCGACAAGCACGGTGTCGTATACCTTAAAAATGGAGCGTACCGTTTCGTGCCGCAGCGTGATGGGACGATGGTCCAGAAGCGTGGGCAGTTCAACCTTGAGCTCCTTTTTGCTTAAGTCAAAGGGCAGATCTTCCACGGGCGCCTGCAAAACCGCTATGGTTTTTCCCGCGAGTTCCACGCCCAGCTGCGCCCGCTTTTCTTCTTTCACCGTGCCGCTTATGGAAACAATGGAGCCAACTTTGGCAACCACCGGAACATCAAAAACCGCCTGCACGAGCCCTTTGCGATCCTGCACAACACAAAACGTGATGCCACCCATCTCGCGCATGGCATACAGCCGCCCCAGAAGCGTCACTTCTTTACCGATATGGTTTTTCAGTTCTGACGATAAAATACGCATGGGTATTTGATGTGTTCCCTCGTCGTCCTTCGGCAAACTCAGGACTCGCTCGGGACGGTTGATGTTACGACCCCGACGTAATGTCAAGGGGTGAAATCTAACCGGTGCGCGTGCCTGGATTCGAACCAGGAACCGCGGAGATATAAGCTCCGTGCTCTGCCGTTGAGCTACACGCGCAAGGATTCCGCGCGCATCATGCCGCAGTTACGCCCCTTTCATCAGCACTTCGAACTCTTCTTTTTCTATGGTTTCTTTTTCCATCAAACGCTTTGCTATTGTTTCCAATTTTGCCCGGTTTGCTTTGATGACCTTCTGCGCCACCACATGAGCGTTTGCGATCAGACGCTGAACTTCCTTGTCTATTTCAAATGCGGTCGCTTCGGAGTAGTTGCGGCTTTCATGGATCTCTTTGCCTAAAAATATCATCTCCTCTTTGTGTCCAAAGGTCATCGGCCCAAGCTTTTCTGACATCCCGAACTGCGTGACGAGACGGCGCGCGAGTTCGGTCGCTTTCTGTAAGTCGTTGGATGCGCCCGTCGTGAGCTCTTTGAACACGATCTGTTCCGCCGTGTACCCGCCGAGTATCACCGAAAGGTCGCTCACGAACTGCGTGCGCGTATGCAGGTGCCGGTCTTCGGAGGGAAGTTTAAGCGTGTAGCCACCCGCGCGTCCGCGCGAGATGATGGACACTTTGTGCACCGGGTCGGTGCCGGGCAGCATGTGCGTCACGAGCGCGTGCCCCGCTTCGTGATACGCCGTGATCTCTTTTTCTTTCGGAGAGAGGATATGGCTTTTCCGCTCGGGGCCCAGCATCACTTTTTCAATAGACTCCAAAAGGTCGTCCTGGAAAATAACGGTTTTGTCCTTGCGCGCCGCAAGGATCGCGGCTTCGTTCATAGCATTGGCAAGGTCGGCGCCGGAAAACCCGGGCGTGCGCTCGGCAACGCGCCGCAGGTTCACGTCGGGCGCAAGCGGCTTGCCTTTTGCATGGATCTTGAGTACATGTTCGCGGTCGTTGATGTCGGGCTCGTCGAGCACCACTCTGCGGTCAAACCTACCCGGCCGCAGCAGCGCCGGATCTAAAATATCCGGCCGGTTGGTCGCCGCCATGACAATAACATTCGTATCGCGGTCAAACCCGTCCATTTCAACCAGTATCTGGTTGAGCGTCTGTTCGCGCTCGTCATGGCCGCCACCAAGCCCCGCGCCGCGGTGGCGACCGATCGCGTCCAGCTCGTCAATGAACAAAATAGCTGGTGCGCTCTTCTTTGCTGTCTGGAAGGTGTCCCGCACCCGCGCCGCGCCCACACCCACGAACATCTCCACAAACTCGGAGCCGGAAATATGGAAGAACGGCACGCCGGCCTCACCGGAAACGGCGCGGGCAAGCAACGTCTTGCCGGTTCCCGGCGGACCCATCAACAGCACGCCGCGCGGGATCTTTGCGCCGATATCCAAGAACTTTTTCGGATTGCGCAAAAAATCCACCACTTCTTTCAGCTCCTCTTTCGCTTCTTTCAGACCCGCCACATCGGCAAACGTCACTTTCTCCCCCGGCCCCGCCATTTTCGCTTTTGTTTTGATGAACGAGAACGCCTGCATGGAACCGCGCTGCGCCTGGCGGAACATGAACCAGATAAGCACACCGATCAGCACAAACGGAAGCAAAAACGGCAGGATCATCTGCGCCCAAAATGCGGCACCCGACGGTTCCTGCACTTTGATACTCACCGCGCGCAGTTTCTCCGCGTCCACGCCATAGTTTTTGAGCGACTCGGTGAGCGACGCCTCGCTCTCTTTCTTCGCCTTCTCCTTCACGCTGCCTTCTTTCAATACAACGGAAAGGTCGCTTCCTTCCACCGTAACCTCCGCAACCTTATCGTCGTTGATCTGGGTAGCAAGCTGCGACAATGTGACCTCCGTAATCTGCTCCGCAGGCGAGCGGAACAAGGAAAACGCCGCGGAAATAAAAAGAAAAATTAAAACTGCGTACAGCAGGTTTTTACCAAATGCTTTCATATAGAAGCATTGTATACGCAAACGGGTGGGTTTGCAAACCCTTCTCCACACCGGTCACACTTTTGCGTATATACGCAAAAGTGTGACCGATTGAATATACCCGAACAATACTTGCAAACAACAAACTTATACCGCCGCGGCAGGCGGCGTTTCTGCCGCGACCGCCTCCGCGGCAGGTTTTGCGGAGCGCTTTGCCGGAACTTTCTTCGGTGCGGCGCCAAATCCGAGCGCCATGCGATGCTCCTGTTTCACCACCGACTGAACATAAAATTCGTATTCTTTCCCCGCTTCCAGTTGCTTTTTCATCTCCTCGTCCGAGCCGAACTCCGAGATGTGACAAAGTCCCTGAATGTCGCTGTCAATGCGGACAAACGCGCCGAACGGATTGACTTTCGTCACAACCCCGCGGACTTTGTCGCCTTTTTTAAATCGCTCGTCAATGTTCTCCCACGGATCTTTTTTGAGCGCTTTTACTGATAATGAAACTTTGTCGCCGTCAATAGCGATGATCTTGGCACTCACCGGGTCGCCTACCCTGTAGAGATCGGCCGGGTTTTCTATGAGCTGCCAGTCAAGTTCCGATATATGCGCAAGTCCTTCCAGCTGTGCGATACCCTCCGCTTCCACGCGCGGTTTGAACTTCACGAAAATACCGAAATTTACGACGCCCGAAACCTCCCCATCCACCACATCGCCCACGGCGTATTGTTCCAGGGCTTTTTTCATGTCTTCATCCTGCGCCTCTTTTTCGGAAATGATAAGCTTGTTTTCCGCCTGGTTGACGTCAATAACTTTCACCTTGAACTTAACCCCCACGAACTTCCCCAGTTCCTGCTGGATCTTTGCTTTGTTGCCGCCGTCCACCCGCGGATAGTTTTTGGTGGAAAGCTGGGACACGGGCATGAATGCGAACACGTTATTAATCTCGGCGATCAGGCCGCCTTTGTTTGCCTCGCGGATCTCCACTTCCAAAACCTCGCCGGACCGGCGTTTTGCTTCCAAGTCGTCCCACGCAAGCGTGTAACCGGCCTCTTTGAGCGAGAGCTCAATAAAGCCCTTGTCGTTTTCAAGTTCCACCACTTTCGCGGAAATGGCGTCGCCCGGCTTCATATGCTTGATGATGTCGGACGCCTCCTGGTACTCCCTGCCAAACACCATGCCAATGCCGAGTGTTCCGAAATCGGCGTACAGCACCGCCTTGTCTTTTGACAGCACGGCACCCGCGATGACATCCCCTTTTTTGGGATACTTCGCAAATCCGATTTTGAGCGCCTCGTCCACCAGCGCTTTGAGCTTTTGGTTGCTTTGTGCCGCCTGCGTTTGTGTATTACTTTGCATTACAAAATCCTTTCCGTGCGGGAACTGCGCCTGCAGTCGTTCCCCGCTCCTCATTCCGACGCCTTTTCGCTATAAAAAACAAAAAACCGTACGAAATTTCGGTTGAAAGCTCCCCTACTCTATCCCATTCCCCCGACCCTGTAAAGTATTGACTTTTCATTAAAAATGCTGTATAATGCAAACCATCTGAAAAGTGGCTTGATATTTGACAATTACATAGTAAATAAACCGACAATCAACAATTCCTACCAAAGGAGACTGAGCGTGTCACTTCCCGGATACAATGACGATGATGTTGTAGAAATAACAATCAGGGATCTCCGAAAAATAGCTGATGCGTTCTTAGACGCTATGACCCCTGAACAAACACAAAAAGTCTTAGAAACAGTTCAGCTACGACTACTCGAAAGACAGTTTGTACCCGGTAAAACTTCCCAAAGATAGCACAGAAAAGGAGGGATGCAAAGTGGCGGAAAAAGACAAGAAAGACCAAGGAGAGCAGAAAGAAAAGCAGGGGAAAAAAACCATTTCTCTTGACGTATCCAAACCCAAGCGGGAAGGATTGCGCTGGCGTGTTTCCGCAAGCATCACCGTAAAGGCAGGAGGGAAACCGGCGGCGAATGAAGGCGTCTGGTTCCAGATGTCCGGGACAACAACGCAAAGCTTCAGTAAGACCACCGACGAGGATGGCATGCTGAATACAGACCTGCTGCTCCCCGTGGGAACCTACACCATCACCGCGAAACTTGCCGACGGCAAAAAAGTAGAAACGACTGTGATGGTCCAGGAATTTTTCTCCTCGGGAACGTACATCCTGTCCGAGCGAAAGTTCGTCGATGGAAAGAGGCTGGTTGTGTTCACAGTAAAGAACAAGGACAATGAACCCGTAAGCAGGGCGGTTTTGCAGGCATGCTGCTCACATCCTATCCCCCCCATCGCGGCAACAAACGTCGCGGGTGAAACATCGCTGGATATCCCGGCGTTTGAGGGAGAACTCGTACTCCGCGTATGGCTCCCCGGCGAGGAAACGGCGAACACATGGCTCAACTTCTTTAACGAACCCCTGGTTGATAAAGAAAGGAGATTAAAATGAAGATTCCGGAATTCATTAGAGAATTAGGTGGGGCATTGGGCCTGGATATTCTCTTTAAAGGACTGACTCGGGAAAGCGCCCGGGTTGTCATTGAAGAGCTGAAGAAAAAAGTTACGGATGAACACCGAGCGGAACTCCTGGTATACATCCGGGGGCTTATCGGATACGGCCCAGAAGGAATTAACGCATCAGCAGCGTTGCTAAGGCGTCAACAGATGCGTAAGGAACAGAGGGAACGCGCCTACGCTCCGCATGCGAAATATGAGTCGTGGAGTGAGGATGAATTCGTTACCTTGCTCTCAAAGCTGTATCTCTTCCTCAGTGATACCGTGCAGGAGCGCGAGTCGCGGCGCGAGGTATTCCTCTGGTTGGGAAATGTTGGCGACCAGGAGTTTGATGCGTTCATCCAGACTCTGCATCATGAAAAAATACTCCAGCTTATCAAGAAGTACTGGCACGAGCTGAAAAAAGCATGGGAAGAGTTCTGGAAGTGGGCTGCAACACAACTGCGCCCGGTTAATGACTCCATGGAAAGTTATGTTAATCGGTCAAGAGAGAGATCTGGTCGAGTACGGAAAACCTACCGATAACAGGCAATGGAAAGGAGAAAAAAATGAATGAGATTCTGATATCACTCAGACTGCTTTTTGATGCCGTTATGTGCGGCATCGCGGATTTTACCCAAGCAACACTCCGCGTCAGCGGAGTTGGGCGAACCGAGGCACAGGTATATCTTCGCGGGCTTCGAAACATCACGCTTATTGGTATTCTCGCGCCAGTGATACTGGTTCTTCTGGGAATCACCAGCGGACTCTGGCCGTTCACTGCCATCGCGGGAATTATTCTTGCGCTGGGAGTGCTTATCCTTGCGTTATACGCGACACCAATCGGCCTTGTATTGGATGCATTACTTATCATCAGAGCCGATGGGGCATTCAAGGCTATAACGGGTGGTTACAAACACATAGGGACCAGATATGTCACTTTTGTTTTGTGGGTACTCCTCACAGAGCTTTGTGCTACTGCGTTTGTAACAGTAGTACCGCTCAAGAACAACCCGCAGGTAATCCCCGCGGTTATTGTTCTGGCTGGAATCCTTGGGGTGCTTGCGCTCTTGGGAACTACTGGAGTCTTTGGAAAAAAGTTTGTTGCAGGGATTGCTTCGCTGTTGCTAATCGTATTTACCCTGTCATTCTTTTTCCCGAACAGGTTCCACCAACTGGAAGAAGTCCGACAAGCAGTTGACATGGGTACCCCGCTTCCTGGCCAGCAACAGGCGCAGGCGGTCCAAATGCCGCCGTATGTCACCACAAGCAACTATTATGTGGGGTCAGCCAACGCGGTGTTACAGCCGCACAACGACATCCCCAATGAAGTGACCACGCGGTCGGATGGAACAACACTCTACGTCACGAAATGCGACCGTGATGAGGAAATCACGGTGTTGAAACCGGGAGAGACGATTCAGATCGTACATCAGCCATTCGGGGAACTTTCCCGAAAAGCAAACCGGTGCAGCTATAACTTCTTCGGGCATGCCTATTTCATCAACGGTGACCCGGATGTGAAAAGCGGCGCCGGCATGGAGGGAGACAAAACACTGCCGGAAGTGGTGGAATCACTGCCCTTCCCTGATATCCCGGCCGGAGCCCTGGTGTTTTACGTCGCTCCGCCCGATATTGAGCGGCCGTACAAGCATGCCGTGATGCATGACTACATCAGGCAGCGGGTGGGCGGGAAACTGCTCGTCAGAAGCCGCTGGGAAACCGACATGAAAGTGTATGCCATCCCGAACTATCCGATGATCTATTTCGTAGACAAGGATAAAAAGATACAACTGGGATGGGACGGGTCGCGGTCAACATTCTTTGTTGAACCGCTCCCCGTCCCCTCATAAGTTCTTTGAAACCAATACCCCCGCATTCCGAAACATCGGAATGCGGGGGATTTTTTCGTAAAAACTTCTATTGCACAAAAATAAGCGCTTTCGTAATGGAGATAATACTGAACGCCAGCACCGCAACCGCGATGCCAATAATGGCATAGAGTATGGTTTTGCGCGCGGTGGCAAGCTGCTGTGCATCGTCGCGCGCGGTGATGAAAAGAAATCCGCTGTAGAGCCCCATCACCACGGCGGCGAGCGCAATGAACCATGCGAACCAGTTTACAATGGTTATCATGGTTGTCACCAGACTGTTGGCGGTAAGCGGTCCCCTGCCCGCCGCATCAGGATTGATAATTTGCCCGAGCTCGGAAACCGGCGGCGCCGCAAATATAAACTGCGGGACGCATACTACCGCAAGCAGAAACACAATGCCGGCTTTTTTCACCATGCCAGAATTGTATCATGGGCGCATAAAAACACACAACCCTTCCCAAAGGAAGGGTTGTGCTCGAAAACCGAAAGAAAAAACTACACTATCAGGAACGCGCGTGAAATCGCAACCAAGCTGAACGCAAGGATCGCCACCGCGATGCCGACGATCGCATACAAGAGAATGTTCCGCGCTTTCGTGACCGTTTCGGCGTTGCCGCCTGCCGTGATGAACAAGATACCGGCATACAGACCCATCAACACAGCAAGCAAACCGACAACCCACGCGACCCAGTTCACCAGGTTGACGATAATACCCACCATACTGGCCGTATCCGCAATATCCACGCCTACGCCGCCGCCCTCACCGATACTTCCGCCGCCTGCCGGAATGCTACCGATGTTCTGTCCCGGAACCTGCGCCAATGCGACGCTCGCAAACGAAAAGGCAAGCGCAAAAACCAATGCCAGAGAAAATATTTTTGTCATGTTTGTAAACACAGGAATAATACTGTCCGACCTTTCAAGATACCAAGAGAAAAACTATACAATCAGGAACGCCCGCGCAATCGCAACCAAGCTGAACGCAAGGATCGCCACCGCGATGCCGATGATAGCGTACAGAAGAATGTTGCGCGCCGTGGTAACCTTCGCCGCATCGCCACCTGCCGTGATGAACAAGATGCCCGCCCACAGACCCATCACGACCGCAACCAAACCGACGATCCACGCGACCCAGTTCACCAGGTTGATGATGATCTCAACCAGACCGGCCGTATCCGCGACGTCTACACCTACACCGCCGCCCTCACCGATACCTCCGCCGCCTGTCGGAATGCTACCGATGTTCTGCGGCGGCACCTGCGCCAATGCGACGCTCGCGAATGAGAACGCAAGTGCGATCGCAAACACAAATACCAGAGAAAATGCTGATTTCATGAGTGTTTTAAAAGCATTAATGCTATGAATATTCGACCTTTCTATTGCCGCTATTATACCGAATTTTCCCGGAAAAGAAAAGGAACTTATGCACATCCCATAAAATACAACCCGTCAACTAAGGAATGTCCGCACAATACTGATAATGCTGAACGCCGCGATGGCAACCGCGATGCCGATGATGGTGGCGGCAAGCACCTGCCGCGCTTTGGCGGCGCGCGCCGGGTCATCGCGCGCGGTGATAAAGAGAAACCCGCCGTAGAGCCCCATCACGACGGCAGCAAGGGCCACCAGCCACGAGAACCAGTTCACCAAATTCAAAAACGCGGTGATGATGGTGTTGGTCGCATACGCTGACCCGCACGCGGCGCTTGACGGCAACGACGTGTTCAGCAGGTCGGCAATAAGCGCCACGATGGCGGGCGCCAACAGCAGCGCAACAACTCCCAGCGCGGTGAACATGAGCGTTTTTTTTGCGTTCGCTGCCTTTCCCGGATCGCCGCCCGACATGAGAAAGAGAAACCCGACAACGAGCGTCATTAAAACGGCAAGGGGCGGGAGAAGCTGTCTGGAAATAAGGTTCGTGACGCTGCACACAAGCTCGGCAAATGTCGTGGTTTGGGTGGGGGGATTGAATATATACGGCTCTTGCCCCTGCAACTGCGCATTGGCGGGTATGCATTCGTAGTGGTAAGCCGGCGGCGTCTCTGTATTATCATAAAAATTAAAACATGCCGCATTGGCTGCGCAATCCTCCTGTGTTTTACACAGCGGATATTTATATGCATACACACCGCCTGCCAGCGCGGCAAGCACAAGCACAAGCACAAAAGAGAAGATGAGTTTTGACATATTAGATGTTCATCAATGCCCTTGTGATGGCGACAATGCTGAATGATAGGATGGCAACACCTACACCCACGGTCGTGTAAATAAGGTATGCGCGCGCGTCGCGGAGTTTTTTCTCGTCCCCTGCGGAGGTGATATACAGATACGCCGCGCGCAAGCCCGAGAACACCGCAAGCAGGGCGACGATCCACGCGAGCCACGACAGAATGGCGAGAATGATGGCGACGAGGTCGCAATTCCCCAGCGGCGTCACCGCCGTGCCGTGGAATTCGTATCCGAGCGTATTACAGGTAAGCTCGCCGGGAGTCACCCCGAATGGATCGCCATGCGTTTGACACAACGCCGGGTTGATGATGCAAATCCGGTTATCAGGTCCACAGACTGCTGGAGCAGGCACCGAACTGCAGTTCACGCACGCGCCGGTGCCGGAATCGTACCACGTCCCGATGGAACAACGCACAATGGGACAGGTTTGCGTTGCCGGGTCGTACCGGGGGTCGCTCGGATCGCACCAAACATTCGAACAGGTTTGCGTTGCCGGGTCATACCCGGGAGAGAGTGGGGTGCACATGAGCGGAATGCAGATGCCGTTCCCCGTGTTGGGCACGCACTGCCAGCCGTTGGAACACTGATACTCCTGGTTGCACATCCCGACAGAGAACGGAATGCGGCAGTACGTTTCCTCCTGCGTACCAACATCCCGGCAGCGCACATACTGCGTGTTGTTGCCCGTGGCAAGCGGCTGCGCGGGGGCGGGGCTGCCGACCGTCGCGCTGTGGCTGGTGCCGCCGGTTGCGGCAAACGGCGTCATCTGCGCAAAAGATTCTGTTGGTATTGCCGAATACACGCAGTTCGCGGCGAGTGTCGTTGTCATACCGATTGCCGCTGTTTGCATTCCGGTGGAAAGTGCGGGTGTGGGCGGCACTGCTATGTTGTTCACCATCGCGCCTGCGCAAATTGCCGTTGGCGGGCAGATGCCGTTTGCGGGGCACATTTGGCCGTCGGGGCATCGCGTGCCCGGCGTGCACGCACCCACGCCAAATTGTATCTGGCATGCTCGTGGCGTGATGGTTTGAGGCGGAGCGACTGCCTGACATTTCACGAAGTACGCGTTGATGCTGGGTAGTGTAAAAAGACCCACCACCGGTGAAAAGTGGCTCATGCCGCCTGTCGGTGAAAACAGCGTCAGGTTCGTGAACGTGAACGGCTCCGCCAGATCAGTGATGAGCGTGGTGTAGCGGCAGAACGAATCCTCTGTCGTGGTCATGCCGATATTTGTTTGGGTCGTCCCCATCGGCAAGGTGCCGGTCGGCGTTGCACCGGTGCATGCGGGAATAGGATCGGGGCAGATGCCGTTTGCGGGGCACATTTGGCCGTCGGGACAAATGGTGCCGGGAACGCATGATGTCGTTTCGCATTGCTGCGTTGCTTGATTCCATGTGGTGCCGGACGGACACGGCGGAATAGTACAACACGGCTGGCCGGTGCTGCAGGTGGCGCTGCAGGTGTATTGCTGGGTCGGACAATCAAACGTCGTCGTGCAACTGCCGTCCTCACACAAATCTAATGTCGGATTATATGTTGTCCCGCTGGGACACTGCGACACAATGCATTGCAAACCCGAGGCGCAGTTCACATCGTTTTCACACTGCGAGAAACAGGTACCGCCCACACAGATCATCTGACTGCCGTTTTGGTCCAGCGGACAGTCCGCGCTCGTGCCGCAAGGTAAAAGCCCCGCCGTGCTGGACGCGGCAAGGAACCCGGGCAGCAGCGCGTCGGGGTTCAACAGACATTGCACAAAGTTGTCCCCCGCGGTGATCGGCTGGGTTGAACCGGGACATACAATGGCGCCCGCGGGGTTTGGCTCGTAGATACACCCCGGTCCGCTCGTGATGGTGTCCGTATAGGTACAATCTATTTTCCCGTCGGCGTAGTAATAGCACCCGTTGATACCGGAACAGTTGTATTCTTTCACACTGTTGCCTTTGTCAACAACGATACACCCTGCGGGAATGCCGGCATTAGCCGCATTTCCTTTCTTGTTTGTTTCGTTGGTTGCGCGCGGCAAACAATTGACTTTGCTGTGCGTGGGGTCGGGGTCTGACAAACTGCCGTAATACACACATCCCGTTCCCCCCTGATATTCGTTGATGCAGTTTGCAACGCTGTTGCCAACCGGATTGTTTGCGGTTGCCGGAAGCGATAGTCCTATATAGCAGAATCCGTCGTTTTGACATGTCCACCCGGGGAGACATGCAACGTCCGCGCTGCATTTATCGCCTTTGATCGTTTGATAGTTGTAATATAAGCAGCCGTTTAACCCTTCGCAGTTATTGGGCGCCGTGGGCGTTGGCTGGGTACATGCTTCACCGTTTGGCTGCACGCCGACGGGCATAGCGGGGGGAGGCGGCGGCGCTTCGGTAAGATACGGCCGCACCACACCCCCAAGCCCTGGCCCATACGCGCAATCGTACACAAAGTCGCACAGGTTGTTGTAACAAATGCCGTCGCCCTGCGCGCAGTCGAGATCACTATCGCACGGAATGGGCGATTCGTTCAGGCACCGCGCGTATTTGCACTGCTGGTAGGTAACGCTTGTAGAGTCCTCCAGATCGCACACACCGCCCTGCACGCTCGCCGTGCAATCGGAGCTCTGCATACACGCACCAACCGCCTCCACGTAGCATTGTGTGGGTAGTGTGGATGAACTCGGCACACACTGGTTTTTTATGCTGTTTGCATTCATGCACCTCCCGTCGGCCGGACACAAATACGAACCGCTGTCGTTGACCCCCGGACACAACTCGCCTGTTTTACAGTTTGTTCCCGCGCATGAATACCCCACGCCGCACTGCGCGTCGGTCATGCACCCGTAACATTGCGTTGCGCCCGGCGTCGTATCCGACGGCCCGCACACCGGCGTTGCGCCGGCGCACGCGCCGCCCGGCCCCGTGCCGGTCGTGCACACATATCGGTTGGTTGCATCCACGGCAAAGGTTGCCACTGCGGCGAGTCCTCCCATGTCCGTCACCGTCAACGTAATGGTATATGTTCCGGTTGTCGTGTAGGTATGCGCTGACACTCGGCCGTAGCTTGACGCGGTGTCATCCCCCCAGTCCCAGGAAAACGAAATGGTGTCACCAAAGTCTTCCGTATCATTTCCTCCCGCGCCGCTCCCTGCTCCGTCCACCCGCACCGTGAGCGGCGCCACACCGATTGCCGGCGTGGGGACAAAGGCTGCGGTCGGCGCCGTGTTTGGCACAACTTCTATGTCCTGCGGCGTGACTTGTGTTTGCCCCGTATTATCCGTGGTAGTCAGTAAAATCGTGTATGGACCGGGTGTATTGTACCGATGAGAACTCTGAACGCCAGAGTCCGTTGCGCCAGCATCATCCCAGTTCCATGCAAAGGAAACGATGCCGGCGCTACTTTGCGACGCGTCAACGTATACCGTCGTGCCGGCAAGAACCGTGTAACCAGGTAATACGGTAAAGACCCCGTTGGATGCTCCGGAACCCGACGCAGCAGCACTACAACTATACTTGCTCACGAACGCCTGCCCGTTATTAGTATTTTCAAAACCGGCAACATACACTTCACCCGAATTATTGACCGCAACCCCAAATCCCGATTCTTCCGTAGAAAGCATAGGCGCGATGGCTGCCTGTAAAAGACCATCGTAATCACCCGAAAAATATTCATGCATAAACACATCGCCATTCGTGGTCGCTTGTGAACCGGTAACATACACTCTACCCTCACTGCCTGCCGCCACCCCGCGTCCCGTATCGCTATTGATGCCGTCGGAATTGTATGTCTTCACCCACGTAGACTCGCCGTTTGATGAACGATACGCATTTAAAGAAGCGTCGCCACCGTTGGTAGACTGATACCCGGTGACAAACACTGTTTGCCCGTCTTGACTTATTGCAATGCCTTTGCCGATCTCGGAGATTTGAGGACTGGGAAGAATTTCCCACCTTTTGTTGCTGATATCGTTAACATTACTGTTATAGCAATAGGCAGGGTCTCCCCACGCTTGGCAATCGGTATCGCCACCGTCACGGTCCTCAAACGCTGATGCTGCAAGAGTTACACGCGTTCCGGCAGATACCGATGAGTTTGTCGTTAACGTTATCGATGTGGGTGGATCGTTGTTTTGGTCAGGACCACACATGATACTAGAACAATCAACCGTACTGCCCAAAAAACCAAAACCGGAACCAGAAACAGAACATTGCAGTTTTAGCCGAATGCCATCAGTCGAATCAGCCCCATCAAGATCAACCGTTACTCTCACGCTGCCATCGTAGGGTGCCACAAACGAAGAAGTATTCATGGCGTTCGTCCAAGCATTACAAAAACCACCAAAGGAGCCGAGGCTCCCGCTTAATCTCGTGGTGGCACTATCTGTGACTGACGCCTCTGAAGCCACATCGTATCCGCTCGTCCAGCGCAGTGCGCCGGAAGTGCTGAACCCACGCACGAACATATCGCCGTTGTTGGTAGATTGGTACCCGGTGGTATACACCCCACTGCTATCTGCTGCAACGGAAAGCGCCGCGGAAGTTGCGCCGGGACCATACTGACCGGCGATGAGAACGCCGGTGGTCTGGTCAAAAACCCACAGCGCCGCGATATTACCCCGGTCGCCCGCAACGTACACGTTCCCATTTGCAACCGCAATGCCTCTTCCGGTACTGTTTAACCCGCCCGGATCCTGCGCGTTGAATGCACCGGTAAGAGCGCCATCAGGTCCGAATTTTATTAGCAACAGCCTGTTTGGGCTACCACCTACCGATGATGTCTTCCCTGCAATGTAAATATTACCCGCGCTGTCAATGGCAATACCGTATGCCATATCGTTGTTGCCGGAACGGTCATAGCGCACAACACCCTGCTGGCCAAACGATGAATACGGCGTACCATTGGGGTTGTACTTTGCCACAAATGCGTCAAAATCACCGGTGGTGATGTCAAACACTTCGCCCGCAACGTACACGTTCCCCGCACCATCAACCGCCGTCGCGTACCCCTGGGTTATGCCGCCCGTTGGCGACTGGTACCGTTTGGTCCATTCGGCGCCGCTTGCATTCAGTTGGCATGTAAACCCGTTCGTATCAACGCGCGGCGATGTGGGAATATATCCGCAAAAGTTGTTGATACAGGTAACGCCCGGATTTGTAGGACAGCTTTGGTTCGTTATGGAACATGGAATGGGCTGCCATGCGGGCGGGGGCGGGTCGTTGGGATAACACTGTACTATTCTATAATCCCACTCTTCGTTAATATCAAAGCCTTCAATGCAACCTTCAACAAAATGGGTGTCGTAACATCTTATAAAGTCGTTGAGGGCACAAACAAAGTCATTGCGGTCGCCGTTGTCAGAACCGGGACATTCAGGATCAGGCTCACCGCCCCTGCATTCAGTATCTGAACGAACAACATAATCATCCTGATAGCAAATAACCGTTCTGGATTGCACTCCGGCAACATCCCTGCATCCGCTCTCATTATGATACGTCGCCCCGCACGTATACGCGTTCAACGTGTCATTCCCGGGACATGTATCCGGCGATGGCTGCGCAAATAATACGCCCGAAAAAACTCCGAGAAACGACACGGCGATTGCACCAGTAACAACAATTGTTCTGAAAACTTTCATGCAAACATTATATCATTAGTATTCATGAGTATCGGTACGCTCTCCAGGCGCGGAACATGATGAAAGCGAAGATTGAAAGTAAAACTGCAACGGCCGCGAACATCAGCCATTGCCAGCTGCTGGAGTTCGCATTTTCTTCGGAAACACTTGCGGTACTGCTGGCGGCACCGGTTATCGTTGGGGGTGCAGGAGGTTCTGTGGTTCCGTTGGGCATCGGTGGGACGGAACTGGAAGAAAAATTTGCAGTGACTGTTCTTATGCTGTTTACGGAGACGGCGCATTGCTTGCTGTCGCTACCCATAACCGAATCGCATCCGCTCCAACCGGAAAAAACATGCCCTGATGCCGGGGTGGCGGTTAGCGTAACGGAAACGCCGGATGGATATAGTGGGGATATGGAATTACATCCCGGGTCGCAGGAAAGAACAGGGGAGGGAGCGGTGACGGTAACGGTACCATAGGTGTAGGAGGGGCTTTTGTTGACAGTGAGGGTATGCGGTGGCTGGGAGTATGTCTGCGCCCCCCACACCAAAAACATCAGGGAAAGAAATAATGGTAGTGTCAGCTTAAAAGCCATGTGAGTTTTATAAATGCTAAAAAAATATTAGTAACAACCTATCTGTGCAGTGATGACAGAACATGTCAACATATTACCGTTGTCAATATAAGGACATTGTTCGCTTGCCACTGGTATATCATTCCAAGTATGAGAACCGGTTATGCAAGAACCGCCAGTGCCAGTACATGTATTAGCAGTTGTGGTAGTCCAGGGAACTCCAGCGGGGTTGGTATAGACGGTCCAGCCGGCAAGGCAAGAAGAGCCCGACATCCGACAGAATTGGTATGTACCATCATCTACCACGGTTCCGCCGAGACTTGTACAGTCGGTAGGAGTATGAATGCCACCATAGAAAGTGCACGCGGGTGCTGTTCTGATACACGGGCCGCAATTGTCGGTTCCACTTGTGCTCGTCCCGCAGGCGGGGGCAGGAGCGCTGCAGGTGATTGGGATTGGCACACAGCCCGCGCATGAACTGCCTACTCTGGTGCATGGATTGCCGCAGTTGTCGGTTCCCGATGTGGTTGTTCCGCAGGCGGGGGCAGGAGCGCTGCAGGTGGTTACGACACAGGCCGCACATGCACTGCCAACCCTCGTGCATGCGCTGCCGCAATTGTCGGTTCCCGATGTGGTTGTTCCGCAGGCGGGGGCAGGGGCCACGCAGGTAGTTGGTACGCAAGCCGCTCCCGGAATGCATACATCAAAGAAATACGGGATAAAATTCTTAATAAAACTTTGGTTGATAAAGCAGGTGTAGGGGCTGGGGCCGGTCACGAGCGTCGACCCGCCGATGGTGAGTGATATCGGGTATTCGCTGTCGCTCAACGGCGTGCTCGTGTTCACCTCTCCCGTTGTCGTATCCTTGCACCGCACATAGTACGTGAATGTCCTGCCGCCGCCGCTCTGCGTCGGCGTCGTGCCCAAACCGGTGAGCGTGACGGAATGGCTCGTCAAACCAGTGGACGTGAACAAGCTTGCCTGCGAGCTGCCATACGGAACATCCTGCGTGGCGTACTGGCACTGCGCGTTCACATCTGTCGTCACGCTTAAAATTGCTGATTTCGTGCCCTCGGGTAGCGTCCCGGGCGGCGACTGGGCACTTCCGTCCAGTGAAGTTGCAACGCCGTTGTCACGCACCGGTCCGGTACCGATGCTTCCCTGCGCGACGCAATACCCCGCGGGGCTGCAGATGTTGGGGGCAACGCATGGGTTGGTGGGGTTGCATTCCATGGCGCAAATGCCCGCGGTGGGAGGCGGAGGGGGCAGCACTTGCGCGGGAGCGGTGACGGCAATGGTTTGGGTTGCCTGTCCCACACCACCCTGGTTGTCCACCACGCGGAGCGTCATGGTATAGGTCCCTGCCGTCGTGTAGGTTTGGGTTGCGTTTGCGGGGCCGATGGTATCGGGCAGCGATGCGCTCCCCCAGCTCCAGCGATATTCAATGATAGACCCGTCCGGGTCGGAACTGCCGGCAGCGCTTGCCGAAACGGGAAGCGGCGCGTCGCCCGACGTCGGCACAACCGTTATCACCGCAACCGGCAACGCGTTGGGCGGCGTCGCCACGGAAAACGCGATGATATAGCTGGTCGTGTTCACGTTCCCCGCCGGGTCATCCTGGCACCGCACATAATACAAATATGAATTGCCGGCGCTCACCGCAAGCGTTGCTGTGTGGTGCGTGCGCGCCGCATCACGCGTGAAATCGCTACCAACCGCGCCGGTCATGGAAAAGAAATCCGTGTTGGTCGTGGCATACCTGCAATAGGACGGCTCGTTGGTGTCTACCGCAAGCGTCACGCTCGTCACCGCTGCCGAAAGCGCGCCCACCGGCTGGCCGTTTGAAATTTGCGGCGGCGTGGTGTCGGGTGTGGTAGCTTGCTCCTGTCCGGATTGCGCCGACTCGTTGCCTGCGCCGTCATACGCGCTCACGGTATAGGTATAGGTTGTGCTTTCCGCGCGGCCGGTATCCGCAAACGACGTTGCCGAAACCGCAACGCTCCCCGCCAACGCGCCGTCGCGATACACGCGGTAACCCGCGAGACCCGAGGTGGTCTGTCCCGAGACGGTCGGGTCGGTGGAAGCGTTCCAGGAAAGATTGATCTGGGATGAGGATGCCGGGACGGCATTCAAACCCGTGGGAACGGACGGGGCGGTGGTGTCGGGTGTGGGCGGCGGCGGCTGTGTTGTTGCGGAACGAGGCGCGGACTGCCCCGACTCGTTCCCTATATTGTCATACGCGCTCACGGTATAGGTATATGCGGTGGAAGGCGTAAGACCTGAATCGGCATACACCGTCGTGGTCGGCCCGACGCTCCCCGCCAACGCGCCGTCGCGATACACGCGGTAACCCGCGAGACCCGAGGTGGTCTGTCCCGAGACGGTCGGGTCGGTGGAAGCGTTCCAGGAAAGATTGATCTGGGATGAGGATGCCGGGACGGCATTCAAACCCGTGGGAACGGACGGGGCGGTGGTGTCGGGTGCCGAAGGAGTGCTGAGCATAACGGTGTTTGATGTGATACTGTTTCCCGTGTTGTCAAACGCCCTGATAAAGAACGAGTAGGAGGTTGCGGGCGCGAGGCCGGTATTCGAATATGAAATAACACTCGTGCCAAGCGTGGTGACCAGTGAACCGTTGCGATACACTTCATACCGGTTCAGCCCCGAGGTGGTCTGTCCCGAGACGGTCGGGTCGGTGGATGCCGTCCATGAAAGATCAATGCGGGTCGCGGATGCCACTGTTCCCGAAAGGGTTGGCGTAGTCGGCGCGGTCGTGTCGGCAGCTGCCTGCGTCGTATCGGAGTCTTGGTTGGACTTCGGAGATTGGTTTCCCG
>ERZ1292623.778-Hain-H51-01um-R1-778-length-32519-cov-6_pt2 | contig 25628 bp, 30 predicted proteins | sample MGYA00564398_ERZ1292623 | MGnify/ENA primary metagenome ERZ1292623 (study PRJEB36523, sample SAMEA6512633) | groundwater metagenome | collected 2019-01-07 | study: AquaDiva: Metagenomics assemblies of 32 groundwater samples | reverse complement strand
CCGAGAAACTCGAAAGGGAAATCCAGCGTCAATTCGATGTTAAGCATGCCGTCGTCTGCAATTCCGGTACTGCCGCTCTTCACATGGCGCTCTCCGCCCTCGATCTCCAAGGCGGCGAAGTCATCACGTCCCCGTACACGTTCAGTGCCACGGTCGCGGCCATCCTCCACGCCGGGGGCGTCCCGCGCTTCGCAGACGTTGACCGCTTGACGTACTGCATCACGGAGCAAACCGTCCACCCCGTATTCAACAAGAAAACTCGGGCGATCCTCCCGGTCCATCTCTTCGGCTACTTTCAGGACCTGGATGGACTGTCCAGCTTCGGGGTGCCTGTTGTTGAGGATGCTTGTCAAGCAGTGGGGGCTTCGAGCAACGGTCGCTATGCTGGGACTGTTGGCATCGCTGGAGCCTACAGCTTCAACGGCGGGAAAAATCTACCGTGCGGTGAGGGCGGCGCTCTTGTGACCAACGATTCGCGCATCGCGGAACGCGCCCGCCTCCTCCAGAACCACGGGGAGAACTTCGACTGGCAGAACGTGGGATTCAATTACCGCATGACGGAAGTCGAGGCTTGCATCGCGCGGCATGGGCTTCGCGCGGTGGAGGCGCGGAACGCCGAACGCAGACGCCTTGTGGACGCGCTTTCTGAAGCCGTAAGAGATCTTTGGCACAGAAGAATATACCAGCCGCTATGGTTCAACCAGGAGCACGCCTTCTACGTCTACCCTATCTACATCCGGCAGAACCGGGAGAAATTCGTCAGCCGCTGTCGCAAGCTCGGGCTGGACGGCTGGATCGGTAGCGGGTACGTGACTCCGCCGCTTCACTACTACCCGGCATTCCGGAAATACGCGACTGAGCAACTGCCCAACGTGGACCAACTCAGCTTCAAACATCTATGCCTGTTGTCGTGCGTTCGGCCTCCCGCGACTACGGCGGACATGGCGTGGGTTGGTGACATTCTGAAAAGGGCGAGCAGATGAAGCGCGCGAACGTGTTCGTCAAGGTGTCCCATCCAAGAGACACCATGACCGACAATGGGGGTGTGGTGTGGCAATGCTTCCAGAGTCCGGTACGCATTCGCTGCGATTGGCACCGCTCTTGGCACATGAAGAAAACCCTTATGTGGGTTCCGAGAGACGCGGACGCACCTGGAATTAATACCGAAGCGTTCTGCGACGACCACATTCTCGACAGCGACTACTTTGAAGGAGTAAAACTTCCATGCGAATCGTAGCCTTGATCCAAGCCCGCATGGACTCGAAGAGACTGCACGGCAAGGTCTTGATGGACCTGAACGGGATGCCGACAATCAAGCACATCTGGAGAAGGCTACTCAAGTGCAAGGAGTTGGATGAGGTGGTAATCTCGTGGGGCTGTACTTGCGCGAAAGACGAGACGGTAGGTTGTATGCCGTGCATCGAGCGTGTCACAAAAGCCTTCGGTTTCATGCCGCGAGTCTGGACAGGCTCAGAACTCAACATCGTATCCCGTCACCTCGGGGCGGCTATGGCGACAAGAGCGGATGCCGTTCTCCGAATCACTGGGGACTGTCCGCTGGTTGATCCGACTCTAGCCGACGAAATGGTACGGAGATACCGCGAACTCTGGCCGTCTTGCGACGTACTGACGAACTGGTATCCAAAAGCAGTATGGCCTGACGGACTTGACATGGATGTGCAATCCGTAGAAGTCTTGCAGCGCATCCTGTCCATCAAGGACTTTCCAAAAGAAGAGTACCTTGGGGACATGGTAAAATGCGGCCTCTTCAAGTGGAATGTCATGCCTTATCCATCGGAGGACTTGTCGTCATTCCGAATGACACTGGACACATCGGCAGACCACACGGCATTATCTCGCATCCTCAAGACCATTGGCAACGACTCGTGGAACTGGCTAGACGTTCCACTGGATATGCTGCAACGCCAAAAGCGACCCGACTACCTATCTGGGGCTCTGGAGGTGAAGAGTGAGCGACTGTGAGGAGGTAGGTTTCCTGAAAGGCGAGTGGTCCGCGTTCAAAGACATGCTTGAGCGAATTGCGCAACCGCGAGCAACTGAAAAACAGCGCGTGGCGGTGATGGATGCGATCAGTAAACGACCTGTTCTCTGAGTGGTCGAAGCCTACGAACTCCTGTATGGAGCCATCCGCCATGTTTCTTAAAGGTACGGTCTGCGAACTCCGCGTCCTAGAGATGAGCGACCACGAGGCCGCGACGTTCACCAAGGCTGTCAATGCAGGGCTCACGACAGAATGGCTTTGGACCGGCTCAATTCCCATGGCACCCATCGACACACTCGCTGTCTGGAAGAAGGAACGCGAGGCGGGCTCAATCGAATTCGGCGTCTGGGTTGAGGGAAAGTTCTGCGGAACGACCGGCCTTTATTCAAAGCGCGATGTCTACCGCGAGTGGGAGTTTCGCATCCTGATCTTTGATCCGGATTGCGTTGGGAAGGGGATTGGGAGCGAGGCAACATGGCTCGTCGTAGCCTATTGTTTCCGCAGAATGAACGGCTGGCGTTGTTACCTCGGTGTGAACGAGATGAACGAGCGAGCCGTGCGATGTTACAGACAGGTGGGGTTTGTCCAAGAAGGGCTTCTCCGTGACGCGATCTATACCTATGGGAGATACTACAATGCCGTCCGCATGTCGATCCTCCGGCCCGAATGGGAAGAACTGTGCAAGGTGCGGGGAGTGGAAATCACTGGACCAATACCATAAGTCCGGTGGCAGTCAGAGCAGACCGCATAGTTGGTGCAAGCTGTGTTGCAAGATAGAGCGTCGTCGCCGATACATCTTGCGAAGAAACATTGAACTGTCTAAGAACAAGATTTGGAGGAATGGGCACCCAGACCTCATGTATCTGTACTCTGCCGCATATAGCAAAAAAGCGATACTCCAGAGGCACGCGAGAGACGCAGTAAAAGTTGCGATAAGACAAGGACGCATCAAACGTCAACCGTGCGAGGCGTGCGACTCCTCAAAAGTTGAAGCACACCACGACGACTACTTAAAACCGCTAGACGTGCATTGGCTCTGCAAGGATCATCACGAAGAAGTTCATCATGGGAAAATATAGGATTGTCATAGCCGGGGCAGGACGTATTGGAAGTGGGTTCGCTTGGCATGATTTGGAATACACGCACGCAGGTTCGGTCAACGCTCTCAAGGATCGGGTGGAACTTGTCGGATTCATCGAGCCGAACGAAGAGCGCTCAGACGCAGCGCAAATCCTATGGAAAGTCCCCGTCTACCCTGACTGCAAAAGCGGCTTCGATGCGCTACAACCAGATATCGTCATCATAGCCACACAACCAGGGCAGCAGGAGTACGTGTTGAACCATTGTGTCAGCCGAGTCAAGGGTGCCCTAGTCGAGAAACCCTACATGGCAGGAAAGTACGACTTTCCGATACAGACCAATTATTTACGACGCGCTGACCCAGAGCATCAACGCATCGCGGCGGAGTGCTACGTGCGAACCATCCATGTCTGGGCCAAGAATGACCTGCACACTTGGCCTCATTTCATGGACTTGGCCCGATGGTGGGAGGTAAATGAAGTGCAGTACAACATTATCGACGGCCCTTGCTCATACCGAGCTGAGGGGAAAAACCTGGATCGGCATTTCGACAACGGCGGCATCAACCCCGCCGAGTGCATGAATGGAATGCTTGCCAACCTCCTCGACGCCATCGAAGGGAAGGCCGAACTTTGGAGTCCACCTTACTAAGGAGATCCCATGGACGCGCGCGTTCAACTGAATGCTTCCGCAGACCTATCCAACAACGGCCCTACTGCGGAAGAGATCAAGGCCATGAAGAGCACTACCCTCTTCATCGGTGTTCCCGACGACCTGGCCGGCGCGAACCGATACGTCCTGGACGGAGGGAGACTCATCATCTTCAGCATCGAAGGTGAAGACGTGAAGCCTCTGGAAGAGTTCCGCTGGAGCGTTCCCGCGCGAGTCGAATGGTGGCGCTGGCAACATGACGAACTCTTGCGGAAGCATCTGTTTGAAAGGCTCCCCACGTTCGTCGGGGCCATGATCGGAAGGGTTCCTAATTCCGAAAGGCACAAGACGGCGGCGGATAAGTTCACTGCCATCTTTCGATCCGTCTGCGAGCTCAGCAACTTCGACACCCGCAGCTTTCAGTTCCTGAGCAAGGACAATCTCTTCACCAAGAACTCCTTCAAGAACTACCGTTGGGTGGACGACGGGATACCCATGGAGCAGGTGCAGGATGCCTTGAAGGGCAAGGAGGCGTTCATCGTCGCGGCCGGCCCGAGCCTTACGGACGCGCTGCCTCACATCAAGAGGGCGAGAGAATCCGAGAATCCGCCCGTCCTCCTGTGCGCGGGCCGATCCTACAAGCTCCTCGCGCTCCACGGCATCATGCCCGATTGGGTCGTGGAAGTGGAGATGTTCGAGTGGGACCACAAGATCTGGACCTTCGCGCCTCCGCCCGATCCAGACGCGATCCTGGCCTTTCCCCTCTGCGTCTGCCCCGAAGTCGTCACGGACTGGCCCAGCCGTAAGTGCGTCCTCATCGACCTCAACATGCAAGCATTGATGGGGTTCAAGTGCGGGTTCAGCGGAGGCAACAGCATCCTGCACTGGCTGATGAATACCGCCTCCTTCCTCGGATGCGACCCCATCACCATGATCGGAGCCGATCTCAGCTATCCCAAAGGATCGAAAGACACCCACGCGGAAGGCACGTTTCACCCTTGGCCCAAGAGCGTCCAAGTCAGCGAGCACTCGCCCCAAGATGAAATGTGGCTTCCCGGCAACGACGGCGAGCTCGTGAAATCCAGCCCCGCCTATCAGAACTTCGCCACTCTCTGCTCCATCATCGCCAGCAAGACCGGAAAGAAGTTCCGCAACGCCAGCCTTCACGGACTCAAGATCGAAGGAGCGCCGGTCTTCGACCTCGCCTCATGGGGCGCTACCGAATCCAGCGATACTCCCCTTTCGCCACCACATGCAATCAATCAAGTCGTCTCCTGAGCCATCCTTGACGGCCTCGCGCTGGAGGCCGTTTCGACCCCTAAGACCGGCCCTCGGCGGGGTCGAGATGGGAGAAGGCGTAGGAGTAATCCGCCGAGGGCCGAGCTGAGGAGCCTAAGTCTTCGGCCGAATGAAAATCCTTTCCAGAGTCACGAATCCGCGAAGCAATACGAGCGCCGCCAGAACACCGAGAAGCGTCCACTTGTCGCAACCGAGTTTCCCCACTTCGCTCACCAAGGCCAGGAGTACGACGACGATTGGACTCGCCTCGCTCAGCTTGTCCATCTACTTGTCCTCCTCGTGGCTCTCCACGGTGCCACCGGCACCGATGACCACGCTTCAGGAGATACCCTTGTCCGCGTGCCTCTTGCACTCGACCCGAGCCCCGCCGCACTTCGAGCCCATCAGGACTCCGAAACACAACGCCACCATGATCGCCCACTTCGTCAGTCTTTTCACGGTCCTTTCCTTTCCAAAAGCTGATCCACTTTCTTCTCGATCGCTTCGAGCTTGGTATCGACGCGTTCGTACTTTCGCTCCATCGCCTCTACGCGGTCGCGCGTCGTGGAGATCATTCCCCAGATCGTTCCCGCCATGGTCGCCACCAGGACGCCGACGACGGCGAAGAGCAGGAAGATAATCTTCGTCGAGTCGTACCAGCGACGGCCGTTCCTGCCGGATACCTCATCAACGGCGGTTCCACTCATGTTGCCCATCCTTGAATCTTTCGATCTGTCTCGCCCAAGCGCAATTACGTAGTACCCAGAAAAATGCAAGAGAAGCGCGACTCTGGGCTGACGTTAAGATCCCCCCCGCTCGATTGGAATCCCTGCACTTCCAAGTAGTCTCCCGCAGCTACGTTGCGGATCATTACGGATGTGACGATGGTAGAATTCGATCCGGAAGCGGCGATATTCCACGTCCCTTGATGCAGGAAAACACCGTTCAGCAACCACCGCGTAAAACGCTCCCCAGTGCTGTTCACCGCAAACTCCAGTTGGGCCACGAATGCGTAAACGCCGCCCAATCCAGTCGGAATCGTGATACGAGTATTGTTTGTAACCGGATCATGGAACGCATCCGTATCTACATGGTCGGCCGCTTCAAATGCTATCGTTGTCCAAGTGGAATTGGTAAGGGACGTGTTTCCGTTTTTCTCCGCGACGACGCCCCGGAAGCGCGATGCTATCGTGATCGCTCCAGCCGCGTTCGTGATGCTGACACCACCCGCCTGAGTCAGGGTCGCCATTACAGGCGCGGCACCGGTCGAGCCGATTGGAAGTTGCCCGTTCGTCTGCGCCGCAGCCTCGACGAGCGCACCCCCGGAAGAGACGATGAGTTGATTGTTGTTCAGCGCGGTGCTGGAATTCGTTCCGCCGTTGGCAATGGGCAGGACACCACTCACATGGGTGGTGAGGCCGATCTTGCCCCAAGAAGGCGCGGCCCCCACCCCGCCGCTGATTAGGGCGTTGCCGGTCGCCACTCCCGCCAGCCGGTCCCAGTTCGCTCCGCCGTTCCAGTAGAGGAGATCCCCGACGACCGCCGCGACCGTGTACTGAACGAACGTGCCCGAGAGGTCCGGCAACGTATGCACCCTCGCCGCCGTGGGCGTCCCGGTAATCTTGTCGCTGTTCGCCCCGGCGACCTTGAGGAAGAGTTCCCCGCCCGCCACGAGGTCGGTTCCCAAGTACGCGGTTCTCGGCCTGTTCGCCCCGCTTGCCCCTATGTCTTCGGCGTTGTCCGTGGCCCAAAGTAGATCGAGGGAGGCCATGAGGAGCCGCGCGCTGTTCCAGTCGAAGACCTTAACCCCGTCAATCGACTCCCCTACGTTCCCGTCTCCGATCCGATACCGGCCCGTATTCGTGTCCGCAGCCCAACTGTACGCCGGACCCGCTACGCTCCCGTCTCCTGCCCGATAGGTCAGACCATCCATGATATCCGTCTGTCCGATCTTCTGCTGTTCCTGCGCGTGAATCTGCATCGCGGACTTGAATGCGGTCAGAGCCTGATAGTCCGCCGGAGATCCTATGCCCGGCTGCGAGCTGCCTTGAACGCCCTCCACCAAGACGGTATAGGGCATGTCGTAGCTGTACAAATTCTTGCTCATCGCCTGGACTCCATGCGGAATTTCATGCGTCCGAAATCGCGCAGGATCGACATCAGTTCCTCGCGCCGCTCCGGGTTTCTCTCCTTCCTGATCTCCCTCATCATGTCGCGCATAATGCCGTACACCTTGCGCCTTTCCCTCTCCTTGAACTCCTCCGGCTTGCCTTTCATCAATCGCGGCGACCCGAACGCCTCGGCAAGACGGAGCAGCAGTTCTTTCGGATAGGCTATGGAGCCGTCCGGGTTTCGGATGGGATCGGGATGGCCGACCCAGCCGCGATCCGTCTGCGCGTAGCCGGTAAAGAGCGTCTCGACCAACTGCGACTGCGGGAACGTGTAGTACAGGCTGCGGAGAAGTCCAGGCTGGGCGACCGTCTTCCGCCATTTGCCGTCGCCCTTGTATTCGTAGACTTCGCCGTTGTCCAACCTCACCGCGTTCTCCCCGGGATACCACGGCTTCTTCGTCCAAGACGAGACGCCGCCTTTCATCTCGAATGCGACCTTGAGGAAAGGGTTCTGCTCGACGGGATCGAAGATCGTGCTGGGCAGGATCGTCTCGCCCACTTCCCCCGCGCGGACTCCGGCAAAGGGAGAGACGCCCCCCACGCGCATGAACACGATAGACCCATCCCCCGAACCCAGGATGGGCATGTAATCCTTCAGCCAGTCCGGGCCGTCTTCGTCCTCCACCTGGTCGGCTACCATCTCCGAGAACCTGTTCCAGAGGAACGTGCGTTTCGGGAACAGGAAGGGAAACTTGAACGAGAGCATAATCATCGCCTTTGTGAAGGCGTAGAACGGGACCACGCGACGGAACCACATGCGCTCAATCGGATGCAGTTCCTGATACTTACCTGTAAACGTGTGCACCATTGCGATTGCCCGGTCCGCTTCGGCGGCATAGGCAGCTTTCTCTGGAATGAGGCCGTCGAGCTCCCCAAGCTGGTTCATGCGGTCCAAGGCTTCGGCCTTCTTCGCTTTCAAGGCGGACTCAAGCGCCGCCTCCTCTTGCTGGAGCCGGGTCAACTCGGATTGTCTGGCCTCCTCCTTGGCCGCACGTTCTTTGTGGACGGTTTCGAGTTTCTTCTGGCCCAGTTTGCTCTCGCGTCCCAGAGCCGCCAGACGGTTCTTGACGTTGGCGGACTCCCGCACGTTCTTGATGATCGAGCCGAGATTCTCCGCCGTATGGGTGCGAACGAGTTCTCTGGCTTTCGCCCGAATCTGGCCGGGATCGACCTTCGGACGCTTCACGAACTCTACGGCCTCTTCCAGATAGCGGAACAACTCCCCCTGATCCGCCGAAGCGATGACGCCGCGATCCGCAAGCTCTTGGGCGAGCTCGTCCGCTGGGACGCCCTTCTTTCCGCCGATCAAGCCGCGAGGCAGGGTCGTCTTCAGTTCCTCCACGATTCCGCCCGCAGCGCGGATGCCTCCTCTGGACCGGATATCCCTGAGAAGATCGACGTAGAACGCCACGGATGCGCGATGCTCCTGATAGAGCGCCTTCGCAATCTGCCTTTCGACTCCCGGCAAGCCCCTGCTTGCCTGCGCGCCGATTTCGCGCGTCATGGGCTGGAGGACGGGTTGCCTCTTTCCGAGAAGATCCGCCCTCTCTGTGGCGAGGGCGTTCATACGATCCGCAAGCTGTTTTTCGCGTCTGGCAATCGGCGTTGCTCCGACTACATCGACCGCAACCGCCCCCTCCACCCTCGGAAGTTTCGACTGCACCCTGGCGAGCTCGGCTTCGAGGGCGGAAATCTCCGGAACCCGGAGCGCTACCTGTTCCTCGATATTCTGAATCTTCCGCTGCAACGCCGAAAGCTCCTCGGGTGCCATGGACATCTTTCGCGTGAACTCCTCAAGGCTTTCCGCCAAGGGGAAAAAAGCGTCCCCAGTGCCCTTGAGACGGTAATAGGACTTCGCGGCTTCCGTGCCGTAGATCCCGACCCCAAGGGTATTATCCAGGACCGACGAGTACTCGAACGCGCTCTGCGCCTTCCGCTCGTACCAGTTCACGTCGGCGCGGACGATCTCGGTCTCCGCACGCCGCCTGAGTTGCGGCGGCAGATTCTCCTTGAGACCGCGCGCTCTGGCGAACGCTCGCGGACTCACCCCGTACATGGCCGCCAAGATCCCGTTGCCGATGGCGGTCGATATCCAGTAGCGCGGCGAGAAGACGGTTGCCGCCGCCTTCCAGTAGCCGAGGCCACGGTCATAGAGCCTTCCCCACGGACCGGGTAGGTTGAATTCCCTGCCTATGAGGACGGCCACGTGAGTGGGAACCATGATATGCCGTCCCTGCGCGATCTCGCTCCTCAAAGCCGGATCGGAAATCAGCCTCTCGAATGCCGCCGTAGCCGCTTCCTTCGGCGTTCGTCCATTCCTGATCTCGGAAATGAAGACGCTGGCCGCCCTTGCGGCATCTTCGTAGTACTTCTTGAAGATCCCGTCCTGAAGGTGCGCCCAACCCGGGGGGGGTTCGTGCCCCGCCTTCGCCGCGTAGATCTGCCCCTTCTCCTTCAGAAGACGCATGACGCGATCCAAGAAACGGAGCCGCCAGTTGAATTCGTGGAACGCCGAGACGGAGCGTTGAAGGATGATGTTCGGGTCCATCTCGAACTCGCCGCGCCCGGTCCTCTTCTCCAGCCGGGACACCCGCCCGAGGGATCTAACGTCGTCCGTGAAGTTGGACACGAGCGTTCCGAAGGACTTCTTGCTGATGAGGGGGGCATAGAGCGGCTTGATCTTTCCCGCCAGAATATCCTTCTTCGCCTGTTTGATTCCGGAGAAGGTAGCCTTGCCTTCACGAATCACCGCGACTTGAATGGCTTTGGCCGTCAACATGCGCTTCTCGGTAAGCAAGCGGCGTTCGAGCATGACCGCTTCCTGTCCGTGAACGAGATCGGCGTACTCGTCGTAGACCTTTCTCGCCTTCTTGGACAGGTTCGCAATGTCCGCTTCCTCGCCAACATAGATCGCCCTCATAAGCGCCGGCCGCTCCGCCTTGTCCACGGACTTCAACGTGATCCGGGCGAGGTTCCTGGCCTTATCCTGCATCTCGGAGGACAGTTCGAGGCCACGCACCTTGAGGATCTCGGGCGTGTGCTCTCCCACGCCGTATCGTCGTTCCAAGACTCCACGTACCGGTTTTATCGCCAGCTTGCCGAGCTTGGAAAAGGCCGTGATGGGAAGACGCGCGATCCTCTCTCCGGCCGCAGTCAGCTTGGCGGACTTCGCCAGCGTGCCGGTCAAGGAAGTCGCCTTTCCCGCCACGCTCAAGACGGTAGCCAGATCGACGGCAATAGCCACCGGCCTTTCGTAAGGCCCCTGCTCCCACGGTTCCTTTATGCCTTTCCAGATCACTCCGAAGGTCTCGCCTTTCGTGCCGAGGAAGAGATTCACGTCCTTGACCCATTCTCCCTCGCCGATGACGTAGTGCTTCGCCAGCTTGAGGGTGTCCCAGACTCCGGTGACTACCATCTTGACTTGGCCCCAGGCATCGTTGACGAGGTTCTCGGCGAAACCAGAGATGCTCTTCTTCTTCTCCGGTTCCGCGACGAAGATGCGCTCGCGCAACGCCTTGAGCTGTTCCTCGGGCGTGGGCGCTCTCTCGGGCTCGCGTTTCGGAGCGTGGAACGTGAGCTTGAGTTCCTGCCGCTTGAGTTTCAGCGGTTCGTCTTGTCTATTTGGTCCCACTCTCGAACATCCTCTTGAAGATCATCTCCATGTCTCTCTGATTTGCCTGCGCCTCTTGGATCTTACTATTCGCCAACTCCACATTTGTCGGAGAGCGTTGCGTGCCTCCGTGCTCCAACGGATTCAGGTAGTCGGTCCACTCCTCTATCTGGTGCTTCGCCTGATGCCAGAATTGAAAGGCGCGATCCAGCGCGGATGCCATCTTCGCCGCCTCCTTCTTCTCCTCTGCCGTGGCTGCCTCACGATCGGACTTGGCCTTCAGTCGTTCTATCTTGGCCTCGATCTCACCCTCGCGCATGAGCATCTTCTGCCGCGCCAGTATCATGCGGTCTTGATGGTGCCGTTCCCGCGCTTCCGACGTGGCGGCTTCGTATCTCCCCCGAAGTCGGGCATTCATTGCCCGTTCCTCCCGCCTCTCCGCTGCGTCCAACTGCTCCTTGTAGAACTTCAGTTCCAGCTCCAATTTCCCCGTGTCGTGCATGCGCTCGAAGAGACCCGCCGCTTGCCGTACTCCCATCACCAAGGCGGCAAGGAAGAAAAGCGCGACGGACCCGAACGACCTCATCTCCGGATACGACCGGAGGCGCTGAAGGGCTCGCATGTACCCCTCTTCCGCCCTCCTTCTCCTCGCCGTTTCCGGCAATTCCGCCTCTTCGCCGGTCTCGGGACGGCGCTCTTTCCCGGGCAGTTCCGCTTCGGACTGGACGGCCCGGCCCATGGAGACGATCTGGCCGATCAAGGGAGTTTCGCCCATCCAACCCGCCATCTTGACGAAGAGGAGGGCTGGGTCTACGGGGTCGGTGTTGTCCACCCCGTTTTTCTTGGCCTCATCCTTCAAGTGCGTGATGGCGGGGACGACATCGTTCTTGCGACCGGAAGAGTCAAAGACGGTCTTGACGCTTTCCGGCACCACCCAAGCAGGCACCCCCGCGTTGCCACGATTCCGTAAACGATTTAGGGTTTTCTTCCTATCCAAATACAACCACGCCCGCGACGTTTCCTGATCCGCTTCCTTTCCGATGTTGTACGGTTTAAGGTCTTCAGGGCGCCTGAACAGATGTGAACTTGGGTAGGGCGGGTAACGCTCGACAAAGGCTAATCTAGTGGCGAAGTCTTCATCGCTCATCCCAGGGAGCGAATCGGCATCAATCCCGGCGGATATTAAAAGGTCCTCATATTTCCAGAGTTCCGGATAATCGCCTAACCGCCCTCGTCCTTTGGCTCCAAGGAGTCTTACCGCCAGAGCTCGAAAATTATGAAGGTCCGATTCCTTGCGCTCGAAGTCTTGCTTTGCCGTCTCCTTTGCTCTTTCCTCGCCTACACGCTCCATTTCTTCAAGGATACGGGGGTCGTTCCGCTGGGAAGGCTTCAGGTCAAGCAGTTGCTCCTGCTCTCTCCGAGTTGATCCCTCCCCGCTGCGCTCTTCTCTGCGAAGTCTCTCCGCTTTCTCAAGAGGATCTTCCTGCGTCCCCATGCCGCCGCCCGCAAGGAAATCGAAAAGGCCCATCTTCTTCCTCTAGTAGTTCGGAGCGGAATAGTAGCTCGGATTCGGCAACGGGACTCTCATGCCCCAGCCGAGATTCGCCGATCCCGAGAACGGTTGACGCCTCTGCCCTTCCTCGGCGTACTGCCATGCCGCGAGACCGGCTCCCGCGATGGCCGATGCGTCCCCGAGAAGTCCCTGCATGTCCTCCATCTGTCCGCCCTTCCGGAAAGCCCGGTAGGACTTGATCGCCATCGACTGCTGTTCCGACAAGCCCTGCAACACCCGCTGTCTCTGTCTGGCATGTGCCGCCAGATCCTGTTGCGAGATCGTCGAATCCGCAAGGCCGCGCGAGGCGAGGGACTGGATCATTCCCTGTTTCTGCCTCTCGCTACCCTCCTCGAAGGACGCCCGCTGCCTCTGGAGTTCCGACACGGCGTGCTTGAGGCGCGCTTTCGCCAGGCGTCTCTGCCGTTTCCGCGCGCGCCGACCGAAGTGACCGCCGACGATGCCGAGGACACCGCCGGCCAATCCGCCGATAAGTCCGCCCAGTGACATCAGTCGTCGTCCCTTCCCGGCACGCCTTCTTGCCGAACGTCGGCGAAGATCGTGAACCCGTAGAGTGTCTTTACCCCGGTCCAACTGAACCGGAGTCGCAGGAATCTTCCTTTCAACGTCTGGCCGTGAACGCGTTGGACATCGTGGCTGCCCACGGTCCCGAACGTCAACGTATTGTCGCTCCCCGTCGAAGCTCCGTTCAGATAGTGCCGGACCGTCAACGTCGTCGTCGCCGTATCCGGTTTCATGTGGGCCTGATACTGCTGCAAGACCTTGACGGCGGACGGGTCCTCGAAGTCCATATCCGGGGTCGTCCACTTGCAGTCGATGCTTCCCCCGCTCCCGGTGTCCAACTGCCACACCTGCATCGTGGAAGCGTTGGTGACGGCGTAGATCTTAGAATCGCGGCTCTTAGCGTAGGGAGTGAACGGCTGTGTCGGGTACTTCGACCACACCCCGCGCTTGTAATCCAGCACCAGCGAATAGGGACTCGCGTTGGAGTAGTCGGTGATGAACAGTTTCGCCCCGGAAACCCCAAGGGCGATCTTCGTCTTGTCCGTCAGATCGACGAAATCCTGATAGGCTTTCGGAATCGTCACGATGCCGACGTTTCCGCCGGAGAGCGAGTAGATCCCGTCGTCGGAGACGAAAAAGGCGATGCCGTCCCCGGCGGCATAGCCGTACTCGCTCGACAGTCCGACCTCGCGCAACCGGATGACCTCGAAATCGAATGGGCTGCTTCCGAAGATGCCGTAGACGACCTTGCGCTTGAAGACGTAGAGGACGTTCTGCATCGCCAGAAGGCCGTTGATGACATCGCCATCCCCGCTCTCGACGGTAATGGACCCGGCGTTGTTCGCCGTAGTGTAATCGGTGGGATCGTTCGAGGCGGAAAACCAAATCTTCTGCGGCGTCGTCGAATGCCCGGCAAGCCACATCTTGGATTTCCACACCGCCGCATACTTCGCCAGCGTGGGCGCGTTCGCGTCCGAGAACGTTCCGAAGCCGGAGGCATCGCTCGATATCCGGGGTGTCAGGCCCTCTGCGGCTACGACGAGTTGGTTGTTCAGGCCTCCGAACCTCACCATTCCGCCTGCGGTGATGCCTCCCAGGAGGGAGCCCCAGGAGTTAGAGTACACCTGGTAGAGCGTCCCCGAATGCGCCGCAAGCATGAACGCGGTTCCGGCATTGCGCGTCCAGTGAAACAGGCCGTTACTCGAGCCTCCAGACGCGGCGGCAAAATTCGATCCGAATTGCGAGCTGCCGGGGCGAGTACTGGCGCCTCGGAAGTCGGACGGGTCGATGTTTTCGCAGTCCGGGCTTTCGAGGATGCCGACCTGATGCGGCGGAGGGCCGGTGACCCTTCCGCCGTTCAGAACCGCAGCGCGAATCGCTTTGATCGACATTACACGGCACCGTAAAGCCCCGCGATGCGCTGGCTGTGGATGGAGCGGATTGCCTTCTCCTCCAGCGCCTTTCTCTGCACGTTCTTCCTCGCCTCTTCCACGGACGCGTTGAACATGTTGAGGAAGAACGTCGCCTTCTTCTCCTGCCCCTCGGACATGTACGCGAGGTACAGGACATAATGGTTCAGCGTCTCGTGGTAGACCTCCGGGATTTCCGGCTCGGCCGACGAGCTCAACGCGACCGGATGCCGCCGGTGCAGCACTTCCAGATCCATCTGCGTGACGGTATCGCCGCTGGCATGCGAGGCCGCCGTAGTGCCTCCATCAGCCCGCGTCCCGACCGCGATGAAAACGCTGCCCTTCTTCTCGTAGTTGATCTCTTCGCTGTTGATCTTGACCTTGCCGTAGCTCCTCAAGTTCGCGTTGGACGCAAGCGTGATCGAAGCTACGGATGCCTGAACGGCCTCGCCGGTCGTCGTCGTCTTCGATGCCGACGAATACGACGGGAAGACGTGAATCCTGCCCTCGAAGTGGGTGTAGAGCATCGGCGTCCCGATGGCGTTGGATACCGCCATCTTCTGCGTGAAGAAGTCGCGCGGCGAGACGTACTTCAAGATCCGCGACGTTCCCTGCTGGTTTACGACGAGTTCGATGATGATATTCTCGTCCGGGATGGCGAACGATTCCTGATTGGCGACGACCGTGAAGCCCCGATACCGATGAAGAGGCCACGCCTTGGAACAGAACACCTTCTGGGCTTCGTCGTACCAAGTCAAGCCGATCGCATCTGTCAGTGAGTCTCCGGCGGTATCGCCATAGACCTTGCGGATGTTCGTCAGGAGGTTGGCTACGGTCGTCACAGCGCCGCACCGCTCACTTTTACGACCTCGTACATGACCGAAATCCAGGTCTGCCCGACTCCATCTCCGGTATTGATCGCCAACGCCAGTTCCTTCTGACCGGCCTCCGGCGAGGCCAGGTTGTAGAGCTCGAACGGCGTACCTCCCGCTACGGTGAAGGTCGCCCAAGCGATGGACCCGGCCAAGGCCGTGCCGTAAATCAGGTTGACGGAACCCGCGCCGGAGCAAATTCCGTGGATCATGCGCGGCACGTTCAGATATCCCGTGGCCGCCGCCGTGGCGATGGTCCCCGTAGCCGAGGTCGCCGCTCCGAACGTCGCCCACTTGCAGGCGCGACCGGCCATGAACTTCGTCAAGTCCAGAAGCATCCGACCTCCCCAATGTGTCCAAGGGGAGGACGGTTTGGAGCCGTCCTCCCCCAAGGACCGGTTTCCTACAGATATACCCCGACGATGTTGCACGATCCGAACGAGTTGGCGGTCGAGACCGTCGCCGATTCCAGCGCGATCGCCACGGTGTAGATCAACGACGTGCCGGCCAGAGTACCGCCGGTCGCGTTGATCGCCGCGCTCGACAGCCGACCCGCGTAGGTCGCGCTGATCCTCATGCCCTGCCCGGAGGCGAAGTTCGTAGGCATGGAGACGGCCGGGCAGTAGCCGCCGACGTAGACCCAGCCGCGCGACGCGCTGGCGACCGTGGCCGCCCCGATGCCCCGGAAGTTGCCGAGGCCGCCGTCGCCGGTGGCCGCCGTTTCGAGGTTGGCGGGATCGTTCTTGGCGGCGTCGTGGACAAGAACGTCCCCCTTCGTCCAGCCGTCTGTGGCCTCGCAGTACTTGAGGAGGGACCACAGACCTCCGGTCGTCTTGTAGAACGCGATCTGTCCGAGTTCCGCCGGCTGGTTCGTGGAAGTCCATACGTCCGTGACATCCCCGAACACGCTGACGGGTAGATTCGTGAAACCCATTCGTTTTCCTTTCTTCTACAGCGACGGATTGATGACCTTCGTAACCGCGTGCATCCTGCGGTTGTTCGTGGTCAGGTTGCAGCCCAACAGCACCTTGCCGATGTAGAGCTCCTGCTGCGGAATCGGAGCGTACACGCGCGAAACGAACGCCTTGTTGCGATGGATGACGAACGACACGTAGTCCGTGTTGAGCATCATCAGCCACGAGTCGGCGGTGCCGAAGCCCGTGCCGGGCGCGTGCTCATCCGGGCAGATCGCCATGTCCTCGAACACGATGTGCTCGAATCCGAGTTTCGCCATCTTCTCCATCCCGAACCTCTGATCGTCCTGGGCGAGAGCCCAGATCTTGTCATAGGTCGGGAAGTTGCAGAGCGCGAGGTTGGGCCGGGCGCTTCCCTTCGTGGCCTTCCCGCGCATGACCCTCATGTCGAAGGCCGTGAGCGTGGAAGGGAGGCCGGTATTGACCATCGTGTGGATCTGCGTCAGCCACGATGCGTCGCCCGTGAAATCCGTGTCCGTCAGGCTGCCGTAGGCTGTGCCCGACGCCGCGAACATGTTCTGAAGGCCGTCCATCTGCTTCGAGTTGGAGGCGTTCGTCCCGTGAAGACCGTCCGACAGAAGGTCGATGATCGTCAGTTCGGCGGTCTTCGCCGTGGCTTCGATCAGGTTCAGGATGCCGTCCACGCCGTCGTTCTTGTCGATGTCGGTCTCGGCCAGGACGAACGGCACTCGGAGCCACTTCCAGTTGAAGGAAGCGGTCGAGAACGGATCGGCGGTCGCAAGCGTCGCGGTGTCCGTCGCGTCGTACCAGTCGCCCGTGAGCTGAGCCTTGATGATCGGGAAGCGGACGGCGAGGCCGCCGTCCAGCTTCACGCTGTGGTTGTCCTTGAGCCAGTAGGCCAGGGGCGAACCGAGAAACGCGCAGTCGGCCAGACGCGGAACGATCTTGTTCTGGGTCAGGCTCGTCAACGAGTCTACCGTAAACGCCATGAGTTATCACTCCATCATCTTTTCGATATCCTCTCGCAGCGATTCCCTGTACTCCGTGGGATTCATGTCCTTGATCGGCTTCTTCGTGTCGATCTTCTGACCGCCATGAATGCCGGGGACGGGAGAGGGTCTCGGAACGTTCCTCTTCCCTCCGCGAGCGGCATCGACTTCCTTCTGATGCTTCGCCGCCAGGGAACTCTGGTAGGACTGGGATAGCATCCAAGCCTGCTTGACCCTGAGATAGCCTCCGCTCTGCGCCACGAGGTCGAGGATTTCCGCCCGCTCCTTGCCTTCGAGCTTCCGCCCGAGTTCCTCGCGGAGTTCGGAAAACTCCTGATCCATCTCGTACCGCGCTTCCAGCTTCGCCATCCTGCCGTCTGCGGAAGACCAATCGACCTCATCCGCGTCCAGATCCTCCCCGGTCTTCTCCTCCTGATACTTGGCATAGCCGAGTTTCTGGAGGGCGTCGGCCATCTTCGGGTCCTGCATGGCCGCTTTCAAAAGCCCGGGGTTTTTCAGGATGGAATCCAACTGGGCGAGCCTCTGGTTTCTCCGGTCGAACTCGCTCCGAAGGCTGTTGTGCGCCTTCTCGGCGTCGGCCTGGCTCTTGTAGTCCCTTCCTCCGAACTTGAACGCCTGCGCCGCTTCTTCGGCACCGTGCTCGGGTGATCTCGTCGTGTCGGTCTGGGGAGTGGCTTCCGTCGTGGAAGTGTCCGTCAGACCGAGTTCCGACAGGATGTCGTCCCCGGCGTCGGGTGCGCCTTCGGTCGGCATGTGACTCTCTCCTTCTCGCTGCGTTTTACGCGGGGCTATTTACACTCGCGGCCTCCGCTCGCTAGACCGAATTTTTCTACTTCGCCACCGCCCCCTTCTTCGTATGCGGCGAAAGGCCGAGTTCGTTCACCACCTTCGCGGGAGCTTTCTGGCCGACGCGTTCCGCGAACATCGTCTCTTCGTCCACCAAGGCTCCGACGAGCCGGAGCGACTGCATGGTAGGCTGACACACGCGATTCAGTTCCGACGCCCGCACCTTCTCCTTGGTCCCGTCCTTCGAGAACTGGCAGACGATCCAGGTCCCGCCTGTCGGCCCCGCATCCTCGATATCCTCCGTCCCCAGGATGACGCCGACGCGCCGAACGTCCCTGGCTACCGCATGCCCCTTGGCATCCACCTTCCAATACCATTCCACCACGGTTCCGGGCCGGAAGTCCTTCGCCGAAAGTGCCATCTACCTTCTCCCTTCTTTCGCCACCTTCGCCCTTGCGAACTGCCTAAGTTCTCCTTCGCTCATGCCGGTCTTCGTCTTCCGACCGGCCGTTTTCCGAGCGAGTTCCGCGCCCATAAAGCGCCGTTGCCGTTCCGAGATCGAAGGCATCAAGGCCCTCCCATCCCGGCTCGATCGGTCTCGGACGGGACCTCCTCGCTCGGCCCAGGAGCGGGCGGGCTCTCTTCCCCGCCGGCGCCCATCTCCGCTCCGATCTCCCGGAGCGCGTTCAGGTGCTGTCTCGCCTGTTCCGCCAGTTCCGGCGGCGCGCCCTCCAGCGCGGATTCGATCATCGCCAGACCGTTCTCGAATCCCTCGGCCGGATTCGGTCCTTCGGTCTGGATCTCTTCGGGCAATCCTTCCGGCATGCCGGGAGCGCCTCCGCCCCCTCCGCCGCCCATGTCCTGCGCCGCCATCATCCTCGCCAGTTCCGGCATTCCCGGCATCTAGTACCCCCTCATCTCTTTCGCGGCCTTAGCGCGCGCCGCGAATCCTCCTCGGCCATACCTGCTTGGCTTCACCTTCGTCAAGGACGAATTCGACGGCGCTTGACGCACCGGCCTCGCCCCTTTCACCGGATGCGTGAATCCCGCAGCCGGGCCAGGCTTCACGATTTCCGCTGGAGCCTGCTTCACCTGCAAATGCTTCGGTCTCATCTTCCGTCTCCTCCAGTTCCAGGTCCTTCCACCGTGTCATGCGCGGTCTCGTCCGTGCGCCGGTGTTCCAGAAGGTCCAGCGCCACCTTCCGCCGCGCGAGGTTTTTACGCCACGCCTTCATCTTCCCGCGCCGGAACCCCTCCGGCACGGCTCCGGCGTCGTTCTTCACCCCCGCCGCTTCCGCCAGAACCTCCTCCGCCTTCTTCCCGAAGGTCAGCGGATTCTCCTTCCCCGCCACTCTCGGACGCGGTCTTCGCGTCATGTCGTCTTTCCCTCCGGACTCCCGTAGTACTCGACGGTCCCGGCTCCGGCAAGGCGCTTCCGCAGCTTGCCGAGCTCGTCTTTGGCCGCCTGTCCACGGGCCGCGATTTGCATTTCCGCAGACATGCCGGGCTGACCCTTCATCGCCGGCGAGGTATAGCGCGGCACGTCAAGCAATCCGGCGTCGTAGTGTCCCGCCATGGGCTCAATCCCCCATATCCGCCTTGTACGGAGCCTTCTTCCCGCTCTTCCCCATCAGCTTCCCCTTGTCCCCGTCGAGGGTCGGGGAATCCACTCCGCCCTTGCCTCCCGCCTTCTTCGTGATGTCCTTCCCGGCCGGCATCGAGCCCAGGATTCCCTTCGAGCCCTTCTCGGTCGGCACGTCGATGGTGCCTTTCTTCTTCTTCCCGTAGTCGCTCCGTCCTTCGTGGTTCCCGTGCATCCGATTCTCCTTCACAAGTTCCCCATCATCACGGACAAGGCTTCGCTTTCCGGATCTTCCCCGGGCTCCTGCGCTTGCGGATTCTTCGCCGCTTCCGCCTCCGCAGCGGCTTTCGCCTGTTCCTCCGCCAGCGCCTGCATCCGCTTCATCACTTCATCGACCTCGACCGAATCCTCCAGCGCCTTTTCCAGGACGAACTGCCGATCCACCATCGGCATCCCGTCCTGGGCCGGGGTCTTCGCCAACGCCAGTGCGAGCTCGATTTCCGCCTGTCTTCCCCCGGGCGAGGCATGGGCAAAATCAATGTCATACTCCGCGTCTTCCGGAATGACGTTGGCTCGCATGGGTTCGCCGGTCGCGTCGTATCCCACGCGCTTGTTGACTTCGACGTATTCCTGCGACCCGCCCTTCCCCGTCACCCTGAGCACGCGCTCATCGTGCAGGAACTGTCTTACCCGGGAAAGCACCAGCCGCGTCAACGCCCGCTTCGACGCCTTCACATGGCTGGACATCTTCGCCAGCCGCACGTTCGCCTCTTCGCGGATGATTTCCAATCCCCCGAGGGTGTTCACCCCCGCCGGTTTTTCGCCCTTCAGAACGTCCACCCTCCCCAGCACGTCGTCCATCAGGTTCCGAACCTGTTCCTGCATCTCCATCCACTTCGGATTCGTCCCTCCCATCGTCAATGGATAGAAGCCCGGACCGTTCACGCTCTTGTTGATGAAGATCGCCCCGGGCTCGTTCGTAAGGAGGTCTCCTTCCTCCACGTTGGCGATATCCACCACCAGCGGATTGTTCGACGCGAACTCCTGCTGATCCAGCGCGTACGAGTGCATCTGATTCAACTCGTCCTGCAACCTCTCCACGAACTGGATGATCGACCTTCCGTAGATGCCGTCCAGAGTCGGGATCAAATGTACCGGCACGTACGGATACTCTTCGTCGTCGTAGGGCGACGGGCCGTCCTGAAGCACGATCCCATTCGACACCTCCACCAACCTGAGCGTGCCGTCGTCCTGCCTGATCCACGCCTGAATCAGTGTCACCAGGTCCTTCTGCGACTTCGACGACTGCTGGGCCGCGAAGGTCTGCTGCGTCTGCGACCCGTCCGTAGTGGTGAAGTTCGCCGCCAGGTCCCAAAGCCTGTCCACTCCTCCGGTCACGCGGATGTTCGTCAACGATCCGTCCCAGACTCCGGGCGGCACCAGTCCGCCGCGTTCCCACGTCTTCACCACGAACTCGCGCGGCACGTTCATGGCCTCGATCACGTACGACGCCTCTTCCAGCGTCCGCGCGTGCGGCGCGACGAACATGAACTTTTCATCCACCGGCCTGTACACCACTTCTCCCCGGCTCCGGTTCCGCGTCTCGTCCCAATCGCACTTGAACCACCCCACGCCGCACACCGCCGCGCTCCGGAGCGCATGCGCGTACTGCACGTCCACCTCGTTCATCTCGTCCACGTACAACCCGATCTTCGTCGCCATTTCCGCCGATTCCCGGTGCCGGTAATGCCTCGCCACCGCCCGTATCGGCGGAATCGCCTGCGCGACGTGCCCCACGAAGGTCTCGACCGTGGAAAAGACTTCGTTCACCACCGCCTGATGCAGCGATTGCGGACGCTGCCTTCTCCACTGCTCCCCTTCCCACAGCATCCAATATCGGTCCCAGTGCTTCGCCCAGTGCTCCCGGAACCTCTTCGCCTTCTGCAACATCTCCCACACCCGCCGTGCCTTCGTCGCGTCTTCGCTGTCGAACAGTTCCGCCGCGAGCTTGTCGCCTGGAATCATCCACTCCGGGACTCCGGCCGAGCTCTCCATCGGGCTCTGGATCTGGTTCGGCATCGCGCTCATCCGCTCAACCTCTCCCCGTTATGCCCCATGTAGCCGGTCGCGTCCCCGTCCTCGCTCCACGCCTCCAACGCGTCCCCCGTAGCCGGATCTCTCAGGATCTTCGGCTTCATCGCGCCCTTTTCGTCCAGCCCCTGCCTCGAAGTCGTCGCCCCTCGCTCCGGAGAATTCCCCAGCGGGATCAGCCTCTCGGAGTCGCGCTGGATCGTCCCGTTCGAGTCCCTCATCGGAACGTACTCCTTGGCTCCCGTCACTCCGTTCCGCCTCTGGACCATCTTCGGCCTGCCGAGGTGGTTGTCCTTCGTGACGTACTTCTCCACGTCCCGGAAGGTCCTGACTTCTTTCGGCCGGTTGTTCGCGTCCATCACGTACCCGCGCCCGTTCACCGTCTTCGCCACTACGCTCATTCCCTCGAAGCCTTCGCTCTTCGCGTTCCCGGTGAAAAAGCCTTCCTTCGCGTAGTTCCGATCCGCATCCTTCCCGCAGGCCCGGCACCGGATCGGCGCTTCCGGCTTTTCCGGCAGCGTCTTCCAGAACTCCTCCGCTTCCCACGCGCACCAGCGGCAGATGTACATGTATGCGGGCATCGCTACTCGACCTCCACTCGCCACAATCCCCCATCCAGAGGCTTCTCCGGCTCCGGCTCCGCCTTCGTCTCCGGCATCCCGCTCTTCACCTGCACTTCCGGCAGCCTTCGCATGAACTCGTCGATCCCCAGCCTTTCCACCTTCAACTCTACGCCCGCGAACATCCGCCGCTCCGACAGGATCACGTACCTCCACCCGCACTTCAGGCACTCGCAATACTTCGTGTCCTCGAACACCTTCAACCGCAATCCCGGCATCGCCACGAAGATCGGCATGGCCGTGAACAGCACGCACTTGCACTTCGGACATCCCATCCGCATCATCGGAACTCCTCCGGCAATCCCACGTCCGCCGCCATCGGCTTCCCACGCAAGTGCGGCCTCGGATCATCTATCCCCACTCGCAAGATCGTTCCCGGCGACGCTTGGCTAATCGCCTCCATGTACTCCGCGAACCCGCACATGAACACCCCCGCGCCGTCGCTCCTCAGCTCCCCCTCATGTTCCGGCTCGTACATCTGGAAATGGCCGTTCCCCAGCGCGATCGCATCGTCCCTGCGGAACGCATGCGGGCTTTCCCATCCGCACGTCCCGCACGCCGCCCAGAATCTCGACCTCACTTTTTCCTTGTCCACACTCGCTCCAGTTTCTCGAATCTCTTTTCCTGCGCCCCGAGCGACTCCTCCACGGTCGGCATCCTCACCAACCCGCGCCTCGCATGCCTCGCCGCAGGCACCCCATCCAACGACGCGCTCACGTACCGATGCCTCCCCGCCTTGTGATCGATTCCCTCCTCGCTCACGAGGGCATAGCGGAGCGCGTCCATCGCGTGATTCTTCCAGTCCACCGGGTTCTCTCCCCTGTTCTTCTCCTCCACGTCCCGGTAGGCGTAGTTCTCGAACTCGTCTATCGCGTTCTCACACTTTTCACTCACGTACAACCGCCCGTTGTTGAGCAACGACTGCACCAGCCTCACTCCCGGCATGATCGTCCGCCTTTCGTCCTCCGCGTAGACTTCCAACCCCGCGCACACCTTGAGCCCCGCCAGTTGCAGCGCCCTGATATCCGCAGGCCTCCGCTTGTCGCACCAGAACATCTCCGCCCGATACTTCTCCTGCCGATCCAGGATGAGCGGGATCAACTCCTCCGTCGTCCTCTTGGTGACATACAACTCATCCAGCACGTACCACACCCCATCCGCCCTGCCCATCCACAGGATCGCGTACGGGTCCGTAAACCCAGGGTCCACCCCCGCCACCACTCGATCGAACCCTCCCACCAGCACCGGCTGCTCCGCCACGTGCACCGCGCGATCAAACGCGTAGACGTACCCCTCATACGAGATGAAGAGCCCGTCCAGCTCCTGCTGCGCATAGTCCTTCCCGAACTTCCGCCTCAACTCGCCGATGTACTTCTTATCCGCCCATGGATTGTCCGCACTCGACCACGACAGCACCGCCGTATCCTTGTCCCGGCCATGTGTAGCGGGCAAGTACACGTCCCGATACAGCCAGTTCTTCCCCTTGGGCGTGGTCGTAATCAGATACCTCGTCGGCGTGACGATGCCGCGCCCCTGTAGGTTCTGCCACGCCAACTCCGGCCAATGCGCGATCTCGTCGCACCACGCCAGAAGCAGCACGCCCGTCGCCCGCAACTGCTCCGGGTCGTGCGCCGTCCGCACCCGACACCGGATCGGCATCCCATCCGCCCCGGCGTGCAACCAGTGCGTCCGCGAATCCCCACGCTGCAACCCGAGTTGCTTGCACTCCGCAGGCGAGTACACCCGATCCCCTACACGCCACTTGAAATAGTTCCACGCCTGGTCCGCAAGGGTGTACGACTTTGAAAGTATCCACACCTCCGGGTTGAGCTTTCCGCTGACCTGCTCCGGGAGCTTCAGGCCTTCCCACGCGAACCCGGTGACTGGATCATCCCAGGGGTAGAGGAGCAGGTTGCACGCGTCCGCCCCCGCGACCGACTTGCCACTTTGCAATCCGCAGAACGCCGCCGTGGTGCGATGCTGCATCGCCGCGCGGACGAACCGCACCTGCCCCTTGTGCTGCTCGAACTCAGCAGGCGCATCCATCGCCCACCACAAGATCAGAATCCACAGGATCACGCCGGATCCCCATAAAGTCTGTATGTCGCCCTTGGCGCATGCAGCCGTACGGCCGCCTCGCCAAGCCTGCGTTCCTCCGCCAGGCGCTCGCCCAGCCGGACCGCCACAAGGCAGAGCTTCGCAATCGACTCCGCATCACGGGGGGTGAGGGTGGATAGATTCACGCGCGACGCCGCCAGTTCCAGATAGGCGAGGATCTGCGCGGTACCCCGCAACCGGATCACGGGCTCGCCATCGACAAGGATAAGTGGCTCGCCGTACTGCTCCATGTGGAAGTGGCAGAAGCGATTACCAGGCACGGCCTCGACCTCGCAGGAGTCGCCAGTCTCGATTAGGATCGCACCGCACCGCTCGCTCATCGTGTGCGCTCCTTGGCCACGCCGGAGCCATTGAGCGCGCTCTCAGGCAGGATGCCGCTGTCGATCAGGGACTTTTTATAGGCTGCAACGTCGTCGACGACGCTTTGCCCCGTCTCGAACGGCACTTGGCTTTCAGTGATTTGGTGGCCCTTGTCCTGGCGATCACGAATCCGCGCGACCTCGCGGAGCTCAAGCTGACGCGTCACCCACCGCGCAGAGTTGGCGTGGACCTGCTGCGCGAGGAGGGACAGGCAATAGCCCAGCCACGCGCCTACGCAGAGAGATGCGGTGGCTGCGAGAATCGAGGCGACGGCGAGCAGCGCCAGTAGCATGCGAGTGCCTCCGTGGTCTCGCGCATACCGGCGGCTCTACGCCGTGAGATGTGCTCTACCATTTCTACCCCGCCACGCGGCCACTGTCAAGCCGAATCGTCGCCAGTCAGCGCACATATATAGAGGAAGGAGCTGGGCACAGCATCGGGCCGCGCCGGAGGAGGACGAGCCAGACGCCAGCACACGAAAGCACACGAAAGCACACGAAAGCACACGAAGCGCTTCGCCGGAAGTCGCGCCTGGAATTCGTCGTACCTCCACCCGAACATTAAGAAATCTTAATGTTTCCCGCCACCATGACAAGTGTTACGATTCCACAACACCAACTTAAAGAAACTTTAATAGGCTCGTAACCCCTTGTTAGCCTAGCGGTTAGACGTAACACTTTGCGCCCCTAAGAGATACGAATAGTTTTAACAATTCGGCAACTTCGGGGCCGCGCCGCACTCAATATGCCGAAAACCTCCACGCCGCCACGCGCAGACATTTTTCCGAAAAATTGATACCACGCTACTCACCCATCCATCAACCGACCTCACGGGGCAACGTCGCGCGAACTGAGGCCTCGCCCGTTTTTTTTCGGTCGTTTCGAGCGAAGCGAAGAAAAACCGCGCGGAGCGCGTCTGCTCTGCTCTGCTCTGCTCTGCTCTGTTCCCGCGTATAGTAGCGCGCTAGTAGCGCTGT
>ERZ1292623.1189-Hain-H51-01um-R1-1189-length-25638-cov-23_pt1 | contig 25638 bp, 31 predicted proteins | sample MGYA00564398_ERZ1292623 | MGnify/ENA primary metagenome ERZ1292623 (study PRJEB36523, sample SAMEA6512633) | groundwater metagenome | collected 2019-01-07 | study: AquaDiva: Metagenomics assemblies of 32 groundwater samples | reverse complement strand
CAAGATGGTTTTCTTGTTCTAACCATAGCTTATTGCTGTCATTTAAATGCAAGAGCGGAAGAAAGCAAGAAATTTTTTGTTCTTTTTCTTTTCCAATTAGTTGAGAATAAGATATTTTTGTTATTTGTGGTTTTTTTAAAACATTTAAAATCCTAGCATAAAGCTGTTTTATTCTATCTTTTAAATCTATTCTTTTTACCTGAGGGATATCAACTTCTGCAAGTTTTTTAGCAGTTTTTATTGCAACCTCTCTTTTTATTCTTTTAGTTTCAGTGTTAATTGCTTTGTCTAAAGCAGCCATTAATTCCGGCAGAGTTACTTTTCTTAGTCTTGATAAAGGAGTTCTTGGAATTAAAATTGGTAAATCTTCTGGATCAATCTCAATTTTTTCAATAATTTTGTTTTCTTCTTCTTTTTTTCCAAATAAAATCTCATCTATGCTTCTTATATGTTTATTAAGCAAAAACTCTGATTTAATTCTTAAAAGTAAGGTGGCTGCTAATAAAACCTTGCTTGAAATATAAAAATCTATTTCTTCAAGTTCTTCAATTTTTTCAAAATATCTGTTGGTTAAGACTATAATATCAATATCCCAAGGGTCTAGCTGATTAGAGTTTATTAAGTCATAAATAATTGTCTGCCAGCCTGATTTTTTGCTGGTTATTACATCATAAACCTGATTTGAATTTATTTTTTCAGTTTCTATAAGTTTAAGTTCTTCTGTTTCTTCCTCCGGCAAAAATTCCTCAAATCCCATTTTTTATTTCTCTTTGTTTATTAATAACTATTTAAATAATAAGCTAGAGTTTATCTTCTTTCTAACTCTAACTTTCAGGTCCTAATTGCTATTATTAATGATTAAACTTTTAATTGATTATTTTTATTTTACTGATATTTAACAATATTATAAGTTAAGAATAATAATGCTTATAAGTGTTGTTACTTTAATGATATTATGACAATAAAGTTATATGTCATTAATAAGTTATAACAACCGAAAGGTTTATAAACTTATTATCATCAATTATATTATCACCTCTTTTTCCCCGGAAGAGTCAGGACATGCTTTTTTGTATGACACCGACCCTTCTAGGGGTTTGAAAATTTTTATAAAAATAATATTATCATGAGCTATTAATAAAATAACCCTGTCTAAAATCAGGCACTGTTTTGTTAGTAGAAAATTTTATAAAGTCTTTTTTAAACTAATAATGTAAATCGGCATGGCAACTAACAAAAATTTAGAATGCAAATTAAGAGCAATTCAAGAATTGAAGAGAGAAAAATATATAGGAACTAAAGAAGCTTGGAATTATCTAGATAGAGTTAATGCTTTGTATGAAAATCCAAAAATAATAGCTAATTCTATTAATGAAAATCTTTCTAGAGATGGAGAGGTTTATTATAAAGCAACTCCTGAAATAATAATGGGTTTTGAAAGACCTCTTGATATACTTCCTTATGGTAATTTATCTTCTAAAGATATTGGTTATTTACCTTTATTTTGTTATTATGAGTATATTTCAGGCAATTCTAAAAATAGAAATCTAGAAAAAATAGCCAATTATTTATATCCTATATTTAAAGATGTTCAAAGGCCCGATATAACAAACAGTCTTTTTGGGCTTTCTGCAATTGAATATTCATTAGATAATTTAAATGTTCATTGTGAAAAAAAGGAGAAAATTTTTAAGAAATTTGTTGATTATGATTGGGATTATTGTTTTTCGTCAGAAAATTTAAGAAATATAGAAAAAGAATTAAAATTAGAAATATACTTCGACGAAGTTAGTATAGTTAGTAGAATTGAAAGAATGGAAAGAGATCTTGTTGATCATAGACTTGAAAATAGAAGAGAAATTTTATGTGATTATCTTTCTTCTCTTTCTCGTTTTTATAAGGAAAATGAATTAGATTATGCTTCTTTAAGAGAAATTTTATTGAAACGACTTGAAAATAGAGAAAAACAGCTTAAAAGGCTTGGGAGTATAGTTATTGCTGATGTTGTTAAAAATAACCAAGAAAAATTAGTTGATGAGACTAAGTTTTTACTCACAGCAATAGCTCCTGAAAGAAATTTTATTGATAAGTATTTAAAGAGTTAACTATTTATCAGATTATCATTCACACCATCTACCTCTAAAATTTTATCGTTATCATGCAAATAAGAAAGCTTTAAAAACAATAGATTAATTAATAAAACCATTAAATATAGGAAAAACTAGAAAGATTATAGGGTCTTAAATTATAGTCTTCAAGTAATAAAATAACCAATAATAAAATGTTAACAAATGATAGTAAAAGTAATCATAGGAGTTTAACTGTTCAGTAAATTAACCGTTCTTTTACTTACCTGTTAGCTAATAATTATTAATTTAAACTTAAACAATTTTAAATAATATAAAAAAAATAACAAAATGAAAATATCAGAACTAACTATTAGGCAATCAAATGTCGATGTTGATGGTGTTATAACAGAGATGGGAGAAATAAGGACTTTTGATAGATTTGGCAGAGAGTTAAAAGTTGCAAATGCTGTTCTTAAAGATGATTCTGGATCAATAAAACTAACTCTATGGAATGATGATACTAATTTAAAAGAAGGAGATAAAGTTAAAGTCGTAAATGGCTATATTAATGAATTCCAGGGAGAAAAACAACTAACTGCAGGAAAATTTGGAAAAATTGAGGTTGTTGGAACTAGTAGTAAAGAAAAAAAAGATAGTAAAGCGATAGAAAATGACGAAGGATTCAAAGAAGATGTAGTAGAAGACTCAGAAAATGCTGAAGAAAATTCCAACGAAGAAACTGAAGAAAAAAATTCTCAAGATTTTTAATAAAAGTTTAACAATAAAGAATAAATAATACTCATCGTCAGCTAAATCAGGCCTGGATTCTTGAGAGAACCAAATTAATTCATTACCAATAAAATCTCTTTACTTTTTTCTTTCAAAAACTCTTCGTCTTTTTTATTAAAATCCATTCTTTGTTTTGTTTTTTTGTCTAAATTATTTAAAATAAGCGGCAGTAAAAACTTTTCTTTTGTGGCTTTTTTCTTAGACAGATGGCAAAATTTGGCATATTTTTCTATAACTGAGTTAATTTTTGCATTTTTTTGATTTGCAAGCCAAATTTTCAAAATTCTAGAAGGTCTTTTGTAATTCACAAATTTTTTATTTTTTATTTTTTTAACTGCAGAAATTCCCGCCGAGAGAAAAAAATTTTCATAAACTAAAAATCTCCAATATTGTTGCCTATAAATTCTTCCTTTAAAAATATCTGCCTTGCTCAAAGAATCAATCGCCTTTGCTAATACTTTTCCTTCATATTCTAAAGGCAAATTCTCCTCTACCCACAATAAAAGCTCGTCTAATTCTAATTCAGAATTATCAAAAATATTTAAAGTTTTTTCGTCAGTTTCTTCTTGAAATAATTTTTTTAATAAATTAAAAATATTTTCTTGTTTTTCTCGTTCAGAAATTTCTGAAATAAAAATTTCTTCTCCTAAATTCAAAACACTTTGTAAATCATTTAAAGCAGCTCTTACATCCCCCCTCGCCTGTTTTACAATTAACTCTATTAATTTATCATTTACTGATTTATTTTCTTTTCTTAAAACATTTTTAATAATATCAATAATTTCTTGATCTTTTAATTCTTTTAAACTAATTATTTTACATTTTTGTCTTAATAAGCTGAATTTTTTATGCCAGATATTATTAGCAGTTAGCATTATAGGAAACTTGGCTTTTGTGATTAACGCTATTAATTCTGGTAAACCTCCTCTATCACTGGTAGTTATTCCTTCTACTTCATCCATCAAAATTAACTTTCCTTTTTTAAATAAAGAGTCTTGGCTACTGACTGGCTCAAGAACCCTTTCTAAGCTAGCCCTATTTCTTAAATCACTTGCGTTTAATTCAAATAACTCTAAATTATATTTATTAGCAAGAGCGATAGCTAAACTTGTTTTTCCGGTTCCAACAGGTCCATTTAAAATTAAAGCTCTCTTTTCAGGAAATTTTTTATAAAAATTATCAACTTCTTTTATTTCCAGACCATGACCTTTTATATCATCAAAACAAGCTACTCTATATTTTTCAGTAAATGGAAGTTTCATTTTAAATTAATCATAAAGGTTTAAGATTTCTTTAAATCTAGTGTGCCACCAAAAATCTTTTGCGGGACCAAAATATATACATTTTTTCATTTTCCGAAATTTCCTCTGGAAATAATGGATTAAAAACTCAGAAAATCTAAGATTTTCTGGGCACCAAAAACCAAGGGTTTTTTAGTGTCTTTGATTTTCATTTCCCCTTCCCAGCCAAAACAAAACTTGCTAATAATGCTTCTAACTGAATAAATTCATCACTACCCTCAACCAGTCTAAACTCTATCTCTCCGGTTTTTTCTGTCAATTTAACTTTTAACTCTGGATCAATTTGTAAATTCCAAATTTCTCTTTGTATTGATTTTATAATATCCTGTCCTGAAATTGATTCTCTTAGCATAACGTCTAATAATTTTTCCTTTGCTTTTAAAAAATCTCCGCTTAGAGCATATTCTAAAACAACTTTAATATCTTTAGGTTTTGCGCTTGTTATTAAAGTATTAATTAAATCTTGATTGATTGAAGTGGATATCGTAGAACTTACTTGTAATAAATTAATCACTCTTCTGCAGTCTCCTTCACTAACTTCATACAAAGTTTCAATAGCTTTATCGTCTATCTGCAGTTTTTCTTTTTCTGTAATAAATCTGACTCTTTTCTCTATATCTTTTTTCTCTAATAATTTGAACCTGAAAATAACGCATCTCGACTGTATAGGATCAATGATTTTACTTGAATAATTGCAGCTCATTATAAACCTGCAGGTAGTTGTATAATTTTCCATGGTTCTTCTTAAAGCCTGCTGAGCTTCTCTAGTCAAAGCATCTGCTTCATCTAAAAAAATAACCTTAAAAGAACTTTCCAAAGCCTTTGTCCTGGCAAAATCCTTAACTTTCTGTCTTACTACATCTATTCCTCTTTCATCACTTGCGTTTAACTCTAAAAAATTAGTTCTCCAATTTTTGCCAAACAATTCTTTTACTACAATTAAAGCAAGGGTTGATTTCCCAGTTCCAGCCGGGCCGGCAAAAAGTAAATGGGGGATATTTAAAGAATTTGTTAAGTTTTTAACTCTTTTAACTATATCGTCCTGCCCAACTACCTCTTCAAATTTGCTCGGCCTATATTTTTCTGTCCAAATGCTTGTATCTTCCATCTCAAATGAAGCGTATTAACCTCTGTTTTAGTAATTTTATTAACTAGAGTCAATCTTATTAAATTACTCTTAAGGCTCTCTAATATGATCTAATTACATCAACCTAACTTTATCGGATATAAAATCAGACATCTTTTTATAAAGATTTTCGTGCTAGAATGAGCTATATTATCTAGAATTTCAAAACTACTCGCCTCTCCTTTGCTTTCTCTTTCTTTTTATTCTTCTAAGTATTTTTCTCTGCCATTTCCATCTCATCTGGCCTTTTTTCTTCCATCTTCGACTTGATCTTTTCATTTTAAACTTATTAAATCAATAACCTTAAATTATCATGCTAGGATTTCTAATGCTTTAATTTGTTCGGCATTCTTTTTTTAATTACTATTTAATCTCTATGATAATTTATAAAAAGAATTGTTTATAAACTTATTCATAATTATTTTTTTAAAGATAAAAGCCCTGTCGTCTAGTGGTCAAAGATAACACGCTCTGGTCGTGTTGACCCAGGTTCGAATCCTGGCGGGGCTATATTTTTAAAAATTTATTGGTTATTAAAATTCTCTAGAATACCAACAATAAGCTTTAAATATTAGTAATTTTTAGTATAAATATGGCAGATAAAGAAAATTAAAGACTCCAAAATTTTTAATTTTGAAAGTCCCCGAAAATCAAAAATTTTCGATGATTTTCTAATCCGTCATTTTAAATTTGGAGGATAAAATGCTAGATAAACAAATAGGAGTAGTTTCTAATTATTTTGAACATGTCGGTGTTGTAGCTATAAAGCTCGACGCTACTCTAAAAGTAGGTGATAAAATAAAAATTGTTGGCGGAGAGGTCGATTTTGAGCAGACAGTAGAAAGTATACAGATACAACATAAATCAGTTAAAAGTGCAAAAAAGGGCGACGAAATTGGAGTAAAGATTAAAGAAAGAGCTAGAAAAGGTTATAAGATTTTTAAGGTATAAATAATAAGAGCTATCAAAAAAAGTATTCTTGAAAAGATATTAGAGTATGGAATTATTTTGCCTCTTACTGTCATAAATAATACTTGGCAGAATTTTAAGTCAGAACATTATTAAATAAGAGAGGTTAATTATCACTGGACAGACAATTACTACATGCCACTTACTTATGTAGTTCGTCATAATAAAAAGAAAACCAGATAAGTTTTGCTATCAGGTTATAAGAATTAATCACCATTTAATATCAGTGTCTTTTGGTTCGCCATGCTGTTCAAATCTATCATTTTTTAGACAATCAAAACAGGTATGAACAGTTCCATCTTTCTCTTTTATAATACCTGTTCCATAACATTTAGTACATTCTAAAGTTTTCATAGTGTCTTTATTATTTATAGAAAGAATATAAATATTTAATATTTATGCTAGTTTAGAGGTATATTCAAATTTATTTTTGATTATATATATAGTCATCTTTATAAATGATTTTTGATTTCCTTTTGAAAGTAAGTTCATCAATAAATTGATGAAAAGAAGGCAAGTTCATTAACAAGTTAATAAAGAGAAAGCCCCTGTAGTGTAGAGGCCAAGCATTCGGGATTCTCATTCCCGCGACCCGGGTTCAAATCCCGGCAGGGGCATACTGCTATTGCCTTAGCAATAGCAAATAACCCAAGATTAGATCGTTTACTTATTAGCTTTGTTATGTTCAAATTGAATTAATTCATTTAGAGTGTCTGGTAATAATAGCTAAATAGATTAACGAACTGGCTAAGCATTATGATATCGTAAAGCATCATTATTATGATTAGATAACAAAATTAATGCCTTCTTGTTTGGTTCAAATTGAGCAAAAAGATTTTGGCCGTTTTTTATGGAATAGCAAAATACTTTTGCGAAAAGACATGCATTTCCTCAAATAGAAAGGTTTAAAAGACAAGCTTGTTATTAAATAAAATGGCTGAAGGAATAGTTAAATTTTTTAACAGAACTAAAAACTATGGATTCGTCAATGGCGACGATGGAAAAACTTATTTTGTCCATGGAACTGGTCTGAAAGAGGGAACAATAATTGATGAAGGAGACAAAGTTTCTTTTACAATTACTAGTGGTGATAAAGGACCAAAAGCAGAAGACGTTGAAAAACTTTAAGAAGAATAAAGGATAATTAATTCTACAATTAGAAACCTAATTAAAGTATATATTCTTTAGACTATAAATCATTTTTAGTTCAAACTATGCATGCAAAATGAAATAAGTAAAAAATCTGCTAAAGTCTTTGAACAAACAAAACAAGGAAAACAGATAAGTTTAATTTCTCAATGGTTTATCCTATCAAAAAATAAAACAGATGATAAATACAAAACCAAACTCTATTATATAAAATAACAAAAACAAAACATTTATAAGAACATATTTATTAGAATCTATATAATAAACTAAAAGGGGGTGAAAGATGGGAAAAGGAAAAGTATTAACTACTATTATAAACTTGGCTCTATGGCTAACAGGGATAATTGTTTCATTGTCAGTTGGATTTGCTATGACTAATGAAACGCTAACTTTACCAAATTGGTTGGGTGGATCAGTTGTAGCTATGACTGCTGGATGGATAGTTATTATACTTACATTAGTTAGTATAGTACTAGAAATAATAAAACAAGTAAGTTAATTTTTTATTTATTTTTTAATACATAGATATTTTTGAATATAAATTTTTATAAAGTAAAGATAATTTAATAACTTTTTATTAATATTGTTAAGTCTCATGAGATGAAATAGGATTTTATCGAGTACTCTTTCTTAGCAATTTATTATTAATTAAAATAACTAATTTATCTTTGATGGCCATGGGTTTTAGAGAGTATCCATTATTCTCTCATCTAACAGAATTTTTTTATCATAAAATAGCTTTATAGAGAAAAACAGACATGTAAAGATGGAAGCTGCACTATAACAAGCAAATGTGTTTTAAGAGTTGGTTGCAACAACGGAATATGTAATTATGAAATTGAAAGTCCTGAAACATGCCATCAAGACTGCAAAGAAACCTTAGAGAAAAAAACATGCAATGAAATTAATACAAAAATTATTGGGGAAATAAGTAAGATAAAATCTTGCAACATTAACTCTGATTGTGTTAGACCAAGAAACTTAGGGCTTAGTGGTAGTGCTCCAGCGCTTTGCTGTCAACTTGGTGTCATAAATAAGAACGCTGACGCAAGCACTCTAAGAGCATTAACTGAAGAATATGCTGGGGGGGCGCAGACTGTTCTAGCTTTTTTGTTGGCTGTATGTGCCCTAGTACAAGAGATCTAGAGATAGCTTGCATTAACAACCAATGCGATGTCAAACGGCCACCCACTTAAGTTTTTTGTGGTGAATCAAAATTTAAAAATATTTCATTCAAAATTTTTTATCTTGTGGAATAATGGTTTAACAAATCAGTAGTATAAAAACCAAAACTTTTTATACAAACAATCCTCTTATTATTTATCAATAAAAGTATAAAATGGTATCATGGATAGTTATAGTAATTATTATAATTTTGATATTACTAATAGTTAAAATCGGCTCTTTCAAACATAAATTTTTTATGATCTTATTAATTCTTTTAGTTTTATTTTTAATTACTACTATGATCCTTATTTCGAAAGAAAATAAACTCGATTTTTCAACAACAGAAAAATCCATTAGTTCAATGAAGATTTATACTGGATGGCTTGTCAATGGATTTAAAAATTTAAAGGTTTTGGTTGGAAGAGCTATTGATATGGACTGGAAATTAACTAATGAAACCTTTTTTGAAAAAAATAAAAAGAAATAAACCTGCCTAGCAATTACAAATAATAAATAAAATAAGCTAATAATAACACATGATCATTTAGCTCAAGAACTCAAAGGATACAGCGCTCCAAATCAACAAATTACCGATGAAATAAATATTAAATTATCATAAAAGTAACAAAAAATGAAATTATTTATGTTTATTATATTTTTCTTATTTTTGGGAGCCTTTTTTATTATTTCAGAGCAAAATATCAAATTAAACGGTATTAAAAATATTGAAATATTTTTTGATTACTATTTATCTTGGATTTATGGATTAATAGATAACGGAAAAACTGTAAGTGGCTATATTGTTAAAAGGGAATGGCTGCCAGAATAAGATTGCCTCGACGTCTTACATAATTCTTCAATAATTATTTATTAATAACCAACTTCTAAGATCATAATTTAATGATAGTCAATTAAGTAAGCCAGAATGCAGTATATATATTTTTAAATTAAAATAAATACTTTTTTATACCTTTTTATTAATTCTTATAATAAGCCACGGTAGCTCAGTTGGTTAGAGCGCATGCATGGTAAGCATGAGGTCGAGAGTTCAATCCTCTCCCGCGGCTTTTAATTTTATATTTCAAAATTTACAATAAATTTATAAATAACCATTTCTAAAAAAGTAAATGCAAAAAGAACATTCAATTGAAGAACTAAAAGAAAAATATAAAAAGCTACAAACCAAATATAATTTATCAGAGTTTACAGAACTAAATAAATTATTTGATATTGAGGAAATTGACCCTGAAACAGAGTTTTTATTAAAAAAAATCAGAGGAGCTATTTCAGAAAAAATTATAGGATATTTGAGATTTATAGATATTATTTTAAACCCAAGCAATGCACCAATTTTCTTTTTCAGGCTAGTAAAAAAACTAAATGGAACTGATAGAGATTCTTTAACAAAAATTTATGAAAAACTGGAAAAATTTGAAATTAGGGCCATAGCTTTAGATATAGAATACTCTGAAAAAGATGAATCAGAATTTATTAAAGATATTCTTAAAGCATTTGACCGCGAATTAAAAAAAGATTTTTTAACAATAATTGAAAAGCTAAAAAGCGAAGAAGAAAGCTCTAAAAAAATTAATGGGAGTTATTTTGGATGATATAAAACAACTTTTAGAACTAAAAATAATTACTTAGAACTAAAAAAATTCAACTCATCAACCAATAAATTTCTATCTCTAAACTAAAAAAACAAATTCATTAAAAATTATTTATACTTATTTCTAGTGAAGAAAAAGCAAGTTCACTAGAATATTTCTATATCTATTTCCAGTGAAGAGACCGGCATCTTAATTTTGTTGTTTCTTAATACAACTGGATGAATTTCTCCAATAACACCAACATCCTTCCCGTTAATAATAATACTGCCTGCTCTGCCATCAATAAAACTCTCATTCTTAATTTCTTTAAGCTCATAACTTTTATTAAACATCCTTATAAAATAATCTAAAACCTGTTTTAATTCTGTAAAATTAGCTTGTTCATGACATAAACTAATGCACAGTCTTTCTTTTTCTCCAACCCCCGTTTCATTATTTTTATCATTACAAAAAACTTTTCCTAGCTCAAAGATTTTTTGAGGATAAGATGCGTCTGAATTTTCGCCTAATATTTGAATTGAATTGGCAATTAAGCTTGTTCTTAAAATATTATTTTCTGTTTTAGAATTGATAACCTCAATAAGACTATCTTTAAACTCTTTAATATTCACTTTCTTAAACTGTCGTTCTTTTGTTGATAGATGATAAGTAGAAATTTCTTGTATACCTAAACCAATTAAAATCTCTGCAATTTTTCTTTTCAAAATACTAATAGAATCTTCTTGTCCAATAGTAGAAATTTTTGGAATTTCTGGTTTAAAATTATCGTAACCATATGCAATAGCAACTTCTTCTGCTAAATCAATCTCGTGAATTATGTCTGTCCTATATGGAGGAACCAAAGCAACTATATCCCCAATTTTAGATTTTTCTGATTTATTTTTCTCGCAAGATACACCCATTTTTTTCAGGTGTTTTATTATCTCCTTCTCTGTTAACTCTAAACCTAAATTTTTATTAATGTAATTAATTGAAAATTCCATTTTTTCTGGCTCTAGATTTGGAGATAGATATTTCTCATTTTCATCATCAATCTCCATTGCATAAATTTTTCCTCCTAAATCAGCAAGATTGCAAACAATCATATTAAGCGCTTTTTCTAGATATTCTTTACTAAAACCAGAGCACTCAATAAAAACGTCTTTTGTTTTTTCATTAATCTTACCAGTTTTCTCAGAGTTTATTATAGGGGGCATTGACAAAACGTTTCCTTTGGCATCTTCAAATACTGGAAAAACCTCACAATCTTTTAATAAATGCCCATACTCTCTTCCAGCAGGATGTTGATTTAATATCTGCCTCGCGTTTATCTCATCCATAAAATCTAATGGCTGAAATTTAATTTCTTCTGGTTTTTTTGCTAAAAATTTTATAGGAAGATTAATTTCCTCTAAAGGATAGATTCCAACAGCCAGTTTTTTTCGGTTTTTTCCATAATTTAAATGAATCTTCTCTTGAATATCAATAACTTCTTTAATTTTTTCGTCATTAAAATTTAAACCTTTAACAATTGCACAAACGGTATAGGGTCTTACTTTTTTTACGCTTTTTTCAATTATAACTTTATAATTTTTTTCGAGTTTTTCAGCTTTATAATCTTTAATCTTTCCTTTTCCTAAAAAATTATTTAAACTCCTCGTAAATCCCTGTAAGGACAAAAGGTCTGGCCTGTTTGGAAAAATTTCTATATTTATTTCATTATCATTCTCAGAATCAATTGGAGTCCCAAACATATCTATCTTATTTTTAATCTTCTCATCTATCTTTCCTATTTTCTTTTCAAGATCTTTTTTGTTTAAGGTTAGGATTGTCATTTTAATTTTTCTAATATTTCATCTGATTTACTATCAAGACTATTAAATCTATTGTTAAACTCTGCTCCTATTTTTTCTATGTCCTGTTTTACTTTTAAAAATCCCATTGAAGTATTTTTATCTATAGAAAACATATTTCTCCATATTAATAGTTCTGAAGCTGCAACAAATAATGCTAAAGATATTAAAGCATCAGCTTCAGGGGGAGAGCCAGTTAGTAGCCATAAAGCTATAACTATTATTGCTATAATAAGCATCAAAAATATTATGTCCTCTATTTTCATATTACGTTCCTAAATAATACATATACTCCTAATACTATTAATATTGTAATTATGAACCAAAATAAAATTTCTCCTATATTTATTTTGCCATTCATTTTCTATTTCTACCTTTATTTTTTATTTTCTTTCCCATAAATATAATATTTTTTTTAATTTTATATCCCTACCTCTGAAAAAATTTAACTGAAGAAGATTTTTTATTTGTACTAAAGTATATTGCAGTTATTTTATTTTTTATTGCAAAATCTTCTACAGAATCCATTAGAGATTTAGCAACCCCTTGTTTTTTATATTCATCTTTTACTGCTAAGTCCTCTATTATAATAACTAAACCTTCCCAATATTTTTCTATTTTAAAAATCACTATACCGATTATTTCATTTTTATCTAAGGTGATATAAACCTTTCCAATTTTAGAATAAAAATTTATACTTTTTATAACAGAATTAAATGAAACTCTTTCATTAAAAGGAAGTTTTAAAAACTCGTCTAACATAAGTTTTCCAATTTCTTTAATGTTTCGTCTTGTTGCCTTTATTATTTTTATTTCCATTTTAATGTCGACTATTCTTTATTTCTTCCATCCTTATTTTTATTGCTTTTTCTATATCTATATCAAATCTCTTCGCCATAATTAAAACTGTAAAGATAACATCAGCAAATTCTTTTTTTATCTCCTCTTTTTTTAAGTTTTCTAATTTATCTTTTCTTTGATAACCTTTATGAGCTAAAAATTCGTTGAATAGTTCTCCCAGCTCCTCAACAACTTTAAAGCCCCATAGCCATCGTCAATTCATTCGGATCTTTGTCTTTATAATAATCTTCCAATCTCTTTATTTCATTTTCTATAAACTCATTTATTTCTTTTATTTCCATCTCATCTCCTCCAGATTTTCATATTTCTCAATTGATTTAAATCATTTTTATACATCTCTCTTAAGTCAGTTATTTCAAAAAACTCCATTATGATCCTATCAAATCCAGGACCCCATGCTAAAACAGGAATATGTTTTCCAAAAATAGGAATTGTAACTTCTGGTCTAAACATGCCAGCTCCTCCCAGCTCAACCCATTTTTTATGAATAGGATGAAAAAAATCAATTTCTAAACTTGGTTCTGTATATGGAAAATAGCTTGGTCTAATTCTAATTTTTTCATAACCAATTTTTTTAAAAAACTCTATTAGATAACCAAGCAGCTGCCTAAAATTTGCGTTTTCATCAACAACAATTCCTTCAGTCTGATTAAACTCAAAACCATGGCTCCAGTCTACAGTTTCATTTCTAAAACATTTTCCAAGTGCAAAATATTTAGCAGGAAACTCTTTATTTTTATTAATTTCAACTAAAGTTCTTGCCGATAAACAGGTTGTATGAGTTCTTAAAACAACTTTTTTTGCTTCTTCTTCTTTCCATTTATAATTCCAACCCTTACTTCCTTTTATCTTTCCTTCATGGGCCATTGCAACATTTTCAACTATGTTTTTATCAGGCAATTTAGCTTTTTTATCTTTAATAAAAAAAGTATCTTGTAATTCTCTAACAGGATGGTCTTGAGCGGTAAACAAGGCATCAAAATTCCAAAAACTTGGCTGACATAATGCTCCAGTCATTTCCTTAAAACACATTTCTAACCAGATTTTTTTAGCATGTTCTATCGCCTGATTTACAAAATGCCTTTTTCCACCATAAATTCTTGGAACCTTACTTTTAATATCATATCTTCTAAATTTTTTACCTTTCCAGCCTCCAGTTTTGATTAGACTAGGTGTAACAAGTTCTATCAACTTTCCCCCAAGTTTATCTAGTTTTTTATTAACCAAAAGCACCCCTAGCTTTGTTAAATTAAAATTAACTAATTTTTTATCATTAACTTCTATAATGTCTTTTCTATATTTTAGGTTTTCAAAAGCATGCTTTTCTTCATCTTTTAAATCATCAAGTTTTCTTGGTAGAGTTTCTAAAAATTTCTCTTCAAGTGATTTTTCAATTATTTCTTGTCCACTTCCAATTAAAATTATCTTACTATTAATTATATTAATTAAAGCTTTTTTCTTTAAAACTCCTAAAGCTGCTTTAAACTCATTATCACTTAATTCAGACTGTTTTTCTGCATCTTCTAAACCAACCGTTTTTTTTTCTTGAATTAAATTAACCAATCTCCTTTCAGGCAAACCATTTTTAACATACAAGAAACCATTTATTCCTAATTCAACAATCCTTTCTTCAGTTATTTTAATTTCAACCAGATTTTTATTAAATAAAAAATCTAGAGCTCTTAAAACAGAAGTCTTATCTAAATCAGATTTTTCAATAATTTTTTCTACATTGCCTTCTTTTAAAAAAGGAGCTATTTTCCTTTCAATGGGGCTTAGAGATTCTATTATTTTTTTAATGTCTTCTGGCATTTTGATATATTAATCTTTTAATATGTTAATAAACAGATTAAAGGTTTAAAAGGTTTTTAGTTCTAAATCTATAAACCTTTAATATGAGTTTTAAATCAGAACACAAAAACTTAAATAAGGCGATTAATTATTAGCATTATGTTAGAAACAATTGATCCAATGTCACTAGAAGATATGGAAAAAGTATTAAAACACTTGCCAGAACCAACATCACTTGAAGTAACCTTGAATAACTTTGATTACTCTGATGTCCATACACAAGCAAGTAAAATTGCTGAAAGACTAGAAATAAAACTAGACAAAATAGGATATAGAAGTATAAAAACTAGTGTATTAGAACCTTCTAAAGAAAAAATATTAAGAATCTATGAATGTGATAGAGAAAAAGATTCTAGAGAGATTAGAATGTCTGACGAAAATTATCCAAAACTTATAATTTTTAAAAAAGCGGAATGGAATTTAAAGAATCTAGATATACAATTAAATCCTTTTAATGTTTTAGTTAAATACACGAGAGATACCCCTGATTACATTCAAAAAATGAAAGAAGAACTAAAGGATACTTTCGTTGATTATAAAATTGAACAAACTAGAACTATTTACTAAAAAATGATAATTCATAAATATACAAAAATTTTTCGATGGAGTTAGCTACGAGGAGAATAGATTATATATTCCAGGACATAGGGTTATGAGATATTTTGGTGATGGATATATTTCTTTTTACGATAGTGAAGATATTATAAATGAGTCCCATGAAATAATCATAAGAAATTTGCCAAGTTATCTTAGTAAAATTGAGTTTCCAGATGAAGAGGTTTTACAATTAATTGCTCTAGGAAAAACTTTTAATCATACAGAAAAAGAGTTTAAAAAAACAGCTGGGTCACTGATTAATAAAATTAATTTTTAAAACATTCTATGGCTTGCTTAGTAGAACCTTTAAATGTTAGAAAAAAACTCATAACTTCTTGCTTACTATAATCCTGTTTATTATAATCATTGCCAAAAATAATTATCTTACATCCAATTTTCCTACATAAAAAAATATTTTGTCGCATGCGAGCTAAAACTTTCGCCTTCTTTAATTTATCCAATCTTCTTACCTTAGAAATATCAACTCCAATTTTAATATCATTTTCTTTAGCTAACTTACAAAGTATCTCATTTAAACCAGAATTCCTTTGTTTTAAAAAGTCTTTTCTGTCAAATTCTAGTCCAACAATAATATCCACATCTTTATTCTCAAGAATTTTTCTATTAAATTCATCATTTTGTGCTTGAATAATTACTTGTTTGCCTTCTTTTTTCAGCCCCTGAATTTGTTTTCTTGCTTCGTTTATGTTAGTTGTGGTTATCATTTTACATTTTATTATCATAGAATACTATTTTAAACTTTAGTATTTTTTATTAATCTTAATCACCAAGATTTTTAATAAAAGTGCCGGTTATTTAAAATTTAATTCTAGCATATTATTGATCTTGGTTGTTAGTGTGGAATAGATATAAACTCTTTAATTCCTAAACTTAGATATTATATTATTAATGTTTTTATTAATTAATAGTTTAAATTGTTTTCTCTAAAATTGTAGAGATTCTAGAGTGTATAGAATCTAATATCGATTCGCGAATCTTACCAATATGAAATTTAATTCTACTTTTATTAATAGAAGCTAATTTATCAATACGAGCTACACTAGTCCTAACTAAATTTCCAGAAATAAGGTTATCAGAATTAATAATTACTTCAATATCTTCATTTCTAATTATGCTTGTCAAGGGAACTAAAATAATATCTTGATAAGTGTTATTGAACCCATTATTAGAAATAATTATTGCTGGCCGCATTTTTATACCTTTAAGGTCTGAATAAAGATATGAAACAAGTACAATATCACCTTGAAAGTAATCCATTTTCTTTCATAATCTCAATAGTCCATTTCTCATCCTCTTTATTACCCCAAACCTCTTTTAAAGATTCTTCACTTATAATTATATCTTCAAAAGAATTTTCTTGCACCATAATTTTTCTCTTATCTACCATTTTTAAATTGAGATATTAATGTTTATAAAGATTTGGATTATCCTTAATTATTTTACACAATTTTTCTTGAAAGATTTTCCGCCCATCCACATTTTCCACATTTTAGATAAGTTAAGGTATCTTCATCAGAAAAATTTGGTTGTCTTTCTATAACTTCTGCTTTATTATAACCACACTTCTTACATTTAAACGGATAATCCGCAAATATATTTTTATCAACAACAACTCCTTCTTTAATTTCCGATTCATGAATTTTTTCAGTTTTAATTAAATCTTTTCCTTCTTCTTTGTATCCGCATTCAATACATTTAAAAATATGCCCACCATAAAGGTGTGAGCCTGTTGGCTTCATTATACCTTTGCATTTTTTACAGAATTTCAAATTACTTCTCATGCTATTAATAAATCAAGAAAGGTTTTAAAGTATTGCTATTATACTTAAACATCTATTAAAATTTTTGGTTTCTTATAAGAAATCTCCCATGCTAAATTATAACAATAAGCTCCAACATTTTCAATTTTAATTAAATCGCCTTCTTTTAAATTCCCAAAAAACCTTCCCAAAATATCGTTTTTAAATAATAAAGGCCCTGCCAACACATATTCTTCTTTAGAGTTTTTATCATCTATATTGGTATCTTCTAATAATAAAGAACGGAGACTTCTTTTGCTTGACTGATTCTTTATTTCTATTGTTTGACCTCCGCCCCTATTCTCATAAATATTATTAATATTACCAATATTTTCAACTTTACTAAACCTATAATTAGCCAAAGTTATTTTACTCAGAACATTAATTCCTACGTCTAAAATAGCATAATTTTTTCTAAAATTTTGTTTTATAACATTAACTTTAGTAATTAAATCAAAAGAATCAGAAACTAAGAATCTTCCTGGCTCAAAAATAATGGTTAAATTAAATTTTTTTAATTTATTAGTTATTTTAAAAAAATCTTCTAAAGTAACACTTAAATTTTTTAGCTGGAAATTATCTGGAAACCCTCCACTAATGTCAATAAATTCAAGATTAATTTTCTTCAAAATTTTAGAAACTGTTTTTTCTACGTCTTCTATATAATTTTTATATTCTCTAATATTTTTTTTAGTTCCTGGATGAAAGTGCAGACAGATTATGTTTAAACCTTTAGATTTGCAATAATTAATAATTTCTTCTAATTTTTCTGGTTCAAAGCCGAATTTGTTTTCTTCTAAAGAAACTCTTAATCCTATATTAAATTTCTCTCCTTTTAAAATCTTAATTATTTTATCAATTTCTGACTTACTATCAACATTAATTAAAAATTTATTTTCAATAAAAAAATTTAATTCTTCTTCAGTCTTACAACACCCATTAAAAACTATTAACTTGTTATCGAATTTATTAACTTTATTTTTAATATTATTAATTTTTGATTTTTTATTTAAATCGTTGTTTTTATTTACTTGTTTATCTTCTTTAAGAACCATTTCGTTAACAATCTTAAGAACACCATTAATTTCATCTAAAGAAACAACTTCAAAATTACTTCTTAATTTATATAAATTTTCAATAACCTTCTCAAAAGAATTTGTTTTAACAGAATAAGCTATAACATATTTTTCTAAATATTTTTTACATAATTTTTCAAACTCCTTGTAGTTTTTTTCCAAAACTATTGGCTTAAAAATAAAATAAGGAGTTTTTTCTGTAAAGTTAGACATATAAATTTTGAATAAAGAAAGTTTAAAAATTTATTGGATTTTTTGATTTAAAGAACATAGAAGAAATTAAAACTTAATTGAGTTCTCCTTTAGGATTATTTAAATATCTAGACTATTTGCTATAAATATGATTATTCAATCTCAAGAAATAGAAATTAATGAGAAATTTAAACAAACACTAAACCTTTTAGAAAATACTACAAAAAATGTATTAATAACAGGCAGAGCTGGAACAGGAAAATCAACATTACTTGATTATTTTAGGAATCACACTAAAAAAGAGATTGTTGTGTTAGCTCCTACTGGAGTTGCTGCTGTAAATGTCAATGGACAGACCATTCACTCATTCTTTGGGTTTAAACCAACTATTACTATAGAAAAGGTAAAGAAGATATACGGAAAAAATGAGGATCTCTATAAAATGATCGATATTATTATTATTGACGAAATTTCTATGGTAAGGGCAGATATTCTTGATTGTATTGATAAATTTCTTAGGATTAATAGTAAGGATAAAAATAAACCATTTGGCGGGGTACGGATAGTTTTTATTGGAGACCTCTATCAACTACCACCGATAGTCAAAGACAAAGAGAAGGAATTGTTTAAAACTTATTATAAAAGCCAGTATTTTTTTGATTCTTATGTATTTGAGAATTTGGATATAGAATTTGTCGAACTTGATAAAGTTTACAGACAGACCGATGAAAAATTCATTAATCTACTAAATGCTATAAGAAATAAGTCAATAACACAAGAAGAGCTTATACAAATCAACAAAAGATTAAATCCTCATTTTGAGCATGATCCCAAAAATTTCTATATCAATCTCACAACAACAAATAAACTTGCCGAAGAGATAAACAATAAAGAACTTAACAAGATTAAATCAAAGCTATTTGCTTTTACTGGAAAAATTAATGGAAGTTTTGATAAGTCATATTTGCCTACCGAAGAAATATTAAATGTGAAAACAGACTCACAAATTATGTTGCTTAACAATGATAAAGAGCATAGATGGGTTAATGGTACTATTGGAAAGGTTATTTCAATTGAAAATGATGAAAAAGGAAACTCTGTTATAAATGTCAGATTAGCGGATGACAGAATTGTAAATGTAAAACCGCATAAATGGGACTTATCTCATTTAAATTACAATAAAAACACAAAAAAGCTTGAATCTGAAATAATGGGCTCATTCATTCAATATCCTTTTAAGCTGGCTTGGGCGGTAACAATTCATAAAGGACAGGGAAAAACATTTGATAAAATTATTATAGATATTGGAAATGGGACCTTTACCTATGGTCAGATTTATGTTGCATTAAGCAGATGTACAACTCTAGATGGTATAGTTCTAAGAAAACAAATAGAAAAAAAGCACATCTGGATGGATTTGAGGGTAGTTAATTTTCTCACAAAATTTCAGCAGGCTCTTTCAAAAAAGAAACTCTCACTTAAAGATAAGATTCAGGTTATAGAAAATGTTTTTTGATACTAATAAAATAAAAAATAAATAGTTAAGCTTAAAACCAACTGCTTATTTTATTAGAGTCATAAGTTAATAAAATAATTAGATTATAATTAATAAATATCAGTAATCTAATAAAACAAGAGGGTGGAAATTAAGATTTTGCTAAATAAGTAATATACCATAAATTAATAAGAGAAAATTAAACTTGTTATCTGATAGAACCAGCTTGATTGTAAATCACCAACTTTTTGCATATACCTCGGACTTTAGTTCGAGGTTTGTTCTAAAGTTGGGGAGACAGAAAACAAACGATTACAATTACTCCAGTTTAAAAACTTGAGTTTGTTTTCTGTATCACAAATTAAATAACGAACTAATAATAATTAGATAATAAATAATATTTAATAAAAAAGAGAAAATGCCATACAATATAGTAATTGGAAGAGATAAAGAAGATAGAGAAAAATTTGGAGAAAGGGGAATAATTTACATTGGAAGGGGTTATGTTAAAATGGGCAATTATACAAGCCTTTCTAATTTATTGTGGTTGGATGTTGTAAGAAGTCATGTAGTCTTGATAGCTGGGAAGAGAGGATCTGGAAAATCATACAGCATAGGTGTTATAGCAGAAGAGCTCTCAAAATTGCCTTCAGAAGTTAAAGAAAACATTGCTAGTTTAATTTTTGATACAATGGGAATATTTTGGACAATGAAGTATAAAAATTATAAAGATACTGATTTGCTAGAAGAGTGGAATTTAAAACCAGAAAATCTTCCTATTATTGTATGGGCTCCGGCAGGTTATTTTGAAGAATATGAAAAAAGGCAGATTCCTGTTGATGGAAAATTTGCACTTGATGTTAATGAACTTGATATTGAAGATTGGTTAAGTATTTTTAATTTAGATATGATAAGCCAGGTTTCTGTTTTAATTCAAAAAACAATTTCTTATTTAAAAGAAAATTTTATAAACTATGACTTAGAAGATATTATCAATAAAATAATTTTAGACAATGAATCAGGTGATGAAATTAAAAAGTCGGCAATTGCTTTGTTCGAAGCTGCAAAATCTTGGAGAGTTTTCGCAAAGAAAAATGAACCAACTACTAAAATAAGCGAGTTAATTGTCGCTGGAAAAACAAGCGTTTTAGATTTGTCAGTTTACTCATCAATAGCTAGTTTTAATATACGCGCTTTAATTATCGGATTAATAAGCAAAAAGCTTTTTACTCAGAGAGTTTTAGCTAGAAAAAAAGAAGAAATACAGGAAATTCAGCATGGATTAGAAATAAAAAAAGAAAAAAAAGAGATGCCGATAGTTTGGTTATTTTTAGACGAAGCTCATGAGTTTCTACCAGCGAATGATGTAACTCCTGCAACAAATTCTTTAGTTCAGTTGTTAAGAGAAGGTAGGCAGCCAGGAGTGTCATTAGTATTAGCAACACAGCAACCAGGAGTAATTCATAGAGATGTCATGACTCAGTCAGATATAGTTATTGCACATAGACTAACAAATAAAAAGGATATTGAGGCTTTAAATGAAATAATGCAGACTTATTTGCTCGAAAACATTCAGAAATCAATGAGAGAACTGCCTGATTTAAAGGGTTCAGGAATAATACTTGATGATAATTCTGAAAGGCTTTATCCTGTAAGAATTAGACCTCGCTTGACATGGCATGGAGGAGAGGCACCTAAGGCGATTACTGAGGAGAAAGGAATTTTAGAAATTGGGGGGAAATTTAAGAAGGTTGGTTAAAAAGAAATTAAAAAAAGAGAGCATTATTTTTTAACTAGTTAAAAAAATACCCAAATTTTTTTAAATCAATTTTTCCATTGGTAAGTTCAATTCCTTCTACTTTTGAATATCCACCAACCTTTCCGTTGCTGTTAATGACCCTATGGCATGGAATTTTATGAGCATAAGGATTTTTATTCATAGCATTTCCAACAGCTCTATAAGCTTTTGTATTTAATTTATTGGCAATAGATTTATATGTTGTAACTTTTCCTTTTGGAATTTTTTTAAGAAGCACATAACACTTTTGGTTGAAAGTTTGCATTTTATGTCAAGAAGTCTCCTCAAAAACTCCATGCTTTAGTATGGAGTCGACTTCTTGAGCACAAGAGAATTGCTCTTGAAGTGTGCAATTCTCTGTGCAGAAAATTCAATAATTCAAGATGAATTTTCATGCATCCAAAAAACTAACAAACCACGCACTAAAGTGTGTGGTAAAACTCAAAGTTTTTTTGATTATAGGTTTTATTATAGAAGCCATAAATATAACTCAAAAATTATTTTTAGAATAATTGCCAAACCAAAAACAATATAGGCAATTTGCAGTTTTATAAATTTTTTATTTACAATTAATGAAAGAGATTTTATACTATTTATGTAATCTTCTATAATTTTTTCTTCTTGGTTCTTATTTATGAAGTCTTTAGTGGTATCTTTTGTATTAATATTAATAGCGTCTTTATAATAAATTAGCGAGAATTTTCCCGATTTTTTAGAAATCCTTGGATACAAAGTAGAGATTGCAAATCCTCCAGAAATAAAAAATAAAGCAAGGACAATAATAACCTGCCATATAAGAACTGTAGTTTTTGTTATAATAAAACTGAAAAATAAAGATAGAATTGCTCCAATTATAGCAATTAAAATATTTGCCTTTGCGTCAGCGGCCCTAATAAGATTTTGCAGTTCTGCATAACTACCTCCCAGATAATTTCCGACAAGCCTAGGTTCTGTTTTCATTTTAAAATTGTTAGTTATTAGTTCAAATTAGTTTATTGTTAGGTTAGATAGGGAAGATTCTCTTGCTTAAAAATGTTGATTATCCTCTTTTTAAGTAAATATTTCATTTTCTTTTAAATATCTAATTTCATATTCTTTTGCCTTATTATGTGCTTTTTCTTTAGAAAATCCTAGAGCTCTTAATTCTAATTCAGTTAACTCATGTAATATCCAAGATCTTTTTTCATTATCATCAGCATTATAATGAATAGATATGCTTCCAGGAAATCCAAAAGCTTTGTTTAACTGAGAATTAATTTGATTGATAGTATATTCTCTGTCATTAATTTCTAAAATTAATTGATGGGTGTGAAGTATTTTTACACCCCCATTTTCATAGATTATATCATCATCGACAGATAAAAGTTTCTTCTACTAATCTTTTTAAATTCTCGTAATTAATTTCCATGTTGGTCACCTCTGCACATAATTAAGGTCATTTTTCATACAATGATGCGCTATCATTAGCTCTGATGAAATATAAGCAAGATTTTCCTTACTGCATAAATTTCTTCTAGTAAGTTCTTTAATTATCTTGTCAGGATTTTTTCCTCTAAACTCGACAATTAAATTATGTTCGTTATTTACAAATCCACAGCACAACATTTCGTTATCTTTATCTACCTTAACAAGAAAATAGCCATTAGGATCTTGATTCCAGGGAAAAGTAAGATTATCACAATAAACAATTTCTCTATCTTTTTTGATTTCTATTTCTTTAGATGGACATGGAAATTCAGTTTTTCCTTTGGCTTCTATATTATTGTTTACAGTTTTCATTTAAAAACAAGAATTTATAAGTTTTTTAAGTTCGTTATTGTAAGTTGTTATTTTTACCTCAATTTTATCTCAAAACCCTAATCTCAATCCTCCATCTAAATTTATAAGGAGCAATTTCTCCTATTTTTATAGCTTTAGTTATTTTAATTTTTCTTTTTAGTTTTTTAGTTTCATCTATAAGCTGGTTTTTTAAATTATTTAGTTCATTCTCTCTGCAAAAACCCTGATAAAATATTTTTGTTCCTTTTTTTGATGCTTTCAGGGCTTGTTTTAAAAAAGTTGTTTTTAGATTTGGTCTTACCATAACAACAACATCAAATTTTCCACTAGGCATTTTCTTTTTAACATCACCTTGTATTATTTTTATTGCTGATTCCGGGATTTTATTTAATTTTAGATTTTCTTTAGCATATTTATTACATTCTCTCGAAATCTCAATTGTTGTTATTTGTTTTGGTTTTGCAATTTTGTAAATCACAATTGGATAACATCCAATTCCAGCAAACATCACTAAAACTTTTTTGTTCTTTTTTATAGAAAGAGCGACATGCTTTCTATCATTGCTTTGCCTTGAAGAAAAATAACATGTCTCTACATTTAATTTAAATAAACAATTATTTTCTTTATGCGTTGTAATAAGATTTTTTTCTCCTGCCAAATGTCTAGTTTTAAAGGTTCTTAGTCTGCCCTTAACATCTGTAATTTTCTCTAAAACTGTTTTTATATTCGGCTGTTTTAAAAGTTGTTTAGCTTCTTGCAATTTCTGCTTTTTTGTTTTTCGTTTTTCCCCTACATTTAACTTTATTATTGCTATACTTCCTATTATATCATAAGATGCCATTTTTATTTTTATAACTTATACTTGCTTATATTTAAAAGTTAATTTTATTAATATAGCTTTGATAATAGCTAATTTAACTAGTTTATTAGTAGCAAGGATAAGTTGCGATTATTAAAAAATAGTTCAAGAAAAAGATATTTAAATCTAAGTTTCATTATATTATTAACAAATCAGAAATAAATTGTAAATTAAAAAAGAGGAAAAATGAAAAAGTTATTTGGTTATTTATCGGCGTTAGCTGGTTTAATTGGCTTATTTTTAAATTCAACAGCCGGAAGAAAACTTTTTCCTTTTATTAAAAATTTTCCAAAAGAATATTTATTAATTCCAAGCTTGGTTTTAATTGTCTTTGGAATTTTTATTTTGATTATTTTTGGGAAAGATGGAAAAGCAAAACAGATTGAAAAAGAAGTTCCTATTTACAAAGGAAAGAAGATTATTGGATATAGGATTGAAGGTTAATATTTAATATATTGAAAATAAATAAAAAATCTATTTGGAGCGAGGATTAATTAGACCAATTTATAATTATCTGCTGCTAATTAATGTTATATTTCTCTAGTATGGATAATATATTTTAATAAATCATGAAATAATTATTGATAAAATAATTTATAATATCTAATTAAGAGTTAATTCGTAATTAGTATAGTTAATATCTTAAAAATGAATGGAGAATTATCTGGAGAAAGTGATTAAAAATATTTAAACCCGGACTCTATATCTTCTTCTTAATATATTTTTTATTTTTTTAACTCTATCTTCATTACCCTGTCTTTCTGCTAGCTGTAACTGTTCCATCCATTCAGCTATAGCTCTTTCTCTTATTTCCTCTCCGGCTTCTCCCATTTGCATATTTAAAAAATATCTATGAACAGATCTATCAAAAATTAAACTTATAATAACAAAACCTAATCCAAGGATATACAACCAATTCGCAATTCCTAAGGAATCATATTCTCTGGAACCCCATAAAAGTATAAAAACAATTAAGTAAATAAACCATGCAGCTCTTCTTCCAAACCCTCCTATTTCATTTGCATGTAAAAAAAAGAAAAAAATTAACAAAGGAAGAAAAAGAGATATTGAAATTCCTAACGCCCCATAAGGAAGCAATATTGCATTAATAAATTCTCCTGGTCTTATATATCTGACTGCAAAAATAGATACTATAACAGCAATAGTGGATTGGATAGTTAGATTATCCCCTAAAATATTTATTCTTCCTATAACCATAAAAACAATTGCAAAAAGCAAAAAGAAAAGCAATATTTTTGCAAATAAAAATTCTCCTGTTTCAGATGGGCCTATGATTG